>ERZ791915.250-NODE-250-length-65396-cov-38.836182_pt1 | contig 65396 bp, 52 predicted proteins | sample MGYA00510139_ERZ791915 | MGnify/ENA primary metagenome ERZ791915 (study PRJEB30046, sample SAMN00792117) | human gut metagenome | study: EMG produced TPA metagenomics assembly of the A metagenome-wide association study of gut microbiota in type 2... | reverse complement strand
TCAAACGGTACGTTCTCATAATGGGGCGTATGTAATGTAAATTTTAATCATAATAAAAACAATGTGCGCTATAAATATTCGATACAGCACACCTTGATAAATTATCTTCTTCGGTAACTATGTTTATTTTTCATTGACACCTCTAATGCGGTTTTTATACATCGTCGTTTATACGCCTCTTCCTCCTCATCCGGCCTTTTTCCGTCCCAGCGAAGGTCGGAGTTGCCACCGCCTCCGCCGGATGAGACAGCGACAGGTTGTCCGCCAATCAAAGCATCAGCGATAGAAAAGATTCGTTCCCGCACAGAAGGCTCAGCCAGCTGGTCAAGAAACGTCTGCATCTGTTCTGTCTGATTATTGTTGAGATCCGTCAGTCGTGCATACTCCTGTTGCAGCCATTTAAACTCCCGATAATCCAGCAACGCATTATTCTGCACCGCCTGTATTTGCTGTTCGGCATCCTTCCGATACCGTTCTTCAATCTGACGGACAATCTTCACGAATCGGCTGGCGATAGACCTGTTCTGCTCCTCAATCCATTTGTCAACACCGAATATCGGAGGTTTACCAGTGATTCGTGGTGGCTCAAAATCTATCTTGTGATTGCGGAAAGGTTGCGCTACTCTACCGACATGGTCTATATTCTTTGTCATCTGCTCCAGTTCCTGCTCCTTTTCTTGAAGCTTACATGCCTTGTCTTCAAGTTTGGATTGGTATTCGGAAATCTGTTTTTCTATTCTGGTCTTTTGAATTTCATATTCTTGAAGAGCGATTTTACCGGAAGCCAGAGACTTCTCAATTTCTTCAAGTTGGGATTGAGACCTGAATATCTGTGCTTCCAATCTCCGTGTCATAGCCTGCAGTCCCTTGACTGCTTTTTCCGCCTGTTTCGCATCTTTGGACAGTTTCCGGATATAATCGCGTTTACTAAGATGGCTGACGTTCCGGCCTTCAATACTGTCACCACGTTCCAGCCCGTATTTACTGCCGACCTCCTCGTAGAGCGAGGTATGCATCTCCCGAAGGATCCGACCGTACTCGTAGCAGCTCTTTCCGAACTTCGCCGACCACATGACGCATTCGCGTCTGCTTTTGGCTCGTTGTCCGACAGGAACAATTAAGGCATGGATATGTGGGCTGCTCTCATCAAGATGAACCTGGAAGCCGATTATATTTTCCTGTCCGTATCGCTTGGCGCACCAGTCATAGACATCTTTTGCCCATTGTTCGATTTCCGGACATCGCTGGAGATGGCTGTTGTCTTCACCCTTATCCAGATTTACGGTTTGGGTCCCAAATGCCATTTCAAGTGTACGGTCATGATTGCCTCCGAAGATAAATTTCGCACAACAGTTTGGTTGAATTTTGCTGTCCGGCTTGAAAGGTTTCCAGCCCAGCTCAGTCAACCGTTCCTTCAAGCGGACTTCAAGCGATTTCTCTTGATAGCCTAACGGATGAACTTTCCCATCGGGCCCAATCTCAAAATTCAGTTTCATTCGGGTCTTGTCATAGTGATTGGTCGGATCCTGATTCTTTCTGTCAATCTTGTCGTCATTCCAATGCCTTTCGTTTTCATTCGCCTCTGCTGTGCCGAATGACTTCCCGGCTTCAACATGCATGGCCTGTTTAATATCTGTATTCATATATGGTATTCTTTTGATAAATGATTAATATTTGAGCTTGCTCTTATGCCAGTCCGCTCTGCGGGACAATGACCAGATTTTATTGCCGACAGGCAAAAAGTCCTTATTGTGTTATGGACTTTCTATAAATCCATGGAACAAGTTCCTTTACTATTCAATAAGTTCCAGATCAAATTCATCAATGAGCAACTGCAATGCTGGATTACGTTGTATCATCTGACAGAGTATCTGTCTCTTTGATGGTGAATACAGGAAGAAGTCTGCAATATCCAATCCTTGGCTGCGTTGCTCTTCATCGGATGTACATTCCAAAACATTGGACACAACAACCCGTTTGCATATTCCTGATAACAAAGCAGACTTTTCTTTCCATTGTTCAGTTGCTCCTAAATCAGGGATGAGAGTAACCTCCCTGCCTTTGAGGACCTGCATGGCTTCACTATTGAAACAACCGTTCTTACCACCTGTTGCCAGCCATATATAATCGGGGATAAAATGGCTCATTACAACAGCGGTCTTTTCACTTTCCACCAGCATTACCGGAGACGATGAATTTTTCAGAAGATGTTCTCCAAACAGACATTGCTTCAAATGGAAATCCTGCAACTTCAACTCGGAATGTGCCCAGCTGACAAAAGCCTGAGGCTCTTTAACCCGATGGCCTGTCTCGGCATTATAGCACATTACCTTGCCGGTTCTTACCTGTCCATTTATATCTGTCTGCCAGAAAACCGTTGCACCTCCCCATTTTGAAGATGTCCCTATGCGATACATTTCAAACAATCTGCTTGCCTCATTTTCGCCAAATACATGACAGAAATAATGATATAAGGGGTTGATTGAATAATGTGACAGACTCCTTAACACATAAGATGAAGGAATATACGAAGGGGCAATACAAGACGGAATTTTATCTGCCGTCTTATAAGGGGCAGAAAAAAGTGACTTGCCGCGTCCCTCATCCATTTCTAATACATCAGGATTATCCTTGAAGTATTCCTTAGGTGTATAGTGGTAGCCACAACTGTTTTCATGATCACACTTGCCGACATTACCGGGAAAGCTAATGCTGCCTTGTTCATCAATATACCTGACAAAACACCGGCTTTTACCACAGCTCGGACAAGTAGTCTTGCTTCCAGGGCGGTATTTCTGCAAATGGAATCTGTATTCACTCATGGTCTTCTGATTTTAGTGTGGTTGCACTCTGCACTTTTGCACTTTGAGAAGATTGCACGGTATCCTGGCAAGATGAAAGTGCAATAGTGCAAGGTGCATCAGTATTTTCTGTCATAAGTTTGCGATAGACTCCATGCTGAAGCTTTTCTATAAGAGGGTGTTTAAGCCGACATAATTGGTCAAGCGCATAATAGACGGTACGTCGGGACATATCAACTTTTCTACCGGCAATAACAGCATCCCCGGAAGTGAACCGATCTTCCAACAGAGAAAGCCAGGCTTCTTTCGTTTCGCCGATACTGTTTATGACAATGGTTTCCTGAATCCTCCTGTATGTTTCCTCATAATAATCAATCATACGGATCGCCGATTCTACGGAATCCCGCTCAATATATTGCATATCTCCACTATCAGTAGCCCATTTCATTACCTGAAACAACAGGGCAAGACGTGCTACATGGCCGTTGAGTTTCATCTTCCGGCTTTCAACATCCGCATCATCCTCAATGGCATTTACAGCATCTATAATTCCATTGTACCATTCATAAAAATATTCTTCCGCATCGTCAGACATTGTAATGATACGGGGATTGACCGTTGTACCCTTATCATCAAGGATACAGGGGATGCTTAGGATTCTGTTGATTATTGTCCTCCATTGATTCATGATATCAGGACGGGCTGTATTCCGTTCTTCCCGTCTCCATCTGGATATCTTCCTGTTTTTAGGATAGACAAACAGAAAACGGTCAAGCAATCCGTTGGCAAGGAACTCTGCACGGAAGACTTCCTGCAGCATATTCGTCTGTACTGAACCGATGACATTTATACATGGATTCTTGATTAGAACAGGACGTGATTCTGATTTGCGGATAATCTTTAACGGCTGTCCGCTATAAGCTGTCAGCAGATCTTCAATGAGGTTGTTCTTGCTGTTGTACCTTTTGACGGAATTGAACAAAGCCAGGATTTCATCGACGACCAATGTTATCCCACGCTGATTATGCTGATGAATATTCATCATCGCCTCAGGGGTGGAATCATAAATGACTGTCGTTACAAAATTCGGTTTCTTGAGCAGTTGTTCTTCCCCGTCACTTCCGTGCTTGCCTGCTGACATGGCTCTTTCATATTCGTCATATTCCTCGTTATATTTCTCATGCAGCTGGTCATCATACTCATTAATCGGCTTATAGATAAAACCGAGGGGAGGAGTCTTTCCAAGCCCGGGACGTCCGACCAGCATCATATAAAGGGATGGGCAAGTTTTCCACTCGCCCTTTATACGGATATGACAAGAGTTGCCTATTGCAGTAGCAACAGCAGAAAGAACAATAGACGCAGTATATTCCACATTGAAATTTTCGTATCTGGCAAGATTGAGGATAATCTCCTGTATCTTGTCCGGGAAGGCATCCAACGGAAGACCTGTTTCCGGAATGCCTTCCACTTCAGAACGAAGCATGTTGGTCAAATGGATGGTGTCAAACATAGCCACCTCCTTCCTGTTTGGGAAGCTCATCACCAATAGCGAAAGCTTCATAGTGGAAACGACGCAGAAAGCGGTCCACATCTTCCTGCGTGTACCAGTATTTATCACCTTCACGCGAGTAGCCGAGATAGCCGTTGTCTCGCAACTTTTTCAGATACTTTTCTTTGATGTTCAATTTCTCCATCAAAGACTTGTTGTCATATAGACGGTGTCCGCCTTCATGAGCCGGAGGCGGCAGTTTCTCTTGTCTCTCCACTATGCTGAGAATCTTTTCAAGCAATTCCCGGTCACATAGCTTCTCTACATTCGTTTCTTTAGCCATACTTAAAACAATTATGGCCGATTGCCCTGATGCACACTCAGACCTTCAGCCTGGTTATAGGATATGGTACGATTGTGCACATCGCACCAGAATCACGGCACGAATGTATGAAATAGCTGAGGACTAATAAGTTACAATAAATTATCCAATGTTAGGACAGGTGTTATGGAAAGTTATGATTCTGTCACAACTTTGCGTGTAACCAATTGATTACCAACAATAAAAAAGAGAAAAATAAAATTGAAAAAATCGAAGATTGCCAGATGAAGCAAAACAAAATGCATAACAAGCCAGAAGCTAAGACTTGCCAAGAACGAAGATAATACTCTTCGTTTTTTGTCACTTCTGAAAAAACTTATCGATTTCTCCGGCATTGTTAGGGACGGGCATATCCCTCCTGTTCTGCCGGGACTGTCCGATACCGGTCTGTTCAAATAGTGCGTTAAGCTCGACATCGGGAAAGAGTCCGTTACCAAACTCCCAAAAAGTCTTCTGTTCGTATTTGGAATATTCAGGAAAATCGCCGCAATATATTCGACCACACATATAGGCAAGAAGAGCCTTTGTCCCTTTCCAGCTATAATGGGACCCGACCTCTTCAATATATCCAGCTTCTATTGCTTTCGCAAAGATTGTACGGGCAAGTGAAGTGTCAAGCCTTCCCGACAATACAACCCCTTTGGGGGAATCCGTACATTCAGAATGATTATCTATGGGTTGAACGGTTTGCTGGTTCTTTTCCCTAAGTTTGATGCGTAACTTTTCCGCTCCGTATGCAAATAGCCCCGATAAGATAAGGGCGGTGAAGATACCTGTTATTACTACAGGATCAGGATGGTTGTCCTTTACCGGATCAATTATCCCAAGACCTATAAGGAGCAGAGTTCCTATAAAAAATACTATTGCGGCTGTCCACATGATTATCCTATGGTGCTTATTAAAGATGGTAGAAAGCAGCAATACCAGAACAAATGCGCACACCAGCAATAGAAATATCTTCGTAATAGTCATATCAAATCAATTTTAGGTATAAAATTAATGATTGTTTATAATAGCCATCTACAATTATCAGACAATTTCGAGAGATGCAAAATCCTCTTTCAGACGTGCCACTTCTGCCGACAGCGTTTCGGGCAGGAATTTGGCATAGACCTTTTCGGTGACATCCGTACTTCCATGGCCGAGCAAACGACTGACAACCGACATGGAAAGACCCTTGTTCAGTGCAAAGACCGCAAACGAATGCCGGGCCACATGCATTGAGAGGGTAAACGGAAGCCCTATCTGTTCTCCGACAACCGCCAGCGACTGATTGATACATTTCGTTGCATTGTTACGGGCTTTGTACAGAGCCTCTGCATCATCAAGATCCAGATCATCCTTTACTAAGTTGAAGACATACCGGCATCCGGCACGCTTCTCCTGCCACCGCTGCAGTATATGCAAGGCAGGTTCCGTTAGTGGAATCACGTGACGTTTGTTCGTCTTAATCATGATTTTCCGCAACTCTTTCCGGGAAAAATCGATATGTTTCCATTGCAAGGTCATCACATCCACTACACGGAGTCCGCAGGCATGGAAAGTAAATAAGAACATTTCCAAAAACTCCTTGCGGCGAGGTTCAAGACATGTCTTGTAATATTCAAGAAGAGATAACATTTGCTCCTTGGACAGACTTTTGCCATCAAACTCAACTTCCTCTTCCGAAAGCGAAACTTTTGACACGATACGCATATCCTGAATTCTGGCATTGACTGCAGGTTCCATCATGCCCATCTCGCTCGCATAGGCGCAAGCTTTCAATATCGGCGTCAAGGCATGGTTAATTGTCGCATCACTGTTCAACTTTACGTCTCTACGCCAAGCTATGTAGCTGTCCAGCAGTTCCGGAGTCATATCGCCTACATAGATTGCATCGGGTCGATAGGACCCTTGTTTGGTTGCCCGTAGAAAGGTCTGGAAGATATTCATGCAACTCTTGCCATTTTCATAACGGCTCCTGCCAATCCTGTTTCGGGAGTAATCGGACGAAAGGCGCTCCAAAGTAAATTCCACAAAATCCTTCCCTTGGTCTCGCCGTGCAAGCGGCTTGTCTGCAAGGAAGCCCGCCACAACTTCGGCTGTAATCTGATTCGGATTCCTCTCATTATACTCCGCAAGCAGACTGTCAATCCGTTCAACACGGGCCAGTAGAAGCTGGTTAAGACGTTTATACTCGCTTCCGTAACTGACTCGCAATTCGCCTCGTCCCTGATTGCCGTTCTGATTCCAGTCTGCAATTTTTGCAAAGACATTTGTCGTTTTGCGGATAATCTCCCTGTTCCAGGTATATTCCAAAACGACAGGGTAAACTTTGTCCGCTTCCGCATCTTTGGGGACACGGAGCCGGTATCTGCCAAGTGGATATAGTCTTTTTGGTCTTCCCATACGCTTTTTCCTCCTTTTTTAATATTCCCGAGGAGAAACAAAGGTAATGTATTTTAGACAAACAAACTCCGATTTTGAGCGAAAAAACCGTAATTTAGACAAACAAACCGCACCGTTTGAGACTATAAAACACCAACGCGACAAACAAATTATCTTTGTTTATCGCGTTGATATTCAATTATTTAACCTATCTATAGGCTATTAATATTCTTCCTCGTTGAAGAAGAAATCTTCTTTACTAGGATAGTCGGGCCAAATATCCTCTATACACTCATATATCTCACCTTCATCTTCCATTTCCTGTAAATTTTCGATTACCTCAAGAGGGGCTCCCGAACGCATTGCATAATCAATCAACTCATCTTTAGTTGCAGGCCAAGGCGCATCTTCCAATTTAGATGCTAATTCTAACGTCCAGTACATAATTATATGCTTTTAATGTTTTCCTTCCAAATTTTCCGCAAAAATAGAATAAAATTTCTCATTCGCAACTATTATTCCAATAAATTTCTTCTATGCCTTCTTCTACATTCATAAAGCGCGATAAGACAAACAGATAATCCGACAATCGATTTACAAAACGAAGAATAAGTTCATCTACTTCATATTGTCCGGCAACTTCACAAATACGTCTTTCCGCCCGGCGACAAACCGTCCGGCAAATATGAGCTTTAACCGCAGCCGGAACTCCTCCGGGCAAAACAAATCGATTGAGCGGCGGCAATACACGGTCAATTTCATCGATACGCCGTTCTATACGCTCTACATCCGTAGCTTTCATTCGGCTTGCTTCGCGCAATTCGGTAAATGCGGTATCAGTTGCCAGATAAGAACCTACGACAAACAGCTTATTTTGGATAAACTGCAATAGTTCTGTATCTGAAGATGAAACGGGCAAAGTCGCTATCAACATACCCAAGTATGAATTCAACTCGTCAACTGTTCCATAAGCCTCTAAACGCACATCATATTTCGAAACACGCTTTCCTCCCACTAAAGATGTTTGCCCCCGGTCTCCTGTCTTCGTATAAATTTTACTTTTCTCCATAATCCATCAATTATATCGACATAATAAACAAATCAGCACCGCCCGGTTCTACCGAAGCAGTGCTAATTTAATCAAATTATATGATTTTCATACAATCATCCGATCATTTTATCCGGAACTTATAAACACATGTCTGCTGATAAGTTTCTCCGGGTTTAAGAATCGTATTCGGGAAATCCGGATGATTAGGAGAATCCGGGAAATGCTGTGTCTCCAAAGCAATGCCGCAACGGTAATCATACGGCTGTCCGGATTTTCCGGTAGCTGCCCCATCAAAGAAATTTCCGCTATAAAATTGTAATCCGGGCTCTGTGGTCCAAACTTCGAGCTGACGCCCTGTTACCGGTTCGAAAACAGTCGCTGCCCATTCCAAATTCTTATCAGTATGACGATCTAACACCCAGTTATGATCATATCCCTGACCATTTCGCAATTGAGGGTCATCCATATCTATACGGCTGCCGATTTGGCGTGGTTTCTGAAAGTCAAAAGGAGTTCCGAGAGTTTCCTTTAATTCTCCTGTGGGAATCAAAAGACTATCCACCGGAGTAAAATGAGAAGCCCGTATAGTCAACTCATGGGCTAATATATCTCCATTCCCCTCACCCTTAAGATTAAAGAAAGTATGATTCGTCAAATTAACCGGTGTAGCTTTATCTGTGGTAGCAGTATAATTAATCTCAAAATCATCATTATCCGTAAGCTCATAAGTCATTTTGACATTCAAATTACCCGGAAAATTCTCTTCTCCATCCGGAGATAAATAAGAAAAACATATCTTGTTTGGCATCACGCTATCTACATTCCAAACCACCCGGTCAAAACTTTTAAGGCCACCATGCAAACATTGTCCATTATTATAAGCAGCCAACTGATATTCCTTGCCATCTAAAGTAAATTTACCGTTTGCAATGCGATTCCCATACCTGCCGATAGCCGCACCGAGAAAACGTTCGCCCGGATTATTGACATAACTATGAATATCTTTATATCCAAGAACTACATCAGACATCTTTCCTGCCCGATCGGGAGCCCATAAAGAGACCACTCGAGCTCCGTAATTCGTCACTTGCATAGCCATTCCTTTGGCATTTTTCAACGTATAAAGCGCGACTTTTTTACCATCTATAATGGTATCAAATTGCGAATCAGGCAACAAGGTCACTTTCGGACCGGAGTTGCACCCCACTAATAAAGGAAGTAGGAAACATAAAGATAATAACCGTTTCATTTGCGTATGTGATTAGTGATTAACAAATTCAACAAATCGAAAAAAAGATACCCTCTTCACTATGAAACAAAACAACAGGTACACCTTATTTCTAATTATTTTGCGAAAGCAAGATACAAATTTTTTTTGAAAAGCAATATTTAGAATGCAACAATATAATCTTGTTTATTTAATTTAGGATCACAAAATGCAATTCCTAAATCAAATAGGTCCATTGTTACCCGGATTCTTTCGTCCAAAATAAATTTGCGCCACGCATCTAAAGCTCCACTCTCCGAATGTATTCCTTCCATGAGGATAACGGTATTTTCTCCCAAACAGAGAAATAACCGATTATAAATCAATTCATATTCTTGTATATCAGATGGACGGTGAATGCAAATAAAATCGGGCGTGCCGAATTTCAAACACTCTGACAACCCTTCCGAAAAACAAGAGTTGAAAAAACGGATATTTTGCGAGTCAAAAGGTATGACTTCTTTTGAGAAATTATAAATACGAGTATCTGGGTCTGCGCAAAAAAGCTGAGACCGGGTATTCCCTAAATAAAGACACAAAGACGAAATACCCCAACAAGAACCATATTCAAATATTATACTCGGACGAAATCGGTTGACCATACGGAAAAGCAAGCGTCCATATTTTTTCGAAACAGGTTTACGTCGTTGAAAATCGTCTTGAGTAAGCTGGCTACACACTCGAGTATGCCAAACTTCTTCGATCTGTTGATAGGCATAATAACTATAAGTTTCTTCTATTACTTTGGTTATTAAATTATAAGCAAACGGGGAGTGGACACCGAAACCTTTCCGATGTCTTATTTTACGAAAATTTTTAGTACAATATTGCTTTAAGATACGTTTCGACATATCGTAATCAAACTATTTCCTGAATACAGAACTTAATTTAAGGCCGCGCGCAAAGGTATTGTTTTTTATTCAAAGATGAAAAACAGCTCATAAAATTACTTGTAAACAAATCACATGATATATATTTGTTCTCCAAACTACTTTATTTACAAAGAAATGAAAGAAAAAGACGATATGGCATGGAAAGTATTGAGCAGTCAGTACATATCTCAAGAACCATGGTTTACCGTACGCAAAGAAAAAGTGCAACTTCCTAACGGAAACACGATCGACTCATACTATGTTTTAGAATACCCTAATTGGGTTAACGTAATCGCAATTACCAAAGACGGAAAATTTATTTTCGAACGACAATATCGTCACGGATTGCGAAGTACCTCATACGAGTTGTGTGCCGGAGTTTGTGAAAAAGAAGATTCGTCTCCGTTAATCTCCGCACAAAGGGAACTAATGGAAGAGACCGGCTACGGGAAAGGCGAATGGGAGGAGTTTATGATCATATCTCCCAACCCGGGAACCCATACAAACTTAACCTATTGCTATCTTGCTACTAATGTAGAAAAAATATCCGAACCTCACTTAGAAGTAACAGAAGATATACAAGTAAAGCTCTTGACTATCGAAGAGGTAAAAGATCTATTGAGAAATAATAAAGTAACTCAAGCCCAACATGCTGCTCCTTTATGGAAGTTTATTGCATTATATGGGGGAAACTGGCATTTTTAAATTTTTATGGATCAATTAGAACAACTATCAAAGCAAGAACTCATCGAGTTAGTACATATTTTTGCTAAAAACATGCTGGCATTAGACGGTGTATGGTTTCAATCCATAGAAGCTAAGCTCGGCATGGATGAAGCGATAGAGCATGATCAAAATGCTTGGAGGATATATACTGCAATTGAAGCCAATCGTATTAAAACGTTTTTAAAATTACCGGAAAAACCGGGTATAAACGGCTTAAAAAAAGCGCTTGATTTTCATTTTAACGCTTTTCTGAACCAAACAGAAACCCGAATAACCGAAGATACACTTATTTACAAAGTTATTGACTGTCGTGTACAGACTGCCCGTACTCGTAAAGGAATGCCTCTGCATCCTTGCAAATCGGTAGGGATCATAGAATACTCTTATTTCGCAAAAGAGATCGATCCAAGATTCGATTGTGAAACGATAAGCTGCTTTCCCGATATTACCGACCCGACATGTGCCTGCTGTTGGAAATTCACATTACAAAATGAGACTAAAACAGACTGAAAAAGCTCGGGAATATAGTTCTATCAAATATCTTTAAACAAACTCCTAAATTATAATAACACAATACGATTAAACATAAAAAATACCTTTTCAACATTATAATAAAGTATTTTATCGATTTTTCACTTTGATAACCGATTGAAATACTTATCTTTGTGACGGAAATACTAAAAGAGTATTATTTTAGTATGTGTGTGTATTGTGAATGTAAAAGCAGGAACTGGCAATATTGCCGATTCCTGCTTTTCTCTTTTAAACATCCTAAATTTAATACTGTTTTATAAAACTCTTCTTATCAACTTTCGTATCATAAGGGACAAGTGTAAAGCCATAAGAAACCTTACCGGGATTCAACTTAATCTGATATTCATTACGAGGCTGAGCTCCCCATGAATTATCTCCTCCGATACCCATCATTTTATAATCGATGAAAAGATCTACCAGTTGCTGAGGTTTTGCATCGCACGTATGGCGTTGGGTCAAAACCGACGGGCGTTGAGGAATATTATCCCTGAATTCCCCACTATCTAAACTTTCAAGAGTATAATTAGAAATATTCATTTCCAGCTTATCGTCTGCAACAACTAACAGCCCTTTTCCTTTTTTATCAGATAACGAGAACCAAACAACATCGGTACGGTGGCTATTTTCCTGCGGACGAATATACGGCTCAAACATATCTGCTACACGGCAAGAATATTCTCCGACAAAACAACTTGTTTTTCTATCCTGATAATTTTCCCACGGACCTCGTCCATAATAAGTAAGATCAGTAAAATCGACAGGCATTTGCATCCGTAAACCGATACGCGGTATTGCCGGGACATCTTTATTGTTTACAGTAAATGTATTATCTACATTTATTACCCCATCGGCAAAAACTCTATATGACACATTCCAATGAGAATTGATACGACGATAAGGATAACTACATGACACCATTACACCGCTTTCCGTTTTTTCTACCGCAAAATTTTTCGGTACAAGGTTCTGGTATGTCGCATCTTTCCAAACCCTCAAACGATTAGGGGTATCCCACCCGTAGTCATTATCCAAAGGCGCTCTCCAAAATACAGGTCTCAGTCCGAAACCATTCAAGATATATTCAGTTCCTTTATATCGGTATGAGGTCATAAAACCAGAACTCTTATCAAATACGACCTTAAAATCTTTTCCGGATAAAGTTACAGAATTCTTATCTTCTTTGACACTGATCGATCCTTGCGGCAACTCGGCCTTTTCCTTTACATAAGTATTTATCGGCATCTGTTCCTTGGCAATTGCATAACCTACGGGCAAAAACGGTTCTGCATCTCTTATTCTGACTTCAAAAAGTATCCGATAATCAACCGAAGCCGGCTGTGCGGAAGGCAATTCTTCTACCTTAATTTGTTTAACCTGCTGAGGAGCAAGACTAAGAGATATATTCCCACTTTTAATAGCCTTACCATCCGCTGTTATCGTATATACGATATCATATTTACTTAAATCGGTAAAGAAAAAACCGTTCTTTATATTTACAGTTCCCTGTATCGGATCGAAATCGGTAAATTTTATATTTTGATAAACTTTTCCCATCTCGATCGTATGGGGTTTAACTTTACGATCGGGATAAACCAGACCATTAATACAAAAGTTTCCATCCGTAGGCGTACCTTCCTCTCCGAAATCTCCCCCGTAGGCCCAATAAGACTCTCCTTTTGCATTCTTAGCGATCAATCCTTGGTCTACCCAATCCCAAATACATCCGCCTTGCAGTAAATCATATTTTTCGATCGTATCCCAATAATCTTGGAAATTTCCGAGACTGTTTCCCATAGCATGAGCATACTCGCATAATATCAACGGACGATCGGATTTTTTATTCGTAGCATAGTTTCTGATTCCTTCTATGGAACTATACATCGGACAGAAAATATCGGTATTCCACTCCATTCCGGCCCGTTCATACTGTATCGGACGGGAAGGATCGGTTTCACGAATCCAACGATAAGTATCATAAAAACAAACTCCATTTCCCGATTCATTTCCTAAAGACCAAATAATGACTGACGGGTGGTTTTTATCCCTTTCGACCATACTTCGGGTACGATCCATATGAGCATCCACCCAATCCGGATTATTCGCCAGAGAATGCCCTTTCTGTATGTTATATCCCATTCCATGCGATTCTATATTCGCCTCATCAATTACATATAAACCATATTCATCGCACAATTGATAAAAACGTTCTGGCTGCGGATAATGACTGGTGCGGACAGTATTCACATTATATTTTTTAAAAAGTTCGAAATCTTTTTGCATCAGTTCTTCTGGCACATAATGCCCCGTATATCCATTATGTTCATGAATATTTACCCCTTTTATAAGTATCGGCTGTCCGTTCACCAACAACTGTTTACCCTTTATCTCAACAGTACGGAAACCTATACGGCTGGCTATCGATTCAGAAATTTTTCCATTCCCGTCTTTAATGGTTATCTGTAAAGTATAAAGGTTTGGAGTTTCGGCAGTCCATGCAGCAACATTCGGAAGAATCGCTTTAAAATTCATGGTAGACAGACCTTCTGCAACAGAACGTTTTTCCTCTCCGTCAGCAACAATTTTATTCTGTCTATCGAGAACCTTATACATTACAGTATATGATTGCACTGTGCCCGAAGCATTATTCAGCGTTATATCCAAATCAAGCATGCCATTTTTAAAAGAGTCGTCTAAAGGAGTGCGTGCAAAAAAATCGGCCAGCCGCACTTTCGGTTGGGCATAGACATATACATCTCTCTCAAATCCGGTTAAACGCCAAAAATCCTGACATTCCAAATAATTTCCATCCGAAAAACGATGTATCTGTACCGCTAACGTATTTTTACCGGGTTTAGCATACTTTGTAATATTAAAACGCGCCGGAGCTTTTGCGGCTTTTGACATTCCGACAAATTTCCCGTTCAGATAGAAGTAAGCCGCACCTTTTACACCATCGGCACTTAAAAAAATATCTTTCCCATTCCAATCGGGAAGATCAAAATCTCGACGATAAGTTCCGGTCGGATTCCACTCTTTAGGAACATAAGGGGGCATAGGATGTTGCAGATACTTGCTATATCCCGCAGAGACAAATTCATAAGGAATATTCGTATAAATAGGATCTCCGAAACCTTGCATTTCCCAATTCCCGGGAACCTGAATATCTTTCCATCTGCTGACATCGTAAGAAGGGTCCATAAAATCTATTGGACGATCATTGAATTGTTCGACATAATTGAACTTCCATTTTCCGTTAAGTAGCAAATAATCTGCCCCTGATGTCGGATTTCCTGCCAATGCACTATCTTCATCTTTATATGAAATAAAACTGGCACGAGCAGGTTCTTTGTTTATACTCACAACTTTCGGGTCGGTTATTTCGGCATACCGGTCAGAATTCTGGGCAAAAGCACCGCCCACCATAACCAAAAATAATGATGCAAAAACGGATGTTTTTTTCATGGGTATATTATATTTTATAATTTATCCTCTTTAATATTTGGACAATTTCCCGAAACGAGAATAGACAGCAACATTTTTCATTTAACAAAAATAACCATATAAGGTCCTTCCGCAAATTTAGACAAATAATACTAAAATCAAACGATGAATAATCCGACGAGTGTATTTTTTACATTTTTTATATACTCTTCTCTTTCCCGCTTATTTTTAATGAAACGGTATTATTTATTAATATAGTACACACCGATTTTATTTCTTATTTTTTTAATTATTTTTACGGTAAAAAAAAGTATATGCTCATAAATATCCGTTTATATAGCCAGCAATTAACAGAACCGACATTCGATACCCCTAAAGAAATCGTATCATGGATGGGAGCTATTCAAGCACAAAACTACAATATGGCGAAATGGGCAATCGGTATCCGGCTCAAGCACGTCACAGATAACATCATAGAAAAAGCCTTCCAACAGGGAGAAATATTACGAATGCACATATTGCGTCCTACATGGCACTTTATTATTGCAGAAGATATACATTGGATGCTGAAGCTCTCGGCGCAGCGAATAAGATCTGCCAATGAGTCCTTCGGGAAAAATCTAGAAATAACAGAAAAGCTATACACAAAATGCAACCGGTTAATCGAAAAACACTTAACAGGAAATAACCACCTCACCAAACAAGAAATCGGAGACATTTTGAAGAAAGAAAATATAAAAACCGATATACCTCGGTTAAATAGATTTCTTATCCGGGCAGAGACAGAAAAAATCATTTGTAGCGGAATAAATAAAGGGAACAAACAAACTTATGCTCTACTCAACGAACGTGTTTCTCCTGCCAAGGAAATAACGAAAGACGAAGCTCTTGCCAAGCTGGCAAACAAATATTTTCAAAGTCATTCTCCCGCCACATTAGAAGATTTTACATGGTGGTCAGGATTATCTGTTACGGAGGCCCGACAAGCTATTGATTACATCAACTCTTCCCTGCTAAAAGAGCAACTCGACAATCAAAAAGAAATATTCATCCATGAATCATATTCAAACAAAAATTTACCTCAAAAAAACATTCTCCATTTTTTACCCTCATTCGATGAATATTTGATCAGTTATAAAGACCGAAGCGAGGTCCTAAACGAAAAATACCGGGCAATGGCATTTAACAATTACGGTACATTTTACCCCGTTATTTTATATAATGGAAAAATTTCGGGTAACTGGAAACTTCTTCGAAATAAATCAGGAATAACTATAAAAACATCTTTTTTTAAAAAAACGACTTCTATTAATCAACATCTTATCGAAAATGCAGAAAAACGATATAAACAATTTATCGATTCTTTTTCTACCACCTAAAAGCCTATATTAAAAAGATATTCCTATCGCCCCTGATATATAGTCAGACTTGACTTTGCTCATGTAGCAAGCATGCTTCCAAGCAGCTTTAATCTGTAACAGATAGTTCTTCAAAATCCGATGCGAGAACTGTATACCAATATCAGAAAATATGCTGTTCGATGAAATAAAACGATAATTATGATAAAGCATATTCAAAACTCCGGAATCTGTTATTTCCGTTTCCGACAAGGTAATATCCGTGTCAAAAGCACGAGAATAGCCAATTCCGGCATCTATCTGCAAAAAACAATTTTCCCATGTCTTATATCCTCGAACAGAGACGTTTCCGGACAAACGATTTTCCTCAAGTGAACGAGACGGATAAATATATGATGTTTTGTTGCGTTTATAGGTAACTTCAGGCGACAAAGACAATTTATATCCCTTCGCAATTTCCGCCTCATACATACCGACAATACCGGTGTAGAATATATTGTTACGATACTGTTCTACCTCACCTATTTTCGGATAAATTTCATTCGTTGCATCACCGAACAGATTTTCAATTCCGTTTCTACGAGAAACATTACCATACCCTTTTACACCCCATACCCTGTATTTCGTGGTATTACGGTAACCCATTTCAAATTTTCCGGAATGTTCATGTATCAAAGCCATCGGTAATTCATTCAAAGAAGAAATTATTTTCTCACAAGAATAATAACGATAAGAGAACGTCCCGGAAAATCCGCTTTGTTTATGAGAAGAGAGCCCGATATTTCCGCCAAAAGATTTTCCCTTATAATACGCACTGTTATTATTCCCCGAGAAACGGGCATAGTCCATTCCCATTCCGGTAAAATGATAAACTTTCGACTGACCTAATTCGCTATAAAATTTTATTTCATTAGATTGTTTATACTTTGTTGCAAAAGCAGATATTCCGATGCCATAATGAGTTTTTGTCCGCAACGAGATACCTAACGAAGCATTCAACTCTCCAACAACATTTTTAGGACGAGGATCGATATTCCTAAACTCCACGGCAGCCCGATAATCCAACGTTCCGCCCCAAGTGACACGAGCATATTCCCGGGCATATCCTCCGGCAAAATAATATTCCTCACACCTTAAATCTCCGCCGACCGAATCTCCCAAAACATAAGGATACACCCAATCATAATCGGATGTCTCGTTCCAAACGACATTTCGTTTCACGCCGTTCCTATAATAAGCCTGTCCCCATAATTTCCTATTTTTCAGAACAATATACGAATCCACATCAAATGATCCGCGAATCAAACCGTCTCCTTCTTGCAGAAGTATCGGTTGATCCTCAGCCGAATATTCCACGATCGCATTTGCTTCGGTAAGAGTTAAGGCATGCTGATAATATTTTTCTGCCGGATTACGATAAAGCAAATCGAAAAAAGTTTCTCCGAAAGAATTATTCCGCAAATTTCGCTGCATGACAGAAAGCGTATCCCCGGCATACAAGAAAGCCGGACACAATAAAAGCAACATAACGACAGCACATCCTTTTTTCATCTCACTTTCAATTTATGTTACTCGGTCTTAGGCGTTACACCGTCATAAGTAATATTCACAGCCGGAGTACCATTGGCATCCGTGGCCGTATGTTGTTCTTCGATCAAAGAAGGTACACATTCGGTATTAAAGTCATCAGAAGAGTTATTCGTGTCTTTCAACACCTTTCTACCGTCACGAGTAATATACAACAACTTTCGGCGAACGCTTTTAAAATAGCGAGTTTTATCTCCGTCGATCGTTCCGCAGTGAGTCCAGCCCGAATCCAAAGACGGATCGGTAACATTCCATACATAACGAGACTCTACACTTGTATTCACAGCATCTATAATCCACTCATTAGGAACTTTATAGGCTGTTTGTTCCATAGGGAAAGTCCCGGCAGGCAATACCATGACATACTTATAAGTATAAAGATAATTCTTTAAGAAGTCTTCTTTCTTTTCCGGAATACGAGCTAAAGCAAAAGCTCTGAACCCCCGATTATGTAGAATCCAGAAACTAAGTGTATAACAATAGTACTTATCCAAATTCGGAACTGTCGGGCTGTCGATATCCATATGCGCAGGAACAGAAGATTCATCATACCATTCGAAGTCAGCACGACTCAAGTCGAATGAATTCGGATTGGCAACCCGATGATCCATACCGGTATCACAAATTATCAAAGATTCCCCCGGCTGTACAGGATGGTCTGTCCCATTCCCGGGTATCGTATAAATGGCTTGTACCGTCATCGCCTCTTTCATAATATCCGGTGTATAGTCATATTTGGTAACCGTTATAAACTTAGACTCCATCAAAGACACACCGTCAGCATACAAGACATGATCGGTATTGTTATAGATTTTGACATATTGATCGCCATTATACTGTTTTCCAGAAGGTTGCAACGTTCCGGTAAAAAAGATTTCTTCAATAATGAAGTCGTTTTTATCTTCTAACAAATAGGACTCTAACGTAACCTTCACATCTGTCCCGAGTACCTTTAAAGAGGCCTGATAACCCCTTAATTTTCCTTCTGTCATTTCCCCATTTTTCAAATAAGCGACACTTGCTTCATAACTACAGTCATACAATCCCTCAGGTAGCGAAAACTGTTTAGAATTGGAATACTCGGTTTCCATTCCGGAAGATATATTCTTGAATTTCACTGTCTCATACTGTACAGACAGTTCTTCTAAATCGGATGGATACTCAATCAATATATCCACCGTTGTATGCGGAATATCGCTTTTCTCCTCACAACTGACAAAAAGAATAAAAAAAATAACCAGAAAAAATAACTTGGATTTCATTGTTCTTATTATAATTTAGATATATTACAAACTAAAATTCAATTCCATACCGAAATAAGGATTTACATTTCTTCTTATCCGCAATCCGTTAGAGGTATAATCCGGAAGATAATCCAAAATACGGTTAGCGAATAAAGCAAGCTTCAGATATTTACCGATCTGTTTCGTTGCTTTAAAATTGACATACATAGCCATCGGAACAGTTTGTTTCTTAAACGAATCGGCATTATACGTCTTCACCAAAAACTGCAACTTCATATCTTCTGCAGACTCCTGCGTATAAGGATGTAAAAGTCCGTCATTCACATCAAGATAACTTACCGGCACCCCGTTCTGATACATTCTTTGCGTAGAGACAAACCACATGCACTGTACCGATGTCGAGAAAATAAGCCCCCATTCCGGGACTTGCGTATCCAACATAAAATTGGTATTGAATTGTTGATTTATTCTCCCGCTATTCCAATCATACAATCCGACATATTCTTCTTGAATCGGACGGTTATCCACTACTTCCGAAACCGTTTCAAACATAGGCTGACTATTCGTATAAGTAGATTTGAACCAGGCCCCGTTAATAATCACAGATGTTCTCAACGGCCTGATACGCTGAGATGTAAATTGAAATTCCACCCCTTCTTTTTCTAACCGACTGCCATTCGCCGCTTGCGTATATCCATCCAGTTTCCGGGTATCCGTATAAGAAATATCCTCCAATGCGGGAGGGCCTTGTAAAGATCCTGCATCAATAGAAGATGCATCATATTTACGATACTCAAAAGGCATATAATAAGAAGAGTAACGAAATCCGGATGTCAATCTTTCTCTAAAATATGTCACAGACAGGCGATTACCGTTATAAGATATATCGCTTCTTACCTCCCATTTCCGATTCCTCGAAGGTTCTAACCGGTAATTCGTGATATCCTTGATATAAGTACGTACATTAATTCGACTATATTCCAACGGTTTATTAACATCATAATAGTTTAACTGAATAATATCGTTATACCATTTGTTAGGGTACAAATAATCTATGGTCGGCATTTTTGTCGTCAGACCATATCCTCCTGATATATCTATATTCAAATCATGGTTACCCAACCGAATGCCCGGAAAACTCCATCGGGAATTGATACGCGGATCAAGATAAACTTTTCCTTGCAGCAAATAAGCCGGACTCATACCGACCAAAGAGATCGAACGGACACCGGCCAACGTCTCCCATTTATGTTTACCCATACGAGCGGTAATATTATCTTCCAGAAAAAAAGAGAGGTTTTGCAATGCAGGTATATCCTTATAAGCCCTCGGTCGTGTAGTCCATCCGCTTGTTACGATCGGGTGGCTTATATCATATACTTGCCCCCGGCCTCTGTTCTTCGAATAGTTCCATTCCCCTCCGGCTTTCATACTATTTTTAACCTTACCTAAAAAAAATTCCAATTCTCCCTTTATTTTCAAAAACGCATTCAACGGTTTACCCTCACTTAAATAATCGGCAACATATTGTCCCAAAAGATAAGTTCCGTCATGTACCCCCTCTTCCATACTGGTCGGAGCTACCGTCGCACGTTGAGGAGACATCAGTTTCGTCCTCTTCAACCTGTCCGACTGAATACTTACAGAAGAGTTGAACTCTATAGATTTTATCAAATCCACCTTAGGGAAAGTCCACGAAAAATTATTTGTAAAAGCCGTCCGATTATATGTAGATTTATATTTATCTATTTTCTGATATGACAAGTCGGGATCAGTTTTTACATTATCGAACGAACCGGTATAATCGACACCGGAGTTCCATCCCATATTCCACATCTCTTTTTTAAGATTCCACGTCGAACGCACCGAAGCATTGATACGTTTATAATTCTCGAGATTATTTCGCGGATCTACTTTCGAATCGAGATATCCCCCGTCTATATTCAAAATCAGATCTTGTCCCGGAACGGCAAATCCCTTACCGACAGAAAAAAGCTTACTGTATTCATCTGCCTTAAAACGAGCAGTAAACGGAGTCGATTTCCTTATCCGCTTAATATTCACCAAACCGCTGGTAAGATTTCCATATTCCGCAGAAGGAATTCCACGAACGATCTCCACGCTTTCTATATCATCGGTAGATATGGAACGCATATCCACACCTTTATTCGTTATATTTCTTTTATACTCGGGAGAACTCGAGTCTGAGCCCGAAGGAATATACTGCATATTGGCATCACCGTTAATCGGAGCTCCATCGACAAGGAATAAAGTACCCAAAGAGGAGATAGAATAATCGGGATTGTCACTTTTTCCTCCGGAAGCATTCAATGTACCCGTTTCACGCAACGTTATTGTATTAGCCACCCCCATGTTCGGAGTTTGGGAAATATTCCCCGGTAAGAGTTCTAATAAATCTGCAAAACTCGTAGGTTGCAAATGCGCCATTGCAGCTCTATCGATTTTCGACGAACTAACGATCCCCGGTGACTCGGCAGCAGTTATCACAACCTCCTTCAACTTATTAGACCGGGCAGTCATATTTATCTGTAAAAAAAGGTCGCTCTTCAATTCGATCTTTTTCTGCCACGACACATATCCCAAATAAGACACCTGCAAAACATACTCCCCGGGCAAGACAGAAGAAAATTTAAAATTTCCGTTCTTGTCAGACAACACGGAAAATGTATTTTCCCCTTTTAATTGTATCGTAGCGAACTCAAGTAACTCCTTCGTGAGCGTATCTCTTACACAGCCACTGAAAATTACTTTATCCGGGACAGCCCGGACAAAAGGGAAATACAAAAACGTCACAAAAAAAATCAGAATTATTTTCTTCAAATTCATCCCCGGAGATACCTATATTAATGCGATGCGAAAATAGAGTGGATATTATCATCATACAATACCTACAAATACTGATTAATACTTCATAAAATACCTAAATTATGGGATTTCACAATTTTTCTTCGGTACATATTTTTGCCGTGCAATAAAATATATCTAAAACTAAGTAATAATGAAAAAGATTTTACTATTTGTTTCGATTTTATGTGGGTTGACTGCCTATGCGAGCGACATCGATTTTCAATGGGCAAAAACATTTGTTTCTCCTATGGGAACAAGTGCACATTCTCTTGCAAAAAGTGCAGACGATAAAGTCTTCGCATTTGCCGGTTTCGGGTCCTCCGGAGCTGCAGATTCTCTTTCTTATGGTGAAGCTCTAATCGGACACGGAGCTCCCTACGACGGAAGCAGTTCCTCCGGAAACTCAAACATCGTATTCCAAAAATTAGAAAAAAACGGAGATCTTGTCTGGTCTGTATATAGCTGCTGGGGCGGAGCCTCTCTTTCTGACTGTGCTTACACCCCGACTGCCGACGGAGGAGCATTCCTTGCTCTGAAATTTTATCATACCAACTACGATGCTGCAAAAAACGGGAAATTATTGTCTTTGGTCGATGCATCGGGTAAAACGACAGATGTCATTTGGGAATATCCGGGATACTGGGTATATCAAGGAATTTTAGTAAAAATCAGTACGGAGGGAAACGTTGAATGGACTAAACTGATCAATGTAGATTATTCTCCTGTACCGGGAACGACATCGAGTACCTACAAAAACTATACTCCGCAAGGATTCTATTTCTATGGTGCAGCCGAAGACAATGAAGGAAATCTGTATATTGCCGGAAATTATCGGAAAGAAATGACTTTCGTTAAAAAGGGAGGAGAAAAAGTTATATTGACACCTCACAATACCGAAGGCTGGACCGGAGATCCTCAATCGAGTGTCGGAGACCTGTTTTTAGTAAAATTAGATGAAGCAGGAAATTATCTGGGACACGTAACTACTACCGGAACTGCTGCAAGAGAAAGCATCAACAAGATCACGTATGCCGATGGAAAAATTTATTTCTTGGGTATGGTAAAAGGCGCATCGACAGAAGATTCTGAAATAAAATTAGGAAACACCACAATACAGCCGACAAAATTCGATGATATTCTTGTAGGAGCTGTTAATACCGATATGACCGTCGCATGGGTAAAACATTTTCCCGCTTTCGGTGCGAGCAACGGAAAACATACTACCCAAAACAAAAAAATGGAATTGCAAAATGGGAATTTATATCTGATGGGACACGTTGTCGGAGGTTTCGGGACAGACAAAACCGAAGCGCTGATCGAAGGATCATCCACTATGCAGACTGGTTTCCTTATCAAATGTAGCGCAACTGACGGGACTTGGTTAGGCGGTGCTATCGGAGAGAACTCGATCGGAGGATATTATGGCGCATTCGAAGATGAAAACGGAAAAATCTACACATACGGTTATGCTTTAGGAAATGCTTATCTTATAACCTATAATACTTCTACATGGGAGATAGAGAATGAATATAGTTTGGTAAAAGGCGGATCAACTACCGCATGGGGATGCCTGTTCGACGAAGGACAACTTCTGACTCTCGCCCGCAGTAACGCAAAATCTGCTAACACTATTTTAGATGGTGCTTATACAATAGAAAGCCGAAAAGATGCCGGATCATGGATCACGATTCTTACTTCTTTCGAAATTCCGGAACTGGGACAAACTACCGGATTGATTTCTTCGGAAACAGCCAAAGAGCAAAGCGTCAAAGTGTACAGCGGAAAAAATCAGATATTTGTAGAAGCCGGAGAATCTTCTGAAATACAAATTCTGAATACTTACGGACAAATCGTGAAAAGCATGACCGTATCGACAGGTAAACATGCGATTTCGATGCCAAAAGGAATTTATATCGTGAACAAGACTAAAGTGGTTGTATATTAACTATTAAAAAGCATCCATGAACCTGTTAGCGCAGGAAATGGGTGCTTTTATTATAAAAAAAATTATTATGAATAAGACAATGACTTACATCGCTTCTTTATTATTATGCATAGGGAGCGTCAGTTGCGGAAACAACACAAAACAACAATCTCAGAATACGGCAGAAGAGCAAGCAATCGTATCTACCGGAATGGAAGTCGATTCTCTTCTCGCAAACGCTGATTCGCTGGCTGAAAAAAATATAACGGTACAAGGTATTTGCACACACACTTGCAAACACGGTGCTAAAAAAATATTCTTGATGGGAAGTGACGATACGCAGACGATACGTATCGAAGCAGGTGAATTAGGACAATTCAGCCCCGATTGCGTAAACAGTATTGTCGAAGTAAACGGTATATTAAAAGAACAGCGGATCGATGAAAACTATTTGGTACAATGGGAAGAACAAGCCAAAGCGAAAACCGAAGAGAAGCATGGAACAGGAGAAGCCGGATGCAGCACCGAGAAAAAAGCTCGGGGAGAAACCGGAAACACGACAGAAGAACGGATTGCAGACTTCAGAAAAAAAATAGCGGAACGCAAAGCGAAAACCGGAAAAGATTATCTCTCTTTTTATTTTGTAGAAGCAGAGTCTTATAAGATCTTAGAATAAGAATAATGGAAAACGTCATATCATGTAAAAACCTGACTCATTATTATGGGAAAAGGCTTATTTATAAAGATTTGAGTTTCAATGTCCCGAAGGGCCGCATTTTAGGGCTTTTAGGAAAAAACGGAACGGGAAAGACAACAACGATCAATATCTTGAACGGCTATTTGAAGCCTAAATCGGGAGAATGCCTTATCTTCGGGCGGGATGTACAAAACATGGAACCGTCATTACGTCGTAATATAGGCTTACTGATAGAAGGTCATATCCAATACTCGTTCATGAATATCCGGCAAATCGAGAAATTCTATGCCTCTTTTTATCCGAAATGGAAAAAAGAGGCTTTTTACGAACTGGTCGGAAAATTAAAAATCACCCCGACTCAACGCATCAGCCGCATGTCTTGCGGACAAAGATCTCAAATAGCTCTCGGACTTATTCTCGCCCAAGATCCCGAATTGTTGATTTTGGATGATTTTTCGTTAGGTCTTGATCCCGGTTACCGAAGGCTTTTTGTCGATTATTTGCGTGAATATGCCCGTGCAGAGCAAAAGACGGTTTTTCTCACTTCTCATATCATTCAGGATATGGAACGCCTTATCGACGATTGTATTATCATGGATTACGGACACATAATGATCCAACAACCGGTAAAAGAGCTTTTAGGCTCTGTAAAACGGTATGAGTTTACCGTACCCGACCGATATGAACCAAACGGATATTCAGGATTCTACTATCCTTCGAAAATACGAAATCATGTAGAAACCTTTTCTTTCTTTTCGGAAAAAGAGGCAGAAGAGAAACTCAAGTCTCTTGGAGTTCCCTTTTCCGGACTAAAAGCCGAATCAGTCAATCTGGAAGACGCATTTATCGGTCTCACCGGAAAATATTAATACATTAAAGACTCTTCTCAGAATGGAAAAAGCATTATGTTATAAAGAATGGATCAAAACCCGATACTATTACTTCTTGGCAATACTCGTGTCATGGGGTATGACCGGATACTGCATACTTAAAATCAACCGGGCAATAACGATGAAAGGCGCACCTCATCTATGGGAGGTAATGCTCGGGAAAGACGTAGTTTTTATCGACTTGTTGACTTATTTACCATTGTTGATCGGGATATTTTTGGCATGGGTACAATTTGTTCCTGAGATGCAGCAGAACCGGCTGAAACTAACATTGCATCTGCCAGTATCGCAATACAAGACAATCTCGATCATGTTATCTTTCGGAATCATCTTGCTGCTTATCGGATTTGCATCCGACTTTTTGCTGTTATGGCTTTATTTGCAGAAGTTCTTTGCAACAGAACTGACATCCAGAATATTGCTGACCGCGATTCCCTGGTTTACAGCCGGAATTACCGGATATCTATTAACCGCATGGATATGCCTCGAGCCCACATGGAAACGCAGAATACTCAATATTCTTATTTCCGCAGCAATACTCCGCATCTTCTTTTTATCTTCTGTTCCCGAATCTTATAACTGTTTTTTACCTATACTCATTCTATTTACAATACTGACTCTATTCTTCAGCTTATTATCGGTATCACGATTCAGAGCAGGAAAACAGGATTAATATTAAGATACTAATATAAAACTAAAAATCATGATACGTTTCAGTAAAATACTCCTATATATAACCATAATTCTGTTATTATTCTGGTTGATTCCGTGGGGATACGGCTTCATTTTTTCAAAACCTCAAAAAAATCCGTTTATTTTATACAGTACGGTAATAAACGATTTCGCCATTTTGGAAAATAACGGAAAAGGAACGGAAAGAAAAGATCTGAAAGGGAAATACTATACCGAATCGGAATTCGACAGCATATTGCCGATGTTCTACTACCGGCAATTAATCGCGGACGAAAGATTCCCGGAGGAAATAAACGGTGTCGCCTTGTCTCCGAAAATCGCACAAACGGAAAATTTCATCTTCCGCCATCAGCCGTCTGACGTGAATTGTAAAAAACCGGGACTTTATCCTCTTTTGGAATCGATGTCCGGCAGAGTCGATCTGAAAATGCCGGATGATGTTTTCAGGATAAACAACAACGGTATCGAGTTCATAGATATAAAAACAAACAGTATCGACGAAAAGAAAAGCCGCATTTACACAGATGCCATGAAGAAAAAAGGATTTTGTTTCCCGGCGAATATCATAGCCGGAAATACGACTGCCCGAAAAGATTATGACGAAGGTTATCTCATTACAGACCGGACAGGATCTTTATATCATTTGAAACAGGTAAAAGGACGCCCGTATTTCAGGAAAATAGAAATTCCGAACGGATTGAAAATAAAATATATTTTCCCAACAGAGTTTAAAAATCGGAAATACCATGCTTTCCTGACCGATGACAAAAATGATTTGTATGTTTTATATACCAAAACTTACGAACTCAAAAAAAGCGGTATTCCTCACTTCAACCCGCAGAAAGATGAAATTTCTATTTTCGGAAACATTTTCGACTGGACGGTATCTTTATCTAATCCTGAAGAAAACAAAATATATGCATTAGATGCCGAAAATCTCCGGTTATTAAAACAAATAGACTTGGCGAGGCTTTATCCGGATATCCAGCAGAATAATTTTCCTGTCCGACTTACTTTTACATCATTATCCGATAAATACGTATTCCCCCGTATCTCAATGTAACTTTACAAAAATGCGCCCGGAAAGATGAATTGCTTCCGGGCGCACTCTTATAATCTTCTGCAAAGATCAATCATCATAATCTATCAGACGAAACTGCTTGTCAAATGTCAACTCTATACCACCTTTCAACTTCACTTCATACTCTTTCGTATCTTGTTCAAACTTAATAACCGGTATATCCGGATGATTTTCCTTTAAATATTCAACAATCGGAACAGGAACAATACCGGCAGGAACCATACTGTATTTACAATCCACCTCTTTCAGATCGCCATATTTACGAAATTCGACTTTATTGCCATTCACGAAAATCACTTCATATTCCTGATCGAACCAACTCTTATCCACTTTTGCCAATGCAACTTTCAGATCGGGAAAATATTTTTTGATAAATTGCTGGGCTTTAGCAGGTAGCTGATCCACACGAATAGGACGATCTTCTCTCGCATAAGTCGCAGTACTAAGGGTAAACAAACAGATAAACAGAACAAATAATTTTTTCATAATCTCTTTTTTTCGTTTATAAAAAGACCTTTAACTCAACTGTCATACAACCGTTAAGAATGACCTATGTGACAAAAATGAAACACAAATCTGAAATGAACTTGAAATAGAGACAGTAAAACAAACCGAAAGAAATTATCCAAACCACCGACCCGAACAAAATTTGAACAGGTTCTAAGGCAGTTTATTCCATGAAAGGATAAAACGATGCTCTCCCCCGACATACCGATAATCGACCTCTATTCCATAATATTGTCCTATAGCTTTAACAATAGCCAAACCCAAACCGGTCGATCCTTTCTTCTTAGAACCTTGATAAAAACGGTCAAAAATACGCTCTCCGTCTAAAGCTCCGGAATCTGCACCGTTACAAAACATAATTCCCGAAGCGTCCGTTATGATACGGATATAACCATTGTCCGAATTGTGGACATAGGCATTCTTCAATAAATTCGTGACAAGTGCCGTCGCTAATGACTCATTCATATCAACAATCAACTGAGAGCGCTTTTCCAATTCCACCTTTATGTTCCGGTAGCTATATATATCTTTGTACAAATCCAGTTGCCGCTCCAATAATTCGTTCATATTTACAGAAACATTATCGGTAAACTGTCCGCTATCTATTTTAGAAAGGAACAAAAGAGATTTATTGAGGCGGACTATATACTCGATCGTCTGCCGGGTTTTCAAGATTTCGACCAATTGTTCCTCCGTAAGCTCGGTATTGTCCGTCAGCCATTCGAGACGGTTTTGGCAAACCGCCAACGGGGTCTGTATCTCGTGAGAAGCATTCCCGATAAACTGCTTTTGCTGATCGAAGAGCTGTTCGGTTCTTCTCGCATAACGAATCGCCGCATCATTCAATTTTTTAAACTCCGATATCTTCGTATCATTTTTCAAAAGTTTGTTTTCTCCCCCGACAGTATAATCATCCAGCCAATGCAATAATGTATAAAGCGGACGCATACTCCGGTAAAAAACCCATGTGTTTATCCCGATAATAATCAACAATAAAGTAACATATAGCACGATGATCCAGTTCAGAATAGAATTACGCAAGTCTTCTTTCTCAAAAGAAGGTGTCGCTACAGTCAGCTCAAAATAAACACCCGAGTCATTTTGAAATATGGTTTTCAAGATTCTTGCCGGTTCGGTATCTTGCAAACGGGGAATGTAAATTTTCGCATCCGTATAGCTGATAGCCGAACGGCTTTCGGCATATTCCCGGGTTACTTCTCTGATCTGATAACTGTTATTCGACCCGTCACCTGATGAAAGTGTCTTCTCTCCTGCCAGTACCTGCATAATAATCATATCGGAATAGTTCTCGAGCGCATCATCCACCTCATCGTTAATCTCCGTCTGCAATGCAAAATAAAAAAAGGCCGCCCAAGCCGTCAGTAAAATCACCAAGGCGACCGAAACCCGCAATATGATCTGATATATAAGCTTCATTCCACTATAACCGGTTATCCGGCAACGACAAGTTTATAACCGAATCCGTACACCGATTTTATTTCAATTTCAGCTCCCGCATCTCTCAGCTTTTTCCTCAGGTTTTTCATCTGCGCATATATGAAGTCGAAATTATCCGCCTGATCGATATGATCGCCCCATACAGCTTCCGCCAATACCGATTTATCGACCAAATGACCGGGACGAAGAATAAAATAATACAATATATCGTATTCTTTACGAAGCAGAGGCACATCAGCGCCATTTACCGATACTTGAAATTTATCGGGCGACACGACCACATTTCCCAACTTGATCGTATTTTCTCCATTCCCGCGATTACGGCGCATCACACTTTTTATTCGTGCAGACAGTTCCGCCAGATGAAAAGGTTTCGCCAGATAATCATCCGCACCTAAATCAAGACCCGACACCTTATCCTCTATCGAATCTTTTGCCGATATAATAATGACATTCCCCTGCTTTCGTAACGCTTTAAAACGGTCGAGCAAATCTAAACCGCTACCGTCCGGCAGCATAATATCCAGTAAAATGCAGTCATAACTGTAATCTTCGATCTTTTGCAAAGCCTGACCGTAAGTTGCGGCAACCTCGACAACATAACGCTCTTTCTCCAGTGTTCTCTGCATCAACTCTCTCAAAGAAGGTTCATCTTCGACAATCAGAATTTTCATTTCCTACTGTTTTAAAATAAAGAATCGCATCCGATTTATTCTCGGATCGTCTCTGTCCTTTTTCGATAAACTAAAAACAACCTGCAATTCAAAGATAAAAGATAATCCTGAAATAAAACTGAAACTCCGAGAGAAATATACAGACATCCTTCTATAATCATCTAACTTTTAGAGACATTCCGTTTAAGATAGCCTTCCATTTTATCTTATTTCCAGAGTATCTTTAATAATCTCCATAAAAGAATATTGATATTCTACGCCTAATGTCGTATAATATTCCTTACAGAATGCATCATAAACACTTTTAGCAACACCTTTCTTACCTTGGGTACAGAGTATACGTATCTTGGTTGACAAAGCATTCTCATTGAGGTAATCATGTTGGAATAAAACATCAGATATTCGTATTTTGAGGGGATCCGGTAAGTCTTCCTGTTTAAGTAAGTTACAAAGTAAATCAATTGTTTGGCTGGAGAAATCACTTTTAAACGTATCTACCCATTCTGTTTCAATATTAGGCAGCATCATTCCATGCAATAATAATTCCAATAATTGTTCAATATTATTATTGTTGCCATTTTTGTTATAGAGATATAATACTTCAAGATAATCGCATGTAACATCGGTATCTAATTTTATGCTCCAAAATCCTTTCTGGTTAATAATTTTGATATCACCGATCTTTTCAAGTATGTTACGTAATTTGCTCATATATACATTACGGATATTTTGTGCGGCATCTTCAGGTTTTCCGGGCCATAACATTTGGATGAGTTTATTACCATTTATGCCTTTTTCACATTTTCCGGTATATAATATCAATGCTATAAGTAACATTTTCAGAGTACGTGTAAATAATAAGGTTATATCATTTCCCTCTTTATCTACAATGCGAAAGCCTCCCAAAAAACAGATGCATCGTTTCGAAAAATCATATTGCTTTGCAGAGAATATTTCTTCATGTATATTATTGACATCTAAATTATTATTAAGACTTGCCTTATATTCGGGGGCAACCTTATGTTTTCTTTTCTTGATATAGATAATGTAGCTTAAGATCGCGATAGCAATAAGGGATAATAATATAATAATAGTTACCCAATAATTATGTGTTTGTGATGTCTCTTGCGTATTGTTGGTTTGTATAAAACTTGTTGCAGGAATTGGCGGGTAGTCTAATTCGTAAATTTCTACATAAGATTTTCCCGATACCTCAGCTTCATGTATGACTAAATATAGTTTATTTAATTGTTGGGAGAAATATATATTGGTATATAAATATTGTAAATCAAATTTTTTACCTATGGGGAGTGACATCTTTTCAAAATGGGGATTGTCTCTATTTATTTTTATTAATACTCCTCCTTCTTGGGTGCAGAATACATAAAAACAATTATTGGCTTTATCATAAATCATGTGTTCGCAAGGTTGGAATTCTCCTCCTTCTATTGGGGTGATATGTTGCCATAATCTGTGTACATTATAAGTCTTTAAATCAATAGCATATAAATCATAATAATTTTGTGGAGATAATTCTTGCCTTCCGGATGGGCATCCTCGTCCGCCAAAAACATACAAAGTATCATTGACTATCACTGAGGCACATGAATATCGTGGATCTATCTCTTTTAATATATATCTCTGTTGAGGCTTCGTATGGAACGGATAGCTGATCAAGAGTTCATTATTATAACGATAATGTCCATATCCTCCAAAACTAATCAGACTGGAATCTTCAGGGTTAAATACACAAGTATTGTTCCAATAATCATGGTCCTTTTGGGAGACTATATTATTGCCCCATCGATGGCTGATAGGGTTCAACGATGAGTATATGTTCTCATCCAAGTTATATGAGAGAAGTTGATTCTGATCAGAGATAAACACTAATTGATTAGGATAATTTGATGCTATTTCTCCTCCTTTTATAGAAATTGTATCTGTTTTCTTTTCTCCAAGATGGTACACATATAAATTATTTTTATCCGTAGCCATATAAAAAGTCCCTATATTAGGATCAAACGCTATAGAAAGAGATGAATCGAACGTCGCGGAATATAATTTGTTCCAAGTTATGTATTGGTCGATAATCCAATGAGGGTTATAGGTAGTCGCAGGTTTGTAAAATAGCTCGTCATAACAAGTATTTCCGTCATGATGACCCAATTTCCATCTTCGTATTTCTTCTTTCCCTCTGTTGATAGTTATGTCTTTGACATTGACTGATGCAACATCTGCTAAAGAAAAGTTTTCAAACGGACAATATCCAAAAGCGATTCGAACACTCTCGGTATCTTTCAATTCCGGAAATTTAATAAATGCGGAAGTCTTATCATAGATCAGGTTTATATCACCGGTCTTAGGGTCAATACTTATTGAGACGTTAACCCATACTCCTTTTTTTACATTCTCGTCAGAAAGAGGATGTACTGTTTTACCTGTGACTAAAATAGGGTAGCGCTTATCATTTTTATCAACGCTATACAATAAATCTATATTCTGATTATTGTTGGTTATTATTCGGAATATGCTACCAAAAACATTTTCTTCTCTTGTGAATATACTGAAACTTAAAGTGAGTTTCTTTTGGAAAGTTCTTATCGGATACCCATTTTCTAATACGACACTGGTAAATTCGTCTTTGGGGTATGGATATGTTCGAATATATAACCCATACTCTTTTGGAGATGCAGCAATCGCCGTACATATTGAAATAAACAAAAACGTTAATAAATTCAGTATGCTTTTCATAGATAAAACACAAGAAATATATGCAATTAAACAAAAGTAACTTTTCCTATAAATAAATACGAAAATTATCCGCGAATATTTTCTGCTTATTTCTATAAGAGCCTGTCGTACAACTTTATATAATAATAATATAATAGCAATAATTTTAGATACATAGCGTATTTATTAATGTTTTTTTAAGGAAAATATTAAGGTCGCAAGCATACTTTTATTTCGAAATAATTCCGCTCAAATATTGAATTACAATGCCTTGATTTCATTATTTTTTTCATTTATAAATTTAATCATGTATGAATAAACACATTTTAAATGCGTTCCTATTAGGAACAATTATCCTTTCTTGTAATGGTTTTACTTCGTGTAACGATGATGTTGATGAATTAAAATCTCGAATGTCTGTGGTAGAAATTGCCATTGATGATATTAAGTCTCAATTGCAGAATGCTCTTGTTACAGGTGCTAGTATAACGAAGGTAGAACAAAAAGACGACGGAAGTTGGAACATTACTTTAAGTAATGGGCAGACTATTGAAATTAAGAACCAGGCAGGAGGAGGTTCTAATATCTCTGTTGTAGTAACAGATACCAATGCAGTTATAACAATAGATGGTCAAGAATATATCCTTCCTTTAGGAGCATCTGTAAGTTCATTGGTATATGTCCCTGAAACATTGGATGGTATCGTAGAAATCGGAAATGACGGTGCGGTCGTAAAATTTTTAGTAAGACCTTCATTAAATAGTCTGGATGGTGCTGAATTCTCTATTGCCGAATCACATGCGGTAACCCGTGCAGGAGATGGTGAGCAGTTTAAAGTAAATGGTCAGGCAACTTTGGATAACGGATTCATTTCTGTTCCTCTTAAAGCTTTAAACGTTGAGGCCGGAAATCATTATGCAATCTCTCTGCAAATGAATATGCGTGGAACAGTCATAGGATCTAATTATTTCAATGTGCATATTGCCGAGGATTTTTCTTTTATCGGTGAACAAATCGGTGGTTATGAAATAAAATCAGAATATAACCCTGCCAGTTTGGACGAAAATTATAGTGAAATGACTGTAAACGGTGTTACTCTATTAAAAAATTTGAATTTTAAGGACTTCTTCTCTCAATTACCGGAAAATGCAGAATTTAGAATTGCAGGTATAGATCAGCAGCCTGTCGGTGATGCGCAGAATAAATATACTCTGTTGGCAAACAGTTTGCAGAAAGATGGAACATGGGCATTTGCCGAAAGACCGGGAACAAGTTTTAATTCCAATCAAGACCGTCCCGGATTCTTGTTTAATATAGTATCCAATGATGTAGTAAAGGCCAAAATTTATTTGAAAATTATTGATGAATTGGCTGATGTTGATTTTAATGCAGGTTTAAAACAAGCTGAAGCAGAATGGGGAGGTCGTGAAAAATCGCTGTCATTAGGAGCACAGACTATTGATATTCAAGCTACATTTACTAACTATGAAAGTGATTATACAATAATTCATAGTGGAAAAGATGACTTCTTTGCAAAATGGTCAAGTATCGCTATTTCTACTCCTAATGAGGATAACATTATTTATTGCGACGGAACTAAATTAGTTTTAGGAGATTTGGGCGCAGAATATGCTGCGAAATCTCGTGGGATTTATTGGTTCTATCGCGGATTTGCAATTTATGTTCCTGAAACATTGGCCGTAGAAGATGGTAAATACATCGGGACAAATGGTAAATCTTATGCCGGAGGAGAAGGATATGATTATGATCTCTGGTTAGGCTCTTATAGTGAATATATCAATAATCCGACAACTTTCTATGATCCGGTTTCATCTTGGAATTTTAAGATTGATGAACAGACAGGTGTCATCACCCTTCCTGAAACATATACAGGCTATGGCTTCCGTATCGGTGTAGGTGCAGGATATGAATATGCTTATGGAGTCAAGAAGATAGGTGAAGCAGACCAATTCGGATTATTCTTCTTTAATCGTCGTTTGGCTCCAGAAGGTGCTACAATGCCGGCTCCTAAAGAATAATTTAATATTATTCGTCTAATTCTTTAAGAATCTAAAACATGAAACATAAAAGACTAATAATAGGAAGCCCATATTTATGGAAAACTATGATGATACTATTTCTTTTCTGTTCATCGCTTCCTTCTTTCGCTCAGAATAGAGCTCTACATGGTGTCGTCTTAGACACTTCTGGTGAACCGGTTATCGGGGCCAATGTGAGAGTGGATGGTAGTACTCGAGGTACTGTAACAGGCCTTAATGGAGAGTTTGATATAAATGTCTCAAATAATGAGAAACTTACCATATCGTTTATCGGTTATTTAGATGCCGTAATTTCTGTCGGTAATAAACGAAATATTAAGGTCATTTTGAAAGAGGATACCAAGACTTTGGATGAAGTGGTAGTGGTAGGATATGGAGTTCAAAAAAAAGCTACTTTAACAGGTGCCGTATCTGCCGTAACCAATAAAGAAATTACAGTTACCAAGAATGAGAACGTTGTCAATATGCTTACCGGTAAAATTCCGGGAGTCAGAATTTCTCAAAATAGTTCTCAACCCGGTGAGTTTGATAACACCATTGATATTCGTGGTATGGGAGAGCCATTAATTGTTGTTGATGGAATTCCAAGAGATAAGGCATATTTTTCACGTATGGATGCCAATGAGATAGAAAGCGTATCTGTTTTGAAAGATGCATCAGCTGCTATTTATGGTATCCGAGCTGCAAACGGTGTTATTTTGGTGACTACAAAACACGGTGATAGCTCCGATGGCAAGTTTAACATTACATTTTCTGCAAATTACGGATGGCAACAATTCTTATATGTCCCGGAAACAGCAAGTGCAGTAGATCATATGCTCCTTATCAATGAGAAAGGCTATAATTCATTCGACGGAAACTATCCTATCCGCACAACTCCCAAATATACTTGGGAGCAGATGATGGAATATAGTACAGGGAAAAAACAGAGTACAAATTGGACAAACGAGTTGTTTGACAGCAATGTACCTCAGGAACAATATAATATCAGTATGGATGGTGGCTCGGACAGGATCAAGTACTTCTTCAACTTGGGCTATTTGAAACAGGAAGGTTCATATAAAAGCGGTTCTTTGAATTACGATAGATGGAATTTCCGTTCAAATATAGATGCAAAGATCACTAACCGTTTGAAAGCTACCGTTGCTTTGAGTGGTTATATAGATGAAAAGAATCAACCGTTTACTGATATTTGGGCAGTATATAAGAAGGCATGGACATTCAGACCTACATCGTCTGCATGGGTTGACGGTGACCACAGTCTGCCAGCGTATGATGATGAAATGTTGGACAGTGAAAATCCGGTGGCTGCAACAAATAGCGAATTTACCGGCTATCGTAGAGAAAAGCGGTACAATTTTAATGGATCATTAGCTTTGAACTATGATATACCTGGCGTTAAAGGTTTGTCTGCAAAAGCATTCTACAGTTATGATTATTATACAACGAATAATACAGAATATCGTCGTACTTATAAACTGTATAATAGAGGGGGAGATGGCGAATTACAATCATTCATTAGAAATAGTGACAGTTATTTGCGTAGAAATACGGATCCAAGATATGGAACCGTACTGCAACTTTCTTTGAATTATGCGAATAAGTTCGGTGATCATAATGTAAGCGGTATGCTTTTGTTCGAGGAACAATATGATAATTGGGATAATTTTTATGCTCAGCGTGTGATGATGCTTGATGGAGATTATCTGATTTATGGTGAAGATGAAGAACAGGTCGGTTCAATGTCCGGTGCCGGTGATAAGACCAGAAAGGCTCTGGTTGGTAAATTCAATTATGACTATAAAGGTCGATACATGGTTGATTTTTCTTTCCGTTACGACGGAACATCAAGTTTCCCTAAAGAATCTCGTTGGGGATTCTTCCCTGCGATATCTGCCGGTTGGCGAATAAGCGAGGAACATTTTATAAAAGAGGCGGTGTCATTCTTGACCAATTTAAAGCTCCGTGCATCTTATGGTGAAATGGGAGATGACAGCGGTGCAAATACATATCCTCAGACGCAAATTGCCTATAATATCAATAAAGATCAGATAGGTTATTTTTATAATGGGAAATTTATGGCAGGTGTTTCTGCAACATCGATCCCTAATCCGAAACTGACATGGTATACAGCTAAAACATATAATTTGGGATTGGATTTTGACTTATGGAGTCAGAAACTTACCGGTACATTGGAATTATTTAAACGTAAACGTGAAGGCTTGTTAGCTACGTCATCGGCTGTTATTCCAGGTACTGTGGGAGCCTCTATGCCTCAAGAAAATATCAATAGTGACGAAACTTTCGGTTGGGAAATCAGTTTGGGACACCATAACCGTGTAGCAAATATCGATTATTGGGTAAATACTCAGATTTCAGCAACTAAGAATCGTTGGGATTATCACTTGGACAGTCAAGCCGGTAACTCGATGGAGAATTGGTACCGTTCCGATGTATCAGGACGTAATAAGGATATTTGGTTTACATACGAAGAAGGCGGGCGCTTTACAAGTTATGAAGAAATTCGATATCATGGAACGACCGGTGCGAATTATAACCAAGGAACATTGCCGGGTGACTATTGGTATAAAGACTGGAATGAAGACGGTATCGTAAATGATGCGGACAGACATCCTGTAGCCACATTTAATCTGCCGGTTTTCAACTATGGTATTTCTATGGGAGCATCATGGAAAGGCATTGACCTATCAATGAATTGGCAAGGTGCTGCAGGTGTATATAATTCGTATAATGAAGTGTTTACAGAAGTCGGACCATTCAACGGTGGTGCAGTCCTTGACATGTATAAGGACCGTTGGCATACAGTAAATGTCAATGATGATCCGTGGAATCCTAATACTCAATGGGTAGAAGGATTGTATCCGGCTACGGGACATAGCTTTAACACAGGTTCGACAGGTATACACAATACATCTTATATACGTCTGAAAACACTCGAACTCGGCTATACTTTCCCTAAAGTATGGATGAATAAGATCGGAGTAAAAAATCTGAGAGTATATGTAAATGCATATAACTTGTTAACCTTTAGCGGATTGGATAATATCGACCCTGAACGACCCGGATATCAAGGGGGAAGTAATAGTGGTAGTAGCAGTGGTATCCTTTACTATAATTATCCTGTAAATCGTACATTTAATATTGGTGCGACTATTAAATTCTAATCAAAGGAATAGCATATGAAAACTTTTAAATATTTATTTATATTAGCCGCTTTGGGAGTCTCGATTACTTCTTGTAATGATCTGGAGCTGGAACCAAAAGGATTGTTATACGAAAATGTTTTGTTTCAGTCTGACAATGGTATAAAGAAATATATGGCCCTTATATACCAAGATTTGCCTATTGAAGACTTCAATTATAAACAAAATGGTGATGAAAAAGGCTTTGCGACAGTCAATCAAGGAGGTTGGCATACCGGTAATAAATGGCAAGCCCAAAAAGGTAGCCCGGCCGCTGCTGGAGCAGAAGCTGCCGGTCGCGATCCTTCATACGGTGACGGTTGGGGATATTGGCCTTATGACAGAATCCGCGATATTAATAATTTCATTGAGAAACTTCCTGAATATCGTAGTTATTATACAAATGAAGATTACAATGCGTATATGGGAGAAGCACGTTTCTTACGCGCTTTCTACTATTTCGGTATCGTAAAAAGATATGGAGGAGTCCCTATTGTAGATAAAGTATTGGACCCAAGTGCTCCGACTGCCGAACTCCAACAGCCGAGAGATACTGAATACGATTGCTGGAAGTTTATCTACAATGATTTGTTATATGCAATGAATAATGCATCTGCATCTAAAGCAGAAATCGGTAGAGCAAATCGGTATGCTGCAGCGGCATTAATGTCAAGAGCGATGTTATATGCCGGAACAATTGCCAAATATGGAGGTTATGTCGGGACGACAGGTCCTGCAGTTACTGCAGGATTGATGGGAATCCCGTCGGACAAAGCGGCAGAGTTTTTCCAATATGCCTATGATGCTTGTGTGTTCTTGAAAAAAGCCGGTTTTACATTGCATACCGGGTCTGATAAGGAAAAAGCTTATCTTGAAACTTTCTTGATAGATAATGAAGAAGATATCTTTGTTAAACAGTATGGTCCCAAGACGACTACTCCGGCGAACACGAGCTTGTTTCATTCTTGGGATACTATGATTTTACCGAGAGGTGAAGGTCTGGCCAGTGATGTCGGATGTGCTTTACAACCGGTTTGGGAAATGATAGGTTTATATGAAATGCCGGCAATAAAAGATGCAGAAGGTAAACCGATTCGCTTCAATAGTGTCGATGAATTGTGGGATACAGACGAGATGGAAGCTCGTTGCCGAGCCAATTTCTTTTTCCCCGGTATGACCGAGTCTGTTTCCGGGGTTAGCCTTGACATACGGGGTGGTGTATATAAGGAATACCCGGGTTTGGCAAGCGATGGAGAGTCTGAAATTCCCGGAAGTATTAATGATTATACTAATACTTACAGAGTAAGAGCAGCAAGTCCCGGTGAAACTCAAGTCATTAACGGACAATCTGTTCAAGTAAGCGGGAAGCATGGATTGGCCGAAGGCACCGGTGATGAAGGATATACTCGTACGGGTGCGTTTATACGCAAATATGTCAATTATAATGCTGATGCATCGAGTAGAGTTTTACATGGAAGTTTTCAGTCATGGAAAGTATTCCGTTACGGAGAGATTCTGTTGAATTGGGCAGAAGCCGCTTATGAACTTGGACTTATCAAAAATGATAATAATCTAAAACGAGAAGCATTCGATCATATCAACGAAATTCGTGATAGAGCAGGTGCCCATCGCCATGATATGGTAGAAAGTCCGCAAGATATAGGTTCTGAAATTTATGGTTTCCCTATTGATGAGAACCTTCAGTATATCCGTGATGAACGTGCTCGTGAATTATGTTATGAGAACCATCGTATTTTCGACTTACGTCGTTGGAGAGTTGCGGATATCATGTTCCAGAATGGTATGTACACCCATACATTGTTGCCATATTATGTGATGGATGAAAATAAGTGGATCTTCTTGAATGAAGTGGAACGCGAAGGTCGTAAAGTGACGTTTGAAAAACGTTGGTACTATGAACAGATTCCAAGTGGTGAAATCGGAAAGAATCCAAACTTGATCCGCAATGATGGTTATTAATTTCAAACCTATATAAACGATCACAATATGAAAAAGACAATATATAGTATTCTGTTTGTTGCATCCGTGCTAGCGAGTTCTTCATGCATGAAAGTAGACAACTTCGACGCTCCTGAAGCTCATGTAACCGGTCGTATTATAGATAGCACTACAGGCGAGAATATTTTGGCAGACCAGGGTGAATGCAGAGTCCGTATCTGGGAGAAAAGTTTCAGCCTGAATCCTGCAAATCAGGATATTCCTGTGAAACAAGATGGTACATATAATAATTCAAAATTATTTTCCGGAACATACGATGTCGTTCCGGAAGGAGCCTGGTGGCCTTGTGATACTATCCGTGTCGGGATTGGAAAGAAAACGGTAACTCAGAATTTTGAGGTAACTCCCTATCTGAAGTTAATAGATTTTCAAGTGAATCTGGAAGGCGAAAATCTTACGATGTCCTGCCGTCTGGATGCACCTATAACTGAGGGATTGCCACAAATAATGGAAGTCCGTCCATATTTGAGCTTAAATCAGTTCTGTGGAGCATCCAACTGCATTAACTATTATAATACCAATGATTTTAGAGTTAATGTGATGAAATCATGGGACAAGATCGAAAAAGAGGGAGATGGCAGAACTATTCCATTTGAGGTTACTGTTCCTGTAAAACGCGGATATATTTACTTTGTTCGTATGGGAGCAAAAGTTAAGGATTCGTTTGAAAAACATAACTATACCGAAATAGTAAAGGTCGAAGTACCTCAGTAATAGACATATTAAAGTTAATAAAGTTCGATTCGGGAAAGGAGAAATCTTTTCCCGAACGTAAAAAATGAATAGTTGCTTATGAAATTGAAATATAATTTATACATACTTTGGGCTGTAATAGGCTTGTGTTGTATTTCTTGTAGTAACAAAGATGATGACTATATCCCACCTGCCATTCAAGAACCGGAAAAACCGGCAGATCCTGAAATCTATAATGATTTAGGATTTACTCCCCACGTAGATGGAGAACCTTTCAATACTTATCGCGGGCTGGTTATGGCCGGCTATCAAGGTTGGTTCGGCGCTCCCGGTGACGGGTGTCCGCACAGTGACCATTCCAATACCGCATGGTATCATTATCGTGAAAACGACCGCTTTGAACCCGGAGTCTTGAGAAATTCAATTGATTTCTGGCCAGATATGAGTGAGTATGAGACTCAATATACTCCCGGCAAATTTATTCTTCCCAATGGTGAAAAAGCGACAGTCTTCAGCTCTTATGATGAATCTACCGTTATGTTACATTTTAAATGGATGAAAGATTACGGATTAGATGGTGTCTTTATGCAGCGATTCGTAGGCGAAGTTATAAATAATCCTGATGGAAAAGCTCATTTCAATAAAGTATTGGCTTCTGCAATGAAAGCGTCAAATCAGTATCAGCGTGCTATTTGTGTCATGTATGATTTGGGAGGATTTATGTCTGATAATACTCGTAATGCAGATGCTGTTTTGACCGATGCTCAAGAGATATTGGATACATATCGATTGAAAGACAGGAATGTACAGAAATACTATTTGTATGAAAACGAGAAACCGCTGATCGTATTATGGGGCGTCGGATTTAACGATAATCGTCCTTATAACATGAATGATGTAGAGCAACTGATGAATGGACTGAAAGAAAAAGGTTTCAGTATCATGTTGGGAGTTCCGACTTATTGGAGAGAAAGAAGAAATGATGCAATACCAGATGCCAAACTACATGACCTTATCAAAATGGCCGATGTGATTATGCCTTGGTTTGTCGGAAGGTATGGGAAAAGTGAATATTCTAACTTCCATAATTTGATTCAGCAAGATATTGCATGGTGTAAAGAAAATAATGTAGCCTATGCTCCTTTATGTTTCCCAGGCTCTTCAGACCGTAATATGCACCCGAATAATTCGATTAATCCGCGTTACGGAGGCCAATTCTTGTGGGATCAGATGTATTTCTGTATCAAGTCCGGTGCGCAAATGTTGTACATTGCCATGTTCGATGAAATAGACGAAGGTACAGCTATTTTCAAATGCTTGAATGAAAGCGATGTGCCAAGCAATGAAGCTGAAGACGATTATTATGTTGTATATCAAAATAATAGTTATCGCATGACTCAATCTAAGGTAGAAGTGACCGGGGCTAATGAATGGTGTCAGTTGGCTAAGGATCTAAAGGTTAAATTTCAGGGAGTGGAAGATGGGCTTCCGACAGACCATTATTTATGGCTCACCGGGCAAGGTCGCAAGATGCTTAGAGGAGAGGTTCCTTTGAAGTCATCCTGGCCGGCAAGATAAATCCGTGTATTTGTCCTACTGCTTGGTCTTTGTGATCAGGCAGTAGAACAAATCAAGTTAAAAAATAAATAGTCAATATTGTTCTAAATCTGTAATATAGTTGATTGATGATATATTCTGTTACTAAAAAATATTGTAGTCTCAAGACATGTAGAATCCGGATAAGCATATTCCTTTTATTTAATGGTTTTGTATTAAGTTTGTCTGCATCTCCCAAGCATGCAGCAGATACAAATTATCCGTCTTATCACGGACTTGTTATGGCCGGGTATCAAGGATGGTTCCATAAACCGGAAAAAGGGATGATGTATCCTGATGAGAAGAATGTGCGAATTGACATGTGGCCTGATGTAAGCGAATATCCAGAAACTTATCCAACAGGTCTGAAACATGCCGACGGTTCTACTGCACGATTCTTTTGTTCTTCCGACGAGAGTACTGTAGACCTCCATTTCCGTTGGATGAAAGAGTATGGAATAGACGGTGTCTTCATGCAGCGTTTCTTCAACGCTGCCCGTAAAGATAACACAAAAGGGAATGCTGTTATCAGTCATGCCTTTAAAGCAGCTTCCAAGTATAACCGCGCAATCGGCATCATGTATGATTTGTCAGGGCTGAAAGCTCATGGTGAGGATTGTTCATCTTTGATTGAAGACTGGAAATTCTTAGTCGATTCTTTAAAAGTTACAAATCAGGACGGAGCTCATACTTATATTTTCCATAATGGAAAGTCATTGGTTACAATTTGGGGAGTAGGTTTTCCTGACAGACCTTACGATATTCGGGACATCGGCCTGAAACGTTTTATAGATTTTTTATGTAATGATCCCGAGTATGGAGGATGCAGCATTATGTTGGGAGTACCTACCTATTGGCGTGAACTTGGTGCCGACTGTGTGCATGATCCTTATTTGCATGAAATTATCCGCGAAGCAGATTTAATTATGCCTTGGATGGTACAAAGATTTACTCCTTTGTTGCATAATGACATGGATCGTTATCGCGATGTTATACTGCGTGATATGTCATGGTGTAAGGAGAACGGTATAGAATACGTTCCTTGTGTTACACCCGGATTCAGTTGGCATAATTTAAGTCGATATGCATTTCCGGACGACGTTAAACCATCCGGTTCAATACCCCGCCAAGGTGGTCGTTTTTATTGGCAGCAGATCTCTACGGCCATAAACTGCGGTGCCAGAATGCTGTATATAGCTATGTTCGATGAAGTGAATGAGGGCACGGCTATCTTTAAATGTACTGATAATCCACCGGTAGGCAAGAATATTCAATTTGTGGGAATGGACAATATGCCTTCTGATCACTATTTATGGTTGACAGGAGAGGCTTCGTTAATTCTCAAGGGGAAGAAATCCTTGACATTTACATTGCCCAAGCGTCCGCATTAAAACTGATTGTTTGACTTTTGAATATAAAGAAATAATGAAGAATAATATTCTATATCTCATAATGTGTTTGATCTTTACAGGATGTGAAACATCCCGTAAAGATATGATATGCCAAATAAGGAATGGGGGCATAAAAGGGTGAGTTCCTCCGTCAATTCATTGATATTTGTTTCATGATTAATACTAACTGCTTATGAAAGTTTTACACACTATTGGAGCTTTATGCTTTATTGGTTGCATGATGTCGTGCCAGTCGGTCAAGAATAAGATTACAGAAAAAAGTGGTATAGACAGCTTGGCATCCAACCCTTTTATTACGCATATGTATACAGCAGACCCTTCGGCGCATGTATGGGAGGATGGAAGACTTTATATCTATGCATCCCACGATATCGATCCTCCACGGGGATGTGATCTGATGGACCGTTATCATGTCTTTTCTACCGATGATATGGTACATTGGACAGATCATGGAGAGATACTGAATTCATCTCAGGTTGCTTGGGGACGTAAAGAAGGAGGTTTCATGTGGGCTCCCGATTGTGCCTATAAAAATGGAACTTATTATTTTTATTTCCCGCATCCGAGTGAAACGGCTTGGAATGACTCCTGGAAAATCGGAGTGGCAACCAGTCGGTATCCTGACCGAGATTTTAAAGTTCAAGGATATATAAAAGGTATGGATTCATTGATCGATCCGTGCGTATTTATTGACGATGATGGACAGGCCTATATATACCATGGAGGAGGCGGTATATGTAAAGGCGGAAAGCTTAAAGATAACATGATGGAACTGGATGGTGAAATGCTCCGAATGGAAGGATTGGTAGATTTTCATGAAGCACCATGGGTACATAAATATAACGGAAAGTATTATCTGTCATACTCGGATAATCACGATGAAAATATGAATGATGGAGTCAAAGGTGATAACCGGATGCGTTATGCTATCAGTGATAGCCCGTTGGGACCATGGAAACATCAAGGTATCTATATGGAACCTACCGACAGTTATACAAATCATGGCTCTATTGTAGAATATAAAGGCGAATGGTTTGCTTTCTATCATAATAGTGCATTGTCTAATCATGATTGGTTGAGATCCATTTGTGTAGACCGATTGTATTATAATGAAGATGGAACTATTCAGATGGTAAAGCAAAGAAAATAAGCCTGAACGACTAAGTAGATTCAGTAAATAATAAAAATTAGCCAACTAATTCACAATGATATAATTATGAATTAGTTGGCTTTTTATATCAAACTCATATTATTTTAATATAATAAACGTAATATTCCATTGGCTTGCAACATGACTGATAAAATTAATAGAGATGAACATGTTATGGAACTTGCCGGACACATGAAGATTCACACATATATAAATGTAGGAAAATCCGAGAACTGTTGAAGAAAGAACTCTAAACGATTTACCAACTATCAATAAAATCAGAATATTCGTTGGCTGGCAATAATTCTTCGAATTCCAGACTATCGTCCGGTTTCAGCATAATAATCGGATATTCATGAGCATTGGAATTCAACATACCCGGAGAATCATTCAAAATATTATTCACGCCTAAGATCGTGCCCGAAAGAGGCATATACAAATCACAAACCTCGCTAATCGATTCTATAGTGGCAAATACAGTGTTCTTATCAAAATATTCATCGATTCCATAGACAGAGACATATACGATATCTCCCAAACGTTCTTGGAGATAATCGGTTATCCCGACCCAACAATAATCGCCTTCGGGTTGCACCCAAACATGGTTTGTTGTATATCTGCGCCCCTCCGGATAATTCCTGACCGAGCGGTTTTGCCGTCCCGAATTATACCGCACCGCTGACTCGGAATTTTTATTTATTCCGATACTCTCCGGTTCGGAAGCATCTTCAACCTCTTCTGTACCGGTATCGATCCCGACCTGTTTTCCCGAATCATTCCTCAAATTAATACCCCAAACGAAACAAGCAATCAACACCAAACAGGCAATAATCATAAACTTTTTCATGGCAAATCCGATTTAAATGTTACACAAAAACATATTTTTTATTTCATAACTCGTTTAAGAATCCGTCTAAGAGCCTATCTAATTCTGTCCTCAAAAAAAACGTATTCCGTCTTTATCGGTAAACGTAAATATTCTCTCTTCAACACCTCCGGTAAGACACTTCAGCCAATACAACGCCCCGGCAGGCACATCTTCATATTCCACATTATAATCCTCAGCCCGTTTTATCCCCAACGATTCCCATCCGTCCATACCATAATAAAACAGTTCATAGACAGAACCCGGGAAAACCGAATTTCCGTCATTTCGAGGCACACATACGATCCGGGTTATCCCGACAAGACTTTTCAGATCGATTACCATTTCTTTCTTATTATCTCTTACATAGCGGACATACGTCAACGGGTCACGATCGGTACTTTTTTTAAAACAAGAGTCTGTCGGCACGCAACCGACCGCATGTCCTTTTTCATCATATACAACAATCTCGGACAAATCGGCAACAGGTTTGCGGCTCAACAATTTCAGATAACGGAACTTACCGGACAAACTCACGCTATTATCGAATATCGCATCCCCGCTGCCCTTCTTCAACACGCATAATCGCCGAGCTCGATCGAAAGATCGCTCATCCGATCCCCAGATTTCCATCCCTTCGAGCGATTTACAATAACCGTTCAACTTTTCGTTGTAGGGATATTTTCGGGAGATCCTGATTTTCCGGGTACGGGAATGATCGGGAATCAGATAAACCATACCATCTCTTTCGTTCACTATAAACGGATAGTTGAAAGCCTTCAGTTCTCGTCGCCAATAATATACCGGAAGATAGACATTCCCGACTGCCATACGATCGAAAGTCGCTCGTTTCATCTTTCTCTCCGCCACAGCAACCGGTATCCATTGCCCCGCATTAAAAACCGCAAGGAAACAGAGATTCGGAAGTTTGCCTCCCGACATTCCCGAAACGGGTACCGTCACATCCCGCGTATTCAGATAACAATCTGTCACGTCCTTAATAAAAGGATTGCCGAGCATTTCGGGAAGATATTCTCTCGTACGGTAATCGGCATAACGGTTCGTTCTCGAATACATATACCGATAAATCTTAGGAGCACGCCTGCCCGGGTCTATCTCCGATTTTCCGAATCTCCCGTCAGACGAAATTACCGATACCCAGCAATGTCCTCCGTTCCGGTTGGAATACGCAGGAATGAAGTCGATCGCCGATGGTATCCCCGATGCCCGATAACGCAACAAATTGGCGGCGGCAAAAAAGTAACAACCCTTATCCGTAGTCACCCCCGGTAAATGTCGCACATACGCATAACCTCCCATATCGCCCGATTCCCGATCGGTATATACATGCGAAGCGACTGCAGCCGGGTCATATTTCAAATTATCGCACGATATCATGTCCGAAAAAGCCTGCGGAGCTATCGTCAGAGAATCCCTCCAATAATCCAACGGTTCGTTCAAAAACCGATACGGCAATAAATACTCAAAAAAAGTTTCGTCATCGATATCCCGCAACCAAGGGAACTTTGTCCGCTGTTCAAAAGCCCGGTCGATATGCCGGATCAGGAAAGCGGGAGAAACGGCATCCGCATCCGAAAGCCGCTCCGCTCCCTCTCCGTAATAAGAGGCAAACATCTCCAAAGCCTTTTTGTCCGGATAAGAAATGCCCTTTGTCTGTGCAATCGATGCGACTTGCCCAAAATAATCCTCATCCCGAACCGAAAAATGTCCCGGCATATTCTTGATCAAGAATTTTGCCGCAACAAGTTTCAGACTATCTTCAACCTTATGGCCGTAATGTTCGTAAACGGCCTTTTCCAATATCTCGAGATTTCGTTCCTTTTCCCGATTACAGCCGGTGCATACGATAACGGCAAGCCCTGAAAAAAGACAAACTATTTTCATGAACCTATCTATAACACTATGTGCCGATTGCCGATACTCCATCTTAATATTATATAATACAAATATAATAAAAATAATGCTCCGCAAAAATTTATTCACAATAAATTTATAATATCAAATATTTTTGGGTCATAAATTTTGATATTTAATAAATAATCTCTATTTTTATCGATGAATTGATACCGAATCGGCATCATTTAACAAATGATGCCAATCATACGATAACCAAATTTTATTATCGAAACACAATATTTTTTATAACCTTATATCTCCCGTTGCCATGAAAAATAGATGCATCGCATTCTCTCTTGTAGGGTTAATTATTCCGATCATATTTCTCGCCTGCAAAGACGACCTCTTTTTCCCGCAAGAACAGAGCGAGGGAGTTCCCAATACTACCCTTACCATCCGGAAAGCCCGAGAGATATTCGAGCAATTCGTTTCTTCAGATTCTCTTGTTCTGAAAAGATCGCGCGTCGAGAAACCCGGACTGTGCCCGGGTGACTTCACTCCTATTTGGGATAAAGCGAACGAATCGGCGGATTCTCTTATCGAATGTGTCGATGTGCCCATCAGCGCGCAATTCTTATATCGGGGAACTTTCGTCTCCAAAGAGCCATCTAAAAAAGGTGAGACAGAAAGGTATGCTACCGACATTTTTCAGAAACTGCTGGTCGTTTATGATAAACGAAGCCGGTTGACCGGATGCTTTATTATAAACCTGATTCCGACAAAGCAGTATTACAATAAGCACAAAAACGATGTCGCCCTGCGTTTTGCGAATTGCGAAAACGATTTCTGCGGTATCGTTCTATACTCGTATCTTAAAGATAACAGCACGGTGAGAATAAACGTCTTGAGGGACGGAAAGGCCGTGAAAGCGGCTTCGGTCTACAATAATGAGAATACGTTTGAGGAGAACCACCGGATAATGCGTTCGTTCGTCGAAGACGGCGTGGTCTATCGGATGCCGAAGGCTACGGCTGCAAGGGGAGGGGAGTATATCGGCTACAGTAACGAAACAATTATATGGAACGGCTACAGTTTGCCGGATATTGAAGTACCGGGACACAGGCCCGATCCTGAGCCTGAACCCGGAACGGATCCGGAGATCCCGGAAATTCCTGAACCTGATCCCGGTCCCGGTAGCGGTGGGGGCGGCAGCGGAGAAAATCCCACCGATCCGGACGGAGATACCGACCCGGTAATTATCCGTCTGAATGTGTCGGGAAGCAAAACTTATACTCTTCTCGATGAATATACACTATCGGTAAGTGTTTCTCCTGCAAACAAAAATCCCGGAATATTTTATTACGAAATGTCAAGACCCGGTGAGGGAAAATGGGAGGGACTTAATGGCGCAACGGTAAAAGCTCGCTTTCCCGGAAAATTCGATCTGCGGGCATACGCCTATATCGATTATCAGCCTTTCTACAGCAATACCATACAGGTAGAGCATATCTTTCCGTCGAGGGACGAGATACTGCAAGCTGCACAATCCCATTTTGACGAATTATGGCAAAAAACCTTAGACGACTATTCCGAAACCTCGTGTCGGGAATACGGCTGTGCCGTCTATCTCGATACGCAAGATGGAGGAAAAGAAGACTATATCTACGAAGATATTCCGGGAGAAATAAAATCTCCTGATTATACAGAGATAAGTACCCCTATCCATTTAAAGGACTTTTACAATAAAGACTTTTCTGGAAATATAAAGTTTTCATGGGGAGGGAAATTCGGAGTTGCTTGTTTTCATACGCATCCTCCTATTGAATTTGCATCAAGAGGAACATCTAGACCAGTAGGAGCATCTTCTCTCGATTTAAGTACCAAACTCCCATACGATGCACCCGGAATTGTTTATGATTATATCGGAGTAATAGACCCAACAGATAATAAATACTATATTTATAGCGGGGATAAAAAAGAGATGGAAGGAATGGTCTATTTTTATGGTTCGGAAAAAAGGCCAAATAATGTAAATCTAGAATAAATACAAAATATTATGAAACAAAAATTGTCCATAATCCCGATTCTGTTATTTATTGTGGTCATTGGAAACGCCCAAGAAAACATGTTCAGCAAAATGATTCCAAAACAACGGGATAGTATATTAATTGAAACAGCAACAAAAGCTTTGCTTAAATATGCCCCGGATTATTATCGGGAATACAAAAAACCTGAAATTATTCTCAAAAAGACCTTTCCTAATAAAAGTTCCGGAAGACTTTTTTATGAGGTAACATTTTTATACGATCCTCAGAAAGAAAAATACCTCTTTGACTATATTGCTAAAGTCTATATATGGGCGGATAATGGAAAAGCCTTCATAATAAAATTCATGAACGAATGGAGGTTACATATCGAAGAACTAGAGAAAAAAGGAGATTCAACCATTATGCCTTTTTTTGTTCCTCGAGTAGGAAAAGGGACTCCACTTCCCGTAGATTCAAGTAAGAATGTTCCGCGGAAGTTCAAAGTATATAAATAACCGACAGGAGTATGAAACGGATATTAATCACTTTATCGGCCCTGCTACTGATCTCGACAGCAGGGTATGCACAAAAAAACATGTTCGAAAAGATGCCCCCAAATCAACGGGACAGCATCCTTATAGAAACGGCTAAAAATGCAGTACTGAAATATGCTCCCGGATATTACAGGGATTATAAAAAACCGGAAATTATTCTTAGAGAACCTATACCTAATAACTATCGAATTAAAAAAGACCGGGGGAGATTATATTATCAGGTAACCTTTTTATATGACCCTCTAAAAGAAAAATATGCCAAAAATTATATCGTACAAGTACTTATTTGGGCGGACAATGGAAAAGTTTGCAGCATGTATTTTATGAATGAGTGGGGGTTAGACATTGAAGGCCTTGAAAAAGACAACGAACATACCATAATGCCTTTCTGGATACCTCAATCCAAAGAAGGAACTCCACTTCCCGTAGATTCAAGTAAAATTGTTCCGCGTAAGTTTAAAGTATATAAATAACCGACAGGAGTATGAAACGGATACTAATCACTTTATCGGCACTGCTACTGATCTCGACAGCCGGGTATGCACAAAAACAGGTTCGAGAAAACGTTCCCAAAGCAACAAGACAGAAATATGGATTGAGACAGCTAAAATAACTACAAATACTTACCGGATTTCCCAATGACAGAAACAAATAGAACAAGAGTAGATGAATTTACAGAACCGAAGAAATATACAGATAAATTAACCGGTCTGATTTTCAGCATATATATCGTCTCTCTACCTATACTCTGGAATATCTGTCACAGTCTTTTATTGGGAAAAGAACTACTTATAGTTTGTACTCTGCTATTTTGCAGCATCCTTTATGCCGGAACAGCAATTTCAAAGTCAACCGGTTTTTCCAAACAAAAATTTATAAACATATCTTATGCCGATATATCAATCGTACTATTTTCCTTTATTCTTGTTTTTAATTCCATTAAAAACGGCCGATTGATTTTTATTCCGGTAGAAGAATGGTGTGCCATATTAGCGGTCTATCTTCTGATGCGGAATATACGATGTGCAGACATAATACCGGAGACACTTATTCTCAGCGGAACGATGCAATCGGCAATAGTCTTATTCCAAAAAACCGGATATATGAAGAGTAACAACGAATGGTTCGAGATTACAGGATCATTCGGCAATCCCGGACCATTAGGCGGATTTTTGGCTATCTGCATCGTTATATGCCTGTGCCGGATATATGAAACCCGAAAGCAAAACAAAATAATACATAGCATATATATTATTGCCGCCGGAACAATGCTAACGGCTTTTTGTTTTGCCGATTCGCGCGCGGCATTTGTAGCAACAGCAGCAGGTTGCTCATTTTATTTCTTTCAAACAATACGGATTTTTCTGAAAAAGCATCCGCATATTATCCCGATAATCGGAGGAATATTGATATTGTCATCCATCCTTATATTCAATTATCGGGAAAACTCGGCAAACGGCAGACTCCTGATCTGGAGAGTGTGTTCGGAAATGATCTGTCATAAACCGTTCTCAGGATACGGAACCGCATCATTCGGACAGGATTATATGCTGCACCAAGCGCACTATTTCAAAACGCATCCCGACTCGCGCTTTTCTCAAACTGCCGATGATACGGTCTACCCTTTCAATGAGTTTCTACATATATTGGTAGAACTCGGAATCCCGGGATTATCGGCAATCGGAGTTTTTTTGCTCTCTCTATTTTTATCCCGATCGAAAAACGGGACAAAACGGATTTTAAAAGCCGGATTAATCGCTTATTTATGCTTTTCGTTGTTTTCCTATCCGAATTCGGTCTTCCCTCTATTTGTCCTTTTCGGAATATTTTCGGGATGCATCGAGAGCCGAAAGGTATTTAAAATACCGGTATCCGCCTTGACAACGGGAAGCCTGCTAATTCTATCGGTTCTGGTCTGTTCCGTTTCAATTCGGGAAATCAGATTTTATTATAACGGAGCGAAAACTCTCGAAAAATTTTTCACGGGAAACAGTTCGGAAACGATTTTATTTTCAGACCGACATTATGAACAGCTAAAATATAGCGAATCATTCAACGATATTTACAGCATGTGGCTGGAAAAACATCCGGATATAAAAAAGTTGCCGAGACTGCCGGCGGGATGCAGCAATTATTGCAATATAGGAAAAACATATATGCTCTCTGAACAATACGACTATGCAGAAGAATATTTGAAAACAGCGTCTTTTATGGTTCCCGGGAAAATAACTCCCAACTATTTGTTATGGCAAAACTCATTACAAAGAGGGGACACGACGACCGCAATCACCATTGCCGAACGGATATTGAAACAACCTTTAAAAGCAGAAAGCACTTATACTCTCCGCGTCAAAAGCGAAATACGTAGATTTTTAGAAACCGAACAGGGAAAAACACAAGTTCCTACCCAATAAATACTTAGCATCTATCTGAGTGCTAAATATTTTTCCAACTTATCGAATCCGGTCATTACAATCTTGTTCGTCACCGTAAAGAACCATACGCAAGGGACAAAGCAGAAAAGGAAACGCTTGGCGGAATAAGCCAAAACATTTTCTATCGTATCCCATTTATAATCGATCTGATATAAAATAATCACATAGAACAGAGATGCCAACAGAATCATAGATAACAGACGAAGGTTATCACGTGTCTTTATCACATTCCGGATATTGACAAGCAGCGAAAGAAGAGCAGCGGAAAACGACCAGCCGTAATAATAATTATTGACATAAAGATTTTTCATATAGTTATAGATAGTCTCGACCTTCTCCCCATCCCAAAAAAGGCGGACAATGGCTATACCTTCGGCATACAGTCCGTTCAGTTTCATAAACAGACTCCAAAGCAAAGCGGGAGACAATGACAACAAAACCGGCAATAAGTCTTTGTACTGTTTTCTTCTGAAAGAGTCGTAACCGACAACACAAAGTGCAGCACCGATAAATACGATTCCTTCGGTACGTGTCCAAATATTCAATGCCAGCAAAAGGGAGGCCAGATACAGGTCTTTCCGCTCACGATACCGAAACCAGACGGCAAGATATATGACTCCCAAAGAAGCGGTTACGGCATGTATGACGTTTGTCCCCGAAAGCGAAGAGAAACCGAGCATATCGGGAGTTATCAACATAAAGAAAGTGGCTATTACAGCGCCTGTACGGTTAACTACCCGGCATAAGACCGCATAAAAAGCAATCAGGAAGAAAAGATACATCAACCCCGGAATCAACTTCGACATGGGTGCTCCCAATAAATAAACATAGGCATAACTGAGCTGAACCATAGGAGTATAGGTAATATAACTTCCCGGTCGGTGTATAGACGGCATATAATCTCCCTGAAATATGGAAAGGCCTTTTAACGTATGCTCTTGGGAAATGATGTACCCGATCGTATCGAACCCCGAAAGACTGTCCCGGTCATAAGTAGGGAAATAGACACACCGAGAGAAATTCATATATTCCAAAATGATAATGAGGAGAACAAACAGCAGCCATACCAGGTTAAAACCGGAGAAATCGAAAGAGACCGGTTTCCGAATCTCCTGAACAAGTTCTTTCCGACGGAAAATCATCGGGAACGAAAGCGATAGGATGAGCAAGACACTCGCCACTAAAATCGAGACTCTTGTAAGCGGAATACCGACGGCATCCATCAACAGCATCAACAAAGTCTGCAAAGCTATACCTATCGGGAAAGAGAGTCCCAGTTTCTCGATCAAACTGAACTTCAATGATATAAGATTGACCGTCACAAATCCTGTCAAGAACGAAAGAAATATACCAAACGATACCATAATGCTTATTTGTTTTCAGGTTTCTTAACCGGTAAAATACCGTTTTCGAACTTTTCCACTTCATAAGGGACATATTCAAATCCTTCACCGTTTACAATGGCGACATGGGTAATCTCATCGACATAATGGCTTTTTCCGAAATCAAAAGGGATAACCAGTTTTCGGGGATAAAGGAAGCGAAGCGCATATATTTTATTCGATATCTCAGCCGTAAAAGGGCTCTTCCCTTTTGTAAAAGCTTCTGAAGAAGGCCATAAAATAACCGCATTCTCCGGTGTATGTTCCCGAGTATTTTTCAGATACATATAATTAGCCCCGAGCTTTATAGACATTCTACCGTCATAATTAAGATTCGGATATTTCCTGACAATTTCCATATTTTCAGGAAGCATCGTAAAGCATACCCAGTTATAGGTAGGCTGTAAAACCATGACGACCTTTAATAAAAACAACGTAAGCGTAACAGCTACGATATTCTTAAACAACCATCTGGAATAAGCCGGTTTCACGGCTTTTCCGTTTATTTCCGTTTTCGGGCTTTTTACTGTTCTTTCCTTACTTCCCATAATATCACCTTATCCGATATTTCAACAAAACCCAGATCGCCTCAAGGCCATCTGTCCATTTTATTTTTTTCCCCTCCTCCACAGATCGAGGAGTATAGCTTATTGCCACCTCTTTTATCTTATATCCTTTTTTTAAAACTTTAGCCGTTATTTCCGGACAAAACTCAAAGCCGGTGCAGTCAAGAGGTATCGATTTTAACAAAGACGACCTGAACATTTTATAACAAGTCGGCTCATCGGTCAAGACCTGTCCGTACAATAAACTTGCTATAACCGAGACCAAACGGCCTCCCCAATAAAATGCCGGATAAGAATGCCGGTTTTGCCTATTCAGGAAACGAGAACCGTACACAACTGAATATTCACCGGAATGCAAATAAGGCAACAGCAAAGAATAATCGTGCGGGTCATACTCTAAATCGGCATCTTGTATAATCACATACTCTCCGGTAATATGTTTTATCCCGGTACGGATAGCCATCCCTTTTCCCCGATTTATATCATGAACGACATATTTTACCGGAGCTCCCGGATTATTTCGAATAAAATTTTTTACAGAATGGACTGTTTCATCTTCAGAACCGTCATCAACGATGACTATTTCCTTTTTTAAACCGAACGGCAACTTCACCTCTAAAACCCGACACAATATGTCACAAATAGTTTTCCCTTCATTATACGAAGGAATAATCACCGACAAAGTTTTTTCATGATCTGCCATAGACAATAACTGTTTCAGAACATATTTCCGTTCGGACCGACTCTTAATTGTGTTACAATATAATTACACCCTATCTCAGAATGAGAAAACAAAGTTATGATTTTTTCTTTAAGTAAATAAATTTAATTTTAATCTTATATTGAAATACATATCTAATATCGCAAATTTTATCAATTTATTTGCATTTGCCGACTAAAGTGAATAAACAGTTAAATCAAAACATCGACATAACAAATGCTGCCTTCTACTAATTCAAAAAAGGTTTGAAAAAATATATCGATTAAAAAAAAGACAAAGCTTTAGTCTATAAAATATAGATTAATATTTTAAAATCATCAAAAAATACTATTTTTGTAGTTAGAAGTAAAAAATTTAATTTATCAATATACCCAATATGAGAATTTATCTATTACCCGGAATAATAGTAGTACTTTTTTCTCTTTTCTCTTGTTCCGAAAATACACCTAATCTATCCGAAGAGGTTATCAAAGAAGAAAAGAATGAAGATAGTTCTAATTATAATTCTCTCCTTATAGGAGAATGGCATTTTTATTCAGGGGAAATAGCCTCCATAATTGGTGCTAAAGGCATTAATATATATAATCAAATTCTAATATTTAATTCTGCCGGCAATTATATAGAAACGAATACTTTAATGAAAGGAGATGAAGAACATAAAGGGAACTGGAGTACTACTTCGGACTATATTTTTATTAATGATTGGAATGGAAATATGTCTAATCATTCTATTCGCATTACAAACATCTCGGAAAAGCAACTCTCGTTATCAATAGATGGAAATACGGCAATATATATTAAAAAAGAAAATATTTTTGATAATCTACAGCAAAATATCCTTGGGTATTGGTATGAATTTACAGATAAAGAGCACATCCCATTTTATGTCTTCAATAATGATAAAACGGCTTCACATGTTTTTTGGAGGTATATTTTCAATACTGTCAGCCCCACTATTGCAAAATATGAGTGGGAACTTGAAATTCTCCAAAACCACAAGCTAATTTTGTATTATGAGAATATGCCTCATGGGGCTTTCTATATAGCAGAGGAATACACGATTAAATATTGTAACCAAAATTATATAGGACTGGAGAACGCTGGCCAAGTTAAAAATTTGTATCGACAAAACAAATAATACGTATTACAATTTATAGATAATTTATTTTGTAAAATAATATCATTCAACTATTGAAATAGGGACGTGAGGAAGCTCTTTATTTATTTCATTGATTCGCATATTGTCTAAGCGAAAATACTGGCATTTACCTGCATCAGATTGTTTTGGATAAGCAGGAGTACCATATTTTTTGCTCAAACAGCAAAAGATTGAAGACATAGAAGTTTCAAAACCAGACTTTTGATATTTACAAAGTCTGCAATTTTTCACCTCATATCCCATATTGATAGCAGTTATAAGTCCATAATCATAAACAGTTACATCGCCAATATATCCATAATCAATATTTAATTCAAGAATAGATTTTGTATTTTGCTTTTTAACGTCACAAGTTGGCATTTCTTCAAAATTAGAGACATAAGCAGCTCCACTTTGGAATAATTGAAATCTAAATAAATTCCTTTTTGCCAAAACTTTTTTAATCTTCGATATCCTATTAAATCCCATAAACTTAATACTCTTGCTTTCTTTTATAGGAGCAGTTATCAATGAGTATAAATCATCATCGGATTTAATTTGAATTTCAATAATTCTCTGCCCTGAATATTGCTTTTCCTGGGTACATTCGTGAGTAACACAAATCTCTATAAAGACTGCATCTTGATATTTTCCTGTGCTATCAGAAAGCAGTAAATCCGCCTTGTAATTATTGAAAAATTGTTCTTCTGCACAAGTATCATAGTATTTCTTGAAGTCAAAAAGTTCATAACTATGTTCCATACATTCTGAACTATAAAAAGGGCAAGACGACTGTTTTTGACATTCTATATCGCGAAGATATTCTACTTCAAATGTTGAGGATTTTTCAAACTTGCTTTTTAACAACAATTTACCAAGTTTATGCAAATAAGTCTCACTACTACAAAATTCATCCCCACTTTTGTGTGCAAAATGGTGAATGTTTTTATGACCAAGCTTAGCAACCATTTCAGTGCCACAAGATATACAATAAAAACTATGCTTTATCCTATACTCAGCAGATACATTTCTAATGTCTATAACAATTTTATTTTCATTATAAGCATAATTGTATTTAGATGTTCCCACAATTACTAAAACAAAAAATTAAAACCTCTCTTCTGTGAAGAGTCAAATCGCTCAATCTCCAAAGAAAGGGACTTTTTTAATTGCTCAGCCATAAACGCCAAGAAAGGAAGATTGTTATCCTCTTCCTGCGATTGCCGCAAAGCAAGGATATATCCATCCCTATCCTCTTTGAATATCTTAGTTGGGAAGAGATTATAAAGGAATTGGATGTAGTTCATCAGCAAGCGAGCTGTTCTGCCGTTGCCATCCACCCATGGATGTATGGTTACTAAATTAAGGTGGGCATTGAAACTCAGTTCATACTGTTCCCGAAATGTTCCCACGGTCTTTTGCTTCTCTTGCAAAATGGCGCAAAGTTCATCTATCTTAGCAGGAACTTTCAGATAGTTCATATAAGAATGTCCGCCAACACCAGCCGTAACCCCACATAGACGAAATTCTCCTTTTGAAGAATCGAAAGAGCCACCCATCACACTGCCTGTGGTACGCATCAACGTTGCATTCAATGTTTTCAAAAAAGCAGGAGTTATCGGTACAAGACGGTCGGATTCAGCTTTAGCCAGTTCGTACGCCTGCTTTAAGTCTCCATTCATCAGATGATATACAAACGGTTTCCCTTTTGCTGTTACTCCTTCGTCAAAAAGAAGCTGCGTATCAAACTCGGTCAACGTTGAACCTTCTATGGCTGTAGAATGGGTAATGAGAGAATAGAGGTAGTACTTATCATAGTCCACCGCTTCACTGATACCAAGCTTCTTAAACTTCTGGTATAACAGTTCTAACTCTTGCCAAACAGCATGCTCCATCGTTTTTTTTATTTAATAGGCTTTATTCTTTTCAAAGGTAGTATATTTACCATGTTTAGCCAAAGGAAATAATGTCTTCCTGCTACATTTTTTGCACGTGTGGGGAAATTTTAGGCAAAAAGAAAAGCTAAGCATTTAATTATCAATTACTTAGATTTTAGTTTGTACCCGTAGCCGCATTTGAAATATATAAATTGAGAACAATCCTATTAAATAGAAAATCGAAGAAAAATAAAGCATTATAAACTAATATTCAACATATTACAAACGCACACATAGTTAATTCTATTTAATCGGATTGAAATAAATTCGGGATGATTGGGAACAATTTATATATTTGTATCGTTACTAAAAATCCCGATTATGAAAGCAACAGCCTTTATCTGAAAATCCACAAGTAAGAACGACACCAACAGTGTGGCTACAATCTATTTCCGATTAAGAGATGGTAAAAAGGACATCAAAGCTGCCAGTGAACTGACTGGAAAATATAAATCCCGACTTCGGCACTCCCGAACTGCGAACTCATTATAACAATATCAAGCAAATGGTCAAGGAAAAGACCGGACGTGCCATGCAGGAAAAGGAAAGGGAACGCAAGGGAAAGAATGGAAAGATTATCAAGGTGGCGGGATGCTCACCCATCCGTGAAGGAGTATTGCTTATCAGACCGGACACCACACTGGCTGATGTACGCAAATTCGGTGAAGAGTGCCAAAGACGCTGGGGCATCACTCCGCTACAGATTTTCCTGCATAAAGACGAAGGGCATTGGCTGAACGGTCAGCCGGAAGCAGAAGACAAGGAGAGCTTCCAAGTCGGTAACAGATGGTTCAAACCAAATTATCATGCTCATGTCGTATTCGACTGGATGAACCATGAAACTGGAAAGAGCCGAAAGCTCAATGACGAGGATATGGCAACCATGCAGACCCTTGCTTCCGATATTCTCCTGATGGAACGTGGGCAGGCAAAAGCTGTCACAGGCAAAGAGCATCTGGAACGAAACGACTTCATCATTGAGAAGCAGAAAGCCGAACTGCAACGTATAGAGGAAACCAAACGACACAAGGAGCAACAGGTAAGCCTTGCCGAGCAAGAACTCAAACAAGTAAAAGCAGAGATACGCACGGACAAACTCAAAAGTGCAGCTACCGATGTAGCCACTGCCATAACCAGCGGTGTCGGTTCTCTTTTCGGAAGCGGTAAGATGAAATCATTGGAACGCAAGAACGAGAATTTAAGAGATGAAATCGCAATCCGAGACGAAACTATTGAACAATTGCAATCCAACATCAAGCAAATGCAGGTGGAGCATAGCAGAGTTATGATGAACAAGGAAAACGAGCATCGCAAGGCTCTCGAAGCAAAAGAGACAGAGCATAAAGAGGAGACTAATATCCTCAATTCAATAATCAACACCGCTCATCGTTGGTATCCCGAGTTTGCCCACCTCCTACGATTGGAACACATCGCCAAGCAAATCGGACTCTCAGCTATGGAATTTGCAGAGCTGATAAAGGGCAAGGTGTTAAATTTCACAGGACGACTATTCTCTTCGGAGCATAACCGATGGTTTGTAACGGAAAATACCTCGTTACAGATTCTGCGAGATAACGACAAGCGTCTAATCTTAACCGCAAATCGAATACCTCTCAGTCAATGGTTCAACGAGCAATACGACAAACTCCGACAATCATTCCGTCAGTCCATCCAACCAAGGAAAAGCAGAGGTATGAAACTCTAACAAGAATGGCGACCGTTTAATTGGGTCGCCATTCTTGTTACTTAAATTGCAAAAAATCAATTGAAATCAATATCATCAAATAAAGATTTTTGCTGTATTTCTATCTTAGATTTCTTTTTGTGTATAATCTTATGCAATGTCATGTTTTCATCATCATTTACCTCATACACTTCAAAAACATTGCGAGAGATCTTTATTGTATTGTCTTGAAGATTTACTTTTTGAGTTATACGCATTTTGCATCGAATATATGTTCCATTGCTAAAGCTAATAATGTGATTATACACATTATCAAGGAACTCTTTGTCTGTCACTTTAAAATCAATAGGAGAACCATCACAAATTCCTCTCCAACTATTTCCTCTTCCCTTAACAAGTACAGGAGCAACTATGTAAATAATCGTATCTACTTCATTACTATCTGTATCCTCCTCTTTAGGAAGTACACATTTTTGAAAATCACTATAATTGATTCTTCCTAAAGGTTTTGGAGCATCAGAATTTGAATCGACTTCATTAACTTCTATACTCTCTATTGTTTTATCTTTAATTGCTGTTTTAAAATATTCACTTTTTAATTTTCTTAAGTCTTTATCGTTGCTTGCAATATAATCAAATTCTTCCTCCGTAAATGGGTCATTAGAATCCATCTTTGATTTAATTCTTTCAACAACTTCTATTCGTGTTAGAGTTTCAGAGGGGTTATCAGGATTAGGATTTGTAAAATGCACCCCGAAATATGATAACAATTGTGCTATAGATGCAAGTGCCCCTAACCCAATAATTGTACCATTTATAAGAACCTTGTATTTGTTTTTTATTCCGCCCAGTTCTTCTGTCGCATAAATTTCAACAGATAGAACCCCATTTACATATTTATTTAGAGAAAGAATACCTTGTACAAAATATCGTTCACACTCATTATGAATAGAAGCATCCATAGAGTGGTTGTTCTCCCCTTTTAGATAATAATGTAATTGTAAAACAATAAGTTCTTTATTCATATATTTCACATAGTAGAATTTAGTTGTTGATTGAAGTGTATATGCACCTTATGCCGCATTATAAATTTGCACCAATTTTGTCTTTATATCGTTAAACGATAATCCTGTACTAAACTCAACTGTTAATCCGGTGTTGATTACATATACAAACGACTCTTTACGATAATACTTCTCACCGAATCGCAATAAAGAGCTCTCAATGGTATCAGCTTTAGCCAATAGGCAAACTAACTGATAATCCTTATTGACTTGTTGAGTCTTATTATTAGGATGAGCCTTTGTATTATGTTGAGTTGCTGTAAGCAATATCAAATTCTCAACATAGTGTGCAATCTGAGGGAATTGTGATTTTGGGAATATGTGATGCACCTGTGTTGCCTCACCATTACCCCAACTATCATTAACCTCACTTACCGTATGAATCTTTCTTATTAATGCGATTGCTTTCTGAACATAATAAGTGTTGATAGCCTCTTGTTTTTCAATCTTATCAGGAGTCGTTGCCTCTTGACGAGTTATTGTTTTATCCTTATCCATATCTCGCCAATTTTTCTTATTGTACATCAAATCCGAATAGTATGTAATCTTTCCATTACTTCCATGCAGATGATGTTCTGCTGCATACACATTGAATACTTTGTGGAACATTCGCCTAATATCCAATCGTGAATGCGATGGAGTGTTGCCGTTGATTAAGCGGTAATATCTTTCATATATCTCGTCTCTTGAAGTAACAGGATTATCAACGCTATCTTTAGCATACTCTTCAAAGTACTTCATGAAACCACTATCCGACATTACTTTCACAAAGTAGCAATACAAAAAGTTGTATGCGTTTCTATCTTTACGTGAGATATAATCCAACAATTCCTCATTAGCAACCGAGAATGTTAATGCACCATCAACCATTTCGACATTGAGGATATGAGCATATGCCAATAGTTTAAGAGGTTGTGATAATACTTTGTTGTATTCGTTATACGCTTTCTTGTTATTAGCCCAAGGCTTATTGAAGATAACTCTTGTGTTCTGAATGAAATATTGCGTTTCCCATATATCATTTATTACAAATACAGGCTTTGTAGCCACCATATTCATAACACAATCAGCCATAAAGCATACAATGTCGGGAGTACACTTCTGATCCACAAATCTTGCATCGTGCGATTTGCGTATATCTAAATCAAATTGGCTAAGATATTCGTTGATTACATTTCTCATATCCTTTGCTGTTTAAGTTTTCCAAAAAAGAAAACAGAATTATTGTCAATATTAAGTGAGCGTGTACCTAAATTACGGGCAATCGCATAAAATTTCGTAAAACTATCAGTAGCATAAAATGCCAAATCTTCATTTGTTACGATGTCATCGTCCTTTGCCAATGTAAGGATTGCAACAGAACCATCGGCAATGCATCCTTTGGGCAAGAAACAAGCACGAGGGTTGTATGTTAAATTAGGAAGCAATACACAATTTGCCTGATTCAGATATTTTGCGACATCCAAACCCTCAATACTATCAATGTAACAGTCATAATCAGGTATGTTGATAATCTCATTATTACCAATATTTCGAGATTTTAGCACCCTAATTTTACCATTATCCTTTGTAATAGCTTTGGTGATAACTCTATCTCTGTACGCCTTGAATACATTAAACTCCATCTTGTCTGCAACCTCATCAAAAGCCTCATTGCGATAAATTATCCAATAAGGGAATTTATCATCTGTCAAGTATGTTTGCTGATGGCATTTTACCTCATCTGTGATGTAAGACTCGACGATAGTATCTTGTGGCTTCTTCTGAGTATCCAAAATAAAGCAGATGGTTTCAATCTTTACACCCTTAAACCCTTTCTCACCAAAATCAATAATGCGAGAGATTCTTTTTTCTTTCATCAATGAGCGTGTCGCATCAAACTCGGGAGCATTTATTAGACTCTTGGGGACTATCAATGATACCACATTGCCAATACCCATTGTTTTCTCAATAAAGAACGAAAATATATTATTGGTATCCTTGTTGGATGCACTAATCTTATATTTAGCCAATAGCTGTTTTTCTTTGGTTAGCTTCTTGTATGGAGGATTTCCGACAACAATATCATACTTCTTGTCGAAGTTATGCAACAAAAAATCAGCATTGATGTAATTAATGTGAATGTTATTGGGTACATCAATCTTTGAAACCAACTCTCTTAGTATTTCCAAACTGTTTGCATCAATATCTACCACATCTATATTAACAGACTGCACGCTTGCGTACTTCAATATAAGCGCAGGTAAAAAATTACCCACACCAATTGATGGCTCTAAAATATTTAGTTCCGTATAGTTCTTTGCATCGGGAAGACTTTTTACAATTGTATAGCATATATCTTGTCTTGTATAGTATGCTGCATTATCTTCTCTTTGAGCATTTGCCAACTCTGCAATTTTAGACAACTCAGCAAAACCATAGTGGCTATTATTTCTAATGTAATCCACCAAACAAGAATGGGACGCCAACTTCTTCCTGTCAATCAATGTCTTTATATCTTGCTCTGTTAAAGTTGGCTTACATAATATTTTGCGAACCTTAGCTGCTATTTGCTTAAATATAATAGTAGGTACAGCCTCGCCCAAGTTTTGGCGTATATTCATTTCCTCTTTTTTTAAGAACGCTTCTTTTTCTTTGAATGTAAGTTTATTCAACTCATCAAAAGAAACATCACTCCAATTGAAAGAAGATGGAACGGACATCATAAGCATAACCTCTCTTATGCTGAACACTCTATTATCAACAGGATGTACAGTATTTTGGCTTGCCATAATATCATTACGAGTGTGAATGCAAGGGGCTACCTTATCCCAATATTGACGAGTGTATTTGTCTCCATTCTTGCGAGCATTATACACGATAACCCCATTCTTTACACTATGAGGAATCTTTGTAATATCGGTATTGTCAAAAGCCGATTGACCCTCTTTTATATCTGCAATCCAAGACTCCATACGAGGGGAATATTTTCTGAAATTATGATAAATATCATCTTCCGAAATTTCACCCATCTTTTTCAATGATGGCAAATGACCAATAACTTGTCTTAAAGTTCGTTCCGGCTGCTTGTCAGGAAAGATATCATAAGGGGTAACTTCTTTCAAGTTTTTACGAACACCAATGACCAATGTTCTTGTTCGACTTGATGGATTGCCATAATCCTTGAAGTTTACAACTTGATATAGGATATTATATGTACCTGACAAATTAGCCTCTATTGCATCCTTAATTGATTTGTCTTGGCCATCAACATCTGTGCATACAGAAGTAAGGAAAGCTCTAACATTCTCAAAAATGAAGAATTTGGGCTTTATCTGCTTAGTCATTTTTATTGACTCAACAACTAAAGAATTGCGTTTTAGTTCGTCTTTTTTCTTATGGTTGGCTACGGACATACCTTGACAAGGAGGAGTCGCAATCAACACATCCAAATCAGATAAATTAAACCCTCTTTTCCACATTTCTAACTCCGCAAAAACCTTATCCTTAGTTTCTTGCGTAGTCATATCACCACAAATATATCCGCTATTATATGCACACTTATAATTAAATTTCTGGATTTTTAATCTGCGCTCCAATAATTCAACTGTTGCTACACAATAGAAACCCTCTTCTTTGAATCCATAGCAACCCACACCTGCGCTACTGAATAGGCTGACATATGTCCTCAGTCCATACGCAGAATACCGTTCTGCTAAAAGCATTTCGGGAACTTCCATTGCTGGGTATAAATTCGTCTTTGCCATATTAACCTATTCTTCTTAAATTTTCTGCTGCCATAGAAAGAGCTTCCGATGCAACTATGTGTTCATCAGAAACGACCTCTGTTACTTTATCTGCAAGCCACAATGTAAGGAGATCTGTCATTTCTACATGAAACATCTCTGATAATATCGCAACTTGTTCTTTCTTGGCTCTGCGTTCACCTTTTTCTATCTTACAATATGTTGCAGTATCTATATCAAGAGCTGCGGCAATCTGCCTTTGAGGCATTTGATTTTGAATGCGCAACTCTTTTATTTTCTCTGTAAACAGCATATTACTTATTTTTGTCTTGACATTATTTGGCAAAAATAACGAATTTAGCCATTCTTTATGCTCCAAAAGCGATAAAAATTTCATCTTTCACTTTCTGTTCAGACTTGCGAAAATTTATGCGTAAGAAAGAAATCCCTCAGATTTTTACGTTGACCCAAAGAAAGCTTGCCCACCGGGAAAATCCGCTGACCCTATCCGCTGAGCCCTATTTTTGCACGTGTGGGGAAAATGTGGGGAAAATTCAAGCAAAAGAAAAAGCTAAGTATTGAATTATCAAATACTTAGCTTTCTTTCTTGTACCCAGAGCCGGGATCGAACCGGCATGGAAGTGAATCCACTGGTGTTTGAGAC
>ERZ791915.248-NODE-248-length-65618-cov-4.607340_pt1 | contig 65618 bp, 58 predicted proteins | sample MGYA00510139_ERZ791915 | MGnify/ENA primary metagenome ERZ791915 (study PRJEB30046, sample SAMN00792117) | human gut metagenome | study: EMG produced TPA metagenomics assembly of the A metagenome-wide association study of gut microbiota in type 2... | reverse complement strand
GAAAACTTGTCAGTGTAACAGAACATACAACGATTGTAAAACGTGGAGAGAATGCTGCATATACGGAAGATGATGGAAAAAGTTATACGGATTTGGCAGGAGATACAATTGTTTCCATGAATTTATGGGGATTTAGCAAGGGATTTTTGTCAGAGATTGCGTATGGATTTCGTGATTTTCTGCAGGAGGGTCTGCAACATAATCCACTGAAATGTGAATATTATCTTCCGTCGGTCGTCAGCAGACTGTTAGATAGCAATAAAGCAGAAGTAAAAGTTCTTCTTACAACAGAAAAGTGGTATGGAGTTACCTACAGGGAAGATAAACCAATGGTTATGGCAGCAGTGAAAAAGCTGGAAGAGAATGATTTTTATCCAAAACAGCTCTGTGGAAAATTAGAAGCGGCTGCAAACTTCTGTTTTGAAGGTGTATATAAAGAAGAAATTCCATGGGGAAATGGACATATTAATGATACTTACCGTGTTACATTTGAAAACGAACAGGGAGTAAAAAAGCATTATATTTTACAGCAGATGAACAAGAGTATCTTTAAAAACCCGGTTGAATTAATGGAAAATATCGTTGGAGTCACTGAATTTTTAAAAAGAAAAATTTCAGCTAACGGTGGAAATCCAGAGAGGGAGACATTAAATGTCATTCCTGCAAAAGACGGGAAACCCTATTACGTGGACTCGGAAGGTGAGTATTGGAGAGCTTATGTATTCATTGAAAATACCGTAAGCTATGATTTGATAGATAATCCTGAAATACTTTATGAGGGCGGTCTGGCATTTGGCAGATTTCAAAGTATGTTAGCGGATTATCCGGCGAAAACACTTCATGAGACAATTCCGGGATTTCATGATACCAGAGAAAGATTTGAGACATTCAAAAAGGCAGTGGAAGAGGATGTGTGCAGCAGAGTGGATTTGGTCCGGGAGGAAATTCAGTTTGTATTGGACAGGGAAGAAATTGTGGACTGCTTTCAGGATTTGCTTAGAAGCGGGAAAATCAGTTGTCGTGTGACTCATAATGACACAAAAATTAATAATGTCCTCATGGATAAGGATACCAAAAAAGGAATATGTGTGATTGACCTGGACACTGTAATGCCTGGGGTAGCCATGAATGATTTTGGAGATGCGGTGCGGATTGGAGCAAGTACAGCATTAGAGGATGAACAAAATCTGGATAAAGTGTGGTGCGATTTAGAGCTTTTTGAAGCATGTGCGAAGGGCTTTATAGAGGGATGTGGTGGAAAACTTTCACAGGAAGAGATAAAGCTGCTTCCGATGGGCGCTAGGCTTATGACCTATGAATGTGGAATGAGGTTTCTTATGGATTATATTCAGGGAGACATTTATTTTAAAATTCACAGACCGGGGCAGAATTTGGACCGGGCAAGGACACAGTTTAAACTTGTCTCTGATATGGAACATAAGTGGAAAGTAATGGAGAATATTGTGAAGAAGTATATGTAAGACAAAACAGTGGCATTGACAATTTCCAATGCTTAAAAGGCGTCAGTTCCGGAAATACCGGACTGACGCCTTGATTGCATTAAACGTTTGTATTTGATTCTTCTTCGCCCCAGAAATCTACAGGTTCATAATCCTGCAGTCTGGCCAGAAAACCTTTTTCTGCGAGTCCATTTTGAATATCATCTAAAATCTCTTCGGATTCAGCTTCAATCGTATGGTAATGATAACCACCGGTTACATTCTTAAGAAGGCTGGAACTTCCGGTAGAGAGTCCTTCTAAAAATTTCTTGACATCGCGTCTTGTACGGATATTCATTGTATGGCGTATATTTTCTTGTAACAATAGTGCTGCTTATTGCCCCTAAGATGAAGAAGTGAGAAACTTCAAGTTTATAAAATTAAGAAAATGGAATTTAAGGAGTATGTAAATGAAATTCTAATTTGAAAAATTTAATGGTATCGGGCACCAAAAATTTCAGGGTTTGCGGATATCATGCGCATATTCTATGGAAAATTCCGCTAAAATATGCTTTAATAGAAGATATATAGCAGTAAAGGAGATGAACGCAATGGGGAGATTTGTAAATCCTGGAAACAGTGCATTCAAGGTAGCATTAGCTTCCGAGATATATATAGACAAAACAGGCTTGCTCGATTTTACCAATAGTGTTCTTGGAACAAAGCAGGCATATATATGTAATAGCCGGCCGAGAAGGTTTGGCAAGTCTATTACGGCCGATATGCTTACAGCATATTACAGCAAGGGCTGTGATTCCAGAGAATTATTTATGAACTATAACATTGCACAGACAGAATACTTTGAGAAATATCTCAACAAGTATGATGTTATTCATCTCGATATGCAGTGGATACTAATGGATGCCGGTGCGCCGGAAAGAATATCAGGATATATAAATAAAAATGTTATATCAGAGTTGGCAGATCTGTACAAGGATATTGATTTAAGAGATCAGAAAACATTGTATGGTGCTCTATCGGTTATTAATAGCATGACGAACAATAAATTTGTAATTATAATCGATGAGTGGGATGTTTTGATACGTGATGAAGCAGCAAATTCCTCAGTTCAGGAGGAATATATCAATTTCCTGCGAGGAATGTTTAAGGGAAGTGAACCAACAAAGTATATAGAGCTTGCATTTCTAACAGGAATTTTACCGATAAAAAAGCTAAAGACGCAGTCGGCACTTAATAATTTTGATGAATATACCATGTTATATGCGGGACGTTTGTCCCCATATATTGGCTTTACTGAGGATGAGGTCAGAGACATATGTGATCGCTATGGCAGGAATTTTAGCCAGGTAGAGCGGTGGTATGATGGATATATGCTGGGAGATTACCATGTATACAATCCGCGTGCAGTAGTAAATTACATGCTTCAGGGAGACTTAAAGAGTTATTGGTCAGAGACCGGGTCTTATGATGTCATAGTTCCACTTATAAATTTGGATTTTGATGGATTAAAGACCGCAATAATTCAGATGCTGTCCGGTGGAGAAATAAAGGTGAACACCGGCAGTTTTATGAATGATACGGTTAGCTTTAAAAATAAAGATGATGTTTTAACATATCTTGTTCATTTAGGGTATCTGGGATTTGATCAGAAAAAGAGTTGTGCGTTTATTCCAAATGAGGAGATACGGCAGGATATTGAAAATGCTTGTCGGCATAAGCTATGATAAGAAGACAAAGAAGCATCAGTGTATTATAGAAGAGTACATGAAAAAATAATCAGATAACATTTGGGTAGCAGGATAATGACTGAAGAGGAAAAGAAAATGTCTAGAAGAAAGAGGCAGAAAAACGGAATGATAAATAATGAAAATAACAGCATGATGCAGGAGACTCAAACACCGCAGCAGATGGTTATACCGCAGGAGAGCGAGCGCATTCAGCGGGCCGAGTGGATTCACGAGCAGGTGAAGCTTCAGCGTGAGGCAGAGGATGAGGCCTGGGAGAAGATCATGGAGGAGCAGAAGCTGCTTACAGAGCGCAGACGCTCCATAGATGCCGATATAAACAGCAACAGGGAGCTGAAGCGATACCATGAGGACTGCATGGAGGATATCACAGACCAGGTATATTCACTGCATGGCATATCGGTAGACAAGCTGGAGGGCATAAAAGAGTACAGGAATGCCCTGTTCCGCGGAGAAGCATTCATAGTGTTTTGCATATCTGTAATAATGGCTGCGATTGTGGCATATGCCTATGGACCAACTTCGCAGCTGTGCCTGTATATACTCATGTGTGTAGGCGCGGAGGGAGCGTTATTGTCCCAAAAGCGAAAGAATATACTGTTTTTCATCCCGCTTATCCTGATAGCGGTGGAGCTGATAGGCTACAAGCTGTATCCGCAGTATCTGGAGTATGTCACGATGGCGGGAGAGGCACTGACGCTGCTTCTTATGATGATAGGCACTGTGGGATATTTTGTGCACAATCCATACCGCAAGGATAGAAAGAATATAAAGGCTGCAAAGTCAGACCTCAAGGAATTACATAAGGTTGCCAAAAAGAGCGTAAAGAAAAATAAAAAGAGCTGCATAAAGAACGAAGCAAAAGAAGCAAAGCTTGCGGCAAAGCAGGCAAAGAGAGAAGTAAAGGCTGCCATAAAGGAGCAGAAGAGGCAGAATAAGCTCGCAAAGAAGCAGGCCAAGTACGAGCTTAAGGAGAAAAAGCGACAGCAGAAGAGTGAGCGTGTTGAGCTTAAGCATGAGCTGAAGAAGACTCAGCTCATGGATAAGGTGAGAAGATTTACACCGAAGGAGCAGGATAGTGAAAGCACCTCTTCGGCAGAGAGCATAGATAACAACATTACAGAAAACAATATCATAGAGAATAACATCATTGATATAGAGCGCAAGGTCAATTAGTCATGGATGAGCATTAGGCAGACAGCTGATACTTCTCCATCCAGTAATTAATCTGGATGAAATATGCGATAAGCTGCGGACCTGCCATGAGCTGGCCAAACCACGGACTGCCGTATTCTGCCGGTGCCTTTAAGAATTCGCGCGTTTTGTCAGTGTCAATGAGAGTGCGCACAGGGGCATTAGGAGAGTCTAATATCTCCTCCATTCCCTTTATAAGGAGAGCTTCATATCCGGGATGATAAGTCTTTGGATATGGGCTCTTTTTTCTGTGCAAAAGCTCAGGCGGCAGGACATCTGAAAATGCATCGCGAAGCAGAGTCTTTTCCACGCCGTTTTGATATTTCATATGCCAAGGCACATTAAAGACATACTCAATGATTCGATGGTCGGCAAAAGGCACGCGGGCCTCAAGCTCTGAGTACATGCTGGTGCGATCCATGCGGTCAAGAAGAGTCTGCATGAACCATTTGATATTGAGATATCCGATTATGCGGCGGCTTTCGTCCTCACCGGTCTCACCGTAAAGGAGAGGGGCTTTTGACCGCGACTCCTCATATCGAAAAGCCTGATAACCGGATAAATCAAGCTCCAAACCCACATCATCGCGCAAAAGAGCAAGGCGTGGAGCGACATCCGATGACCATGGGAAGCCATATCTTTCCAGCAGCTCTTTGCGGTAAAACCACGGATATCCGCCAAAGATTTCATCAGCACACTCACCGGTAAGAGCTACCTTGTTTTTACGGCTGACGAGGCTGCAGAAATACAAAAGTGACGAGTCCACATCGGTCATGCCGGGCATATCCTTTGCATCGACTGCGGCAAAGAGCGCCTTGAAGAGAGAGTTCTCATCACATTCGAGATAGGAGTGGGCTGTCTCATACTCTTCAAGCATACGATTGACATAGGGCAGATCCCTTTCCGGCTGGAAGGCGTTTGCCTTAAAATACCTGTCATTGTCCTTAAAGTCGAAGGAAAAGGTGTTGAGCGTTTTACCGCGTGTGTTCATATAGTTTGCTGCGATGGCGGTTACGATGCTTGAATCAATGCCGCCAGACAGAAAAGTACATACCGGCACATCGGAAACCATCTGCCTTTTTATAGCATCCTCCACCAGAAAACGTGTGTGAGCAACGGTATCCCGATAGCTCTCGGTGTGTTCCCGGCTTGTAAGCTCCCAGTAGGTTTCATCATGCAGCCCATCCCGTGAGTAAATCATGAAGTGCCCCGGCAAAACCTCAAACAAATCCTTAAACAGGGAAAGTCCGCTCGTGTGCGCAGGCCCGATAGCAAGAAGCTCCTGCAAGCCCTGTTTGTCAAGCTCAGGCTTTACTGCAGGGTGAGCAAAGCAGGCCTTTGGCTCGGAGCCAAACACCAGAGAATCGCCTCGGATGGCATAAAAAAGCGGTTTGACACCCACGCGGTCGCGGTATAAAAGCAGCCGGTTTTTAGCCGCATCCCATATGGCAAATGCAAAAATGCCGTTTAAGCGATTGACAAAATCAGCGCCCCAATGGATGTAGGCGTACAGAATAACCTCTGTGTCTGAGGTTGTGGAGCATACAAAGCCGTTTTCGGACAGCTCTGGAATCAGCTCATCAGTATTGTAAATTTCTCCATTATAGCAGATGGTATAATCACAGCCATTGTGGGTGCGCGTCATGGGCTGGTCACCACACAGGATATCACGGATGGCCAGACGGCTGTGCGACAGACCAATATGCTTTTTAAGGTAGCGTCCTCTGGCATCGTTGCCGCGGTGGGCGAGCACAGCACGCATCTTCTCAAGACGAAAGTTCCAGTAATCGGTGTTCTCTTCAAAGTCTTCTTTAAAGTTACAGAATCCGGCAATACCACACATAAAAATACATATCTCCGTAAAAACAGATTTAATTTATATTATGCATATGCCTTGAAGCTGTTAATCGGGTCAGAAAATAAAAAGAGATTTTACCAAACTAATCAAAAATTTTTATTGACAAGAAAGGCAAAAAAGCAGTACTCTTATTGCATAAAGTTAGATAACACTAACGTGGATAAACAACAGGTAACCATGGTAAGTGAAATCTGACCAACAATTGCTTTTAAAGGTACAACCTTACATAAGGTAGATGTAATATGAAATGTTGAAAGAGAGGATATCATATGTCAGAAGAAGAGAAAAAATTCTTAGAAATAGTGGATTTGAAAAAGGGCTTCGGAAGCGGCGAGACGCGCCAGGAGGTGCTGCGAGGCATGAATTTTTCTGTGGCAAAGGGAGAGTTTTGTGTGCTGCTTGGGCCGTCAGGCTCCGGAAAGTCCACACTGCTCAATATCATCGGAGGCATCGACAGCGCCGATTCGGGATATATCAGCATAAATGGCGACAAGCTGAAGGATATGAGTGAGAAAAAGCTCACACAGTACCGAAGAAAGCACCTGGGATATGTTTTTCAGATGTACAATCTGATTGCCAACCTGAATGTAAAGGAAAATATTGAAGTGGGCGCATATCTGTCAGACAACGCACTGGATATCGATGAGCTGCTTCACACGCTGGGACTTTACGAGCATCGCTATAAGCTTCCAAATCAGCTATCCGGCGGACAGCAGCAGCGTGTGTCAATAGGGCGTGCAATCGTGAAAAATCCGGATATACTGCTCTGCGACGAGCCTACAGGAGCGCTTGATTACAACACCTCAAAGGAGATTTTGAAGCTCATAGAGGATGTCAACAAAAAGTACGGCAACACAATCATCATGGTCACACACAATGAGGCCATCAAAAACATGGCAGACCATGTTATAAAGCTACGAGACGGAGCCGTGCGCCACAACGATATCAATACTAATAAGGTTTCGGCCGAAGAGCTTGAGTGGTAAGGAGGATTTGACCTATGAGCAGGAAAAAGATAAAAAATCCTCTGATAAAGCGTATACCAAAGGAAATTATCGGTGACTGGAAGAAATATCTTGTTGTTTTTCTTTTTCTCGTGCTGACAATCGGCTTTGTATCGGGAATGTATGTGGCAAATGACAGCATGCTCACCTCTGCGGATGAGGGGGTAAGTAAGTACAAGCAGGAGGATGGACATTTTGAACTGAAGGATAAGGCTGACAGCGAGCTTGTTACGGCTATCGAGTCAGGCGAGGTAAAAACAGCTCCAGACGAAAAAGACAGCGATAGCAGCAAAACTCCTGTCACGCTCTACGAGAATTTCTATCGCAATGAGACTGAGGACTACGACGCAGACGGCAAAAAGGATGGAACCATCCGTGTATACACAAAGACCGGGGATATCAACCTCGCATGTCTCATCGAGGGCTCTTTTCCACAAAATGAGAACGAAATCGCTGTGGACAGAATGCATGCAGACAACGTGGGGATGAAGGTCGGTGACACAATAAAGGTCAGCGGAAAAGAATTCAAGGTATCGGGCCTTATCGCATATGTCAATTACTCCACACTGCATGAAAAGAAGACCGATATGATGTTTGATGCGATAAAGTTTGATGTGGCAATGGTGACAAAGGAGGGCTTTGAGCGCCTGGACAAGAGCATTCACTATACATATGCATGGAAATACGAGGATGAGCCAAAGGACGACATAGAGCAGAAGGAAAAATCAGATGACTTTCTGGAGGCGATGGTGTCACAGGTTATGGCAGCGGGCAATGAGGTGGAGGACTACACACCGCGCTACTCAAATCCGGCAATCAATTTTGCCACGGACGATATGGGCTCAGACAAGGCCATGGGAGGTGTGCTTTTAGACATTCTTATAGTGATAATCGCATTTATTTTTGCAGTGACCATAAGCAACACGATAGCAAATGAGTCATCAGCGATAGGCACGCTTCGCGCGTCGGGATACACAAAGGGCGAGCTTATCAGGCATTACCTTTCAATGCCTGTCATTGTGACATTTCTGGCAGCAGTAGTAGGAAATATACTGGGCTATACGGTATTCAAGGATGTGGTTGTGGGCATGTATTACAACAGCTACAGCCTGCCGACATACCATACAATCTGGAATCCGGGCGCATTCATAAAAACAACGCTTGCTCCGGTGATTATCATGCTGGTTGTAAATCTTATTGTAATAGTCCGCATGATGCAGCACACACCGCTTCAGTTCCTGCGCCATGACCTTAAGAAAACAAAGCGCAAAAAAGCAATGCGGCTTCCGCGCTGGAGCTTCATGAGCCGTTTCAGACTGAGAATCATGTTCCAGAATGTGGCAAACTATCTGATACTTTTTGTGGGAATATTTTTCATCATGGTAATGCTTGCGATGGCAGTAGGCATGCCGGATACACTTGATTATTACAAGAAAAATACAGACAGTATGATGTTTGCAAAATACCAGTACGTACTCAAATCCTATGTCGATGCAGACGGAAACGTGCTTGAAACCGACAACAGTGATGCAGAGAAATTTGACATGACATCGCTCTTAAGGAGAACAGATGAGTTTGACGAGGAGGTGTCTGTCTACGGAGTGGAAACAGACAGTGCATACGTAAAGCTTAAGGACATGGATTCGCTTAAGGATAACGAGGTGTACATATCAGATTCATTTGCAGATAAATATGGTATAAAACCGGGTGATACAATAAAGCTCGATGCACAGTACGAGAAAAAAACATACAAATTCAAGGTGAAGGGAACCTACGATAAATCCCAGAGCATCGCAGTGTTTATGCCTATAGAGCATTTTGCGGATACCTTTGATTTTGCTGATGGCAGATTCAGCGGATTTTTATCAGACACAAGGATAAAGGATATAGATGAGAGCAATATCGCAACAACAATCACGATAAGCGACATCACCAAAATGGCAGACCAGCTTGACCATTCCATGGGCTCATATATGCAGTACTTCCAGGTGCTTTGCATACTGCTCTCAGCCGTCATGATATATCTGCTCACGAAGCTCATCATCGAGAAAAATGAGACAGCCATATCGATGACCAAGATTTTAGGCTACGACAACAGAGAAATTGCAAGCCTTTATCTGGTCTCAACGTCCATCGTGGTGGTTATATCAGATATCATCAGCGTAGTGCTTGGTGCAAAAGTGATGGACATTGTATGGCGCATAATGCTGCAAACCTTCAATGGCTGGTTTTCATTCCATATGACACCTGTCGGCTATGCAAAAATGTTTGCATTTGTGCTCATTGGATATATTATAGTGACAGTATTTGATTTCAGGAGAATAAAGAAAATCCCTATGGACGTGGCACTAAAGAATGTGGAATAGGTAAAAGTATACAAAAATAATTAATTATTGGCAAACTGTTGTATAATTGCACTAAAAATGGTAGTATTGTCTCATAAGTTAAAAACCAAAGTAATAACGTAACTATAATTTATGAGAGGTGATTAAATATGAAGCAGGGGGCAAATAAAAAAAGAGGGACATTTGCAACCAAAATCATAGTAATGGTGATTTTAGCTGTTATAGTTTCAAATGTAATTTGTATGGTATTTATTCTTGAAAGCTCCAAAAAACAAATTACAGACAGTGTCAAGCATACAATGGTAGATGTTATTAATACAACGTCAAAAATCATGGAAAATGAGATTAGTAATTCAGGTGTTGATGATCTGGATTATGATGGTTATGCCAATAATCTTTCAGATGTAAAGCTTGAAGGCATGGACAGTGCATACATGTATGTGGTTCAAAATGATGGCACAATGCTTTATCATCCTACAAAGGAAAAGGTTGGACAGCCTGTTGAGAATGCTGTAATTAAAGGCGTTGTACAACAGCTTCAGGATGGCAAAAAACCGGGCACGACTGTTGTAGAATATGATTTCAATGGAACAACAAAGTATTCGGCATATACGATTTTGAACAATGAAAATATACTTGTGCTTACAGCAGATGAGTCTGAGGCACTTGCAGGAATCACTACTGTAACAGGAGTTGCCGTTGGAATCAGTGCGGTTGTTGTGCTACTTGCCATTATTATATGCTTCATACTGGGACGCAGGCTTATGAGACCGCTCGTAAAGGTCAGCACAATAATTGAAGAAATTGCCAATGGTGATATCAACGCAGATTTTGGCATGGTCAAGGAGACAAATGATGAGATAGGCCTGATTATAGAAAAGATGAAGGAGCTCACGCAGTCACTTGGAAATATAGTCGGAAAGATAAGAAATTCCAGTGACACAATGTCAGCAAACAGCTATGAGCTCAATGACACAAGCAGTCAGACACTTGCTGCAAATAACGAGATATCCAAGGCAGTCGAGGATGTTGCAGAGGGCTCTACAGGCATGGCAGCATCTATTTCCAAGATTAATGAAAATCTTCTGGAGATGAGCAATGAGACAAAGGATATAAACGAGTCTGTCAATGAAATTAGAAATCAGACGGTAGCAGTGCAGGATAGCAGCAAAATCATGAATAATAAGATTAAATCCATGCAGAACAGCAGCCAAAAGATGGATGAGGGTATCTCAGCAATTTCAAAACGCATAGAAACTGTAAATACTACGGTTGACAAGGTGAGCAATATTGTCTCTGTCATTGAGGAAATATCCAGTGAAACCAATCTTTTGTCACTCAATGCATCTATAGAGGCAGCCAGGGCCGGCGATGCAGGAAAAGGCTTCGCAGTGGTGGCACAGGAGATTCGAGTGCTTTCAGACAATACCAATACGGAGCTTGAGAATATCAAGCAGATAATATCATCACTGGTTGAAGAGTGCAGGTATTGTGTTCAGGCATCCGGCACCATCGTCGAGGATAATGCCAAGCAGAAGGAAGAGATTAAGGCAGTACTTGATGAATTTGGCTCACTTGATGAGCAGATTCAAAAGACAGCAGAAAAAGCTGATGAAATCGAAGAGCTAGTCACTGCGATGATTGAGCTGAACGATGACATCACTAAGAGCAGCAACAGCCTGACAGATGTCAGCGCAGCAAATGCCGCAGCAACCGAAGAGATGAATGCCAACATCGAGGAGCTCAATGCCATGATGAACGGAGTTTCAGAAATGGCAGGAAATATGAATGATGAGTCTGATGGATTGAAGGAAGCATTATCATTCTTTCATAATTAATGGCAGGTAATCATAATTGAATTTGCAACGTAAATCAGTCATAAAAGCAGTAAAATGCTTTTGTGGCTGATTTTGGTATTTACAGGATTATTGATTATATCAGAAAAAACACGTATTATATGATAAAAAGAAGAATGAGGTATTAAAAAATGACAGACAATTTTGAGTTTAGAAGTATAAATCCAGACGAGGTAGAACAGGCAATAGCAATTGAGCAGATATGCTTCCCGCCGAATGAAGCATGCTCTCCAAAGGCAATGACAGAGAGAATTGCAAAGGTACCACAGCTGTTTCTCGTGGCAGTTGACAAATCAACCGGTAAGCTGGCAGGCTTTTTAAATGGTGTGGCAACAGACGAGGAAAAGTTCAGGGATGAGTTCTTTACGGACATCGATTTATGCGATGAAAACGGTAAGAATGTGATGCTTCTGGGCCTTGATGTGCTGCCGGAGTACCGTGGACACGGACTTGCCAGAGAGCTCGTGCACCGCTACAGCCTGCGCGAAAGGGCAAACGGACGAAAAAATCTGTTTCTGACATGCTTAGAGCAGAAGGTGGAGATGTATAAGAAGTTTGGATTGCAGGATCTGGGGATTGCGGACTCTACCTGGGGCGGAGAAGAGTGGCATGAGATGGTGCTAAAGGGATGAATGTGATAACATGGAAAATAAAGTATCAGATAACGTTATAGAAAAAAACTATAGGGAGTGCCTTAAATTCAATGAAATCAACGAAAGTGGGGCCTGCAATTTTGACATGGCTACAGCAAAGGCTGCCCTTGAAAATCTGTATGAGCTATACAAAAATGGCATATCAACAGGTCGTTTCACACAGGATAAGGACTATGTAGTAAGGTGTGATGCTTTGGTGACATTGGCTGAGGAGAACAAGGACTGCTTGTTTTATGAGGCATGGCGCATATGGTTTAGATACTTTGTATCGATGGGCTATGCAGGATGGAATGAGCTGTGGGAGGCAGTATGAATAAACAAAAAATAGCAGAACTACGCGCCGGTTTGGAAACCGGCTTCATCAATAGTGGATACAATTCAAGCCTGGCTTATCAGCCGCAATTTTTGTCAAACAACCATAAAGAAGGCAAAAAAGTATTATCCTCAATAGAAGATGAGCTGATGTCCTGTGACAAATTTCAGATAAGCGTTGCTTTTATCACGATGGGAGGCATTACGCCGTTGCTCCAGACACTTAAGGAGCTGGAGAAAAATGGTATTCCGGGAGAAATTCTCACCACAAATTATCTGAATTTCAGTGAACCAAAGGCTCTTGAGAAGCTTCACGGTTTGTCCAATATTACGCTCAAAATGTATGATGTGGAGAAGGCCGCTGAAGGCTTTCACACAAAGGGATATATATTCAAAGAAGAAGAGATTTACCGAATCATTATCGGAAGCTCAAACATGACAAGCGCCGCACTTACGAGCAACAGAGAGTGGAATACAAAGGTTGTATCCACAGAGCATGGAGAGGTGGCAAAGCAGATTGTTGAGGAATACAATGAGCTTTGGAATTCGCGCTATGCTCTTTCCTTTGACAACTTTTATGAGGAGTATAAAGAGCGCTATCAAATCATAAAAAGACAGCGTGAGATTGCAAAGAGCGAGGAAACTCCATCCATTGAAAAATACAGATTAAAGCCAAATGCAATGCAGGTTGGCTTTATTACAAATTTGAGAAAAATATTGGAAAAAGGTGAGGATAGGGCGCTTCTCATCTCGGCTACGGGTACAGGAAAAACATATGCATCTGCGTTTGCCATGCGTGAGCTGGGCTTTAAGCGAGTGCTGTTTCTCGTACATAGAGGTCAGCTTGCAAGACAGACAAAAAAATCCTACGAAAAGATTTTTGATAAATCAGTTTCTATGGGACTTGTAGGTGCAGGGTACAGTGACTATGATAGAGACTATGTTTTCGCAACAGTACAGACCTTAAATCGCGATGAGCACTTGAGAAAATATGCACCGGATGACTTTGATTGCATAATTTTAGATGAGGCGCACCACAGCTCGGCCAACACATACCAGAAGGTGATGAACTATTTCACACCAAAGCTGTGGCTTGGAATGACAGCGACTCCCGATAAGCGAGATGATGATATTGACGGAAAAAATATTTACCAGATTTTTAATTATCAGATTGCATATGAGATTCGTTTGCAGCAGGCTATGGAGGAAAACATGCTGTGCCCATTCCACTACTTTGGAATAACAGATGTTTCACTGCTTGGTGACAAGGAGATAAAGAGTAAAAAGCTTACAGAATCATCGTTCAACCAGCTTGTTGGTGATGAGAGGGTAAAGCATATCATTGAGCAGGCCAATTATTTTGGACATAGCGGCGACAGGGTGAAGGGACTGATTTTTTGCAGCAGGATAGATGAATCCGTCGAATTATCGAATAAGTTTAATCAGACGATAAATCCTGAGACGGGTAAATTTTTCCGTACAATTGCATTAAATGGAGATGCCACCGAGGAGGAGAGACAGAGAGCCTTTGAGCGGCTTGCGATGGATGAAAATACGCAGTCGCTGGATTACATTTTTTCTGTCGAGATTTTAAATGAGGGTGTTGATATCGTGGAAGTAAACCAGGTCATCATGCTCAGACCGACAGAGTCACCAATTGTATTTATACAGCAGCTTGGACGTGGACTTAGAAAAGCAAATGGCAAGGAATATGTTGTGATACTTGATTTCATCGGCAACTATAACAATAATTTTATGATACCGGTCGCATTGTCGGGAGATCGTTCTTACAATGCAGATACAATCAGAAAGTATGTTATCAGCGGAAATAATACGATTCCCGGTGCTTCGACAGTGCATTTTGATGAGATTGCAAAGGATAGGATTTTTGCGTCGATAGACAAAATAAAGGGCATGAAATCAATTATCAGGGAGAGCTATGTTTCTTTGAAAAACCGGCTTGGAAGAGTGCCGTATCTATTAGATTTTTATGAAAACGGAGAGGTTGATCCACTTGTAATAATAAAAGAGTACAAGACCTATCAGGCATTTCTTGAAGCGGTTGAGAAGGAGCTTTATACCGGCAGATTAAATGAGCAGGAGAAAACAACTCTTGAGTATTTGTCGAAGACTATCATAAGTGGTGCAAGACCGTTTGAATTGGAGATTTTAAGGCAGCTTATGAAGAAGCCTTCTATTTCAATGAAAGAGATAAGAGAGATTTTCATAAAGAGGTACGATTACAAGGTAAATATGCAATCCATTGACAATGCGGCAGATGTATTGCAAGGAAAGTTTGTCAGCAAGGATGATGAGTACAAGAAATTTTGCAGGATAGATATTTTGGAGGAGTACAGCAATAACATCTTCCATAGGATGAATAACTTTACCACAAGACTTCAAAATGAAGAGTTTAAAAAGCAGATAGATGACATAATAGAGGTGGGGCTCAAAAGATATCATGATAAATATCAGTCCTCACTTAAAAATGAGAGTCCGTTTGTATTGTATGAGAAATATTCCAGGCGTGATGTCAGTCTGCTGATGAATTGTGGGCGGGATCTTTCCTCCACAATGTATGGAATGAAGCGTATAGATGATGATGTATTTATATTTGTCACGTATCATAAAGAGGAAAGCGCAGACGAGCAGAAAAACTATGTAGATGGAAAGCCGGATTACGCGGATGCGTTTGAGGACAATATGATTTTTAGATGGGATTCGCAGATTGGCAGGGGCGTGGACAGTTCATATGTGTCAGATGTGGTGAACACTAAAAGAAAGCATCTGCTTGTGAAAAAGAGTGATGCGGAGTCAAATTTTTACTATATGGGAGAGTTTGATATAGTTGATGTGTGCGCTGCCAGAAAGCGTGATAACAATGGTAAAGAGCGTGATATCACCAAGTTTGAGATGAAGATGCGTCACCCTGTAAGAGAGGATCTGCTTCGATATTTGCAGAGTAATTTACAACAAGGCTTACAAAATAATACACAGGAGTTTAAGGCAATATGAAAACAATACGCGTAGTGGCTGCCGTCATAAGAGCAGTCAATAATGAAAATAAACCGGTTATCTTTGCAACCCAAAGAGGCTACGGAGAGTTCAAGGGAGGCTGGGAGTTTCCAGGCGGTAAGATTGAGTCTGGTGAGACACCGCAGCAGGCGCTAAAGCGCGAGATAATGGAGGAGCTTGACACGGAAATTGCTGTCGGAGAATTGATAGATACGATAGAATACGATTACCCTAATTTCCATCTTTCGATGGATTGCTTCTGGTGTGAGGTCATTCATGGTGAGCTTATCCTAAAGGAAGCAGAGGATGCAAAGTGGCTTACAAGGGAGCATCTGGCGGACGTAAAGTGGCTACCGGCGGATGTGACATTGATTGAGAACATTAGAGAGGCGATGTATTAAATCCAGGACAGCAAAGAGCATGGAAAGGTGACTAAAAAACCATGCATCCGTCAATCATAGAAAAAGACTTTTTGTTATGCGAACGTTCGTTTTCCTTTACCTCGCCCTACGGTCATTCTCTTGAAGTCGGGCGACATGTGGAACACATTTAGGAGAATTTGAACCTACAAATGCAAGACGGTAGGGGTGTGGAAATCTCTACAGGATAGGCTCCTGGGGAACGAGGGGGGCACGCGTGCAAAATCGCGAAATGGAGTAGGGGGAATCTCAAAATACAAGGAATGAAAATGCGACATTCTAATATATAATGTTATAATTTTGTAACATCACATCTTGACTTTTGCTATTTATATGTTATGATTAATGCACAAAGGGAGGGATAATCATGAATGAATTATTAGGAAGCCGTATTAAGGCTTTGAGAATAGCTAAAAATTTAACACAGGAACAGGTTGCTGACCAAATCGGTGTGAGTAGACAAAAGTATGCACGTGTTGAAAGCGGAACTAATAGTATTACATTAGATATCCTTTCTAAAGTTGCAGAGATTTTAGATGTGACAGTTGGCGACATCACTAGAGTACTAGATGAAACACCGGTTGTAGCTTATCGCACTGGTGGTACAGAGTCTTCCTCAGAGAAGATCTTCGATATGCTGGATCTTTTTTATGCCAATAAGCATATGTATAACAAGCTTCAAAATAATAATATTAGATAAAGGAGGAGTATGTTATGCAGGAAAGCAGAAGAAAGGATATTCGAAGAACTGCAGCCGTTGTACGCGAAAAATGTAAGGTTAGTCGATACGGCATTATAGATTTATTTAAGGAATGTGCTCGATTAGGATATAAGCTTATACGATATCCACTCGGGGAAAACGCTGATCTTGGATTTACTATAAAAAAAGATCAGGATATTGTTATTTTCACAAATTCTAGTATTCGTTTGTCGAGAGAAATTTTTACATTGGCACATGAACTTGGACATGCAGTCCTTCATATGGAAGCTGATTCATCATTTATTGATGATAGTATTACTATTGCAGATAGAAGTACCGATGAGCGAGAGCAGGAAGCAAATTATTTTGCGGCATGTCTTTTAATGCCAGATGATGAAGTGGATCGTTTCTTTGATTTAGAATTGTCTGATATTGAGAAAAACGGATTGACTGCGATAGATATCGCAAAAATTATGTCTGAATTTAATGTCAGTTTTGACATGGCATTGAATCGTCTTGATAGCCTTGGAAAAATTACTGGTAATCAAAAGGCCCTATTGGATTGCCAACGTAATAAAACTAGAGTTGGTAATTTGTTGAAAAGTGCGGGCGGAAATGCGAGACTTAACCAGGCAAGCGAAGAGATAGATATTCCTTTTGAGTACATTGATTATGTAATTTACAATTATAATCATGATGCTATTCCGGTTGAGACGCTTGAAAAAGTGTTAGAATGCTATCAATTAAGCATGGACGATATTAGCGATAGATTGATTGAAAAGAAACATGAAGAGGATGATTTGGATGATTTGATAGGAGGTTTGGAAGATTGAGAGCCTCATTAGATACAAATGTAATCATTCATCTATATAGAGCCGAACTTCAAGGAATTTTATTTGATCTATTTGATGAAGGTGTTTTTATCTATGAACAGATTCGTTCGATGGAACTTGAACATCATGGGCAGGACATCCTTACAAAAGTAGATTCGGATATTAACGCTGGTAAAATAGAACTTTTCACGGATCAAAAGCTTAAGGATTTAGCGGTTTATAAGATGTTTGAAAATAATGTGCGGGAAAACCGAATATTATATAATGCGGGTGATCTAGGAGAAGTGTATGCGATTTCTTTGGCACAAACTATAGGCGCATATTCATTGGTCACCGATGATACAAAGCAAGGTGGACCATATATGTCATTACTTCAATTAGATTATGATATAATGCCTTTTACTTTTGCAGATGTGCTTATTTTGAGATACTTAATGGGTATTGTTGATGCAGAGCAAACTGTGGAAGATTTTGAACTGGTGAATAACCAATCACAACTAAATTGGTCGTTCAGGAGTCAAATTTCAAAATTCATTAAAAGGTTTTTTAAGGAACCTTATCGTGAAGAAGAGAGACAATGGATTAAGGATTTGGCGACGAAATACAATATAAGCATAAAACAGAAATTGGCTGAATTAAGCAGCAAACTTACATAAAAATTTTTAGAGGATCTTTTCGCAGGTCCTTTTATTATACAGAAAGCTAACACGTTTTCCAATTTTAAGAAATTCAAGTCAAATTAAGAATTATATGGGATATGTGGCACAGGATTTACAGCTTACTACAAAGTATGTTGGAGTCCAAATGCATGTGCTTGATTATCTTGGAGATTACACATATTGATTACACTAAAAATCAATATGATATTGATACATACCTAAATAAATACTCTGATCGTAACGAAGACATGCCGATAGATACGTATACTTCGTCTAATGAATTGCACTATAAAATTTGGTGTATCGAAGGTGGTAAGTACTCAAGAGAAACGTGGTATAGGCTAATGGTGGTTTCTTTAAATCAAGAGTATGTTGAATTGTTAGATGAAATATTAGAGTAGAAAGGTACTGATTTTCTGCCATCGAAAAAAATGGCAAAAAAATTTGTTAGACCTATCTTGACATGTATAAGAAGTTTGGCTATGCAGGATGGAATGAGCTGTGGGAGGCAGTATGAACCAAATTTGCAGGGATATTTTCAGAGCCATACATGAGGGTAAATGGCTGAAAATAGAATATCGAAACAAGGCAGATCAGGTGACGAAATATTGGATAGGGATAAGAGACCTTGATCCGAGAAGCCGAACTATGAAGGTTGATGGACTTCATCTGGGACAGTTTACAATTGGAGAATATGACAGGATATTTATCGATTCAATATTGTCTACTGAGATAATAGAGGGGACATACTGCCCTGAAAATAGGTTACTTGTTGAAGATATTGAGATGCATCCAGAGCGTTACAAAAATATATTTGACAGCTCAGCAAATTTAAAAATACTAAATTATCTTGAGATATGTAATAAGCTTGATACGACTCCGTATATCACAGATTACGACTTGATTCATTACATTGACAGAGAGCGGATTAACTGTGGTATGTATCAGCTTACAGACCAGCAGTTCAGGGAAGTGGTTGCTCAATTTCAGTATTTTTCATCGCGGGAAAAAAGAAAAAGCGGATCATTAAAAGTTAAGAGGCTGGCAATAAATGTCCTGAGTATAAACACTAATAAAGGACTCTATGTTCTTGCATATAGAAATCTAAATCTTGATGTAAAAAATCATATTTTTAAACCAGATGAGGAGATTACGGTGTGTACGCAGTTTTCTATAGATGGAAAACAAGAAAATGCAAGAAAATTTCTAGATGCCGATGAATATGAGCTTTTAGAGGATTTTGAGAAAAATCTGGAAAAGATAAAGGATGCAATAACAGAGCATGGCGGCAACAAATCTATAGTAGATGATATGCCATATGTTATAGGACTTGGCATGGATATAGTTCTCAATCTGCACGAAGAATATAAGGCAATTATGGATATGTTTGAGGCTGATAATGTGACATATCCAATAAAGGCATTTTTTGGAGAGCTTCTTGAGAGACCAAGAAGGACGAAGGCATATCCGATTGCACTGATTAATAAAAATATAAATCTGGATCAGCTGCTTGCAATAAACAATGCTATGAAATACCCTCTTGCATATATTCAGGGACCACCCGGCACTGGCAAAACAAATACTATAATAAACACGATAGTAACAGCATTTTTTAACAATGTCACAGTGCTGTTTGCATCATATAATAATGTCCCGATAGATAATGTCTTTGAAAAGCTCTCATCCATGAAGTATCGCGGGAAGACAATCCCATTTCCAGTGCTTCGCCTGGGAAATACAGAAAAAGTAATGGAGGCAATTAAATATATTAATGAGCTGCGTACACAGGTGCAGTCATTGCAGATTTTTGCCTCTACACTTGATAAGCGGAAGGATGATCGTATAGACAGGGCAAAGCGTTTGTCTGCACGTCTAAAGGAATATGAGGAAATTCTGGATTTAAAGGAGAGAAAAGAGACACTTACACATCTGATGAAATATCAGGAACATATGAAAAATACTATGAAGCTATTGCCGTTTCAGACAGATTTGCAGGGCTATCAGATGCAGAAGCTTGATAAAAGGATAGCTGCTATCGGTGAGATATCGGATGCTGATGCTATGCAGCTTTTGGATAGAAATGAGGATGAATTTTATCAGTATCTGTTTTACACATCTGCACGCTATATAAAGGCGCTCGAGGAACCTAAATTCCAGGAGCTTAGACAGATACTGGATTCTGATGAGACACCAGAGAAGCTGGTGAATGAGTTTAACAAATATATGCGTAAATCTGAAAATGTAAGAAAACTTCAGCGAGTTTTTCCTATAATCATAACTACATGCATATCTGCGCACAAAATAGGTGAGCCTGAGCCTTTATTTGATATGACAATTATGGATGAGGCAAGTCAGTGTAATGTGGCAATCTCACTTGTGCCTATAATCAGAGGAGAAAAACTGATGCTGGTGGGAGATCCGCAACAGCTAAATCCGGTTATCCTGCTTGGAGAATTGACAAACAAAAAGCTTCGTCGCAGGTATCATGTATCGGATGAGTATGATTATAGGGAAAATTCAATTTATAAAACGTATCTTGCCTGTGATGCAGTAAGTGATGAGGTGCTTCTGAGAAATCACTACAGATGCAATAAAGAAATAATAGGTTTTAACAATAAAAAATACTATAACTCAAAGCTCAAGATACAGTCAAAGAGTAAGGAGCCTGAACCGCTTGTCTATATGGATGTGAAAAGCGATAACACACAGATAAAAAATACTTCTCCGGCTGAGGTTGAGGAAGTGGTGGAATATGCGCTTTTAAATAAAGATAAAAGCATTGCCGTGATTACGCCGTTTGTCAATCAAAAGCAATTGATTGAAAATGCAATAAAGCAGAATAAACTGAGCAATCTTGTCTGTGGAACGGTTCATGCATTTCAGGGCGATGAGAAGGATGTAGTGCTGTTTTCTACAGCAATCTCTGAAAGGACAAGCGCAGGTACATATAACTGGCTTAAAAATAATAAGGAGCTCATAAATGTTGCGACATCCAGAGCAAAGGAGAAGCTGGTGCTTCTCACAAACGGAAAAGAACTGGAAAGACTGCATGCGGGACAAGCTGATGATGATTTGTATGAGCTGGCGCAGTATATAAAGACCAATGGGCACTCAAAAATTACTGAAAAGCATATAAGTTCACGAGCACTGGGAATACAGCCGTTCTCGACGGCTACAGAAAATGCTTTTCTCGAAAATCTAACCCATGCTCTTGAAAATATCTGGCTTTCGCAGAGTAAATATGTAATACACAAGGAGGTTGCCATATCACAGGTATTCAGAGATAACATAACCTATGATGACTTGTTTTACATGGGTCGTTTTGATTTTGTTGTATACGAAAAACAAGGCAGAAGCGAATTGCCAATACTTGCCATAGAATTGGATGGCAAAGAGCACTTTGAGGATGCCGTGGTGAAAGAGCGAGACAGAAAGAAAAATGCGATATGCAAGGCACACAACTTGGAAATTATCCGGGTGGAAAACTCATATGCGAGAAGATATAATCATATCAAAGGAATATTGATGGATTATTTTTCAAGGGTGCATTAAGGGAGGAGACCTAAATCCAAGCAATGGTTTAATTACTATAATGGTAAAGAAATAGTATTGCCAGATAAGTTTTTACCAGAAAAAGAATTTATTGAATATCATAATGATGTTATTTTTCAAGGAGCGTGGGATAAAGTTTCAGTTTATCGATATGAAGGAAAAAGGCATGAGCAAGGGCGAATTTAATTCTGTCGCCCAGGTGAATGGCGGTCTTGACAATATGATTAACTGGGATGGCAAAGATAAGGATTTGCTGGCACTTATAAAGTACATAGCAGATGAGGACAAGCTGGATAAAGTGCTTGAAAATTCGCAGGTGATTAAGACACCGGTGGTCAGAAACGGCAGGCAGTCAACAATCGGGTACCGGCCGGATGTATGGAAGACATGGAAATAACACTAAAGGAAATGAAAGGCAGGAAATTATATATGTATTATGTACCGGATGGCACAGAGCAGTGCGGTTATTATGAGTGTAAAGAGTGTGGAAGCAGGTTTCTGGATTTAAAAATTGCACCAACATTGGTATGTCCATACTGTGGAGAAGAGGCAGATATGGAGATAGGACCTGATGAGGAGATGCCAAAAGTTGTAGAATCTGCGAAGCTTATTCAGATGGTTAGAGGCGTTGAAGAGGTAGAGAAGATGGATAAGCTGTTATCGCTTGCTGTGACAGGTGGCGATTTTAATTGGATATAAGAATGCAGATATTTGTAGACGCAGATGTAAAGTAGCTGTCGCGAATGTGACATTGATTGAGAAAATTGGAGAGGCACTATATGAAACCCAGGACAGCAAAGAGCATGGAGCTATATGATATATTGCTTAGGCGCGGGTATCCGGAGCCGTTTTGCGATGAAATAACAAAAAATCTTAATACCGACTGGACAGCTCAAAGGATGATAGGATATCTGTCACACTATAAAAAGCTTCCCATGGAAGAAATCGCTGATGAAATGCTTGCGATACTGAACGACCGCAACCGCATAATGCGAAAGCATGAGCTTGAGGAGACAAATGCAAGATGGAATGAATACTTAAACAGAAAAAGTCAGGAGGATTCACATGAAAGTACTGAATATCGAAGATGATACATTTAAACATAATGATATTTGCAAAGCCCTTTCAGGATGTGGGATTAAAGATGTCGAATGGTCCAATAATCTCGCGGATGGGTGGAAACGGATTAAAAACTCAATGGATAGTAATAATCCGTATGATCTGATAATTACTGATATGTATTATCCGAACGAGCCGGGAGGCAGAGAAGAAGAATCAGGAGATGTTCTGATTGACAGAATGATTAAGAACAAAATCACAATACCTGTAATTCTCTGTTCCAGTGTGAATCTCAAATACCCGGAAATATATGGTTGTGTTTATTATAGCAGGGAAAGAAACTGGGAGGCAGGTATGCAGAAGCTTGTAAATAGTCTTGTTGCCGGATAATACTAATAAATCTCAAGCTTCTGATCAACCAGTGATTCACCTTCATATACAAGCTTAAGTGTGAAGAAATTTTCTTCATTTTCAAGCAGGAGCTTTAAGAAGATAGCATCGCCTTCCCAGGTAGGAAGTGTGGGCACGATAGTTTTATCCACCCATTTGAGGTCACCTTCGTTGCATGTTATAAGCTTGCCGGAAAATTCATCAGCGGTGAAAAGACACATCAATTCAGGCTCCTGTTTATCACTTATAAAAGTTATGAGTGCGCGGAAACGGTATGATGTGAGTGTGAGCCCTGTTTCCTCTTTGACTTCGCGGAGCAGGCATTCTTCGGGTGATTCACCATTCTCGGCGTGACCGCCAACTCCAATCCATTTTCCTTCATTTATATCATTTTCTTTCTTAATACGATGAAGCATGAGATATTGTCCATCGTGTTCTATGTAGCATAAAGTAGTTATTTTCATGATATACCTCCGACAGATGATTATAAAATGATATGCGGGTCACTAAGGTATACATCGAATTGCATGCAGGCATGCATCGATGATACCTTTTGACCCTTTAATCATAACATAAAATGTGGGGGAAGGTATGAAAATATAGAGGTTAAAACAGAGGGGCACATATGTTTTTGGAAAGTGAAATAAAGCTCTGTGCATAAGTGGAAAGGTATGAATTTTTGCGGTATGCAATTACTAAATCATTTTGTAGAATAGGATTCCCTACAGAGAATACCTCCACGGGCCAGAATGGAGCAGCATATCGCACATATCCCTCCGGGGCAATGGTTACACCAAGGTTCTGTGATGCAAGCTGTATGCAGGTTTGATTATTTCTTGTACGGTACGGAACAGGTGGTTGTATTCCATACTGGTCAAACAGTCTTTGGGCGGAACGACCGGTATTCTGATCCGGAAAATGTAATATAAAGGGAGTGTCAGCGAACAGGCTTAAGTCAAGCCATGGGTAGCGGCACTCTTTTTTTGTTACTGCTTTTTGGGCAAGAGGATGTCCGACAGGCAGTACTAATAATATTTCTTCATGGCACAGCAGCTCATAATTTAGTTTGGGATGCTCCTGCCAGTTGCTTAAAATGGCAAAATCCAGATTGGTATCGGATATCAGCTTGTCCTGTATCGAATGGCCATATTCGAAAAAATTAATGCAGACACCTGGGTGTTTTTCGTTAAAAGCAGGCAGCAGCTGTGGTATAAGGCTGGTGCTGCGCATTGGCGGAAGTGCAATATTCAGCTCGCCCTTATAGTAAGAGCGCATATCTGAAAGCTCTTTTTTCCAGTCCTGATCGAGTGCCAGTACTCTTTTTGCATAATCGAGATAACGCTGGCCCAAAAAAGTAAGATCATACTGGTATCCATTTCGTCTAAAGACTTTTCCACCGAGTTCTTTTTCAAGTTTGTGCAGATATTTAGTTAATGTTGGCTGAGAAACATAGAGTGCTTCTGCAGCACGTGTGAGATTATGATGTTCAGCTATCGCTATAAAATATTCAAGGTCAGTATATTCCATGACAGATCCCCCATATATGTAATTACATAAATCTAAAACTATGCCATAAAGGTATAGAATTGATGAAAACAATGAATTAGACACATGATATGTTTTATATTACTATTAAATTGTCGAAAGGGCAAGAGAAAGGTGATGTATATGGGGAAATATTTAGAGAAGGTATTTCGACTGTCACAATATGATACGAACATAAAAACTGAGATGATTGCAGGAATTACAACATTTGTTACGATGGCATATGTTCTTGCAACGGTTCCCAATATGCTTGGAAACGCAGGATTAAACAAAAGTGCCGTAATGACAGCGGTTATACTGTTGATAGTCATTACCACATGTGCAATGGCATTTTACACAAACAGACCGTTTGCATTGGCACCGGGGCTTGGAAGTACAGGAATAGTTGTATCCATGATAACAAATGAAGGCATTTCGCCGGAGAAAGCAGCGGGAGTGATATTCCTAAGTGGAATACTTTTTATCGCAATCTCTTTTCTGGGACTGCGAGAGGCTGTAGTAAAAGTGATACCGGTCAGCCTTAAGCATGCGGTAAGTGCAGGAATAGGGCTGTTCATAGCTCTGCTGGGGGCAAAAAGCTGTGGACTTATAGCTGCGAGCGAGAAAAAGAATTGTCTTACATTTGGTGATTTAAGGTCACCGGAAGTTATTCTTTGTCTAGTAGGATTTTGCCTGATGCTCTTGATAAAGATAAAGAATATACCGGGAGGCATTATTTTATCTATACTCATTACCACGATAGCCGGAATTCCGCTTGGTGTGACAAGACTGCCGGATAGGATAATTTCATTTCCGGGAAAAATGGATGATATATTTTTGAACATTGATATAAAGGGAGCATTGAATACAGCATATATTCCATTTTTGATAGCACTGTTCATACCGGATTTCTTCTCTACATTTGGCACGGTGCTGGGCGTAGGGGCAAAAGCAGGATATCTTGATGAAAAGGGAAATCTGCCGGGAATTGAGAAATGTTTTCAGGTGGATGCAGTGTCAACGAGTGTAGGCGCATTGTTTGGAATACCGAGCATGACTACATACCTTGAGTCATCAGCCGGTGTTGAGGCAGGCGGAAAAACAGGGCTTACCGTTATATTTACAGGAATATGCTTTCTGCTCATGCTATTTTTCTCACCGATTGTGCTGATGATACCGACAGCGGCAACAGCACCGGTGCTTATATATATTGGAATACATATGCTTGGTGCGATGAAAAATATTGATTACTCTGATATGACAGAGTATATGCCGGCATTTTTATGTATTGGCTTTACTATATTTGCAAACAACATAGCGAATGGGATCTGTATAGCAATCCCGGTGTATGTACTTATGAAGCTGATTTCAGAAAAAGCGAAAGAGATACAGCCTGTTATGTACATCGTGACAGCTATTTGTATTTTATATTTTATAACATTGATATAAAGGCATATGAGGTACCGCATATACCAAATTTATATCAAAAGATCATACATGTAGAAAAGGAGAATCACATGAGTAAAAGACCAATTATAATTGATACCGATCCGGGCATAGATGATGCCCTTGCGATTGCGATAGCATTATTTTCAGAGGAACTGGATGTTAAGCTGATTACCACTGTAGCCGGAAATGTTTCGCTGGATCTGGTGACAGAAAATGCGCTTAAGCTTTTAAAATTTTATGAAAAGGATGTACCGGTAGCGAAAGGCTGTGCACAGCCGCTTCTGGCGGAGTTTGTGGATGCTTCGGATATCCATGGTAAAAGTGGAATGGAGGGATATGATTTCCCGGAGCCGAAAACAGAGCTTTTATTACAGGAACATGCCGTAAACGCGATGCGAAGAGTGATAATGGAAAGCGATGAGCCTATAACTATAGTGCCTATAGCTGCCATGACAAATATAGCATTGTTATTTGCCCTTTATCCTGAGGTAAAATCAAATATCAGAGAAATCGTCATGATGGGCGGTTCAGTCACCAGAGGAAACAAAGGTGTTATGTCAGAGTTTAACGTGGCAACAGATCCGGAGGCCGCTGCAATGGTATTTAATTCAGGTGTTCCGATTGTAATGGCCGGACTTGATGTTGGCTGGAAAGCGCTTGTTATGCCGCAGGATAGTGAAGAAATCAAAAAGATGGGAAAAGTCGGAGATATGGCATATCATCTTTTCAAACACTACAGAGGCGGCAGCTTTAATACAGGACTTAAAATGTATGATAGCTGTGCAATAGCATACCTGCTTTGCCCGGGGCTTTATACAGTTGAGGAAACCTATGTAGGAGTTGAACTTAATGGCACTATGACTACGGGATGTACCGTGGTTGACCTGAAGGGTTATCTTAAAAAGAAACCGAACGCTAAAGTGTGTACGGATATTGACGGTGAGAAATTCAGAGAATGGTTCAAGCAGTCAATTTCAAGATGTATATAATAATATTTAAGGAGGATGGATTATGACTACATTTGTCATGTATGCCGCAGCCATTATATCTGTGGCGATAGTAATTTTTATGCTTATCAAAAAGATGGATATTAAGATAACGCTCTTTTTGATGGGAATTGTACTTATGTTTGTGGGATGCGCACTGGGAAACCCGCTTGGAGGCGAGGATTTTGTATCGACAGGGTCGGTGTTTTTAGATCCTTTAAAGGTAATCGCAGATCAGTTTAAGAGCACTATATCATCAGCAGGATTTATCATACTGATACTTGGCGGTTACTCAGCATATATGAGTGCCATAAATGCAAACAGCGTAACAGTAAACGTGCTTACAAAGCCGATAGCAAAAATCAAATCAGTATATATACTGGTACCGATCGTATTTTTACTCGGAAACCTGCTTTCACTTGTTATACCAAGTGCATCAAACCTTGCAGTTATCCTGCTTGCAACACTTTACCCAATCCTTATAAAGGCTGGAATGAGCTCACTTACAGCGGCAGGCATCATTGCTACAACAGCTACTATTGTACCTACACCACTCGGAAGTGATAATGTAGCGATTGCAGCGGAGCTTGCGAATACAACAGAATTTGCAGGACTGACAGCAACAGATTATGTATTCAAATATCATGCAATAGTATCAATACCTACACTGCTTATCATGGCAGCAATCCATTTCTTCTGGCAGAAAAGATGTGATAAAAAAGCAGGCGTGATTGAGTCTAAGGCAGTAGAGAGCAAAGATGTTGAGAAAATTAAAGGCGGGTTATTGTACAAGACAGTATATGCTATTTTACCATTACTTCCTATTATTTTGCTTATCGGTTCATTTGCTGTACAGAAGATTACAGGAGCACAGATTGATATAAGCGTGGAAGTAGCAACATTATTCTCATTTATCGTAGCAATCATCTGTGAAATCATCAGAAAACGTAATGCTGGTGAGACTCTTAAAGAGACAGAGGCATTCTTCAAGGGAATGGGCGGCTCAATGCCAATAGTTGCTCTCCTTGTTGCAGGAACAGTATTTGTTACAGGATTAAAATCAATCGGACTTATCACAGCATTGCAGAGTGCCATGACAGGTCTTTCAGGCGGAGGACTTGGATTTGTACTTCCACTCATACTGGTTGCGCTTACAGCACTTATCGTACTTTTAAGCGGAAGTGGTACAGCATTATTCTTCGCAATGGTTCCGCTTATGGTGCCGCTTGCGGCAGCAGCAGGAATTTCAGCGCTTGCGGTATCTATTCCAATGGGACTTGCTGGAAACCTTCTCCGTGCGGTTTCACCGGTATCGGCAGTAGTAATGATTGTGGCAGGAAGTGTAAAACGCGAGCCGCTTGAAGTAGTAAAAAGAACTTCTGTACCAATGATTGCAGGAACAGTGGTAATGTTTGTACTTTCTATGGTAATATTCCTGTAGGAAAGTAAATGATTATTTAAAAGAAATATATATTATTTGGAGGGCTGCAGACGTGAAAGCATTAAATTATGGATCGTTAAATATTGATTTTGTATACAATGTAGAGCATTTTGTGAGAAGTGGAGAAACCATATCCTCACAGAACATGGCAATATTTGCGGGAGGAAAAGGACTTAACCAGTCTGTAGCCCTTGCCAAAAGTGGCATAGACACATGGCATGCAGGTAATATCGGCGAGGATGGAGAGTTTCTTGCAGAGATACTGCAAAAAGCGGGAGCACATACAGATTTCATCACACGTCTGCCGGGCAGAAATGGCCATGCTATCATACAAAAACAGCCAAATGGTCAGAACTGCATACTGTTGTATGGTGGTTCAAACAGGCAGAACACAAAGACACAGGTGGATGAGGTATTATCCCATTTTGAGAAAGATGATTATCTGATTCTGCAAAATGAGATAAACGAGATTGCATATATCATGGAACGGGCGCATGAGAAGGGCATGATAATAGTACTCAATCCGTCGCCGATGGGTGAAAAAATTTTTACATATCCGCTTGAGTATGTAGACTATTTTCTGTTGAATGAAATAGAGGCAAAGGATCTAACAGGATTTAAAGATTTCGTTGAAGAAGATGGGATTACTGCAACGGGTGAGCATTTGGATGATGCATTAAGTGAAAATGAGCAGGATACGGATAGTGCTAAAGAACTCGAAAACGCAAATACAAGCATAGACAGATGGGATGCACTTCTGGACGCAGTATTCAGCCATTTCCCAAATAGTAAGGTTGTGTTGACTTTAGGAGAATGCGGCTCAATCTATAAAGATGAAAAACAAAAAATTCACCAGCCGATAGTGAAGGTACCGGTCGTTGATACAACAGCGGCAGGAGATACATTTACCGGATTTTTCATCGGAAGTATCGCAAAAGGACTTTCACCGAAGGAAGCAATGCAGATAGCAGCAAAAGCATCGGCTATAGCGGTTTCAAGACATGGAGCAGCACCATCTATACCTGAATTGAATGAGGTATATGATTTTGGCCGGTAATGACTATGGTATTATGGGGGCACGAAAGACCTTGAGTTTATAATAAACTCAAGGTCTTTTTCTGTATTATAAGCAATGAATTTATAAAAAATATAAAAATCTGTAAGAAGTTGGACTACTAAATACAGTAGATATGGTGTAAAATGATGCTTATAGTAAAGTCAGGACATTATCAAATGCAATAGAACTATGGGAATATAAGGGAATGTATATAACAATTATACGATATAAATTTTAAAAGAAGAGGGAATATAATTATGGCAAAAAAGGTTACTATTAAAGATATAGCTGATATGGCAGGGGTTTCAATCGCAACCGTTTCTCATGTTATAAACAGAACAAGATATGTGAGTCCGGATCTTGTTGAAAAAATAGAAAATATTATTATAGAAACCGGATATCAGAAAAAAATAGAAGAAAAAGAAAGACGACTCAAGGTTGGAAGACAGTCGGAAATAGTTGCAGTTATTCCAAGTGTTGAAAGCACGATTTATCGTGATATGGTGGTATATTTAAAAAAATATGTCAGCATTCAGGGGTATCAGTTTTATATCGCAATTACGGACAATGATATTAAAGAAGAGGCTCAGGTACTGGAAGGGCTGATACAGAATAAAAAAACAGCAGGTATTATACATGTACCTGTCAGTGATGTTGCCGCAGATTATAAAAAGCTGATTGAATCCGGAATTCCATTTGTCTGTATGGAAAGAAATATTTTGGGAGATGGTATAGACGCTGTTGAATTTCGAGATAGAGAAGCCATTTTCAAGGGAACTGATTATCTGTTAGAATGTGGTCATAAGAATATTTTGTTTTTAAGAGAAAGCTTGAAGAGTACGACGAGAGATGAAAGAACACGAGGCTTTCTACTTGCATTAGAAGAACATGGAATCAATACAAATGATGCAAATATTTCAGACATTAATATCGAATCCGGAGCTGATAACTGTATTTTGGAAATACAAAAGGCAATGAGACGATATATGCCAACTGCAATTATGGCGGGAGGAAATAGAATTACTTTATATCTTATGAAAACTATGAGGGATAGAGGAATAGAATGTCCTGAAGAGATATCGGTTGTTGGATTTGGTGATGAGGGATGGTCGGAGTTAACGTATCCACCATTGACGATTTTAAAGAGAGATGTTGAAGGGCTGAGCAGACGAGCAGTAAATATGCTTTTTGAAAAGATAAATACAGGACATGTGATTGAACAGGATTATTATGCCGATGTAGAGTTGATAATAAGAAAATCTACAAGAATGTTGGATAATGGACCTTTTGGAGAAGAAGCAGCTACACCGGAATCAATAGTCATAACAAAAGAGGAAAAGAGCCGTTTGCGTGCCGGAAATTTCCGTGTGGCAATTTCGTTTCATTATACAGGAACATCATGGGCAGAATTACACGAAAAGGGAATCCGCGATGAGTTGGAACAATACGGAATTGATATTATATCAGTAACAGATGCACATTTTGATGCATCTTTGCAAAATGCACAGCTTGAAGGCATTCGTTTACAGAAACCGGATGCTGTAATTGCAATTCCGACTGATGATAAAGAAACAAAAGAACAATTCCGTGAATTGGCAAAGGTGTCAAAGCTTGTATTCCTGAGTAATGTCCCTGAGAATATGGAAAAAAATAGTTATGTTTGCTGTGTGTCTGTTAATGAGATTGAAAATGGAATTAATGTCGGCAGGATGATGGGGCAGTACTGTAAAGGAAAACACGTTGAAGCCGGATTTATCATACATGGAGCGGTCTTTTATGGTACGCGTGCCAGGGATGAGGCTGCGGAAAAAATTATTTCAGAACAATACAAAAATATAGATATTAAGGCAATAAGAGGTTTTGGAGAAATTGAAAATGCATATCAGGTTTGTAAAGATATGATTACTGAGAATCCACAAATTAAAGTCTTGTATGTAAGCTGGGATAGACCGGCGCTGTTGGCAATTAAGGCGTTGAAAGAGATGCATAGAGAAGACATCGCTATATTTACAACTGATTTAGATTATAAAATTGCACAATATATGGAAAGTGGTATTGTAAAGGGATTAAGTACTCAAAGACCTTATGAGCAGGGAAGAACAGCTGCGCATGTGGTAGCGAAATCTTTATTAAGTAATGATGTGCCGAAATATGTTGGAGTGCAGCCGTATGTTGTGGATGCTAAGCAGCTAGGAAGGGCATGGAAGGATATTTTTCATGAGGGAATGCCAGAAGAAATTAAATGATGCCAAATAAAATTAAATATCTAAAAAGAAATATATGCAAAGAAAAAGAATATCATTTGGATATTCTTTTTTTAATTACTAAAAATTTACGTAAAAAATACTTTTGAAATGTTAATTTGCGCAAAACACAATCGTATAATTGTTGAAAACGACGAATTAAACAAGGCTTTACGTAAAAATATTGACAAATAATAGAGCAAAATATATCATGTAATCACAGAAACAAACAAAAACAAATAAATTTACGTAAATTTAAAAATGGAGGAAAAAACTATGGCAAAAATAAAAAAATTATTAGCGTTGGGTTTATGCTTATGCATGGCAGCAGGTATTACGGTAGGATGTGGCGATAGTAAGTCATCAAAGAATGGTACAGATTCTGGTAAGAATACAAATGATGGATTATCGTTTGCATTTTGTACTAATACCTTAAACAATACATTTCAAAGCTCAATTGATTCAAAGCTAAAAGAACTGTGTGACAAAGATGGAATATCATATACATGTTTAGATCCTGACTATGATTTGAATAAGCAGCTTAGCCAGTTGTCAGATGTAGCAAATAATGGATATGATGCAGTATTTGTTATTCCTGTTGATTCAGCAGGAATAACATCGGGACTGGCAGAAATAAGCGAAGCAGGTATTCCTATATTTAATGTAGACACTGCAGTTATAGATGATGACCTTGAGAGCTTTGTAACACAATTTGTTGGAACTAATGCGTATATGGCAGGACAGCTTGTTGGAGAACAGATGGTTAAGGATCATCCGGATGGAGGAAATATTGCAATTTTGGATTTCCCTTCAAATGAAAGCTGTGTTGATCGTGTAAATGGATTTCTTGATGGACTTGGAGACAGCAAAGATAAGTTTAAGATAGTAGCACAGCAGGATGGCGGAGCAGCCTTAGACAAATCAATGGAGCTGGCAGAAGACATTATTACAGCATCTCCTGATATGGATGCATTTTTCTGTATCAATGATCCATCTGCACTTGGTGCTGCAGCTGCTATTAAAGCAGCAAATAAAACAGGCAAAATTGGTGTATATAGTATTGATGCCTCACCGGATGGAAAACAGGCATTACTGGATGATGAATTTACAGCTGTTGCATGTCAGGTACCTGTACAGATTGCAGATTATTCTTTTAAGGAAGCTGTAAAGTATGTTGATGGAGATACTAAAATTGATGAGAAAAAGGTATATCTCGATTCGCATTTAGTGTCTAAGGATGAGGCTGAGAAAACTCTTAAAGAATGGCAATAATAAGGGAGAGTTATTATGGGACAGACAGTATTAGAAATGACAGGGATAAAGAAAAGCTTTGCGGGTATTTACGCTTTAAATGGAATTGACTTTTCTTTGGAACTGGGCGAAGTACATGCACTGCTTGGTGAGAATGGAGCAGGAAAGTCAACATTAATTAAAGTGCTTGGCGGAATTTATCAGCCGGATTGTGGATTGATAAAAGTTAATGGAAAAGAAGTAAAAATTGATGGAGTCCCAGCAGCAAGAGCAAATGGTATAGGTATTATACACCAGGAAATAGTATTGGTGCCTTACCTTACAGTTGCACAAAATCTGTTTTTGGGAAGAGAAATTAGAACTAGACTTGGAACCTTGGATGAAGCGGAGATGAACCGCAGGGCAGCAGATATGATCTCTGCCCTGGGGGTCAATATAAAAGCTGAAACAGTAGTTGAGAAGCTGACTATCGCACAACAACAAATGGTAGAGATTGTAAAAGCTGTATCATTTAACGGAAAAATAATTGTTATGGATGAACCTACATCATCTCTTTCAAATGAAGAGGTGGAGCAGCTATTTGGAATTATTGAGAATCTAAGGAAGAAAAAAGTAAGTATTATTTATATTTCTCATAGAATGGAAGAGTTATTCCGAATATCAGATCGAATTACTGTTATCAGAGACGGAACATATGTAGGAACCAAAAAAACTGTCGAGACGAATGCGAATGAATTGGTAGCAATGATGGTTGGAAGAGATCTTGATAATTTCTATGTAAGAGATTATTGCGATGTGGAACATGCTCCAATTGCACTTGAAGTAAAAAATCTATCACGTCAGGGAACATTTGAAGATATCAGCTTTTCGGTTCATAAAGGCGAGATACTTGGATTTTCAGGGCTGGTAGGCGCTGGAAGAAGTGAGATTATGGAAGCTGTTTTCGGAGCAAGACCATATGATGCCGGTCAGATTTTCCTGAATGGAGATGAAGTGCATTTTAAAAATCCTATGCAGGCAATTAAATCAGGAATTGCATTGGTTCCTGAGGACAGAAAAAAACAGGGGCTTGTACTGGGAAACAGCGTTGCATTCAATTTAACTTTATCGAGTCTGCGTTTTTGCATGAATGGAATTGCTGTCAGTGAAAAAAAGCGTGATTCGATTATTGAACATTATAGTAAAAGACTTAGGATTAAAGCAGCTTCTCCGGAGATTGAAGCAGGTAGTCTTTCTGGTGGAAATCAACAGAAGGTTGTACTTGGAAAATGGCTTGCAACAAAGCCGGATGTCTTGATTCTGGATGAGCCTACAAGAGGCGTAGATGTAAATGCCAAGTATGAAATATATACTGTAATAAATGAACTGGCAAAGGAAGGCATTGCAATTATTATGGTTTCTAGTGAATTGCCGGAGATTATCAACATGTGTGATAACGTTTGTGTTATAAGAGCAGGCAAGCTTGTTGGCAAGCTCGGAAAAGACCAGATGAATCAGGAAGAAATTATGAAGTATGCTGCAGGAGGCGTAGAGTAATATGAGTGAGAAGAAAAGAGAAGTAAATGCATTTGGAAAAAGAAATCCATTCACTTCAATTATAAAAGGCAATATAGGAATTATTGCAGTATTGATTATTATGTGCGTAATAGTGTCAATTGCAACGGATAAATTCCTTACAACCAATAATATAATTTCTGTTTTAAGACAAATTTCAATAAATACATATATCGCACTGGGAATGACACTCGTAATTATACTGGGACACATTGATTTGTCGGTTGGTTCAATTGTTGCGATGTCGGGAACCCTTACGGTTGGACTTACTGTAAATCAGGGAATGCCACTTATAGTAGCAATAATTATTGGATTGGCAGTAGGAACTCTTGCTGGATTTATCAGTGGATTTATAGTATCTCATTTTAAGGTACCTGCATTTATTATTACAATGGCAATGATGAATATTGCAAGTGGTATTGCATATGTGTATACAGGTGGACAGTCTACACGTATTACAGATAAGATGTTTATAGCTATAGGTACAGGATATTTGTTTAATGTAATTCCGCTTCCGGTAGTATATATGGTAATTTTGATTGCAATATTCAGTTTCCTTTTAAGCAAAACTAAATTTGGAACTTATGTATATGCAATTGGAGGAAATAGGGAAGCTGCAAGATTATCTGGCGTTCCTATTAAAAAAATAGAAATTATTGTATTTACGCTTTCAGGCGCGCTTGCAGCATTCGCAGGACTTGTTCTTTGCTCAAGAATGTATTCAGGACAGCCATCAGTAGGAAGTGGATATGAATTGGATGCAATTGCTGCATGTGTACTTGGTGGAACATCAATGACCGGAGGAAAGGGCCGGATAAGTGGAACTGTATTTGGTGCAATGGTAATTGGAATTATTTCCAATGGATTAAATCTGATAGGAGTTTCATCTTATTGGCAGCTAATTATTAAGGGTCTGATTATTGCATGTGCAGTTCTGCTGGATTGTCAGAAGGATAAAATAGCGTTGTTAAAAAATAAGGTAAGGGCTGCAAAATAAATTGGAAAGGAAATCTGTTCGTTTTTTACAATACAGAGAAAGATAAGCAAATGGAAATTTTTCGTAAAATGTCTTTCGCGGATTCTACGGGAGATGCAATTCCGTTTTACCACGAAGGAAAATATCATATTTTTTCACTTACATCTCCACCGGGAACGACCGTCTATCCGGAGAGACTGCGTACAACCTGGAGTCATAGTATATCGGATGACTTAGTGCATTGGCAGGAGCTTCCGACGGCATTATATCCGGGAGAAGGAGATGAACCGGATGCTTCAGGAGTGTGGACCGGTTCAGTAATATATGGTGAGGGACAATATCATGCATTTTATACAGGATATTGTCTAACAGCGGAGTTTCAGCAGACCATATGTCACGCAACAAGCGATGATGGAATAACGTGGACAAAAGATATCGCAAATCCGGTTATTACTCCGATGACAGAGCTTTATGAAAAACTTGATTGGAGAGATCCGTATGTTTTTTATAATGAAGAAGATGAAAATTATTGGATTTTGATTTCAGCGAGAAGACTTGATATGCCGGTTACACGAAGGGGCTGTATAGTGCTGTACCGTTCAAAGAATTTAAAGGATTGGACGTATTATGGACCAATATATTCACCGGGGCATACAAATTGTCCGGAATGTCCGGAAATGTACAAGATGGGAGGTCACTGGTATTTGTCTTACTCAAGATTTTCAGAGTTTGTAAATACAATATACCGTGTATCAGAGTCTCCTTTTGGTCCATGGAGAAAACCTAAAAAGGATGGTATTGGTGGAAGACGCTTTTATGCTGCTAAGTCAATGCAAAATGATGATGGAAGACGTTTTTATTTTGGATGGGCGCATGATCGTGCAGAGCAGAGTGACAAAGGTGAATGGTATTGGGGTGGAACATTTTGTATTCCACATGAAGTGGTGCCAACCGAAAATGGAGAGTTAAATGTAAAGTTACCATGTGAATATGAGCATATATTTGATAAAGCTGTTAATTGGAAATATATATCAGTTCTTGGAAATGCAAAGAATTATGGTGAAAAAACTGTAACATTGAATGCGTTGGAAAGCTGTTCATATGGATTTTTGAGACATACGGAAGAAAGCTATATGCTGACATGCAAAATAGTACCAAGAGAAACATATGATACGTTTGGTATTCTTTTAAAGTCTGATAAAGAGGCAAGTGGATGTTTATTTCTTGAATTTGACAAAGCAATGCAAAGGGTCTCATTTTTAAATCTTCCGATGGGAGTGGATCCATTTTGGGTACAGTCGTGTCAGGCGGTTCCGCCGGCAACCGAGCCTGGGCCGGATGGGGTGCGTGTCTGTGAGAAAACAATGCAAATTGAAGACGGAAAGGCAATAGACGTAAAGATTATTGTGGATCATGACATGATAGAGGCATTTATTGATGAACAGATAGCGTTCACATATAGAATATATGCCAAACCGGAATTTGAAACTGGTATAATTGCTCAGGATTCAAATGTTGAATTCTATAATTTAAGCATTTCCGGAAAATAATTGCGAATGGGAGAGACATGGATGGAAAAAGAATATGATATAGTTGCGATGGGAGAATTATTAATTGATTTTACACCGGCAGGAGTTTCAGAAACCGGCATGTGTCTTTATGAACGTAATCCGGGAGGGGCACCGGTAAATATGCTTACTGCAGCAGCTAAAGCAGGATTGAGAACAGCCTTTATAGGCAAGGTTGGAAATGACATGCATGGTAAATTCTTAATAGAAGCTGTTGAAAATCAAAATATTAATAGCGATGGCATTATATTGGATGATAATGTATTTACTACACTTGCATTTGTAAATCTTACAAAAGATGGAGAAAGATCATTTGCGTTTGCAAGGAAACCCGGAGCAGATACAATGATAGGGTACAAGGAAGTCGATACGGAATTATTACAGAATACAAAAGTTTTTCATGTGGGTTCACTCTCTCTTACTGATGAACCTGCACGTTCCACAACATTCCAGGCAGTAAAATGTGCAAAAAATGCAGGTGCAGTTATATCATATGACCCTAACTACAGGGCGCCTCTTTGGAATAATGAGAAGACTGCTATAGAACGTATGCGTTCAATGCTTCCGTTTGCAGATATGATTAAATTGTCCGATGAAGAAACTGCTTTACTTACGCCATACGAAAATCCGGATGAAGCAGCAAACTATTTATTAGACCATGGAATAAAAATAGTTGCAGTGACACTCGGAAAAGAAGGGGTGTTAATATGTAATAGGAAGGATCATCAAAAGGTAAGTGGTTTTTCAAGTCAAGTAGTAGATACTACAGGGGCAGGAGATTCATTTTGGGGCGGATTTATGTCTCAATTTGTAAAAAGCAAACTTAACCCTGAAGATTGTTCTATGGAAGAATTAAAAAAATTTGCAAGGTATGGAAATGCAGTAGCAAGCCTGTGCATAGAAAAAAAAGGAGGAATATTGTCAATTCCTGAAGAAAAAGAAACTTTTAAACGTTTACAGATAAGTGTGTGAAAAAACAATCGTAGTGCAAAATAATTGAAATTATACGATTATAGCCTCACTATCAATTTTAATAAACATAGTAATGAAAAATGCAACATTTCTCTAAGAAATGTTGCATTTTTTATCTTACAGTTACTATATCGGACATCAATTCTAATACTTTACACCTAATTGCAACTTATTTAAAAATTATATTTGCCCTTTATTGGTTGTATCTGCCTTTTTTGACGACCACTTCCCACAAAAATCCTTGTTCTTAGACGAAAAATGCAACATTTCTTAGAGAATTGTTACATTTCACATAAGCATGGAAACAGCTTAAATCAAGTGCACGGAGGTATACATAATGCTTAAATTAACGCTCAGAGAAGGAGAATATGTGAATATCGGAGACAACATCAGAGTGGTCTATGCCGGAGGAAGCGGAAAGAACGGACGTCTCATGATAGATGCTCCAAGAGAGATGAACATCTCAAGGTCAAACAACGATCCGAATCCTGAGAAGAGAAAAGATACATATTATCCGGAGCCAAAGATTTCAGAGGAAGCACAGCATGAAATCAAGAAGATTATCTGGAATGAGAGACAGAAAAAGTCAAAATCGACTAAGTCTGAAACAGATAAGCAAGCATAACACAATAAGTTAATAGGCGGCCGTGGCAGATGCCACAACCCGGAAAGCCGTTTGTTATAAAGTAACAAAGTGACTGCAAATACCGAAACAAAGCAGTTACAAAAAACTCGGGAAAAGGACTTCCAGAGGTCAAACATAATAACCCATGAATATGGGACAAGGAGGATTATATTATGGTAGTACAACACAACATGCAGGCAGCAAATGCCAACAGAATGCTCAACGTAACAACAAGCGCACAGTCAAAGAGCACAGAGAAGCTTTCATCAGGTTACAGAATCAACCGTGCAGCAGATGATGCAGCCGGACTTACAATATCTGAGAAGATGAGAAAGCAGATCAAGGGACTTGACAGAGCTTCAACAAATGCAGAGGATGGCGTTTCAGCAGTACAGACAGCAGAAGGTGCCCTCACAGAGGTTCACTCAATGCTCCAGCGTATGAACGAGCTTGCAACACAGTCTGCAAACGGAACAAACTCTAACACAGACCGTAAAGCAATCCAGGACGAGATTGATCAGCTCACAACAGAGATTGACCGTGTATCAGAGACAACAAAATTCAATGAGACATACCTCTTAAAGGGTGATGGAGCAGAGAAAGCTCACAATGTAAATGCACATGATGCAGGACTTGATGGTGTTACACTTACAGATAAAGGCGATGAAGTAGAGGTTACATTAAAGACACTCAATGCTGGTGATAAGATAAGCATTGCTGGAAAGAACTATACAATTGGTGCAACCACGGATGAAGCTAAAGAACTGTATAAAAATGCAAAAGTTGGCGAGAAGGTGACAGTTGGTGGCACAACCTATGAAATTGCAGCTGCTACAAATGCTGATAAAGGACAAATTTCTATAACTGATTTAGATGGTAAGATTGATAAGGGAACAACTGTTGAATATGGCAACAAAAAGGTTCATGTCGTTGATAAAACAACAGGTATTGATGACAATGATTCAAGCATTATTACTGCAGCGAAGGCATATGAATTAGAAACAGCTGAAATTGTAAAAGCAAGCAGTATTGGAACAGATACAGCAGCAAAAACTAAAGCTGGAGCAACACCAGATAAATTCACTCTCACAAAAGGCAAAGTAAACTACAACGATGCCTTAAGCTTCAACCTTCACGTAGGTGCTGATGCCGATATGACAAACAAGATTACAGTCAACATCGATTCAATGAACTCCGCAGGACTTGGAGTAAAGGGAATCAAGGCTGATACAGAGCAGGATGCTACATACGCAATTGATGCAATCGCAGATGCTATCTCAACAGTATCATCACAGCGTTCAGCACTCGGAGCCGTTCAGAACCGTCTTGAGCACACAATCAACAACCTTGACAACGTAGTGGAGAATACTACATCAGCTGAGTCTCGTATCCGTGATACAGATATGGCTGAAGAGATGGTTAACTACAGCAAGAATAACATTCTTGCACAGGCTGGACAGTCTATGCTTGCACAGGCTAATCAGTCTAATCAGGGTGTACTTTCACTCTTACAGTAATCATCTGGTAGCTTAGATTAATCATTTTTTGCAAGGTAAAATTACAAATTTTCGGATTAAACTATTCGAAGAATGAAAGAAATACAATAAAAGATAATAAGCGGCTGTGGCAAAAACCACAGCCGGGAAGCCGCTTATTATATAAAAATTCATCACATATGTTAGAAATACGACAGATGTGAAACACCTCAGGAAAAGGATTTCCAGAGGTCAAACATAATAACCCATGAATATGGGACAAGGAGGATTATATTATGGTAGTACAACACAACATGCAGGCAGCAAATGCCAACAGAATGCTCAACGTAACAACAAGCGCACAGTCAAAGAGCACAGAGAAGCTTTCATCAGGTTACAGAATCAACCGTGCAGCAGATGATGCAGCCGGACTTACAATATCTGAGAAGATGAGAAAGCAGATCAAGGGACTTGACAGAGCTTCAACAAATGCAGAGGATGGCGTTTCAGCAGTACAGACAGCAGAAGGTGCCCTCACAGAGGTTCACTCAATGCTCCAGCGTATGAACGAGCTTGCAACACAGTCTGCAAACGGAACAAACTCTAACACAGACCGTAAAGCAATCCAGGACGAGATTGATCAGCTCACAACAGAGATTGACCGTGTATCAGAGACAACAAAATTCAATGAGACATATCTCTTAAAGGGTGACGGGGCAGAGAAGGCTCATAATGTAAATGCACATGATGCAGGACTCGATGGTGTTACACTTACTGATAAGGGTAATGAAGTAGAGGTAACATTAAAAGAGCTCAAGGCTGGTGATAAGATTAGCATTGCAGGAAAAAACTATACAATTGGTTCTACAGCTGGTGAAATAACGAATAAAATGACAGCTGGTGCAAAGAATTCATACACAATTAATGGAGCTACATATCAAGTTGATGAGAATAATAAAGTTTATACAGCTGATGGAAAAACGAAAGTTACTAAAGCTGAATTGACAGGTACAGGAGCTGGAGATGCTGAACTTACTGATTTACAGGGTTTGGTTAAAGAAGGTTCAACAGTAACTATTGGAACAAAAACATATACAGCCATGACAGATAAAGCTGGCGCTGGTGCCGATGGAATTGATGATAACGATTCAACAGTTATCACTGCTGGAAAAGCATATCAGTTACAGACAGCTGAAATCGTAAAAGCTAGCAGTATTGGAGCGGATACAGCTGCAACTGTTAAAAATGGGGCAAATGCTACTAAAGATGCAACTGCAACATTCACCCTTAATAAGGGAACTGTTTCATACAAAGATTCATTAAGCTTCAACCTTCACGTAGGTGCTGATGCTGACATGACAAACAAGATTACAGTCAACATCGACTCAATGAACTCAGCAGGACTTGGAGTAAAGGGAATCAAGGCTGATACAGAGCAGGATGCTACATATGCTATTGATGCAATCGCAGATGCTATCTCAACAGTATCTTCACAGCGTTCAGCACTTGGTGCTGTTCAGAACCGTCTTGAGCACACAATCAACAACCTCGACAACGTAGTTGAGAATACTACATCAGCTGAGTCTCGTATCCGTGATACAGATATGGCTGAAGAGATGGTTAACTACAGCAAGAATAACATTCTTGCTCAGGCTGGACAGTCTATGCTTGCACAGGCTAATCAGTCAAACCAGGGTGTACTTTCACTCTTACAGTAATCATCTACAATTTAATGTTGTACAAAGCAGGAAGAGCTCGAAAGGGCTCTTTTTGTTATGCACTTTTTTCTATTAGAATGAAAAGTACAATCATTTATTCCCGAATAAATTGCAGACACTCCCTGTAAAGTAGTATAATAGTTACATAACAATAATTAATACAGCTGATTGCACAAATGGGAATTGGCAATAAGCATGAAATGAGGTTTACACTATGGACGTTAGAAAAATGAGAAACGAATTACTGGGAAAGCGCCTTGTGGCTGCGCTTGAGTCGCGCAACATGGAGGCATATTATGTAGAGACAAAGGAGGAGGCTGTTAAAAAGGCACTGGAGCTGATTCCAAAGGGAAGCTCAATCAATATGGGCGGTGCCACATCGGTGAAGGAGTGTGGTCTGTATGAGGCGCTCTCAAACGGAGAATATCAGTTTTATGACAGGGACAAGGTGTCTACGCAGGAGGAAAAGCAGGAGATAGCGTTAAAGGCATTTACATCGGATTATTTCCTTGGAAGTGTCAATGCGATGAGCGAGGATGGCGTATTTATCAATATCGACGGAAATGCAAACCGCGTGGCGGCATATGCTTACGGACCGAAGCATGTGCTTCTTATAGTAGGCATGAACAAGGTCGTAAAGACCGAGGCAGATGCTATGAGCCGTGCGAGAAATGAGGCAGCGCCAATCAACGCACAGCGCTTTGGCATCGACACACCATGCTCTAAGAATGGCACCTGTTTTGACTGCAAGAGCCCGCAGTGTATATGCTGTCAGATTCTGACCACACGCTTTTCAAGGGTGAATGGACGTTTCCAGATTATTCTTGTGGATGAGAATCTGGGCTTTTAATATGTGAATAGCCGGAAAGGAAACATACAAAATGGGATATTTAATCAGTGAGACAACAAAAGAGGAACGCGAGGCAATTGTGGCTGAGTCGCTTGGCAATATCGAGGCCACCTGCGATGGCTGCATGGCGGGGCTTGCCGAGATGTATCAGGACTATATTGACGGAAAGAAGGAGCTTCGTGAGATAAATATGGAGTTCAATGCCAGGTATGTGCACGGAGAGGATATGCCGGGGCGAAGCGGCTGCGGATATAAGTAATGTGAAACGGTTTGGGATAATTACCGAAGCTTAATGCTATCAGGGAGACGCAGATGATTTCATGCAGGGATGTTAACAATTTACAAATGGATGGAATGGAGCTTGTGGCGGGAGCAGCAGGGCTTGACAGGATGGTGTCATGGACGTATCTGGTGCAGACAAAGCCTTATAAGGAGCATATGAATCCGGGCAACTTTGCGCTGCTTGTGGTAGATTACAAGAGATTTTCCATGGACGAGGCGTATGATGCCATGGTTGAGCTGAATGAGCTGGGAATATCGGGCTTTGCGATTTCGGTTGTGGAGGACAGGGAAGAGACACCACAGAGGATGAAGGATAAGGCTGATGAGCTCAAGCTGCCGTTGTTTTATATCCGGTGGGCGGGAGCTACTTTTGTAGATATTGCGCAGAGCGTCGGAGAGCTGCTTTTAGAGACCAGTGTGGATAATAAAAGGACCGGGGACTACCTGTACAATCTGCTTTTTGGATATGAGGTAAATGATAAGTATATCGAGAAGATTTCTGCACAGCTTGGTCTGAACTTTGACCGGCCGTACAGAGTGGGAATCATCGTGATAGACCGCAAATACGGAGTGAATCTGGAGCAGGACGAGCACACATATACATACTATACCGACTGCCTGAACCGCGAGGTTATCCATATGAAGAAAAAGCCTATGTATATGAGGTTTTTGAACAAATTTGTGCTTCTTTTTGAGGAGACAAAGGATATGGAGACAGAGCATCAGATTGAAAGGATACTTAGGGACTTAGACAGTCGTGCACCATTTGCAGGGCTTATTCACAGCACATGCATACTTGGCGCTGCATACAGGAAGCCTGCGGATTTTGGCAAGAGCTATCAGGAGGCGAAAAATCTCATCCCCAAAAAGGATATTTTACCCAATCCGACCAACAGGAAGGTAATCAGTGCCAGCTCCATGGGCATATACAAGTATATGTTCAACAGTGGCAATCAGCAGGAAATCATGGATTATTGCAACGAGAAGCTAAAGCGACTTGAGATGTATGACAATGCAAACGGCTCGTTTCTCATAGATACGCTGCTCAATTACTATATGTGTGGCTTTAATGTCCAAAAAACGGCACAGATGATGTACGTTCATCGTAATTCCCTGCAATACCGTCTGAAAAAGATAGAAGAAATACTGGAAATCAGCCTTGATGACTCGATGGAATATCTGGATGTAGTTAATTGTATTCTTGTAAAAAGGCTTATGTTTAATTAATTACTGTAAAAATGCACAAACAAATTGTGCAAAATTAACATTGCAAAGCTGCTTCATTAAGTTTATTATACGAACTAAGCAAAGGCGCTGGAGAAAAACTCCGGCGTCTTTTCGCATTTCAATAATCAAGGAGGAAAAGATTATGATGAAGAGAAGTAAGAGATTTGCAGCATTGATATTGACAGGTGTAATGGCAGTGACAACATTGTTTGGATGTGGTTCGTCATCAGGAGGAGCTGCTTCAGATAGCTCAGCGGCAGACAGCTCATCAAAGAAGGTTTTAAAGGTTGGTATGGAATGTGCATATGCTCCATTCAACTGGACACAGGATACAGATACCACACCGGACGGCAGCAAGGCAGTCAAGATAGCAGGCTCTGATTACTATGCATACGGCTATGATGTAGCAGTGGCACAGAAGCTTGCAGACCAGATGGGAATGGACCTTGAGGTACATAAGGTTGAGTGGTCATCAATCGGTATCTCACTCGATGCAGGAGATTATGACTGTATCATCGCCGGTATGGGCAAGACAAAGGAAAGAGAAGCGTCATACGCATTCACAGAGCCTTATTACTATAGAAACAACTGTATTGTTGTTAAGAAGGGCGGCAAGTATTCAAATGTAAAGGGTCTTTCAGATCTCGCAGATACAGGCTGCAAAGTAACGACACAGCTTGGAACAGGCTGGATTCCACTTTTAGACCAGATAAAGGGTGCTGAGCAGTCGGGAAACTTTGAGACTACATCAGAGTGCTTCCTCGCAATATCAAACGGCAGCGCAGATGTATGTGTAATCGATGTTCCGACAGCAGAGTCAGCAGCACTGACAAATGATGATTTACAGATTATCGAGCTGGATGAGAATGATACCTTCACAGGTGATGATGAAATGGTAAATGTTTGTATCGCAACAAGAAAGGATGATACAGCACTCAGGGATAAAATCCAGGATGCCATGAATGCAATCGGCTGGAATGATAAGGCAAAGATGGATGAGCTGATGGATCAGGTTCTGACACAGCAGCCGGCAGCCAACTAGTTGTTAGAGATTTATCTGATTCACGAAAAGATGAAAGACTGTGGGATGATGTTATATCGCATCATCCCACAATAGTCTGATAAACCGGCGTAAGCTGGGGATTAGAGAGATAAAAGTGAGGTAGCAGTATGATGATAAGTAATCCAAGTAATTCGTTAGAATGGATGGTATTTCTGGCGCAGAAATATTCAAGCATGTTTATCAAAGGAACCTGGCTTACGCTGTACATATCGGTAGTTGGTACATTGCTTGGCTTCGTATTGGGATATATCGTAGGCATAGTAAATGATGTAAAGCTTAACGATGGCGACAACATCGTAAAAAAGGTCCTTATCCGTATAGTAAAGGTGATATTTACAGTTTATGTTGAAGTATTCAGGGACACACCAATGATAGTTCAGGCGATGATTGTGTACTATGGAATACGCCAGATGGGCTATGAAAACCTGACACCTGTATTTGCAGGTATTCTCGTAACTGTATTAAATACAGGTGCCTACATGGGAGAGACAGTCAGAGCAGGAATCGGTTCAATAGATATGGGACAGCGCGAGGGCGCATGGGCCATGGGAATGTCACCGTTTAAGACAATGCTCTATGTAGTTTTGCCGCAGGCATTCAAGAATATCATTCCTGAGATGGCAAATACATTCCTTTTAAATCTGAAGATGACATCAGTGCTCAATGTTATCGCTGTGCAGGAGCTTTTCATGGCTGCCAAGACAGTCGGTGGAAACTACTACAAGTACTTTGAGTCATATCTGGTCATTGCGGTAATTTACTTTGTACTTTGCTTTGTATTTGATAAGCTCTTCAAGCTGATTGAAAAGAAGCTGCAGGGCAAGACAGACTATGCACTCGCAGTTGAGTACATGGACAATGAATAGGAGGCACAATATGAGTGAGACAGTAATTTCAATTAAGGATTTAAGCAAATCATTTGGTGATCATGAGGTACTTAGAAAGATTGATATTGATGTGCATTCCGGTGAGGTCATCTGTATTGTGGGCTCCTCTGGTTCGGGAAAATCAACACTGCTTAGGTGCATCAACAAGCTTGAGAAACAGACCTCTGGAAAGATTTTATATCACGATAAAGAGGTCAGAAATGTACAAAGGGATATCAATGATTACCGTTCAAAGGTGGGAATGGTATTCCAGTCCTTCAATTTGTTCAATAATATGACAGTGCTCCAGAACTGTATGCTTTGTACAAGAAGGGTGCTTCATCTGCCAAAGCAGGAGGCCTTTGACAGGGCAATCACGCATCTGAAGGCAGTCGGCATGGCTCCTTATATCAATGCGAAGCCATCGCAGCTCTCAGGAGGACAGAAGCAGCGAGTTGCCATTGCCAGGTCGCTTTGTATGAACCCGGAGGTGCTTTTGTTTGATGAGCCGACCTCGGCGCTTGACCCTGAGATGGTCGGAGAGGTGTTAAATGTCATGAATGACCTCGCGAGGACAGGACTTACGATGATAATTGTCACACATGAGATGGCATTTGCCAGAGATGTTTCTACAAGAACTATTTTCATGGACTCAGGATATGTGGCAGAGGATGCAGCACCGTCAGAGCTGTTTACAAATCCTAAGAATCCAAGGACAAGAGAATTCTTAAGCAGATATCTGGCAGGCTAGATATGGTTGGCATTCAGAAGGAGGAAATGATAAATGGATAATTTTGTAGTAACCTTTGCCAGAGGATTTGGAACAGGCGGAAAAGCAATAGCATCACAGCTGGCAAAAGAGCTTGGGATACACTGTTATGAGAACCGTATCCTGACTCTTGCAAGCCAGCTGAGCGGACTTGACGAGAATGTGTTTCAGGAGGTAAATGAGAAGCTGCGTGAAGAGGGCGGATTTACGAGCTTTTTGCGAGGGCTTCCAAGAGCAAAGGGATATATATCAAGAAATGAGAAGTTCAAATCAGATGACAGGCTCTTTGAGTATCAGAGCCAGATTATCAACGAGCTCGCAGACAAGGAATCCTGCGTCATAGTAGGAAAATGTGCCGACTATGTATTAAAGAACCGCCCAAATGTGGTGAGCATATACATTGAGGCACCGCGTGCATTCTGTGTGGAGCGTACCATAGCCAATATGGGGGTGACACCGGAGGTGGCAAATGCCACGATTGAGAGAACAGATAAGTTCAGGGCAGATTATTACAAGTACTATACACACGGAAACTACTGGACCAATCCGGTGAACTACGACCTGACACTAAACAGTGAGCGTGTCGGTGTGGAAAACTGTGTGAAGACGATAGAGCAGTATCTGATCATAAAGGGCTTTATCAAGGCTGATATGATTAAGCGGGTGGGAGAACTCAAATAAAAAGTATATAACAAAAAATTGCAGCTCGTGTTGAGCTGCAAATTTTTGTTATTATATAGATATGTCTATCCAAGCAAAGCCTTATCAGAAGCAAATTCCTCGCCAGAAACCTCCTCAAACTTCATGAGCAGATCCTCCACAGTGAGGTTTTTCTTTTCCTCGCCTGAGATATTAAGGACAACCTGTCCGTTATTCATCATGATGAGTCTGTTGCCGTGAGCGATGGCATCACGCATGTTGTGTGTGACCATCATGGCTGTCAGGCTGTTCTCCTTGATGATTTTGTCTGTGAGAGTGAGCACCTTTGCGGCTGTCTTCGGGTCGAGAGCGGCGGTGTGCTCATCCAAAAGCAGCACCTTCGGCTTCTGGAGTGAAGCCATGAGCAGTGTAACAGCCTGACGCTGTCCACCTGAGAGCAGACCAACCTTTGAGGTCATTCGATCCTCGAGTCCCAGGTCAAGCTCCTTTAAAAGCTCGTGGAAATGCTCCTTTTCAGCCTTTGTGATACCCCAGCCAAGACCACGGCGCTTTCCGCGGCGCGCTGCAAGTGCGAGGTTTTCATCAATCTGCATAGTTGCGGTAGTTCCTGTCATTGGATCCTGGAACACACGTCCCAGAAATGATGCACGCTTGAACTCAGGAAGTCCTGTGACATCCACTCCATCGATGAGAATTGAACCATCGTCCACAGGCCATGTGCCTGCAACGGCATTGAGCATGGTCGATTTTCCGGCACCGTTTCCACCGATAACAGTGACGAAATCGCCCTCCTCAAGCTTTAGGTTTACACCATTAAGGGCATGCTTTTCATTGATTGTGCCCGGATTGAAGGTTTTATGTACGTTTCTAATCTCTAGCATTTATTTGCCCTCCTTTGCGTTAAGTGCTGCGGCAGAGCGTTTGCCGGCCTTTTTGAAGGAGGCCTTGCTCTTGCCCTTCAGGTAAGGCACCGCAAGGAAAATTGCCACGATGATTGCAGTGAAGAGCTTTAAGTCATCACTTGGCATCTGCAGCCACAGGACAATTCCGATTACAATGTAGTAAACAATTCCACCAAATATGACAAAGATAAGTTTTCCCATGAAATTCATGTGCTTTCCGAGAAGTGCATCGCCTAGCACCTCACCGATGATAACTGCGGCAAGACCGATGACGATTCCACCACGTCCCATGTTTACATCGGAAAAGCCTGAGTACTGTGAAAGCAGGCCGCCTGAGAGCGCTACAATTGCATTTGAAAGCGCAAGACCGATGAGCTTCATGTTGTCAATGTTGATACCCTGAGCCTTGCTCATTGCAGGGTTGCAGCCAGTAGCACGGATAGCAGAGCCCTGCTCCGTTCCGAAATACCAGTAAAGCACCGCGATAATTACAACCGAGAAAATCACACCGACAATTATCGCATGTGTCAGATTACGTGATGAAAGCACCAGATTATATTTATCTGCGCTAAGTGCCTGGTTGGCGTGACGCTGCATGATATTTAAGTTGATAGAGTAGAGCGCTATCTGTGTAAGGATTCCTGCCAGAATCGGAGGAATGCCTAGCTTTGTATGTAAGAGACCAGTGCAGAGTCCTGCGAGCAGACCGGCAATACATGCGCAAAGCAGTGAAACCCAGATATTGTAGCCGTTAATCGTCATCATAACGGTTACGGCACCACCTGTTGCAAATGAGCCATCAACCGTCAGATCTGCGAAGTCCAGCAGTCTGAAGGTGATATAAACACCGAGTGCCATGATACCCCAAATCAGACCCTGGGCTATATTGCCCGGAAGGGCATTGGTGAATGCAACCGGATTTAAGGTTGCAAAATAATTCATTAGAATCATTTTATTAAATACCTCCATAGTGCAGCTGTTTATTCAGCTGAGATTTCCTCATAGCCGTCAGGAACTGTGATTCCAAGCTCCTTGGCGCGGTCCGGAAGGTACTCCTTAGTGAACTTAGGAGCGCTCTTAACTTCCATAGTTTTGACGTCTGTACCATTTACAAGAATATCGTAAGCCATCTCACCTGTTGTGTATCCAAGGTCATAGTAGCTGATAGAAAGTGTTGCCACACCACAGCCCTTAGCGATTCCTTCCTCACCAGCGAAGATAGGTTTCTTAGCCTGTGAAGCGACATTGTTGATAGCCTCTGTACATGAAGCAGCAGTGTTGTCAGTTGGGATGTAGATTGCATCAGATGCATCACATGCGCTCTGTGTTACTGCAGCGACATCATTTGAATCAGAGAATGTGTACTCTTTTACAGTGTATCCCTCGTCCTCAAGGTATTTGGTAATAGTTGTTGACTGGTAGATACTGTTTGGCTCAGATGAGCAGTAGATGATACCGATGTTCTTTGCATCCGGGAAGAGCTCCTTGATGCATTTGGCCTGCTCATCGAGTGGAGCGAGGTCTGTAGTACCTGAAATATTCTTTCCTGTAGTACCTGACCAGTCTGACATATCAAGAGCTGTAGCGTAGTCTGTGATAGATGTTCCAAGAATCGGAATAGAGTCTGTAGCTGCTGAAGCGGCCTGAAGAGCTGCTGTGGCATTTCCAAGGATAAGGTCGTAGTCGTTTGTGACGAACGTGGTGCAGATTGTAGAGCATGTAGAAGCATCTCCTGCGGCATTCTGCTCGTCAAAGGATACCTCGTCTCCGAGCTTGTCCTTTAATGCGTCCTTAAAGCCCTTTGTAGCGGCATCGAGAGCCTCGTGCTGTACGAGCTGGCAGATACCTACATGATATTTGGCATCTGAGTTCTTACCTGACTGTGTGCCACCATTTGCTGAACCGGAATCTCCACATCCGGCAAGTCCAAGAACCATTGTTCCGGCAAGAACAAGTGAAGCTAAAATTTTAGATCTCTTTTTCATGATAATTCCTCCTTTTATCAGCGCTTTAAAGCGTTGATGCATCAATTAGGTAAATTATATTCACTTATTAATGAGAAGTCAAGAGAAGATGAGGAAAAAGTGGAGATTATGGTCTCCATTTGTTTGATAGCATCATGTAAATATAAATAACAGGCTATATTTGGGAGCTGTTTTGGGGATTTTAGTGATTTCAGCTACTTTTTTGGAGATTTTTCCGGCTGTTTCGCTGGTTTTGGGGAGCTGTTTTGTGGATTTCTGCTATTTCAGCTACTTTTTCCCAGAATTTTTCCGGATTTTGGGCTGGATTAGGGAGCTGTTTTAGGAATTTCTGCAGTTTCAGCTACTTTTTTTCGGATTTTTTCCGGATTTTGAGCTGGATTTGGGTGCTGTTTTAGAAGTTTTAGGGATTACAGCTACCAAGCTCTGCCTACTATGCCATCAACCAATCTTTCTGTTCCAATGTATGCCATGATAGGAGCATATCCATCTTCTGTGATGTACTAAAAAATATTGCACTTTCTGTTAAATCTGGTAATATTATAATAAAGTGTCAGTATTTAACGCATAAATAGATTAAAATATCAGTATATGTGAGTTTTTGAAACCTAGTTACAGACGATTATGATATTGAAACTAGCATTTTGGTTGAAATTGATTTTACATTCACAATAAATGATAGCAATGATAATCAATTTGATGCAGAATTATATTTAGAAAGTGAAAATTTGATGAAAAAAAGAGTAATTATTTCAATAGTGATGGCCATGACTATTTTTTGTGGTGTAATCTTCTTTTTAGAACACAAAAATACATATGATACTGAAAAAGATGCTCAGAATTCGATGGACGATGAGGTAGTATTAGCTAGTTCGAGTGAAGGGTATAATTCGGTAGTGGTATATCAGCTTAATAATGCACTAATTGTAAGTGCAGAATCGGAAGCAGCAATGTATGCCCTTTGGAGGGCTAAAATTAAACCACCACTTGAAGTGGAGTTTGCTAACTTAGAATTATCTCAACATTAATAAGAAGGGAGAATTTCATGCTGAAGAACAAATATATCCAGAAAATTTTAGTTAGTTTGTTTGTGCTTATATGTATTGCTGCAATCAGTTGTGTTATGTATTTTAAAAGTAATATTAAAGATAGTCCGGATGTAAATAATAAGGTTGTTGCTGAGACCGAGCAAAATCATACAGAAAAACTTAAGGATATATCTATCAATATTGCAGATCATTATATTACGAATACGGGTGATCCGGGAAATCTGTACACCATAGATGAAAACAATGTTTTGTGGGGATGTGGAAACAATGACTGGGGACAGCTTGCACAGGGAAATCGTGATTATGATGTACATAGTGAAAAGGTAAAGATTGCAGAAAATATTGTGCATGTAGATTATTCCAGAGAGGGTTTTGCGATTTATCTTACAAAGGATAATAAGCTATATGCATTTGGACATGCAGGAAAAGGTACTGAGGAATTCAGTAAGAAATATGGCTATGATAAGACAGCGAAGCTTTTTGATAATAATTATTATGTGGACACACCACGTCTTATCATGGAAGATGTGAGATATGCAAGGTGCGGTAAATTTGACATTATTGCTATCAAAAATGATGGTTCTGTATGGTCCTGGGGCACTACATATGAGAGCATGACATTTGAAAATTATGCGGTGTCATTTATAAAGAAGCCTGAAAAAATCCTTGATAATGCTGTTTTGGTAACAGGTGGTACATTTCATGCGGCACTGTTAAATGATGGAACAGTATGGACCTAGGGATATAATCCGGCTGACAACTGTGGAATAGCAGACAGTCTTGTCGTAAAGACACCGACTAAGGTTGCATCTGATGTAATAATGGTATGGACAGGCAGATTACAATATAATTCGGACAAGTACAGCCTTGCCGGGTTTGATGGGGAATATCCTGCCGAAATGATGAATACCGTAATAGAAAAAAATGATGGTTCATACTGGATTTGTGGAGAAGGTATTGGCACAGAACAAAAAACTGTTTCGGGAGAAACGGAGTATACAGTTACATGCAGCAGTAAATTTGTGCCATATGAATTTCCTGCAAATGTATTTTCAAAATAAAATATGGCTGAAAGTAAAAATCCCCGGTAGTTACTACCGGGGATTCTCTGTCTATTCAGCTACAACCTTGGCAAATTTCTTTTTACCACGTCTGATGATAAGACCCTCGCCCTTGAAATCGTCGAGAGTGTATTTTGTAGAGATATCAGTTACCTTCTCATCTGCAACAGAAACACCGCCCTGCTGGATATTTCTGCGGCCGTCTCCTCTTGAATCGCAAAGACCTGCTTTTACTAAAACAGAGATGATATCAAGCTCTCCGTCAGGGAAGTCCTCAGCTGTAACGGTAACTGTAGGCATATTTGCATTGTTGGCTCCGCCTGCGAAAAGAGCATGGCTTGCCTCTTTAGCCTTTGTGGCTTCCTCCTCACCGTGAACAAGCTTTGTAAGCTCGAATGCAAGGATTTCTTTAGCTTCATTGAGCTGTGCGCCCTCCCAGCTTTCCATCTTGTCAATCTCTTCGAGAGGAAGGAAGGTGAGCATTCTGATACACTTAAGAACATCGGCATCAGAAACGTTTCTCCAGTACTGGAAGAACTCGAAAGGTGTAGTCTTGTTAGGATCGAGCCATACTGCACCGGACTGTGTCTTGCCCATCTTCTTGCCCTCAGAGTTTAGGAGCAGATTGATTGTCATAGCGTATGCGTCTTTTCCAAGCTTACGTCTGATGAGCTCTGTTCCACCGAGCATGTTGCTCCACTGGTCATCTCCACCGAACTCCATGTTGCAGCCGTATTTCTGGAAAAGTGTGTAGAAATCGTAGCTCTGCATGATCATGTAGTTAAACTCAAGGAATGAAAGACCCTTTTCCATACGCTGCTTGTAGCACTCAGCTGTAAGCATACGGTTTACTGAGAAATGAGCACCAACCTCGCGGAGCACGTCCACATAGTTTAAGTCCATCAGCCAGTCAGCGTTGTTTACCATGATAGCCTTGCCCTCGCCAAAGTCGATGAAGCGGCTCATCTGTTTCTTGAAGCACTCTACGTTGTGGTTGATAGTCTCTGTTGTCATCATCTGGCGCATATCTGTACGTCCTGATGGATCACCAATCTGTGCGGTACCTCCACCGATAAGCACGATAGGCTTGTTTCCTGCCATCTGAAGTCTCTTCATAAGGCAAAGAGCCATGAAGTGTCCAACGTGAAGGCTGTCTGCTGTAGGATCAAAGCCGATGTAGAAGGTAGCCTTTCCATTGTTTATAAGCTCCTTGATTTCTTTTTCGTCTGTTACCTGCGCGATAAGACCGCGGGCAACTAATTCATCATAAATTGTCATGATTTTCCTCCTGATAGATTGAATTTATATTCTGAAAAATAAAATATCCCCCTCATCCATTTAAGGACGAGGGGGATTTCTCGCGTTACCACCTTAATTTGCATCCTGCTCGCACAGGAATGCCTCCGTGAGTTGTCACACATTATTCGACATATATTATATAGTGAAAATAGCCGATTCTGCTAACACTCCGGCACTATAACGTGTGCCAATACGTTGCAGCTTATTAATCGAACCGGGGATATTTAACCATCCGGTATGACGTTCGGTGCAAAGCTCCGGGATGTATTCCAGATCTGTTTCCATTGCGCCTCTCACCTGCCGGCAGCTCTCTGTAAGTATTGCAGAAATGTACTTGTTCCCATCAAAGCCTGTTGAAATGTAATTATGCTTCAATTGACGATATTATAGCTGTTTAAGAAGGGGTTTGTCAAGGGTGCAAAAAACGGTGTATGAAAAGCTTTTTAATTATTGCACTCTGACCTATGGTGATGTATACTTTGAATAACAAACAAACTTTGGTTATGAAAGGGAGAAAAAATGAGCACATATTATACTATTATGAGTATGATTGACGGCTTTGAGTCGTTTATCAATCTGGCAGTTATGGTACTGACAATTGTTGCATCATGGATTATGTATGCAAAGGCAGGAGAGCACGGCTGGGCGGCCATTGTACCGTTTTACAGCTCATATGTAAAATTCAGGATTGCAGGGAAACAGAAGCTGTTCTGGGGATATCTTGTGGCAAGTATCGCAAGTATAGCAGGATGTATTTTATTGATGTATGAGATTATTGCCTCAGGACTTTCCGTTATGACATCCAGTTATATGGGGTCGTATTATGATTCTACCTATGGATATGCCGGAAACCGCATCGGGGCTCACATGGGCATGCTGATATTTGCGCTTATTCTGATTATTGCAGCAATGATTGCGGCATTGGTTATGAATATCCTCTGCTGTGTCGGACTGGCACATGCGTTTGGCAAGGGAGCCGGATTTGCCTGTGGACTTATATTCCTCAATGTGATTTTTGTCTGTATTATTGCCTTCAACAAAAACATTGTTTATGTGGGAGATGGATACAATAGTAATAATAACTACTATAATCCATACGGTTCAAACGGATACGGCCAGCAATACGGCCAGAACATGTACGGAAACGGAGCAAATCAGCAGTACGGTCAGAACATGTACGGAAACGGATCGAGCCAGCAGTACGGCCAGAACATGTACGGAAACGGAGCAAACCAGCAGTACGGCCAGAACATGTACGGAAACGGAGCAAATCAGCAGTACGGCCAGAACATGTACGGAAACGGGGCAAATCAGCAGTACGGCCAGAACATGTACGGAAATGGCACAAATCAGCAGTATGGTCAGAATCCGTATGGCGCAGCTCAGGGCGGGGATGCTCAAAATTCCTACGGTACATCACAACAGCAGTCATGGAATGATGAGTATAACAACAAAGATTACGAATAATAATAAGAATAAAGCACATGAATAAAAGCTATAAATAAATGTTATAGTACAAATTTGTATCATTCTCTTGACATATAGTGTCAGAGGGCTATAATACAAAACAAGATTTAAATAAATATGTTCACCAAAATTCGTTGATGAGAACAAGGTCCGATTTGTATTTATTTTCAGAGAGCCTGTGGGCGGTGCGAACAGGCAATGATCAGATTGGAATATCCTCTCTAAGAAGCGGGCTGAAAGCATTAAGTGTGTCTGTAAACCTCGCCGGTGTCCACCGTTATATGGAAAGCATATGCTGGTATGCAGAGTGTCACAGTAATACACTGTGGAATCAGGGTGGTAACGCGGATTATTTCGTCCCTTTTCAGATTATGTCAATCTGGAAAGGGATTTTTTAATTCCATAAAAGAGTTTTAGTGAGCAGAAAAATGTTAAGGAGGCTTACAATGAAAGCATTACAAAAAGTAAGTAAATTTTTATCAGACTACACATCGATAGTTGTCATAGCAATCGCCGTAGTCACATTTCTGGTTCCGAATCTGATGGCCTGGGTAAATCAGATGTTGTTTGTGGATCCGGTATCCAACAAGTTCACATGTCAGTCAATCATTATCGGAATCATCATGTTTAGTATGGGACTTACACTTACGACACAGGATTTCAAGATACTCGCACAGAGACCATTTGATATATGTGTAGGTGCAATCGCACAGTATCTTATCATGCCGTTTCTTGCATTTGGTATCTCAAAGGCATTGAATCTGCCTGATGGAATCGCACTTGGACTTATCCTCGTAGGCTGCTGTCCTGGTGGTGTTTCTTCAAACATTATGTCATACCTCTGCGGTGGTGATGTGGCATTCTCAGTTGGAATGACAACAGTTTCCACATTGCTCTCACCATTTATGACACCGCTTCTGGTATCATTGCTTGCAAGCGGAACACATGTCTCAATCAAAGCGCTTCCGATGTTTGTGTCAATCATTGAGACTGTAATCTTTCCTGTAGCGGTTGGATTTTTACTCAACTACCTGCTTGGAAAGAAAAAGGCATTTGCCGAGGCTCAGAAGGTCATGCCGGGTATTGCGGTGCTTGGACTGGCATTCGTTGTAGGTGGTGTTGTATCATCACAGGGCTCAAAGTTCTTTACATCAGGAGTAGTAATTTTTGCGGCAGTTCTGTTACATAACGGACTTGGATATCTGCTCGGATACGGTGCAGGAAGGCTGGTAGGCATGAACACAGCCAAGAAGAGAACCATCTCTATCGAGGTTGGTATGCAGAATGCAGGTCTTGCCACAAACCTTGCCACCACTACAGCACAGTTTGCTTCAACACCTGAATCAGCCATCATCTGTGCAGTGTCATGTACATGGCATTCAATCTCAGGCACACTGCTTGCCGGAGCCTTTGCATTAAAGGACAAAATGGCTGCTAAAAAGGCAGAAGAAGCCGCTGAGACAAAGACAGCATAAAGAGAATGAATACCTATTATAACCGATTGGTAAATTAAACAAAAATTATAGAAATTAAAAATAAATTATGTCTAAAATATTTATTGAAATTTGTTAAAAAAAGAGTAAATATAATATACAAATAAAATTAGGATAAACAAAAGAAAGAGGTAAAAATATGAGTGGAATCTTAATGATGGTAATAGCCATTGTTGTGCTCGGTGGAGCATACTTATTATATGGCCGTTATCTGCAAAACAAATGGGGCATTGATCCAAATGCCAAGACTCCTGCCTACGAGATGGAGGACGGAGTGGACTATGTACCGGCCGATACCAATGTAGTATTCGGACATCAGTTTGCATCTATAGCAGGTGCAGGTCCAATCAACGGACCAATTCAGGCAGCTATTTTCGGATGGCTTCCGGTTCTGCTTTGGATATTAATTGGTGGTGTATTCTTTGGAGCTGTTCAGGATTTTGCATCTATGTACGCTTCAGTTAAGAACAAGGGTCGTACAATCGGTTACATCATCGAGGAGTATATCGGTAAATTAGGAAAGAAATTATTCCTGTTATTCTGCTGGCTGTTCTGTATACTTGTTGTTGCAGCCTTCGCAGATGTCGTAGCCGGAACCTTCAATGGCTTTGCTGCTGATAAAGCAGGCGAGGTTACAAAGGTTGTAGCCAACGGAGCAGTTGCAACTACATCAATGCTTTTCATCATAGAAGCAGTTGCACTTGGTTTCTTCCTTAAATACTCTAAGTTCAACAAATGGATTAACACACTTGTTGCAATCGCATTACTTATAGTAGCTATAGCACTGGGACTCAATTTTCCAATGTATTTAAACCTTAGCGTATGGCACGTAATTATATTTGCATATATACTTATAGCCAGTGTTACACCTGTATGGGCACTGCTTCAGCCACGTGATTACCTTAACAGCTACCTGTTAATCTTCATGATCGTAGGTGCGGTAATCGGTGTATTTGTTGCAAATCCTGCTTGTAACCTTGATGCTTTCACAGCATTTGCAATCCCTGATGCAAACGGAAACCCACAGTATCTGTTCCCAATCTTATTCGTAACAATCGCCTGTGGTGCAGTTTCAGGTTTCCATTCACTTGTATCATCAGGTACTGCATCTAAGCAGATAAAGAATGAGAAGAACATGCTTCCAGTTTCATTCGGTGCCATGCTTATGGAGAGTATGCTTGCAATCCTTGCACTTATCGCAGTAGCATCATTCGGTAAGGGAGAGGCAGCAGCTCAGGGACTTACAACACAGCCACAGATTTTCGCAGGAGCTATCGCAAACTTCCTGTCAGTACTCGGTTTACCACACTCACTTGTGTTCACACTGATTAACCTTGCTGTATCAGCCTTCGCTCTGACATCACTTGATTCAGTAGCCAGAGTCGGACGTCTGTCATTCCAGGAGTTCTGGCTTGATTCAGACACAGATGATGACAATATGAGTCCATTTGTCAAGCTGATGACAAACAAATACTTTGCAACAATCATCACACTGGTACTTGCATTCCTGCTTACAAAGGTAGGCTATGCAGAGATATGGCCACTGTTTGGTTCAGCTAACCAGCTCTTATCAGTACTTGCACTTGTTGCCTGCGCAGTATTCTTAAAGAAGACAAAGCGTCAGGGCTGCATGCTCTGGATTCCAATGGTATTCATGATGGCAGTTACATTTACTGCACTTGGCATGACAATCTACAAGCTTACAAAGGCATTATTCTCTGTAGGACTTGACCTTGGAAATTCATTACAGCTTATATTTGCAGTATTACTGCTCATCCTTGGTGTACTTGTTGCAATTCAGGGTGTGAAGAAGCTCTGTGAGAAGTCAAAAGACGAGAAAGCTGCAGCTTAGTATTTGAACCAGAATATTAATGGGAGCCTGATATCAGGCTCCCAATTCTCTGTCCTTTCCCATGAAAAATACTGCTAAAGCTTCCGGACCAACATGGCTTCCGGTGCAGAAATCATAGGTGGTATTTATCACATCGCGCACCTTTATGCGCTTTTTAATCTGTTCAATCACATAGAGCGAATCTTCATATGCGTCAGCATGTGCCACTCCGATAATCTGATTTTCAGGGGCTGTAATGTTGTCGCATAACAGATTGACAAGCTCATTTAATACGGCTTTTCGGCCACGACATTTTCTGAACTGTACAATATATCCGTCCTTGCTGCCCCTTAGGATAGGCTTGATACTTAGCATGTTGCCAACCAATGCGGTGGTTCCGCTTAATCTGCCGGTTCTGGCAAGATACTTTAAATTGCCCACTGTAAACACACCGTTTAATCTGGCAGGATAGGTCTCTATCGTGTCAGCCACCTCATCAAAGCTCATGCCCTTTTCACGCATTTCGCTGGCGTATATTGCGAGAAGCCCCTGTCCGAGGGAAGCATTTAATGAATCCACCAGGCGGATTTTCCTGCCGTTATTGCACTCATCAAGGACAGCATCGGCTGCGACACGGGCTGAGTTGTAGTTGCCGCTTATGTTTTTACTGAGGGAGAAATACAGGATATCCTTGTCAGCCTCAATGATTTCCCTGAAGGTATCCTCAAAGATTCCGCTGCTGATAAGTCCGGTCTTTACCTCGGCACCTTCTCTTATAGCATCATAGTATTCCTTTCCCTTTGCCCGCTCCTGTTCCGGTGTGAGGTCAGGCTCAAAGCAGGTCATTTCCTTTCCGTTGACAAGGTTTACAAATGATAGCACCTTGATTTTATATTTTTTACATAGCTCTGCAGGAATGTTTGCCGCAGAGTCAACAATTATTTCAAACATATTTACCCTCGTATTTCTATAATAATTGGTTAACTGTAGTTATGCATCACATACATTGCAATTATATTCCATTAATATATGTGGTTGCAAAGGATAGTATATGTAGTTTTTGATACTATGTCAATGACTTTTGCTATGTTTAGTAAAAATTTAGAATATTTAGATAGAGTTATCAGGGATGTAGTGTTATAGTAGAAATAATAGATATATAGATTCAATGAAACAGAGGAAAAATATGAGTGATATAAAATTAGGCTGTCACGTAGGCATGGCAGGAAAAGATATGTTTCTGGCATCAGCCAGGGAAGCAGCGTCATATGGCGCGAATGTGTTTATGCTCTACACCGGGGCACCACAGAACACGAGAAGAAAGGAAATCTTTGAGCTCAACATAGACGCAGGCTGGGAATATGCACATGAGCATGGGATAAATGAGATAGTGGTCCACGCGCCATACATCATAAATCTGGCAAACACCGTAAAGCCTGAGACATACGAGCTGGCAGTGGAGTTTCTGGAAAAGGAGATAGTAAGGACTGCGGCAATGAAGAGCCATATACTGGTGCTTCATCCGGGAAGCCATGTAAATGCCGGTGAGCAGGCTGGAATCGCACAGATTGTAAAGGGACTTAACACAGTGCTCAATCAGAATGATGACGATGTGTTTATCGCACTTGAGACGATGGCAGGAAAGGGCAGTGAAATAGGCCGTTCCTTTGAGGAGCTTAAGGCAATCTATGATGGAGTGGACAGGAAAGAAAGGCTGCGTGTCTGCTTTGATACGTGCCATGTAAATGATGCAGGATACGATATTGTGAACCATTATGATGATGTTTTTGCAGAGTTTGACAGGGTGATAGGGCTTGAGCAGATAGCGGTATTTCATGTGAATGACAGCTTAAATCCTCTCGGAGCACACAAGGACAGGCATGCAAATATAGGAAAGGGAACCATCGGCTATGATACATTGCACCGCCTGGTGCATGATGAGACCTTTGCAAATGTACCAAAGATTCTGGAAACACCATGGCTTTGTGAGGAGGGCTCTGCGAAGAAGACTATTCCTCCTTATAAAGAGGAAATTGAATGGCTTCTTAAATAAGAAGGTGGCTAAAAATGTATGGAGAGGTTTGGCATTACAGACAGTAAGATAATGGAGGCATAATAGATGAAGGAAAAAACCTACGAGGGAACTAAAAAAACACAGAATGGTTTAAAGAGAATGTTTTTTTCAGCGCTTGCGATATTATTGCAGGCAGTTTTCATGGTCTATATGTTTACAAGGCTAAATGAATATGCGGCAGCAATAAATACGACCACAAGCGTCCTGGCGATCATACTTGTGCTCGGACTGTACAATCGTGAGCAGACCGCATCCATGACTACACCATGGATTATACTGATACTGGCATTTCCGATAATGGGAGTGTCGCTTTACCTGTTAGTCGGACTAAACGGCGCACCGAATAAGATGCGTGCACGGTTTGAAGAGGTGGATTCCATGCTTCTTCCATGCCTGCCGGAAAATGCAGACATACTATCTGATATGTATGAAAAGGTGCCACAGGCAGCGGGGATTTCAACATACCTGGCAAAAAATGCACTATATCCGGTATATCAGAATACTGATGTGACATATTATGATCAGGCGTCAAAGGGACTCGAAGCGCAGCTTAGCGATTTATCAAAGGCCAGGAAATTTATTTTTATGGAGTATCACGCCATAGAGGACAAGGAATCGTGGCACCGTATCCAGAAGGTGCTCACGGAGCGCGTGCAGGCTGGAGTCGAGGTAAGGGTGTTTTATGATGATATGGGCTCAATCTTTTTCATAGACAGGGATTTCTCGGAAAAGATGCAAAAGCTTGGCATCAAATGCAGGGTGTTCAACCCGGTTGCACCTGCCTTTAACATGTTTTTAAACAATCGTGACCATAGAAAAATCACGGTAATTGATGGAAAAATCGCATATACCGGCGGCTATAATCTGGCAAATGAGTACTTCAACGTGACACACCCATACGGAATCTGGAAGGATACGGGAATCAGGCTCGAGGGAGATGCTGTCAAGTCGTTTACCATCGCATTTCTCGAGATGTGGAATGCATCAGAGCGCAAGGTGCCGCGCGAGGTGGATGTATCGCAATATCTGCTGCACTATGATTATGAGGCAAAACAGAATGGATTTATCCAGCCATATGCAGACAGCCCTCTCGATAACGAGCAGGTGGGGGAGGATGTCTATATCAGCATGGCAAACAAGGCACAGCGTTATTGCTGGTTTATCACTCCTTACCTTATCATTACCGATGAGATGAGCCATGCGCTGACACTTGCCGCCAAGCGTGGAGTTGACGTGCGCATCATCACGCCGGGCATACCTGATAAGAAACCAATATACAGCGTGACACGCTCCTTCTACAACCAGCTTGTGAAGCATGGTGTGAGGATTTTTGAGTGGACACCGGGCTTTTGCCATGCAAAGATGAGTGTGGCAGACGATATAATGGCAACCTGCGGTACCATAAATCTTGACTACAGAAGCCTTTATCATCACTTTGAAAATGGCTGTTTTATGGCGGATTGTGAAGTGGTGCATGAAATCATGGATGATTTTATCAGGCTTTTCGCTGAGTCAGCGGAGGTGACGGAGAAGTACAGGACCGGAAGGAGTGCAAGACGAAGGCTGGGGCAGTCAATTATGCGGCTGTTTGCAGGACTGTTGTAGACGGAAAATAATGTGTATCAGGGAAGTGAGAGCATATGAGTGATTACGACAGCAAAATCATCAGAAAGCAGATAAGAGTGTACGGCTCGGTGCAGGGAGTAGGTTTCCGCTACAGAACAGAGCACGCGGCAGAAAGCGTTGGCGCAACAGGCTGGGTGAGAAATGACCCTGACGGCTCGGTATTTATGGAAATACAGGGCACAGAGGAGCAGATAGACAGGGTATTTGCAATGGTGAGTCAGGGTACTTATGTAAATATAGAGAAAATGGATGCCAAATCAATACCGGTGGTTGAAGATGAGCGAGGATTTCATACGAGAGAATCGCTTGGAGACTTCTGGGGACTATGGCACAGATAAACGGAGGCATCATATATGTTTTTTATGATGGGAATAACGGACGGCAGGAAGGACTTTGACTTCAATCAGGTCATTACCTGCGATGAATGTGGCAGGTATGGCAGGTATCAGGTGTATATGACATACATGGTGCTGTCATTGTTCTTCATTCCGTGTTTTAAATGGAACAGGCACTACTATGTGCAGACCACATGCTGTAATGCGCTTTACGAGCTTGATCCGGAAATAGGACGCAGGATAGCAAGAGGCGAGGACGTGGAGATATTGCCACAGCATTTGCAGCGTGTAAATCCGCAGTATGGTTACGGCTTTGAAAATGGAAGTGGAAACACAATAAAAAGATGCAACAATTGTGGATATACAACTACAGAGGACTTCGAATTCTGTCCCAAATGTGGCAGGAAGTTGTAAAAATTAGGAGGAAAAAACGTGGAAACCTGGTATTACGATGTAGTGTCCATAGACGGAGACTATGCAAATTTAAAGAGATGCGATATTGAATCAGACGATCTGAAGCTTGTGGCAAGGGCACTGCTCCCACCTGAGATCATGGAGGGAAGCAGACTGAAATACGAGCTGATGCAATATGAGATAATTTAGTAACATATAACCTTGAAGTAGGAGATATTAAGAATGCAGCAGAAATCGACACAAAAAATACTGCTATTTAGTGTAGCAGCACAAAAAGTGGAAAAAATAAAAGTCCTGTGTAAAACTCTTGGAATATCGGTGCAACAGGTGGAAAAATCAGATTACGGACAGAAGCTCGGTGCGATAGCAGGAATAACCGGATTCAAAAAGGATGGTTCAAGGTATAGCGGAGCCGATTTTCCGGCGGAGCTTCTGGTCTTTTCGGGTATTAATTCATCACAAATGGATATCTTTCTGGCGGAATATAAGAAGGCGGGGATCGAACCAATCGGATGTAAGGCCGTCGTGACACCGGATAATGTATTTTGGAACGCCGATAAGCTGTTTCGGGAGATATTTAAAGAGCACCTGTTTATGAGCAGGTAAATTGTTAACGTTATTATAAAATGAAGGAAAATGTTAAGAATAACGTCATGCACATGCAAGCATAGTGTATCAGCTATGGGGCTTGAATAGTCCATATAAAGTGCTTAAAACAATGCAACGAATAGAGGTTGAAGCATGGTAAGCCCTGTACGTTTTTTTATGAAAAAGTTGTAAAGTGGTGTAAGTATAGTCCTGGTAGCAGTATTTATGGTTATGGGAAAGATTGCAGTGAAACGATATGTGCAATAGAAAATCCTCTTAAAATGATATATTAAATTTGTGACTGCTTTTAAATAAGATTGGGCTAAGAGGGGGAGAAATTTACTCTTTGTCGTATTTCGTGTTGAAAAAAACGTATTTCGTACAAGAAATATTGAAAAAAGTAGGAAAAATGATATGGTTATGGTGAAGTAGTAAAAAAATTATCAATGAGGAATTTATCATGAAGGGTATCAAAAAATTTTATCAATGGTTTTGGCGATTGTTTGTATCATTGGTCTTTTCCAGACAGCAAAAGTGGAAGCATCAACTGTAACGGTAAATGGCGGCTATACGACAAGAGCTAATGCGTATTCATGGGGTACATATAGTACAATAAATACGATAACTGTGGTATTGCCCGAAACAGAGGAAGATTTTTGGGTTAAATTTATACTTCCGAAAGAAAAGCGTGTGTATGCAAGATGTTCTTACAGTGCAGAAAATGAAGGTATGTACATTGGAATGGGAGTACGATATAGCAAATACAGGATATAAGTCATATTAGAAATGTGGGTGATACTACGAATATTTTTTTTAACAGCCGAATTTGTGCTAATCAGTCATTGCTTAATGTCTTGTTTGGTCAACAACAAAAAACTACAACCAGCCAAAGTGCTGGTTGTAGCGGTACAAGAGATACTTTAACGATAAGTGCATCAGGAAAGAAAAAATGGCAAAAAGTATAAGTGGGAGAACACATAATACAAGTATTGATAGCAGCATTGACTTAAAATCCTATATAGTTTCAGCAAAAAAACCAAATAAAGAGATCATTGATAATGCAGGGACACAGATTAATGCGAAAACAGGTGAATATATGAGTACAGGTAAAGCATTTAGGGAGGCATTAACAGAAAAGTATTCTAAACTTGCAGCAGAAGCAAAAACGCATTCCAATCCTGAAAATTATATTCATTCCAAGTATTTTGATAAGAGTTCAGATTATTATGAGACTAATTTGACCGATACAGAACGAAGGATTGCATACAACTATGAGATGCAGATGTGCCGGATCGGAAAAATAAACGGTGTAAATTATCAGGATTCTTTGTTCAGAGGGATTGAAGTAGATGGCAACAGTGTAGATACAGATAAAATCCAATTTGAAAGATCACTGGTAAATGCCCAGATATCAAATATCATAAAGCAGGCTGGTGTAGACGAATCTGCAATTACTCAGGATTGTACATTTACTGTTGATCCATATAGTTATGAAATAACGGTAGAATGTGTAGATGAAGAAACAAAAATGCGGATGCAAAATGCATTAAATGTGGGAGATAACGGAAAAAATCTCTATAAGCATATTTACTATTGTTCAACACAAGATGGTTGCGAAAGTACTCAGATAACAAAAGAATCAAAAATGAAATACGAAGCATATCATCAGGTATATAGCTATAAGGGATATGAATTAGATAAGCTTGAGGAGAAAAATGGTACATATTACACAGAGTCAGGAGCGGACATATTGGATTTAGTTAATCATGCTGTTGAAGATACTGGAAAGGTTCCAAAAGAGTATAAGCAGCAGATGAAAAATTGGATACATGATTTAGTTTCGACTATGTCAGTAAAAGGCTGGAATAATGTGTCAGATATGACTTT
>ERZ791915.220-NODE-220-length-72889-cov-5.686465_pt1 | contig 72889 bp, 98 predicted proteins | sample MGYA00510139_ERZ791915 | MGnify/ENA primary metagenome ERZ791915 (study PRJEB30046, sample SAMN00792117) | human gut metagenome | study: EMG produced TPA metagenomics assembly of the A metagenome-wide association study of gut microbiota in type 2... | reverse complement strand
TGCGGATTAATTGACAAAGAATGTAACTGTTCAGTACCTTCATAGTTACGATGCAAAATCCATTCCAAATCGGTTTTGCCGATGGAATTTTGCATTACTGAATCATTTCTCTTACGGTCTCAGCAGTAAATGCCTCGACCTGCACGGAATAGTTACCAGAGAATTTGCAAAACATGTCTATAATGGATAAGAAGGAGAATGAAATGGCTGCAGAAACAACAGATAAGAAAAAGATAATTAAGGAATATCTGTGGATTACCTTTGCGGTAGTTATCATGGACATCGGAATCTATGTTTTTAAGTTCCCGAACAATTTTTCCTTTGGCGGTGTTTCCGGTATGGCGGTTGTAATTTCGAATTTTACAGCTCTTTCCGCATCCCAGATCAACCTGGTGATTAACCTGTTACTGTTGGTGCTGGGGTTTGCCATTCTGGGTAAGAACTTCGGGGTGAAAACAGCGTATGTGACGGTACTTTCGTCTCTTTTACTGAATGTATTTGAAGCAGTGTTTCCGATGGAAAAACCGCTTACCGATGAAATTATGCTGGAATTGTGCTTTGCCATTCTGCTTCCGGCGATTGCTTCAGCATTGTTGTTCTATGAGAATGCCTCCGGCGGTGGTACAGACATTATAGCCATGGTGATAAAAAAGTACTCCACAATGAATGTTTCTACGGCATTGCTCTGGACAGACCTTGTCGTTGTTGTCTGTGCCTTTCTGGTATTTGATACTGTGACGGGGCTCTGCTCGATCCTCGGACTACTGGCAAAGTCACTGGTGATTGATAAATTTATCGAACGTATGAAACTCAATAAATATTTCACGATTGTTTCGACCAATCCGGATCCGATCTGCAATTATATCACGCATGATCTGCATCACAGTGCGACAACCTATCATGCAGAAGGAGCTTATTCCCATAAGGATCGTGTGATTATTCTTACGGTTGTGGATGTGAAGCAGGCAATTTATCTGGAACGCTTCATCAAAAAGAATGAGCCCAGTGCCTTCATCATGGTGACGAAGAGCAGCGAGATCGTCGGAAAGGGATTTACAAGTTATATTTAATATGAGCGAACAGAACACACTTCTACCTAATTTAAAAACGAATGGAAGAAAAGAATCGGTGAAGAACGCCGATCTTGAGAACCTGGTAAAGGGAGTTGTCCTTCTGGCAGCAGGCATACTGGCAGCGTCCTGTATTACGACAGAACTGTCGTTTCCGGTCCGGGGATTTCTGTTTTGTGCAGGAACGGCGCTGTGTGTTATCGGCGTTCCGTTTCTTATGAAGTATTATAAAGAAGCAGAAGCATTCCGGAAATATGTTCCGCAATGGGACAAGGGACGCGGTATTTATGACCGGCTGGCGAAGGAACTGAATATCTGGTACGAAGAAGGGGAAGAGCCGGTAAGCTGTGACGGCGATACCCGGTATTACTTAAAGCTGCAAAAGGAGAGACTGGAGGAAAAGGGTCTCCGGATGCAGAATGTAGTTCGCCCGGTAAAGGGAGAAAGCTTTGGAACAGCAACCTATTCGAGAAAGTCGGCATGGTATACCACGGATATGGTCTATGAGGAAATCAACAGGGAGCTTCGATTCCTAAATGGATCAGAAACTTTGTACCAGAGGGAAGTGGAACAGGTGATGTATGAAATCGTGGTTCATAGTCCCAATGAAAAAGAGACGGAACACCTGATGATTACCTGCCCGAACTGTGGTGCGGTCAGCCCGGTGTCACAGCTCATGGAAGGATGCTGCTATTGCGGAACACAGTTCCGAATGAAGGATCTGTTCCCGAGAGTCGTGAATACCTATTTTATCAAAACCACATCGATTGGAAAACATACATCACACCGACGTAAAATCATGGGAATCTCTATGGGAGTGTTCCTGCTTCTGTTTCTTCCGGGAGCAGTGATTTCCAGTGAGGGAGTTCTTCCGGTTGCCTTATTTACTTCGTATCTGGAGGCTATAATTTGTGGAGGAATCGGAGGATTTACGGTTACCTCCATATGGATGATTGCCTCGCTGTTTCAAAGGGATGGAATGAAGCATCTTTCATTGTTTTCCTATCTTGGAACGAAAGTCCGGATGAAAAACATGATGTCACGGTGGGATCCGAACTTTTCCTATGAAAAATTTGAAGGACAGATGGTTGCATTGATCCGGATGGCAGTTTTTGCGAAAGACGTACAGAACCTGACGGCTTATTGTGGCGGTAAGAGGGATGAAAGGTTTGAGAATATTCTCGAAATGACCTATACCAATGGAATGTGTCTTAAGAAGGTGAGGCGGGAAGGAAGCTTTCTGCATCTGACCCTCCGGACCTGGTGGATCAATTACAGTCTTTCGCCGGATGAGGAAAAAGGAAACAGAATCATCAAGACAGGTGATCTCATAGATGTAACCTTTGGCAGAAATCTGGCACATCGGGAAATGCCGGGATTCTCCATCACATCGGTAAATTGCCGCAGTTGTGGCGGCAGCTTTGATGCGGTGCGCCAGAGAAAGTGCCCATACTGCGGAACCGAGTACCATATGGAAGAAGACTACTGGGTGATTGAGGATATGAAGCTGATCCGATGACGGATCCTGACCTATGGAGAAGCATAGATCCAGTGTAACCATTCTGAAACGTTAGGATAAATTTACATGGAATCAGCTGCCGAAATAAGCCGGCCGGCTTTAATGACAGCCCGGATGTCCAGTGTATTACAATCAAGAAGAACACAGTCTGCCTGCTTTCCGATGGCAATACTTCCGAGGCGGCCGGAAATACCGATGGAACAGGCAGGATTATAAGAGGAACTACGAACGGCAGTTTCTAAGGGGATTCCCATGGAGACTGCTTTTTTCATGCAATCCATCAGGTTGGTTACGGAGGCTGCAAGGGTTCCGTCGTGAAGAGTGGCAAGATTTCCATGTACATCGACCGGCTGATCACCTAATTCATAATGACCATCAGATAAACCGGTTGCTCGCATGCTGTCACTGATGAGGACGATGCGTTCCGGTCCAAACATCCGGAAGCATCCAGAATTTTTTCATCAGATGTTAAATTTGCAAAACGAGTTTCTTCTATATATAGTGTCCGGATAGAAGCCTTTTTCCAAAGAATGGATTAAACCGTTTTTAATAATCATGGCAGATTGCTCCTTTATATGTGTAACAGCATTATTTCTACAAGGCGGATGCCCGATAATTTATGAATGGCTTGGTTGAAACGAAAATACGAGTAAAAGCTATCCGCGAAGCCGGTCTGCCAGTTCGTTGATGACATTCTGGGTCCGGTATAATTCAGATTCTCTGCTGGTGATCCGCCATTCCTGTTTATAATAATAGAACCAGTGTTCCAGCCTTCCGGCTAAAAGCCGTCCGTTTTCCTGCCCGGTGCTTTCATTTCTATCGACAAAGAAAATCGCAATCTCCTGAAGCAGAAGCATTCCGTCCAATGCAATCAGATAGGGACGTATGACGTCCTTCTTACGCCCATCCATGCAGGAGATATAAGAGAGCAGTTCAGTCCTCTTTGCGTTCAAAAGTTTTACGGAATGTCTGAGAGCCGGGAGGTGGTCTGCATCAAAAAAAGGTCTGTGTTTTTCAAGCGAACCGATCAGATCACCCCAATGGAAGGTCCATAATGTTGAAATGTTGTGAACCAGGTGGACAAACTGCTCGTTGGGATCGTGAAATTCGATTCGGGAGATGGCATGGTTGATTTCGTCAAAAGGAATCTCTTCGTTGTTCCAGGAAAAGACTGCACCGTAAATCCATCCGATGACACTCATATCCGGATGGTTGATGTGTCCAAAATCACCCCAGTCGGTGTTCAGAATACCTTCAGCACCATATTGAATGCCGTAACTGCACATCCTCCGAATATTTTCATAAGCAGTATGATATTGGTTTACGAACTGGTTCCAGCCGCTTACACCCGGACAATTGTATAGGCGCACGCCGGTTTTCGACAAAAGTGCCGTATTGGTTTCGCCAACGTTGGCATCATATCCCCAGTTTAAACAGATAGTTTCTTTAGGCAGTACGGAGAGCACCTCCGGTGATTTGCATACGATATCGCCCCAGAACATAGGTGTTTTGCCATGGGTGACAAGTGCGTCACAGAGCTTTTTGATATATTGGATGTATAATTGCTGGGTGCCTTCCCGCTCTGCAAGCTCATGGCTTTTTCCCGTTCCGAGATCAAAAGTTTCGTCTCCACAGATATTAAACTTATCGGAACGGAACAGAGGTAGGTATTCCTCAATTAAAGACCAGATAAAAGAAAAGCTTTCCTCATTCGAAACATCAATGGTGTGATGCTCCATCCGGTCTATGAAACCAAATGGTTCTTCACAGAGATCTTCACGTTCACAAAGGTGACGGAAGGATTTGGTACGCAGGATCTTATACAGATGACCGAATGATGCAATACTGGGGACAAGTTCAATGCCAAGATCTGCACAGTACCGGTCAAGTTCAAGAATGTCGCTGGAGGTAAGCGGAGTATCATCACGCCACACTTCACTTAAATTACGGAACATGTAGGTATGCTCAATGTAAAGGTGCAGCTGATTTATTTTGTAAAAGGACAGCGTGTCTGCCATTTTTTTAAGATAGGAAAGGGTGGGAATACGGCTTCTGGTGACATCATAGTAAAGTCCACGGTTCGAAATAACAGGGAAATCGTGGATATCCAGACCGGGGAGACAGGCTCCTTCCTGCCGGATGATCTGCCGGAGGGTCTGGATCGCATATAACATACCACTGTTGGAGGAAGCGGTAAGAAGAATTCCGGATTCCCGGATACGCAGGGTGTATTCCTGCTGCGAGTGTCCGGAGGTGGATTTCAAAAGAATGGACGGGGTTTGGAAAACGGGGAGATTCCGATTAATATTCAGATGAAATCCGGTATCCTGTTCGATCTCCTTTTGCAAAAGGGAAGCATAATGCAGCCATTCCGGGGAAGCCTCCGGATCGATACAGATCTCGGCTGTGTAATCAACATAAAAGACATTGTCCTGCAGAAGCATTTCCTGCGGTCTGGGTAAAAGGTACATATGGGGTTCCTCCTTACGTATAATGGATGTACTGATTATTGATTTTAGAATAACACAGGAAAGAAAAATAGTCACGTATAGCAATGACCGGAATTCACAGAATTTACACATTCTGTTCCTTGACACCCCGGAAGAACTAAGTATAATTTACCTAGTGGGTTGATAGAAAATAAAAAGAAAAAATACACAAAATTTTTAAAAAAATTTCTTGCATATTTCCCAAACATCATGTATACTAACAATTGCTGTGGCATGATAGCGTTGAAGCGTGAGGTTGCTGCAGGGCCGAAAGGCACTGCAGGTTTTCCGTGGAGCGAATGTCAAGAGGCCATGCAAATGGCCAAAGAACCTGACGGCAAGTCACTGTACAAACAATTTGTCTGCAATACTGCAGAGACACGGGCGTTAAGCGTGCCGGACATAAGAGCGCGGAAATCCGCGCATTGACTTATGAAAAGGCAGGACACGCACGGAGGAGTGTACAGTCACCGCTTGTCGTACTTCTAAGGAATATCATTCCTATTATTAAAAAGTGCGAAAAGGAGGCGACTTTTTTTATGGCAAGTCAAGTAATGAGAATCACACTCAAGGCTTACGATCATCAGTTAGTAGATGCGTCTGCCAAGAAAATCATCGAAACAGTTAAGAAGAACGGATCTCAGGTGAGTGGACCGGTACCCCTTCCTACCAAGAAGGAAGTTGTTACTATTTTAAGAGCGGTTCATAAGTATAAGGATTCCAGAGAACAGTTCGAACAGAGAACCCACAAGAGACTGATCGATATCATTACACCGACACCTAAGACGGTTGAAGCATTACAGAGATTGGAAATGCCCGCTGGTGTTAGCATTGACATCAAGATGAAGAACAAATAATTCTGATTCATCCGATGCAATGAAGACATAGGGAGTATGAACTTCCAAAACAATTTTAACCCCTACACTAGAATGACCCGATCGGGTCCGCTGTAGAATCAAATGGAGGTAAAGAAATGAAAAAAGCTATTTTAGCAACAAAAGTCGGAATGACTCAAATCTTCACAGAGGACGGAGCTTTAGTTCCCGTAACAGTACTTCAGGCTGGACCTTGTGTGGTAACACAGGTTAAGACCGCAGAAAACGACGGTTACAGCGCAGTACAGGTTGGCTTTGTTGACAAGAAGGAAAGAATCGTTAACAAAGATAAGAACGGAAAGAAAGAAATCGTTCACAGACATGGCGTAAACAAGGCTCTGAAAGGACACTTCGACAAGGCAGGCGTTTCCTGCAAGAGATATGTCAGAGAATTCAGACTTGACAACGCAGAGGAATATACACTTGGAAGCGAGATCAAAGCTGATGTATTTGCAGCTGGAGACAAAATTGATGCATCCGCTATTTCCAAAGGTAAAGGATTCCAGGGTGCAATCAAGAGACATGGACAGCACAGAGGTCCTATGGCTCATGGTTCCAAATTCCATCGTCATCAGGGTTCCAATGGTGCCTGCTCTTCACCCAGCCGTGTATTCAAGGGCAAGGGAATGCCGGGACATATGGGTTGCGTAAAAGTAACCGTACAGAATCTTGAAGTTGTAAGAGTTGATGCAGAAAACAATCTTCTTCTTGTAAAGGGTGCTGTACCGGGACCGAAGAAAGCCTTAGTAACAGTTAAAGAAACCGTTAAGGCTAACGCATAATTGAAAGGATGAAAGGAGGACCATTCAGATGGCAAAAGTATCTGTTTATAATATGGAAGGCAAGGAAGTTGGCACAATTGAATTAAACGATGCAGTATTTGGTGTTGAAGTAAACGAACATCTTGTACACATGGCAGTTGTACAGCAGCTTGCAAATAACCGTCAGGGAACACAGAAGGCAAAGACACGTTCTGAAGTATCCGGTGGCGGAAGAAAACCTTGGAGACAGAAAGGAACCGGTCATGCAAGACAGGGTTCAACAAGATCTCCCCAGTGGACCGGAGGCGGTGTTGTATTCGCTCCCGTACCGAGAGACTACTCCTTCAAGATCAACAAGAAGGAAAAGAGAGCAGCATTAAAGTCTGTTCTTACAAGCAGAGTTCTTGATAACAAGCTGATCGTTGTAGACGAGCTCAAGTTTGACGAAATCAAGACCAAGAAGTTCCAGGCAGTTATGGATAATCTCAAAGTTAAGAAGGCATTGGTTGTAATTGCTGATAACGATGAAAAGATCACCATGTCTGCAAGAAACATCCCTACCGTTAAGACAGCATTAGTTAACTCTATTAATGTTTATGATATCTTAAAGGGTGACACACTGGTTCTTACCAAGGACGCAGTAGCAAAGATTGAGGAGGTGTATGCATAATGGCAGCAGTTAATTATTATGACGTAATCCTTAAGCCGGTTATTACTGAAAAGAGTATGGCTGGTATGGGCGACAAGAAGTACACATTCTTAGTTCATCCCGAAGCTAACAAAACAATGATCAAAGAAGCTGTTGAAAAAATGTTCGAAGGAACCAAGGTTAAGAAGGTAAACACCATGAACCTTGAAGGAAAGAATAAGAGACGTGGTCTGGTAGTTGGAAAGACCGCCAAGTCCAAAAAGGCAATCGTATGGTTGACCGAAGACAGCAAGGACATTGAGATCTTCGCAGGTTTATAAAATAAGCGGAGAAGATATGCACAAACAAGTGCGATAAGAAATGTAGAACTCGAAAGGAGACAGAATCATGGGAATTAAAACATATAATCCCTATACACCTTCCAGAAGAAATATGACTGGCTCTGATTTTTCAGAAATCACCAAGAAGACTCCTGAAAAATCTCTGTGTGTATCCTTAAAGAAGAACTCTGGACGTAATAACCAGGGTAAGATCACAGTAAGACATCGTGGAGGCGGTACCAGAACTCAGTACAGACTGGTAGACTTCAAGAGAAATAAAGACGGTATTCATGCAACAGTACTTGGTATTGAGTATGATCCGAACAGAACAGCAAACATCGCATTAATCTGTTATGAAGATGGAGAAAAGGCATACATCCTTGCTCCCGAAGGATTAACCGATGGCATGCAGGTTATGAATGGACCTGATGCAGAAGTTAAAGTAGGCAACTGCTTACCTTTATCTGCAATTCCTGTTGGTACCCAGGTACACAACATTGAATTATATCCTGGTAAGGGCGGACAGATGGTTCGTTCTGCAGGAAACAGCGCACAGCTTATGGCTAAGGAAGGAAAGTACGCAACACTTCGTCTTCCCTCCGGCGAAATGAGAATGGTGCCGATCGTTTGTAGAGCAACCGTTGGTGTTGTTGGAAACGTAGATCATAGCCTTGTTAAGATCGGTAAGGCAGGACGTAAGCGTCATATGGGTATTCGTCCTACTGTTCGTGGTTCCGTTATGAACCCTAACGACCATCCGCATGGTGGTGGTGAAGGTAAGACTGGAATCGGACGTCCCGGTCCATGTACACCTTGGGGCAAGCCTGCTCTTGGTTTGAAGACACGTAAGAAGAAAAAAGCTTCTAACAAGCTGATTGTAAGAAGAAGAGACGGCAAGGCCATCAAATAATAAGGAGGAGAGAAAATGGCTAGATCACTGAAAAAAGGACCTTTCGCAGACGCAAGCCTGTTAAAAAAGGTAGATGCAATGAATGCAGCAGGACAGAAGCAGGTTATTAAGACCTGGTCCCGTCGTTCTACAATCTTTCCCTCTTTTGTGGGACTGACATTTGCAGTACACGACGGAAGAAAGCACGTTCCTGTATATGTAACAGAAGATATGGTTGGACACAAGCTCGGTGAGTTCGTAGCAACCAGAACTTATAGAGGACATGGAAAAGACGAAAAGAAGTCTAAAGTAAGATAAGGAGGTTTTCATCATGGCAAAAGGACATAGATCCCAAATTAAGAGAGAAAGAAACGCGCAGAAAGATTTAAGACCTTCCGCTAAGTTATCTTACGCAAGAGTGTCAGTTCAGAAAGCATGTTTCGTTTTAGATGCCATCAGAGGCAAAGATGTAGAAACAGCACTGGGAATTCTCGAATACAACCCCAGATATGCTTCTGCATTAATCAAGAAGTTACTGGAATCCGCTCGTGCAAATGCTGAGTATTTGTACAGCCAGGACCCTACCAAGTATCCGAATCCGGAAAACCTTTATGTTGCGGAATGCTATGCAAATAAAGGACCTACAATGAAGAGAGTACAACCCAGAGCACAGGGAAGAGCTTATCGTATCGAGAAGAGAATGAGCCACATTACTGTAGTGCTTGATGAAAGATAGAAGGAGGACGATTGAATGGGACAGAAAGTTAATCCTCACGGCTTAAGAGTCGGTGTTATTAAGGATTGGGATTCTAAGTGGTACGCTGAAGACGAATTCGCAGATTTCCTCGTAGAAGATCACAAGATTCGTGTGTACCTTAAGAAGAAGTTATACAGCGCAGGAGTTTCCAAGATCGAGATCGAAAGAGCTTCTGACAGAGTAAAGGTTATCATCTATACCGCAAAGCCCGGTGTTGTAATCGGTAAGGGCGGTGCTGAAATCGAAGTGACCAAGAAGGAACTTTCCAAGATGACCGGAAAGAAAGTTCTGGTTGACATTAAGGAAATCAAGAGACCTGACAGAGATGCACAGCTTGTAGCTGAAAACATCGCTCAGCAGCTTGAGAACCGTGTTTCCTTCCGTCGTGCCATGAAGTCCTGCATGGGCAGAACCATGAAGGCAGGCGCACTTGGTATTAAGACTTCCGTATCCGGACGTCTTGGCGGAGCTGATATGGCTCGTACCGAGTTCTACAGCGAAGGAACCATTCCTCTTCAGACCTTACGTGCAGATATCGAGTATGGTTTTGCAGAGGCAAACACCACCTATGGTAAAGTAGGTGTTAAAGTATGGATTTACAAGGGTGAAGTACTTCCTACTAAGAAGAATGAAGAAAAAGTGCAGGAAGGGAGCGATAAATAATGTTAATGCCTAAAAGAGTAAAGCGTCGTAAACAGTTCCGTGGCACCATGAGAGGAAAAGCAACCCGTGGTAATACACTTACTTACGGTGATTTCGGTATCGTTGCATTAGAGCCTTGCTGGATCAAGTCCAATCAGATCGAAGCAGCCCGTGTTGCCATGACCCGTTATATTAAGCGTGGTGGTAAAGTCTGGATTAAGATTTTCCCCGACAAACCGGTTACCGTTAAGCCTTTAGGAACTCGTATGGGTTCTGGTAAAGGTGCTTTAGAGTACTGGGTAGCAGTTGTTAAACCAGGCCGTGTTATGTTTGAAATTGCAGGAGTTTCCGAAGAAGTAGCAAAAGAAGCATTACGTCTTGCTACACACAAGCTTCCCTGCAAGTGTAAGATCGTTTCTAAGGCCGACTTGGAAGGTGGTGTATCAAATGAAAACTAATAAGTATGTAGAAGATTTAAAAGCAAAATCAGCTGCAGAATTAGCACAGGATTTAGTAGCTGCTAAGAAAGAACTTTTCAATTTGAGATTCCAGAACGCAACAAATCAGCTGGATAATACAGCAAGAATTAAGGAAGTTAGAAAGAATATCGCAAGAATTCAGACTGTTATCACACAGAAAGCTAACGAAGCTTAAAAGATTGTTGTTCGAATGTCAAAGAAAGGAGACGTAAAGTCGTGGAAGAAAGAAATTTAAGAAAGACACGTACCGGTAAGGTTGTCAGCAATAAGATGGACAAAACAATCGTTGTTGCCATCGAAGAGCATGTTAAGCATCCCCTTTACAAGAAAATTGTGAAAGATACTTACAAGTTAAAGGCTCATGATGAGAACAATGAATGCCAGATTGGCGATACAGTTAAAGTAATGGAAACAAGACCTTTATCCAAGGATAAGAGATGGAGACTTGTTGAGATCGTTGAGAAAGCGAAATAATGGAAGGAGAAAATTAGCATGATTCAACAGGAAAGCAGACTTAAAGTTGCTGATAACACCGGTGCTAAGGAAATCCTTTGTATCAGAGTTATGGGCGGATCTACAAGAAGATATGCAAATATCGGCGATGTAATTGTTGCTACGGTTAAAGATGCAACACCAGGCGGCGTTGTTAAGAAGGGTGACGTTGTAAAGGCTGTTGTTGTTCGTTCCGTTAAGGGCGCACATCGTAAAGACGGTTCTTACATTAAATTTGATGAAAATGCTGCAGTTATCATTAAAGATGATAAGACCCCCAGAGGAACACGTATTTTTGGACCTGTAGCCAGAGAGCTTCGTGAAAAGCAGTTCATGAAAATCGTTTCTTTGGCTCCGGAAGTATTATAGGAGGGAAGAAGCATGGCAAGTTTAAAGATTAAAAAAGGCGATACTGTTAAAGTTATCGCCGGCAAAGATAAAGGTGCAGAAGGAAAGGTTCTTTCCGTAGACGCTAAGAACAGCAAGGTTGTTGTTGAAGGTGTCGGAATGGTTACCAAGCACACAAAGCCTTCCGCAGCGAACCAGAATGGTGGAATTATTCAAAAGGAAGCTCCTATTGATCTTTCAAACGTTATGTACGTTCATAAGGGAAAAGCTACAAGAGTTGGTTTCAAGATGGACGGAGACAAGAAAGTACGTTTTGCCAAGTCAACAGGTGACGTAATTGATTAATTCTAGGAAAGGAGAACTGGAAGCGTGAGCAGACTGAAAGAAATGTATAAAGACGAGATCGTAGATGCTATGATCAAGAAGTTCGGATATAAAAACATCATGGAAGTGCCTAAGCTTGATAAAATTGTGATCAACATGGGCGTTGGTGAAGCAAAGGACAATGCAAAGGCTTTAGAGAGCGCTGTTAAGGATATGGAAACCATTACCGGACAGAAGGCTGTATTAACCAGAGCAAAGAACTCCATTGCAAACTTTAAAATCAGAGAAGGCATGCCCATTGGATGTAAGGTTACTCTTCGTGGTGAAAAGATGTATGATTTCGCAGACCGCTTAATCAATCTTGCATTACCTCGTGTACGTGACTTTAGAGGTGTTAACCCCAACGCATTTGATGGAAGAGGTAATTATGCACTTGGTATCAAGGAGCAGATCATCTTCCCTGAAATCGAGTATGATAAGGTTGACAAGGTTAGAGGTATGGATATTATCTTCGTTACAACCGCTAAGACCGATGAAGAAGCACGTGAACTGTTAAGATTATTTAACATGCCTTTCGAAAAGTAAGGCCGATGATCTGGAAGGAGGTAAAATAGCACATGGCTAAAACATCTATGAAGATTAAACAGCAGCGTACTCCGAAGTTCTCTACGAGAGAATATACTCGTTGCAGAATCTGCGGACGTCCGCACTCTGTTTTAAGAAAATACGGAATTTGCAGAGTATGTTTCCGTGAATTAGCATATAAGGGCCAGATTCCTGGAGTCAAAAAGGCTAGTTGGTAAAATATTAAGGAGGAAGAAAGAAAATGACAATGAGCGATCCTATTGCAGATATGCTTACAAGAATCCGTAATGCAAATACTGCAAAACATGATACAGTAGACGTTCCCTCTTCCAAGATGAAACTTGCTATTGCTGACATCTTATTGGAAGAAGGCTACATTAAGAAATACGATCTGATCGATGAAGGAAACTTCAAGACCATCCGCATCACTCTGAAGTATGGTGCAGACAGAAATGACAAGATCATCAGCGGATTAAAGAGAATCAGTAAGCCCGGTCTTCGTATTTACGCAGGCAAGGATGAGCTTCCCAGAGTACTCGGCGGCTTAGGTATTGCAATCATCTCTACAAACCAGGGTGTTGTAACCGATAAGAAAGCAAGAGAACTTCAGGTAGGCGGAGAAGTATTAGCTTACATCTGGTAAGTAAAGGTAACACTGTGAATCAATAGTAACTGTGAAGAGGTATCAGACAGTTATCATTAATAGTAAAATATAGGAGGTACGGGCATGTCACGTATAGGAAGAATGCCAATCGCGATTCCTGCAGGTGTAACTGTAGAAGTTGCAGAAAATAATAAAGTGACTGTAAAAGGTCCTAAGGGAACACTTGAGAGAGTGCTTCCTTCAGAGATGGAAATCAAGGTAGAAGGTGCTGAGATCACCGTTAGCAGACCCAATGATTTAAAGAAGATGAAATCTTTACATGGTCTTACCAGAACACTGATCCACAACATGGTAGTTGGTGTTACCGATGGCTTTGAGAAGAAGCTTGAAGTAAACGGTGTTGGTTACAGAGCAGCCAAGGCTGGTAAGAAGTTAACCTTATCCTTAGGATATTCCCATCCGGTAGAGCTGGAAGATCCCGAAGGAATCGAGACAGTTCTTGAAGGACAGAATATCATTATTGTCAAGGGTATTGATAAAGAAAAAGTTGGCCAATACGCAGCTGAAATCAGAGACAAGAGAAGACCTGAACCTTACAAGGGCAAGGGTATTAAGTATGCTGATGAAACAATCAGACGTAAAGTTGGTAAGACTGGTAAGAAATAGATAAGGAGAGTATAAAGATGGTTAGTAAAAAGTCAAGACAAGATGTACGTGTTAAAAAACACATGAAAATACGTAACCGTTTTAGCGGTACAGCTGAAAGACCTCGTCTTTCCGTATTCAGAAGCAATAATCATATGTATGCTCAAATTATTGATGATACCGTTGGAAATACTCTGGTTTCTGCATCCACTACCGAGAAGGCAGTAAAGGCAGAGCTTGAGAAGACCAATAACGTTGATGCAGCAGCATATTTAGGAACTGTTATTGCAAAGAGAGCACTTGAAAAGGGTATTGATACCGTTGTTTTTGACAGAGGCGGCTTTATATACCAGGGTAAGATAGCAGCATTAGCTGAAGCAGCCAGAGAAGCTGGCTTGAATTTCTAGGAAGGGAGAAACGTACATGAGAAAGACAATCATCGATGTCAGCAACATGGAATTAACAGAAAAAGTTGTTACCATCAAGCGTGTAACTAAGGTTGTTAAAGGTGGACGTAACATGCGTTTTACAGCTTTAGTAGTAGTTGGAGACATGAATGGCCATGTTGGTGCAGGTCTTGGAAAGGCAACAGAAATCCCTGAAGCTATCCGTAAAGGAAAAGAAGATGCTATCAAGAATCTGGTTTCCGTTGCAACAGACGAAAATATGAGTATCACACATGATTTTATTGGTAAGTTCGGTTCTGCTTCCGTTCTGTTAAAGAAGGCTCCGGATGGTACCGGTATCATCGCAGGCGGTCCTGCACGTATCGTTTGTGAGCTTGCCGGAATCAAGAACATCCGTACCAAGTCTCTTGGTTCTAACAACAAGCAGAATGTAGTACTTGCTACAATCGCCGGTTTAAGCGAACTTAAGACACCCGAAGCAGTAGCTAAGAATCGTGGTAAATCTTTAGAAGAAGTTATGGCATAGGAGGGAATAAACGATGGCAGAACAGAAAATGTTAAAGATCACATTAGTAAAATCTCCTATCGGAGCAGTTCCTAAACACAGAGCTACTGTTGAATCTATGGGACTTAGAAAGCTGAACAAGAGCATCACACTGCCGGACAATGCGGCTACAAGAGGCCAGATTCAGCAGATCAGACATTTAATTAAAGTAGAAGAAGTATAATAGATAAGGAGGTGTCAAGAGCATGGAATTATCAAATTTAAGACCTGCAGAAGGTTCTACACATAGTGATAATTTTAGAAGAGGTCGTGGACACGGTTCAGGAAATGGTAAGACAGCTGGTAAGGGTCACAAGGGTCAGAAGGCTCGTTCCGGTGCACCCAGACCGGGCTTTGAAGGTGGACAGATGCCTTTGTACAGACGAATTCCGAAGAGAGGTTTCAAGTGCCCGAGTCATTTGGAAATCGTTAGTGTTAACTTAGGCTTACTCAATGACAGATTTGAAGATGGAGCTGTTGTAGATGTAGATGCATTAATCGCAGCCGGAATCATCAAGAATCCCAGAGATGGTGTTAAGATCCTTGGAAACGGAGAATTAACCAAGAAGCTTACCGTTAAGGCAAATGCGTTCAGTGCATCTGCTAAAGAGAAAATCGAAGCTATTGGTGGAACTGCAGAGGTGATGTAATGCTTACAACACTCAAAAACGTTTTTAAGATTAAGGAACTCAGAAACAAGATTTTATTTACACTTGGCATGTTAGTTGTGATTCGTTTCGGATCACAGCTTCCCGTGCCGGGAATTCGTATTGAAGAATTTGTAAACTGGTTTCAGCAGAAGGTCGGTGCAGCTGATTCCTCAGGGTTCCTGAGCGCGATTACGGGTGGTTCATTTGAAAATATGTCCATACTGGCATTGAATATTACCCCGTACATCACATCTTCCATTATTATGCAGCTGCTTACAATTGCAATTCCAAAGTTAGAGGAAATGCAGAAGGACGGCGAAGATGGAAGAAAGAAGATCGTTGCAATCACCCGTTATGTGACAGTCGGACTTGCTTTAATTGAATCCGCTGCCATGGCATTTGCTTTCTGGAACGGCGGAATGCTTGATTCCAAAAATGCATTGAATGTGATTACCATTATTGCAACATTGACGGCAGGTAGCGCGTTCTTAATGTGGGTTGGAGAGCAGATCACGGAACACGGAATCGGAAATGGTATTTCCATCGTATTGGTTATTAACATTATTTCCAGAATTCCGCAGGATATTTCTCAGTTGTTTAAGACTTTTGTACTTGTTGAAGGCAAGCCGATTGCCGTACGTGTTGTTGCAGCGCTGGTTATTATTGCTGTAATTGTTGCAGTTGTTGTTCTGGTTATCATCCTGAACGGCGGAACACGTAAAATTCCTGTACAGTATGCAAAGAAAATACAGGGAAGAAAGACCGTAGGAGGTCAGTCCTCCTGTATTCCATTAAAGGTAAATACTTCCGGTGTTATCCCGATTATTTTTGCGTCATCCCTGATGCAGCTTCCGGTAGTGATTTGCAGCTTCTTCGGAATTCAGGGAACAGGTTTCTGGGGACATGTGCTTCGCGGATTAAGCTCCAGTAACTGGTGCAATCCCAAAGAGCCGGTTTACTCCATTGGATTGGTGGTATATATTGCATTAGTAATCTTTTTTGCTTACTTCTATACATCCATTACCTTTAATCCGTTGGAAATTGCAGATAACATGAAAAAGTCCGGTGGATTTATTCCGGGTATCCGTCCCGGTAAGCCGACGAGTGATTATCTGACAAAGATCTTAAATTACATCGTATTTATCGGTGCGATTGGTCTTACGATCGTGTGTGTCATTCCTTTCATCTTTAATGGTGTATTTGGCGCACAGGTATCCTTTGGCGGAACAAGTCTGATCATCATTGTCAGCGTTATCTTAGAGACAATGAAGCAGGTGGAATCCCAGATGCTTGTCCGTAACTACAAGGGATTTTTAAATGATTAGTATGTAATGATAATTAGAGGTGCAAGGGAAGCGTCTGCTTCCCCTATGCCTCTATATTGCTGTTTTTAAAAATACGTTTTTGGATTTTTTTACAATGCAGAAAGGCATGGTTAATAGTATGAAGGTTATTATGTTAGGTGCACCTGGTGCAGGTAAAGGCACACAGGCCAAAATGATTGCAGAAAAATACGGCGTTCCACACATTTCTACAGGAGATATCTTCCGTGCAAACATCAAGGAAGGTACCGAGCTTGGTATGGAAGCGAAAAAATATATGGATCAGGGACAGCTTGTTCCCGATGAGTTAACCGTCAGGATTCTTCTTGACCGTGTGGCAAAGGATGACTGTAAGAACGGTTACGTTCTGGATGGTTTTCCGAGAACCATTCCGCAGGCAGAAGTTCTTGACAAAGCATTAAGTGAGATCAATGATAAGATCGACTATGCAATTAATGTCGATGTCCCGGATGAAAATATCATCAATCGTATGGGCGGCAGACGTGCATGTCTTTCCTGCGGAGCTACTTATCATATGGTACACATTCCTCCGAAGAAGGAAGGAATCTGTGATGTATGCGGACAGCCCCTGGTACTTCGTGACGATGATAAGCCGGAAACTGTAAAGAACCGTCTGGATGTTTATCATAAGCAGACACAGCCTTTAATTGATTTCTACAATGCAAAGGGAATCTTAAAGAGCGTTGACGGAACCGTGGATATGAAAGATGTATTTGCAGCAATTGTTGCAATTTTAGGTTAAACAATGGCAGTTACGATTAAATCAGCACATGAAATTGAACTGATGCGCGAATCCTGTCGTCTGCTTTCACTCGTTTTTGACGGGATGGAGAAGATGATAAAGCCGGGAATTACCACGGCAGAGATTAATCAGCTTGGTGATCAGCTTATCCGTGAGTATGGCGGGATTCCCAATTTCTTAAATTATGACGGATATCCAGCTTCGATCTGTGTTTCTGTAAACGATGAAGTGGTTCATGGAATTCCTTCGGATAAAAGGGTGTTACAGGAAGGCGATATCGTAAGCCTGGATGCCGGTCTCATATATGAAGGGTATCATTCCGATGCGGCAAGAACTTACCCGGTTGGAAACATCAGCAAAGAGGCAGCGGATCTGATCGAAGTGACCAGGCAGAGCTTCTTTGAAGGGATAAAGTTTGCACGGGCAGGAAACCATCTTCATGATATCTCCAACGCAATTGATGACTATTGCAGGAAACGGGGATACGGAGTGGTCAGACAGCTTGTGGGCCACGGAATCGGTACACACCTTCATGAGGATCCATCGATTCCCAATTACCATCAGTGGAGGAGAGGAATTAAGCTTTGTCCAGGGATGACGCTTGCCATCGAGCCGATGATTAATATCGGGGGCTATGAAGTGGCATGGGCAGATGATGACTGGACGGTAGTAACCATGGACGGATCATTATCTGCACATTATGAAAATACGATACTGATCACCGAAGGTGCGCCGGAAATTCTGACGCTTCCTTCCTATCATATGGAATAGGAGACCGATGCAATGCTGGGAATGTTTGCCGTTTCAAAAGCAGGCCATGATCAGGGACAGATGTATGTGGTTTTAAAAGAAGAAGGAGATTCGGTATTACTTGCAGATGGAAGACTTAAGACCATCGAATCCCCCAAAAAGAAAAATAAGAAGCATATACAGCTTGTAAAGACGGGGCTTGATGAAAACCTCGTAATTAAAATCAAAAATCAGCAACCTATTAATAATGAAGAAATCAAAGCAGCGATTAAATGCAGAATCAAGGAGGTAGCGCATGTCTAAAGCCGATGTAATCGAAATTGAAGGAACTGTTGTAGAGAAGCTTCCGAATACCATGTTCCAGGTAGAACTGGAAAATGGACACAGAGTACTTGCACATATCAGTGGCAAGTTAAGACAGAACTTTATCCGTATCCTTCCCGGGGATAAGGTAACACTGGAACTTTCTCCGTATGATTTAAGCAAGGGAAGAATTATCTGGAGAGATAAATAAAATCAGCGGAATGTGAACGGTATCAGAATGCAGGAAAATTAATACTTGCATTTCGATATATAAGATGCTATAATGTAAAACGGTCTTTTTTGAAAGGAGGGTTTAACATGAAGGTTAGATCATCAGTAAAACCGATTTGCGAGAAATGCAAAATCATCAAGAGAAAAGGACGTATCAGAGTTATCTGTGAGAATCCGAAGCACAAACAGAGACAGGGATAATCTGCTGCATATCATGAATTAAGATGTGAGATGTGGGAGGATTCTTGTCTATTTGTATATGAAGCGGCTGCAGTGCCATAGAGCACTGATTTGTATATAAATTGTTCCAGGGAGCCTTAAGTAGATTACTTCTTGATTCGCAGGTTTGCGATGAGATTTGTGTCGCAGTGACCACAAAGGACCAGGTCACGTGATTTGCGTAAGATCGGAAACGTCCGATTGGGCGGTAAGCCCCAATCAATTAGTATTAATGTATGAAGTATGAAGAATTCATACAAGAAAATGGAGGAAAAGTAAATGGCTCGTATTGCAGGTGTTGACTTACCTAGAGAAAAGCGTGTAGAAATCGGCTTAACTTATGTTTATGGAATCGGAAGAGTAAGCGCTGCGAAGATTCTTGAGAAGGCACAGGTTAATCCGGATACCCGTGTAAGAGAGTTAACTGACGACGAAGTTAAGAGAATCAGCGAAGTAATCGACGCTGAGTACATGGTAGAAGGTGACTTAAGAAGAGAAGTTGCCTTAAATATCAAGAGACTTCAGGAAATTGGCTGCTACAGAGGAATCCGTCATAGAAAGGGACTTCCTGTACGTGGTCAGAAGACCAAGACAAACGCAAGAACCCGTAAAGGTCCCAAGCGTACTGTTGCTAACAAGAAGAAATAAGTTGGTAATGTAGTAGCACTGTAAATTAATTTTTGAAAGAAAGTAGGTTAGTTTAGATGGCAGCAAAAAAAGTTACGAAAAAAGTGACAAAAAAACGTGTCAAGAAAAACGTTGAACATGGACAGGCACATATCCAGTCTTCTTTTAACAATACCATTGTTACATTGACAGACAACGAAGGTAATGCTCTTAGCTGGGCAAGTGCTGGTGGTCTTGGATTTAGAGGTTCAAAGAAATCTACTCCGTATGCAGCTCAGATGGCAGCTGAAACAGCAGCAAAGGCTGCTATTGTACACGGCTTAAAGACAGTAGACGTATTTGTTAAGGGACCCGGTTCAGGACGTGAAGCAGCAATCCGTGCATTAAATGCATGTGGAATTGATGTTACAAGCATCAGAGACGTAACACCGGTACCTCATAACGGATGTCGTCCTCCGAAGCGTCGTAGAGTGTAGTTGTGTGTGCTTTTTATTTTATCAGGGAATTACAACGCTGTGAAATAAAACGTTCCGCAGAAATCCAGTTGGACGAAGGTGCAGCAGCACTGTAAACAATATGTAACTATTCAGAGCCATGCAATCCTGGCAATATGTCTGCCGGGTGCCTGCATTCGTAAAGATATATAACAGGATTTATATGGTGTTCTGAATCGTTACAGAATAATAGAAAAAGGAGAATAAAAATGGCAGTAAACAGAGTTCCTGTATTAAAGAGATGTAGAGCTCTTGGTCTTGAGCCTTCTTTCTTAGGATATGATAAGAAGTCTAACAGAACCAACGCAAGAGCTGGTAAGAAGGTAAGTGAATATGGTCTTCAGTTAAGAGAGAAGCAGAAAGCAAAATTCATTTACGGCGTATTAGAGAAGCCCTTCAGAAATTACTACAAGAAGGCTGACCGTATGCAGGGTATGACCGGTGAAAACCTTATGGTTATCCTGGAAAGCAGACTTGACAATGTTGTATTCAGAATGGGATTCGCAAGAACCAGAAGAGAAGCAAGACAGATCGTTGATCATAAGCACGTTTTAGTAAACGGCAAGCAGGTGAACATCCCTTCTTATTTAATTAAGGCGGGAGATGTTATTGAAATCAGAGAAAAATCCAAGTCTTTACAGAGATACAAGGACATTCTTGAAGTGACAGCCGGAAGACTCACTCCTGAATGGGTAGATGTTGATAAGGAAGCATTCAAGGGAACAGTTAAGAACCTTCCTACCAGAGAAATGATCGATGTTCCTGTAGACGAAATGCTTATTGTCGAGTTATATTCCAAATAATAATGTTTCTTGTATTGTTCGTAAAGGAGGGTATTTGCAGTGTTTGATTTTGAGAGACCAAATATTGAAGTGGCAGAAATCTCTGAAGATAAGAAGTATGGCAGATTTGTTGTTGAGCCTTTAGAGCGCGGCTACGGAATTACACTGGGTAATTCCTTAAGAAGAATTATGCTTTCTTCCTTACCGGGCGCTGCTGTAAGCCAGGTGAAAATCGAAGGTGTTTTACATGAGTTCAGTTCCATCGACGGCGTCAAAGAAGATGTGACCGAAATCATCATGAACATCAAGAGTGTTGCGATTAAGAACAACAGCGATACAAACGAACCCAAGACAGCATATATTGAATATGAAGGCGAAGGTGTCGTAAAGGCTTCTGATATTCAGTGTGATCAGGATATTGAAATTCTGAATCCGGATCAGACCATTGCTACTTTAAGTGGAAAGAATACCAAGCTTTATATGGAACTTACCATTAACAAGGGTAGGGGATATGTAAGTGCAGATAAGAATAAGACCGAAGATTTACCGATTGGTGTAATCGCAGTCGATTCTATTTATACTCCCGTTGAGAGAGTAAACGTTACTGTAGAAAATACCCGTGTTGGTCAGATTACCGACTTCGACAAGCTTACGCTTGATGTGTATACGAACGGAACACTGGATCCGGACGAAGCTGTCAGTCTGGCTGCAAAGGTACTGAGCGAGCATTTAAATCTTTTCATCAATCTTTCTGAGAATGCCAAGACTGCTGAGATCATGGTAGAGAAGGAAGAGGATGAGAAGGAAAAGGTTTTAGAAATGAGCATTGACGAACTTGAGTTATCTGTTCGTTCTTACAACTGCTTAAAGAGAGCTGGTATCAATACAGTAGAAGAATTAACCAACAAGACCTCTGATGACATGATGAAGGTTCGTAACCTTGGTCGTAAGTCCCTGGAAGAGGTTCTTGCTAAGCTGAACGAACTGGGCTTACAGTTAAATCCCAGCGAGGAAGCTTAAGTAATATAATTAGCAGCTTGTGAAGCATGATCCGGTAAATCCAAAGAGTGCGGATGGTGTTCTCATAAAATGGAGTGTATTCACCCGGTAAGTAAGTCCAAAGAGCGTGGCCGGATGAACCATGAAGGGTATATCCCATTGAGAAAGGAGCCGAAAATGGCAAAATACAGAAAATTAGGTAAGACCTCAGATCAGAGAAAGGCATTACTGAGAAATCAGGTAACTGCACTTCTCCACAATGGAAAGATTGTTACAACCCAGGCAAGAGCCAAGGAAGTTCAGAAGATTGCAGAAGGACTTATTGCACTTGGTGTAAAAGAGAAAGACAATTTTGAAATGGTTAAGGTTTCCGCAAAGGTTCCGGTTAAGGACAAAGACGGCAAGAGAGTAAAAGAAGTTGTTGATGGTAAGAAGGTTACCAAGTTCGAAACCGTTGAAAAGGAAATCAAGAAGGATCTTCCTTCCAGATTACATGCAAGACATCAGATGATTAAGGTTTTATATCCTGTAACTGAAGTTCCTGCAGCAAACGCTGGTAAGAAGAGAGGAACTAAGGAAGTTGACCTTGTAGCAAAGCTTTTTGATGAATACGGTGTTAAGTATGCAAACCGTAACGGTGGTTACACCAGAATCATCAAGATCGGACCCCGTAAGGGTGACGCTGCAATGGAAGTTGTACTTGAGTTAGTATAATTCCGTACGAAGCCAAAGAATTAAGCGCTATGAAGACAGAAATGTTTTCATGGCGCTTTTTTGTAACAGTTCAGCCATGCAGAAATGATTGTATAAGATGACCGTGGGAGCTTGCTCACTAAGGGCAGCTTATACAATCATTTCTATAGGGCGGACGCCCGACATGAAATAAGCTGCCGGAAAACACGTATATTTGTTAGCCAATCTGTACAATCCGGCAGCTTATGAATGCGCATGGCTGAACTGTTACATCTTTTTAGTATATAGCACATAATATCCATGTAAAATATGGTGAGGTATGTTATAATAAAATAAATGTAAATATTCAGAATCCTATTCGTAAAACCATTGCTAACGCAACTTGAGTTTTGCGAATGTGGTTACTTCGCTATATAAATTATGTCAAATGTCCTTACGAATGCGAGCATTCGACGTCCATATTGTCATAATTTGCATGGCACTGAATAGTTACAAATTATACACAAAAAAACAGAAGGGTTGTGAAAACTATGAAAATGCAAACCAAATTACTGGCAATGTCATTATTTCCATTAATTATTCTTGGGTTAACAACCATCATTTTTGGAAATGCCAGAATCAGGGAAGTCGTTACTGATAACATTGAAAATGGCCTTCGTGGTGCAGCAGTAGCTGTCCGGGATACCATTGATTATGCGGATGAAGGTGAGCTTCATGTGGAAGATGGTATTCTATACAAGGGTGAATTTGATGTTACCAATGCAACAGAGATCGCTGACCATGTAAAATCCGCGACAGGCATGGATATTACCGTGTTTTATGGTGATACGAGATATATGTCTTCTGTTGTCAATGAGCAGGGAGAACGTATTATTGGTACAACTGCACAGGAAGTAGTTATTGATAAGGTGCTCAATGGAAATCAGGAGTACTTTTCAGATGATGTTAACGTGAACGGAGTTCCCTATTTTGGGTATTATATTCCGGTTACAGAAAACGGACAGGTAGTGGGTATGGTCTTTTCCGGAATGTCACAGACAGAAGCCAAGACTGAGATCAACAGGATTATCAGCCTGATTGCCGGAATTATGCTTTTGTTTATGTTACTGTTTACCGGTACAACGATTGCAGTAGTTAAAAATATGGCGAAAGGCCTGATTCGTGGAACCGGTGCGCTCGAGCAGGTGGCAGCCGGTAAACTTAATGTGGAACTGGACAGCAGGTTTGCAAATCGTAAGGATGAGATCGGTCAGATCAGCCGTGCAGTTCAAAAGCTGAAGCAGGATCTTACCAATATTATTACTGAAATTATGGATAACAGTAAGGAATTACTTGGAAGCAGCGAGATATTAAATGAAAAGACCTCTGCCAGTATAGAGCATATCAGTCAGATTGAGCGTGCGGTAGATGAAATTGCACAGGGCGCAGGAAGTCAGGCACAGGAAACCCAGAGTGCGACAGAGAATGTTATTTCCATGGGCAATATGATTGAAGATACCTCCAAAGAAATTACGACTTTAAATGAAAATGCAAAGCAGATCAAAACCTTAGGACAGGATGCGGTAACCACAATTGAGGAGCTACAGAAGATCAATCAAAAGACCAGGGAATCCATGGATATGATTTATAACCAGACCAATACCACGAACTCCTCTGCACAGCGTATTAAGGAGGCTACGGCGCTCATTACCGAGATCGCAGAGGAAACGAACCTTCTGTCCTTAAATGCTTCTATTGAGGCTGCAAGAGCGGGAGAACAGGGCAGGGGCTTTGCTGTTGTTGCAGGACAGATTCAGAAGCTTGCAGAACAGTCGAATGAATCAGCAAGACAGATTGAAGAGATCATCACTTCTCTCCTCGATGATTCCGGTAAGGCTGTGGAGACCATGGAAGCTGTAAAAGAAATTATGGATGAACAGAATGCAAATGTAGAGAGAACCAATGATCAGGTACGGCAGGTAATCGGTCAGGTGGACGACTCCATTGCCGCTATTGGCAGAATTGCACAGCAGAGCGAGAAGCTGAATGAAACCAGGATTACCATTACCGATACCGTTCAGAATCTGACTGCCGTGGCAGAAGAAAATGCAGCAGGTACGCAGGAATCCGCAGCATCAGTTGCACAGATCGGCGAACTCATCCGGGATATTACCAGAATTGCCGGACAGCAGAAGGCGATCGCTGATAAATTACAGGAAAACATGAATATGTTTGAAGTATAAGGGGAACAGGATGGATAATATATATCAGTCGGTTAAGGGCTTATGCAGGGCAATTATAAACCTGCTTGTGGCAGTTGTGGATCTGCTGGCGGGAATCTTAAATGGAATTGCCTGCCTGCTTGAAAAGATCAGACCCCATGCTTCCGGGCAGTTCCGGGAGTTACGGGAAAATGGGAGTCGGAAATCCGGGGTCTGTACAGAGGAAGAGAATGTCGGAAAAAGCCTGAAAAGGCTTTTCCCGGGAGTTATGAGGAGAGGAAACAGGACGTCTGACAGATCAATGATTCAGGCGCTTCGTGAGGAATTACAAAAGAAGGTCGTTGACCGGGATACTTATAATCTGGCATATAGTGAAGCTTCCTATAATGGACAGAACCGCTGCCAGATGGCATTAGCGGCAATGCTGACCCTGTCTGGAATGATCATCCTGCTTGGGGGCACAGGCACTGCCAATCAAAACCGGGAAGCACTTATCGTGGTGCTTCTGGCTGCCGGAGCCGTGACATGTACCATGATTTATTCATCCAGAAGAGTTCAGCAGAAGAATACCCTGATCCGGATGATTTTGGAGCAGGAGTTTGCAGAGTTTATAACGGTTGTAGAAGCAGAGGGGCAGAACGCACAGAAGGAAGAAGACCCCGATACTGAACAGACACAGGCCGAGGATTCAACTGAACGGACAGAAGTGAAGGTAAAGGAAGAAAAACTCGAAGCAGTGACTGTAGATGCAAAGGCAGAAGAACAGATCGAGTCGTGTGCAGAAGTGGTTAAGCCCGAGGAAAATATGGATCAGGATCATACTTCTAAGAGTGAGACAATTAATTAGGGTGTTTTCTGGAAGTGCTGGTAATCCTTGCAGGAGTTCCAGTCACCACCCCAGGTAAAGCCGTGCTCCTTAAATAGCCGGTAGCACAGATCCTGTTCGTCAATTTTATAAGCAAATTCTTTGGAACGGTCAGCATAGATCTCACTTCCCTTAGGTGAGATGTAATCCTGACCGTTTCCTGTTTTATCAAATACCACATAAGGGTTATAGAATGGATTAATATCAATAGCACAGCCCAAGGCGTGTTTGGAGAGACTTGTTGTACCATCTACAACCCGATAATTAAAGCATGAGGTATTATTGGCCTCCATAGAGGCGGTATCGTCTCCGTTATAGTCGTCAATCAGCCGGATACTCTGAATCGGATACTGATTGCGGTACAGTTCATAAAAGATTTCCTTCAGATCCTCTGCAATAGATACATTACAGATTAATTCACCCTCCTGAACATTTCCGTCAAAGTCATAATAAAGAACTTTGAGGTAACGCAGATCATCGTAACTGATCTGCAGCGCAGCAGGATCAGAAATCAGGTTTACGGCGGGGATTGCAAGGGAGTCCGCTTCTTCTTCGGTGATCGGATAGGAGATTCCGGTGATTCTTGCCTTGACCTCATCAGTCAACTCTTCATAGCAGAAAGAATCGACAGCAGCGACAGAAGGCGTGGAATTAGCAGTATTTTCTGGATTCTCAGATGGTGACACACCTGTCATATTGCTGTCTGACTTTTCAGTATTTGTCTTCTTTACATTGGTATCTCCTGCATTGGTATCTTCTGCATCGAAAGTACTTTCACTGTCTGTTTTATTTCCATTAGCTTTTTCAATAGAAGTGAGATCCTCAGCATCAGAGTTCTGATCAAGGGCAGATGCTTCCGGTGAAGCGTAGGCAAGCTCCGGATTTTCGTTTGCATAATCTAAAAGCGTTTCGTTCGGAATGGTATATTTCACAATTACAGTACACAAAATAATAATACAGGCAATCATGCCGATGCTTTTGATAATTTTCTTTAAATCCATGTTCGTTCTCCAGATGTTAAATATTAGTAACCATTCAGCACTCCATTCGTAAAACCGCTGTTACACAGAGTAGTTTACTCGTGTGGTTACTTCACCATATATAATGCCATTCTGTATGAATGCAGGCATAAACTCAAAAATGATCCACTGGATCATTTTTTCATGTGTATGGTAACGGAAGGCAATTTTTCATGTCTCTGAATAGTTACAGTGTACTGCATAATAGTAAACCGTGCAAGGAAGAACGGTTATAATCTGTGTATTCCGGTTGTGTATTCCTGCCCTGGGATTTTCTGCTTTGTATTTTCATCTGTGCACCGTATAAAAGCGTTGCAAATGAAAACAGAATCCTGTAAAATACAGGTCATGAGCATTGTAGAGACGAAAAACCTTAAATTTGAATATATCCGCCGTGATGACGAGGGGAATGTCGAGGGCATCACGACAGCCATTGACGATGTTTCTTTGGAGATTAAGCAGGGTGATTTTATTGCCATTTTAGGACATAATGGTTCCGGAAAATCTACACTGGCGAAGCATATCAATGCGATCCTGTATCCAACAGAGGGAACCGTGTGGGTCGATGGCATGAATACCACAGATGAAGCACATCTGTGGGACATTCGTCAGGAGGCGGGAATGGTATTCCAGAATCCGGATAACCAGATCATCGGACAGGTGGTGGAAGAGGATGTTGGCTTTGGACCGGAGAATCTGGGAGTACCGACAGAGGAGATCTGGCAGCGGGTGGAAGAAAGCCTTAAGGCTGTTGGCATGTATGAGTTCCGTAAGTATTCCCCGAATAAGCTTTCCGGGGGACAGAAGCAGCGTGTTTCCATAGCCGGAGTGATTGCCATGCATCCGAAGTGTATCATCCTGGATGAACCGACCGCCATGCTTGACCCGAATGGCCGCAAGGAAGTAATCCGTGCCGTGCGTGCCCTGAATGATGTCGAGGAGATTACGGTAATTCTGATTACCCATTATATGGAAGAAATTATTCATGCGGATCGGGCCATTGTCATGGATGAAGGAAAGATTGCCATGGAGGGGACACCGAGGGAGATTTTCAGTCAGGTGGAGAAGCTCAAGAGCTTACGGCTGGATGTCCCGCAGGTTACTTTGCTAGCCCATGAATTAAAGCAGAACGGTGTTCCGCTTCCTGATGGAATTTTAACGACGGAAGAACTGGTTACTGCACTTGGTTATTGACAGATAGTAATGCATTGCATCGTAATTATGAAGATACTGAATAATTACCGTTTTTGTAATATCGGTTTCACAGCAGCAGGAAGCACTGGATGAACCGGATAAAGAAGTCGCAGGAGAGGAATACGGAATGTCCATTATTTTAGATCATGTCAGTCACACATATGAAGAAGGAACCGCAATGGAATTCCATGCTCTGAAGGACATTAATCTGGTGATCCCGGACGGACAGTTCATCGGACTCATCGGACATACCGGTTCAGGAAAGTCTACGCTGATCCAGCATCTGAACGGACTTTTGAAGCCGACAGGCGGTCATGTGTATTATAATGGCGCAGACATCCATGATGCGGATTATAACCGTAAGGAGCTGCGGAGCAGGGTCGGTCTGGTGTTCCAGTATCCAGAGCATCAGTTGTTTGAAATGGATGTGTTTACGGATGTCTGCTTTGGACCGAAGAACCTGGGGCTTGATAAAAAGGAAGTAGAACTGCGCGCCTATCAGGCGTTAAAGCAGGTCGGACTAGAGGATGAGTATTTTTACCAGTCACCGTTTGACTTATCCGGAGGACAAAAGCGACGTGTTGCGATAGCCGGAGTGCTTGCCATGAAGCCGGATGTTTTGATCCTGGACGAGCCCACGGCAGGACTGGATCCGAAGGGACGCGATGAGATTCTTGATCAGGTTGCTGCATTCCGCAAGGAAACGGGGATGACGGTCATTCTGGTTTCCCACAGTATGGAGGATGTGGCGAAATATGTAGACCGTATTATCGTGATGAACAAAGGGGAAGTCCTGATGGACCAGATCCCGAAGGAAGTGTTTAAGCGATATAAGGAGCTTGAGGAGGTAGGACTTGCGGCACCGCAGGTAACCTACATCATGCATGCCTTAAAGGATAAGGGAATGCCGGTTTCGGCAGATGCAACAACGATTGAAGAAGCAAGGCTTGAAATTTTACATGCATTGCATAGATAGAAGGATATAGAGATGCTGAAGGATATTACATTGGGACAATATTACCAGACCGATTCGGTCATCCATCGTCTTGACCCCAGAGTCAAGCTGGTGGCGACACTGGCATTTATTGTTTCCCTTTTTATTGTAAATAGTTTCTGGGGATATCTGATCGCTGCTGCTTTTCTGGTTGTGATGATCCGTTTATCCCATGTACCGTTTAAATTCATGGTACGTGGCATGAAGGCAATCGTATTCCTGCTTGTGGTTGCCGGAGTATTCAACCTGTTTCTGACACCGGGAGAGGTGGTGGTATCTTTCTGGAAGCTGAAGATCACGAAAGAGGGTATTAAGCTGGCACTTCTGATGGCAGCCCGACTCTGCTTCCTGATTATTGGATCTTCCATTATGACATTGACTACTACTCCGAATCAGTTGACGGATGCACTGGAAAAGCTGCTGGGGCCGTTAAAAAAGATTCATGTACCGGTTCATGAAATCGCCATGATGATGTCGATTGCATTGCGTTTTATTCCTATTTTATTAGAAGAAACGGATAAGATTATGAAAGCCCAGATCGCCAGAGGAGCCGATTTTGAAAGCGGTAACCTTATCACCAGGGCGAAAAACCTGGTACCGCTGCTTGTGCCACTGTTTATTTCCGCATTCCGTCGTGCCAACGATCTTGCAATGGCGATGGAAGCACGCTGTTACCGCGGTGGCGAGGGCAGAACAAAGATGAAGCCGCTTCAATATAAAAAGCGGGATTACCTGGCCTATGGTATGCTGGTTTTGTATCTGATCTTAATAGTTGCTGAAAAGCTTGTTTTAGAGTGATTTCAGTTCTGTTATAAATTTTATAATCAGATGGAAGTCCCAATATAGGAAGTAAGAAAATGAAACGAATTATGCTGACCGTTGCCTATGATGGAACGAATTACTGTGGCTGGCAGATCCAGCCGTCCGGAGAAACGATAGAAGGAGTCTTAAACCGGGAGCTGAGCCGCCTTTTGCAGGAAGAGATAAGGGTAATTGGTGCAAGCCGCACGGATTCCGGCGTTCATGCAAAAGGGGCAGTCGCGGTTTTTGATACCGAAACCAGAATCCCGCCGGAAAAGATTTCTTATGCGGTTAACAAAAGTCTTCCGGAGGATATCCGGGTGGTGGGATCGCAAGAGGTTTCACCGGAGTTTCACCCGCGAAAAACAAACTGCCGTAAAACCTACGAATACCGGATCCGGCACGATGCTTTTCCCATGCCGACGGAACGGCTGTATACGCACTGGGTGCATACCGCATTGGATGTGGACAAGATGCGGGAAGCAGCGGCGTATCTTGTCGGAGAACATGATTTTAAATCGTTCTGCAGCGTCCATACGCAGGCGGAGACGACCATCCGCACTATTTATCAGCTTGAAGTGGAAGAGACGGGCGCAGAAATCAGGATCCGTGTGTGTGGAAACGGCTTCTTATATAATATGGTGCGCATCATTGCCGGAACCCTGATCGAAGCCGGACAGGGAAAGTATCCTCCGGAAAGGGTGAAAGAGATGCTGGATGGGAAAGAACGGCAGAAAAGCGGTCCGACTGCACCGGCAAAGGGACTGTGCCTTTTGGGCTACGAATGGGATTCGGCCGTCGAAGAAAAATAAATGCAGGTAACAGGTGCCAAAATAAAAAGACACTTAAGTAAATAAGTGGTGAAAAAGTCAGTAAAACAAGCAAATTTCCGGTGTCAGTAAAACAATCAGTAAAACAATGGTAAATTTCCGGTTGACACACAAGGAAGCGTGTAATATAATATTTCAATGTGGCGAAGTTTGTTAGGTGGCCCGGACATCCGCTTAAGGAACTCGTCAATACAGGTTATCGAACTTTATATGGAGGAAATCAGAATGAAGACATTTATGGCTAGCCCTGCTACCATCGACAGAAAATGGTATGTAGTTGATGCTACTGATATGACATTAGGACGTTTAGCTTCTGAAGTAGCTAAGGTTTTAAGAGGTAAGAACAAAGCAATTTTTACTCCTCATATTGATACTGGTGATTATGTAATCGTAATCAATGCTGAGAAGGTTAAAGTTACAGGAAAGAAATTAGATCAGAAGGTTTACTATCGTCATTCCGAGTATGTTGGCGGCATGAAGGAAACCACATTACGTGAAATGCTCGCTAAGAAGCCTGAGAAGGTAGTAGAACTCGCTGTTAAAGGCATGCTTCCTAAGGGACCTTTAGGAAACCAGATGTATACCAAGCTTTATGTATATGCTGGACCTGAGCACAAGCATGCAGCTCAGAAGCCTGAAGTATTAACATTTTAAAGGGACTGAAAGGAGATAAGTAAAATGGCTAAAGCAGCTAAATCCGCTAAGTTTTACGGAACAGGTAGAAGAAAGAAATCCATCGCCAGAGTATATTTAGTACCTGGTAAGGGAGATATTACAATTAATAAGAGATCCATCGATGAGTATTTTGGACTTGAAACACTTAAGGTTATCGTTCGTCAGCCTCTTACAGCTACAGAAACCGCTGACAAGTATGACGTAATCGTTAATGTTAAGGGTGGTGGATACACCGGACAGGCCGGTGCCATCAGACATGGTATCGCAAGAGCACTGCTTCAGGTAGATAACGAATTCAGACCTACTCTTAAGAAGGCTGGTTACTTAACAAGAGATCCTCGTATGAAGGAAAGAAAGAAGTACGGTCTCAAAGCAGCTCGTCGCGCTCCGCAGTTCAGCAAGAGATAATCGTTTTAAAATTAGAACCCCCAAGAACGCTGTATTCTTGGGGGTTTGTTCATTGTTCAACTTTCACTGTCTGCCTATAAAAATCGGTGTCTATGACACACATATGACACACATATGACACAAATTCATATGCTTTAGATTTTATCAATAGCTTCTAACATTTGTTGCATATCAAGGTGAGTATATACTATTTCTGTCACACCTTTTCCTGCATGACCAACAATCTTTTTTATGATTCTTTCATCAACACCTGCTTTGGTGAGCAGTGAAACACAGGTGTGCCGGGCATCATGCGGTTTATGGTCTTTATTCAACCCCATTTCATTCAAAACAACAGTCCAATAAGAATCTCTAAAATTTCTATCATGAAAATATCTCCCTTCACGTGTGGTTATTAGATATTCACATTTTGATTCTTTATTCATCCAGTATTTGAAAAACGGAAGAACCTTTTTTGCAATAGGTACATTTCTTATCCCGGCAGGTGTTTTTGATTGCCTGATGTAAAAATAGCGTTCTTCAAGGTGAACATCTCCTTTTTTCAGGTCACGCAGTTCCCCTTGCCTTACACCTGTATAAATCAGCATTAAGAAAATTGAAACATATTCATTCTTGGCTGACCAACCCCACATGGTTTTGATTTCTTCATCTGTGAATGGGAAGCGGTCAATCTTATTTGGGTTTTTATCCCTGTATTGTGATACATCTACAAATTCAGAATAATCTTTTGCACAAATATCATGCTTCATAGCCCACCCATACATGGAATTAAAAAGAACCTTCACTTTTCGCAATGTTGGGTAGTTTTTTCCGCAGTTGTCAATCACACCTTGTAAATGATTTAATCTAATATCAGCAAATACCATTTTTTCTATATCACCGCATAACTTGAATGATGCATTATATCCATTTACATTTGAACGTGAAATTTTTGAATAGTGTTCAGCTGACCATTTTTCAAATACTTCCTTGAATGTTATCTTTGAAGCATCTATATCATATGGATTTTTGTGGTATTCAGTAAGTGCAATTAAAGCATCCTGATATGTTTCGTAATACCCAATGTTTTTGTATTTCTGTTCAATGCGTTCAGTTTCTTTATTTAGGGTGCACTGAACACACACCCTTGCCCGGAAGGGCTTTCTTCTGTTGCCGGGCAGCTTGGATATATTACCAAAGCCATTTGGCAACCGTAACATCTTTGCCATGCTGTTCATCCTTTCATTGAAAAATCAAGGATGAAATGATATAATTGGTGTGCATTATCCAAGTCATTTCATCCTTGATTTGGGCATTGGAACACCTGACTGTTGCAGCAGCCGGGTGTTCTTTTTTGGTTACGCTTGGTTACGGTTACACTTAATACTATTACTTATATATTTTCTATTTCATTACCAATACAGTGATGAAAAAATGAAAAATTAAAAGAAATTGATTTCAAGTGTAACCATCTGTAACTTCCTTTGTTTTAGCGGTTTTCAACCGTAACTTTTAAGTGTAACCACGTGTAACTTAACTGTAACTTCTAAGCATTCCATGTATATCCACATGACTGACATATACATTTGGTTACACTTTTATTTACTGCTTTTTGTTTCTTGTGACCAAAGATTGCAAATATCAATGCAGGTAATGTAAAAATAAGCCATTTTATAGGAATCCACCACCAACCAATGCAAAGCCACCAAATAATTCCATGGCGCTGATTTTTTAAATGAACTTCATTCACTACACTTACTGTTACGTTTTCGCTTCCACACTTTTTACACTTCATAAAATTCACCTTCCTTTTTTGAAATTAACTGTTATAATATTCCCATTTTGGGAAATTATGCCATTTTTTGATTGTCCCCCTTTACTGTGAACTTAGGTAGTTGGGTCAGTTCCTGAATTCTTTCAAATGCTGCATCCCTTCCATCTTCATTCAACATAAGGTACATCTGTACAATTCTATAAGCTTCTTTTCCATAACACTTCTGCATCAGGTCACAAAGTTCAGCTTCCTTTTCCAGTTTATCCCGGTCATATTTAGCTTCATCTGTATTACCCATCAAATAGTTTGGATTCACATTGAACAGTGTAGATAATATTGCAATCTTCTTTGTACTTGGTGTGTATGTACCGGAAAGCCATTGTGACATATTTACCTTAGATATGCCTTTTCCATCTTCATCATATTGCTTGGAACGTTGGACTACATCAGCCGGAGTCATATTATATTCATCCATCAATTTCTGTAGTCTCTTTGAAAATTCTGTCATGGGGTCATTTCCTTCCTTTATCTGTTGTTACTAATTATAAAGCAAACTGAACCTATATTCAATTATTTTTCAAAAAAAGTTAAGAAAACTTAAAAAAAGTTGTTGACAGCATAGGTTAAGTTTGCTATACTCAAAGCAGTTAAGGAAACTTAACACAGAAACAAGCATATGGACAGATGCCAACGAGAGAAAGACGGTATCGAATCAATTCAAAGTGACTGGTCAGAGATAATGTCAAGACCACATGAACGGAGCGGAGAACAGAGAAGTCAAAGGAGTATCGTGAATCGACACTGAGATGGTGAGGCGGTTTATATATTGTTTCAACTGGAACTGAAACCAGTATAAAAAATAAAACACCCATATAATTAACCGGGTTCAGAACAGGGTAGCCGGAAGGTGTGTAAGTTCCCCGACTTGCAAGGCGGTCATGTGAAGCACCTAACGAATGAAACCGCCTATAAAAAGAATTGTTACAGTAGTTCCGGGGAAAAGAACCAAGGAATAGGATTTCAGTTCTTTCAAAAAATTGTCTATTGTGTATTGGGTGACAGGTTTTTGATGGTTTTTAAGGTGAAAACCACAACGGTTTGAACATAACCGTCCAAAAGGTTCAATGTTGGCTGACAGGTTTGCAGATTTTAATGTGAAATCTGATAAGGCAAGACACCCCTGATTGTTCCAAGGTGTGCTGACAATAGACAACTTTTTGAGGGAACTGAAAGAAAGGACAAGCAATATGGAATCATTAAAACCTGTAATTGATAAACTTGAAAAGCTATTTTCAAAATTCAATGACTGCTTTTATGGTGGTGAACTTCAAACACCAGTTATCACAGTAAGCCCGGACACAACAAAAGGTGCTTATGGTTGGTGTACATCTTGGAAAGCTTGGAAGGAAGCTGACAGTGAAGATAAAGATGCAGGATATTATGAAATCAACATCTGCGCTGAACACCTGACAAGAAAATTTGAAGAACTTTGTGGAACACTGCTTCATGAAATGGTTCATCTTTGGAATTTGCAGAACGGAGTGCAGGACACAAGCCGGGGTGGTACATACCACAATAAGAAGTTCAAAGAGGTAGCTCAACAACATGGTCTTATCATTGAACAGCATCCCAAATATGGATGGACATTGACAAAACTGAATGAGGAAACCAAACAGTTTATCAATAGCCTTGGTGATACAGGCTTTGGTATATACCGGGATTCAGCTGCAAAGATAAAGACAAAAAAAACATCTTCACAGAGTTCACGCAAATATGTTTGCCCTTGCTGTGGTCTTATTATCCGGGCAACCAAAGAAGTACGTGTTCAGTGTATGGATTGTGAAACACAGATGGAAGAAGGGGAATAAATCCCCACCTTCCATCAGAAAGGAAAAATCATGATAAAGTATTTAAGTTTATTCAGTGGAATAGGTGCTTTTGAAAAAGCATTGACTAATCTGCATATACCGTTTGAATTGGTTGGATATAGTGAAATTGATAAATATGCAAGCAAAGCTTATTCTCTGATTCATAAAGTACCTGAATCAATGAACCTTGGTGATATAACCAAAATTGATGAAAGCATTCTTCCACAGGTTGATTTGATTACATATGGTTTCCCTTGTCAGGATATATCACTTGCAGGTTTGCAAAAGGGTCTATTTAACACAGATGGTACAAAAACAAGAAGCGGTTTGTTCTTTGATGCCTTGCGAATAATTGAACACTGCAAACCACAGGTTGCTATTGCTGAAAATGTAAAAAATCTCACCAGTGAAAAATTCAGTGAACAATTCAAACTTGTTTTGAACAGCTTATCAAATGCAGGTTATAACAATTACTGGAAAGTACTGAATGCTTCTGATTTTGAAATACCGCAGAAAAGGGAAAGGGTTTTTATTGTAAGCATCAGAAAAGATATAGATACAGGAATATTTCAGTTCCCGGAAGCTGTACCATTGCAGAAATGCTTGGGTGATTTGCTTGAAGGGGATGTTCCTGAAAAATTTTATCTGTCAGAAGATAAAGTAAAAAAGATTGAATTCAATTCTTACCATAAGGAAAAATCAAGAATTCAAGCAAGGGGGGAGATATGTGACGCTTTGTTAGCACGTGATTACAAAGGTGCAAAATGTGTAAAGGTGGTGTGCATCACATGAATAAGATTATTCAGGTTGCAGACTTGAAACATTATCAGAATGACCAAATGAACCGGGTATATTCACCACAAGGTGTTTCCCCCACAATTAAAACGGTTAGTGGGGGGGGAGAGAAGTGAAAATCTTGGAACAAGATGAAGCTGTTAGAGTAATGACCCCAAGGGAATATTTCAGATTGATGGGCTTTTCTGATGAAGATTTTGACCTATTAGTTGTAAATGATATTTCAAATACACAGCTTTATAAAATGGCAGGTAATTCAATAGTTGTAAATGTAGCAGAATTTTTATTCTGTCAGATATTCGACAGTGAAAATGAAATTTGGGTATAGAAAAGGGTGAAATGAATGAAAAATTATGAAATCAGGGTGGAACTGATGAAAAGAGGAATGAAACAATATGAGTTGGCAGAATTGCTTGGTATTGCAGATTCAGCACTTTCAAGAAAATTACGCAAGGAATTACCTGATGAAGAGAAGCAACGCATACTGGAAATCATCCGGGGAAAAGAGGAAGGGGTGTGATTTTTGAATGAAACATATTGAAGCAGCTTGGATTGAACAGATTTTGATATTTGATTCTGTTTCTGAAACTGATGAATATATCAGGAAACTGGAAGCATCCAAACAGCGGTTTTCTATCATCAACCGGGAAGGTGTGAAAATGAGAATCAGAAAGCAGTACAATAAAAATTGGTTTCCGTTGAAAGAAGGTGAATAAAATGGCAATGAATTATGATAAGTTAAGGGGTAAAATCCGGGAAGTGTATCATACACAGGAAGAATTTGCAAAAGCACTCGGCATTTCAAAAACATCCCTGTCAAAGAAATTGAACGGTTCAGTTTCCTTTACACAGGATGAAATGAACAAGGCTTGTGAACTGCTTGATATTCCAAAAGAGTTCATACCAGTGTATTTTTTTACCCCAAAAGTTAAGCAAACTAAACCGCTGGTATGCAACGGTTAAGGAAAATAAACCAAGAAAGGATGAAAGAAATGTTTGGAGAAAATTTAAAGAAAATCATGTCAGAAAAAGGGCTGTCAGTAACAAAGGTTTCACAGCTGTCAGGTGTAGGGAAAAGTTCTATTTCCCAGTATCTTTCAGGTAAAAATGTACCCACATCTGAAAGAATCAAGGTGTTAGCAGATGCTATTGGGTGCACGGTTGAAGAACTTGCGGATATCCCCACAGGTGAAATAGTAGTCAAACAGACTGGATTGAACACAGAAGAAGTGTTCAATGTTCCTGTTGAACTTGCTGCAAAGCTGATGCACAAGAAAAACAATTTTGTGTATGAAGGACTTAGACAGGGTGTATTTCCGTTTGGTTATGCCGTACAGACATCAACACAGTGGTCTTATTTCATCAGTTCAAAGAAGTTCACTGAATGTACTGGAATCCCGGTCAATGCAAGCATGGCTGTGTAGAAAGGAATGGTTAAAAGATGGAACAGAACAAAGTATTTGAAGAAGCAGCTGTTCAGGAAGCTGTAAGAGGTTATAAGGTTTTCAATCCTGACTGGACTTGCAGACATTTTCAATATGAAGTTGGAAAGGTATTTGAAGAAGATGTTGAACCTTTATGTTGTGACAGAGGTTTTCACTTTTGTTTGAAAGCAGCTGATTGTTTCAATTATTACAGCTTTAATTCCAACAATAAGGTTGCAGAAGTGGTTGCTTTGGGCGCTGTTGATTATTCAGAGGATAATTCCAAGGCTTGCACCAATAAGATTCAGATTGTGCGTGAAATCCCTTGGCAGGAACTTTTGACAATCGTAAATACAGGAAAGGATTGTACAGGTCTCTGCAACACCGGGAACTGCAACACCGGGAACTGCAACACCGGGAACTGCAACACCGGGGACTGGAACACCGGGGACAGGAACACCGGGGACAGGAACACCGGGGACTGGAACAGTTGCAACCAATCCACAGGATGCTTCTGTACAGTACAGCAGCCCATAATGTTCTTCAATAAACCTTCCACTTGGTCATTTGAGGATTGGTTGCGTTCAGATGCAAGGTATCTGATGAATCAGATTCCAAAGAAGGTTGTGGAATGGGTTTATTCAGAAGATATGACAGATGAAGAAAAATCAGCACATCCTTCCCATGAAACAACAGGCGGTTATCTGAAAGTTCTTGATGAATCTGAATGTGGTCAGATTTGGTGGGATGGATTGTCAGAACATAATAGGAACATCATCAGGGCACTTCCTAATTTTGACCCGGATATTTTTGAACAGGTCACAGGAATCAAAATCTTACCTGATGATGTGAAAGAATGATAACGCTGTACGAACATCAGCAGCAAGCATTGGATTTGACCAAGACCCACAACAGGGTTGGATATTTTCTTGATATGGGTCTTGGTAAAACCTTTGTGGGGTCTGAAAAAATGTATGAACTTGATGCCCTGCACAATCTTGTGGTTTGTCAGAAATCAAAGGTTCAGGACTGGGTTGACCACTTCAATGAAAATTATGATGGTGACTATTTGGTTCTGAATCTGACACAGAAAAAGGACAGCAAAACTTTTCAGGCAATCGTGGAAGGGAATGCAGTTGTTCTTTCAGACACGTATGTTGTTGGTGTTATTAACTATGATTTGCTGTTCAGAAGGTCATATATAGCCCATATAAGTGATTTTACCTTGTTACTGGATGAATCACAGATGATTAAGAATGAAACAACCAAACGGTCAAAAGCGGTACTTAAAATGACACCTCAAAATGTGATTCTTTTATCAGGAACACCATCATCAGGTAAATATGAAAAATTGTGGTCACAGTTGCGGTTGCTTGGTTGGGATATTACAGAAAAGTGCTATTGGAACAGTTACATTGATACAGAATGGGTAGAGGATGGAAACACAGGTTTCAAAAGACAGCGTGTTGTGGGTTATAAGAATTTAGAGCATTTGAAGCGGAAACTTGCAGAGCATGGTGCAATATTTATGAAAACAGAAGAAGTGTTTGACCTTCCTGAACAACAGGAAATAAACATTAAGGTTGATTCTTCCAAAGAATACAAGAAATTTATGAAAAACAGCATCATCACCATTGATACATTGAATCTTTGTGAATTTAAAGATGATTCAGGTTTTTATGGTCAGGATGTAACACCAAGGGTTGAACTTGTGGGTGACACTGTACTTGTTAAATTTTTATATGCAAGGCAGTTATGCGGTCAGTATTCTAAGCTAAAATTGGAAGCATTTGCTGATTTGCTTGAATCAACAGGGGACAGGCTGATTGTTTTTTATAATTTCACACCTGAATTGGAAGCTATGAAGAAAATAGCAACATCCCAAGACAGACCATTCAGTGTTGTAAATGGCAGTACCAAAGACCTGAAAGCCTATGAAGAAAAAACTGATTCTGTCACTTTTGTTCAGTATCAAGCCGGGGCAATGGGTTTGAACTTGCAGAAAGCCAACAAAACAGTGTACTTTACACTTCCTTTTGGTAAGGGTTCTTGTGATTTATGGCAGCAATCAAAGAAACGTACACACAGAATAGGACAAGCCAATAAATGCTTTTATTACTATCTGCTTTGTAAGGGTAGCATTGAAGAAAAGAACCTAATAAATCTAAGGCTTGGAAAGGAATATGATGATTACTTATTTGAAAAAGAACATTTTTAGCTTCATAGTCGGCTGTGCTTTGGGGATTCCAATTTCATTGTACGCTGTAAATCATCAAACACCTTCAAAAATGCCTGTTTATTATGATTCAGGGCTATTTGAAGAGTTCAATGAACAAATTGAAATCATGGAAAGTTATGAAATGACGGAAGAAGAACTTGCAGAAGAAGCCTATTATGATAGTCTGGAACTTCTTGCCTTGTGTGTGGAAGCGGAAGCAGGAAATCAAGGGCTTGTTGGTAAGAAGTATGTGTGTGATGTAATTCTGAACAGGGTTGATGATGCAGATTACCCGGATAACATCACAGATGTGATTTTACAGCAAAATCAATTCAGCGTGGTCTTAGATGGAAGGATTTGGGAAGTAGAACCGACAGAAGAAACCTTTCAGGCAGTCCGGGAAGAACTTGAATCAAGAACAAATTATGATGTGCTATTTTTTAGCTGTGAAGGTTATTCCCAATATGGAACAGACTGGAAAAAGATAGGTGACCATTATTTCAGCATAAAGTGAGGTGTGCACCGTGAAAATAGCATTTAAAACGATAGATTCACACCAAACTATGAAATAAGCAGGATGGGTGAGGTTAGAAATAAAAGAACTGGCAGAATGGTGACCCCATATGATGATGGTAATGGTTATCTTAGGGTGAAATTGGATGGTGAAAATTGCAGATTACATATTTTAGTTGCAGTTGCTTATGTTCCGAACCCTGACCCGGAGACCAAAAATATTGTGAATCACAAGAAGGGTAAAAAGCATGATTGCCGGGCATCACAGCTTGAATGGGTTACACAGTCAGAAAACATTCAGCACGCTTGGAACACAGGTCTGTGCAAACGTAAAAGAAGGAAGGTGTCTAAAAATAGCAGCTGAAAAGAACTTTGAAGAAAAAGTAAAAAAATACCTTGATGAGAGGAATGACTGGCATCTGAAATATTGGGGTGGCGGTGGATTCACAAAAAGTGGAATACCTGATTTGTTGGTTTGTGATTGTGGTAGATTCTTAGGAATTGAGTTGAAAGCAGATAACGGAAAACCAAGTCTGTTACAGCTTTACAATCTGAAAAAAATCAGGAAAGCCGGGGGGATAGGGGTGCTTCTTTATCCCAAAGAGTTTGAACAGTTCAAAGAGTTCAACAAAGAAAAATATGAACTTGACGCTTGGTATCTTGCAAACATTGAAGAACAAAAGCGTTGGGAAATAAAACTAAAAGGAGATTGAAACAATGGCAGGAAAAAAGAAAACAGAAGAACAGGTTGCTACACCTGCAAATGTAGCAGAAAAGGAAATCAACTACGCTGATATTATTCGTGATTCCCTTATGAAAACAGGTAGGGAAGGTATGGCTGCATTGCTTGATTACATGGCTGAATCAGGGTTCTTAACAGCACCTTCAAGCGGTGGAAATCACACTTGTAAAGAAGGTGGACTTGCTGAACACAGTGTAAATGTAATGCGTATGGCTGAAAAAATCGGTGTTGCTTTGCTTGGCGGTGCTGCTTATAACGATATTCAGAACAGCGTTGTGATTGCTGCTTTACTTCATGACCTTGGAAAAGTAGGGGATTTTGACAAACAGATGTATGTTGAAAATATCCTGAAATCAGGAAAGCGTTCAGATGCAAAGCCTTACAAGCGCAACCCGGACTTGTTACCTGTTCCACACGCTGTCAGAAGTGTAAAATTAGCAACACTTTTCATTGACCTTACAGAAGATGAAGAATGGGCTATCTTATGTCATGACGGTTTGTATGATTTCATGAAGTATGATATGCAGGGACATGAAACCCAGTTATCAATGATTATTCACTGGGCTGATATGTGGGCTTCAAAGGTTCTTGAAGGTGGAAAGGAAGAAGGTGAAGAATAATGGCAACAGCACAGAAACACAGAGAAAGAAGCTGCTATTCATACCACAATAAACCTGATTTTACAGGTTTTCACAGAAAAGCAGCCATCAAAACAACCAGTAAGGCAAAGAAATCTTTAGCTGAAACATTCCTTGGAATGTTCAAAAGACAGAAGAAAGGGGACAAATAATCATGGCACAGATGGTTTTAATTATGGGTGAATCAGGAACTGGAAAAAGTACAAGTTTAAGAAATTGTGACCCGGCAACAACAGCTGTTGTCAACCCTGTTGGTAAACCTTTACCGTTCAAGAATCATTTTGAACTGTTGAACAATGTGACGGATGCAAGCAAAATCACCCAGTATATGAAGGAACAGGCTGCATCAGGTAAAAAGTTACTTGTGGTGGATGATTTTCAATATATCCTTGCTGTTCCGTATATGAACAGAATCAAAGAAACTGGATGGGATAAATATAATGATTTTGGTGCAAATTACTTTGAAATCATTGATGTATGCAAGAACTTACCTGATGATGTGGTGGTTGCCTATATGACCCACCTTGAAACCCTTGACAATGGACTGACCACCGTGAAGCTGATTGGAAAACTGCTTCGTGAGAAAATTACCATTGAAGGATTATTCACAGTGGTACTTAGAACAGGGGTCAATGAAGGAAAGTATTATTTCTATACACAGAACAGCGGAAAAGATACAGTAAAATCACCGCTTGGTATGTTCCCGGCATATGCCATTGACAATGACCTGAATTATGTGGCTGACAAGATGCGTAATTTTTATGAAGTCGGTGAATACAAGTCTGATGCAGAAATGGAACAGGCAGATGAACAGGTTGCTTCTGACCTTGCAAAGCCTGATGCCAATGGTAGAAGGGCAAGAGGTAACCGGGGAACAACAGAAAACACCACACCTGCAAATGGTAGAAAATCCCGGACACAGGTTGAAACTGAAAATGCTGAAAAAATGGCTGATTATCAGAAAAAAGTTGATGAAGCTATTGATAAAGTGGCTAATGGAAGGACAGAAGTGCCTTTTGAAGAAGCGTGTAAAGCAGCTGATTCAGTTCCAAAACCTGAACTGGAAACACTGCCACGCAGAACAAGGGCTGAAAGACATGCAGAACAGTCAGGTAATTTTCAGGATAATACAGATTCATGCAGTGTTACTTTGAAAGAAGATGCATATTTCTATGTACCTGCTACTGACAATTATGTCAAGAAGCATGAAGGGGAAACGGTTGACCTGATTGTTGATGGTGTGGAAGTCATGAAACAGATTACAAGGGAAGAATTTAATCAGGGCATTAAGAAAATTGCACAATCAGGGAACATCCCTGATGGATGTGATGAAGCACCACTTCCAATCAATCCACCTGAAACACCTACAAGCGGTAGAACAGTAAGACAGCGCAAAAACCGTGAGACAGCACCGGGTGATAATCAGCCTGAACAGAATACATCAGAACCTGCACCTACTGGCAGACAAAGAAGGACACGTTCTGCAAGATGACATTTTTCATGGTATGCGCTGTTGTGTGTCTGTTGGGAATGATAGGTGAAAAAAACCAACAGAATCAAAGAAATTTTACTTATGGATTTATTGTCTGCATAGTTGCAGCGGTAATAATAAAAATTTTATGAAAGGCAGCCGGGACAGGCTGAATAGGTGAAAAATTATGGCAGTAGATTTTAGCAAAATTGATGAAGCGGTTGATTTGAAAGGTTTGCAGAAAGATGTGGAAGATTCCAAGAATAACTTTTCTGATGTTCCAAAGGGAACATATATTGTAAGCATTGAAAAGATGGAAGTTGGGGAAACAAAAGACCACAGACCTATGTTCAAAATGCAGTGCAAAATCAAGGAAGGAGAATATAAGAACAGAAACCTGTTCCTGAATCGTGTAATTTATGGCACAAAGAATGACGGTTCAATGATTCAGTCCGTTATCACCATGCTTGATAAATTGCAGACAGCAACCATTCCTGAATTTACAGGATATAACAATTTTGTTACTAATGTACTTGACATTTTTCAGGAAGTTCAGGGAAAGGTTGAACTGGAAGTTGATTATGATGCAGATGCTTTCAATAGTATCAGCATCAAGGAAGTTTTTGATATTTAATTTTTTTGCTTGTTGAGTTAAGCTAACTGAACTATAATCAAGGTGAAGGGTGAAGGAAACTAAACCCTTCACCAATGAAGGGGTGAACAGTAGTGATATTTTATGATTTTGAGGTTTTCAAAAAAGATTGGCTTGGTGTTTTCATTGATGTTACCAAGAAGCAGGAATACGTGATAATAAATAGCCCGGAAGAACTGGAAGCCTTATATGAAGCAAATAAATATGATATATGGGTTGGATTCAATAGCAGACACTATGACCAGTATATTTTGAAAGCAATCCTCTGTGGTCTGAATCCAAAGGAATTGAATGATTGGATAATTGTGCAAAAGCGTGAACCGTGGCAATTTAGCAGATTATTAAACAGCGTACCATTGAACAATTTTGATGTAATGCCAAACCCACCTATAGGATTGAAAACACTGGAAGGTTTTCTTGGTTCTAACATCAAGGAAACAGAAGTTCCTTTTAATATAGACAGAAAATTGACAGAAAAAGAGATTGAACAAACGGTTTTTTATTGCAGACATGATGTGGAACAGACCATTGAAGTGTTTATTCAAAGAAAAGCTGAATTTGAAGCCCAGTATGGTGTGGTTAAAGCGTTCAATCTTCCTTTGAACATGATTGGATATACAGAAGCACGTATTACCGCACAGGTGCTTGGGTGTGTGAAGAAAGATTTTGATGATGAATTTGATTATTTCTTTCTTCCATGCATTCAGCTGAAAAAATATAGTATTGTGATGGATTGGTTTTTACAAAAGCGTGATGAGATTAAAGCAAAAATAGCTGATTACCGTGGTGATACTTATTGGGTAAAAAGGGAATTTTACAAGCAGTCATTTGAACTGACGGTTGCAGGTATTCCACATACATTTGGTTTTGGTGGTCTGCATGGTGCTACAGCTAAACCAATTCATGCGACTGGGCTTATTCTTCATGTAGATGTGGGTTCTTACTATCCATCAATGCTGATTGCTTGGGATTTGGTTACAAGGGCTGCAACCAATGATAACTATAAATTGGTATATGACACACGTATGCAGTTGAAAGCAGAAGGTAAAAAGAAGGAACAGGCACCGTACAAAAAACTTTTGAATGCGTTGTCAGGGGCTATGAAAGATGAAACCAATCCTGCATATGACCCAAGAAATAATAACTGCATGTGCATCAATGGTCAGCTGATGTTGCTTGACCTGATTGAACACCTTGAAGTTGTACCGGGCTTTCAACTTTTACAAAGTAACACTGATGGTCTTATCATCAGAATCTCGGACACAGATGAAGCCTTTGATATGGTTGATGATATTTGTTGGGACTGGGAACAGCGGTGTTCTACTGCAAAATGCAGTATAACCCTTGGACTTGATACCATAGCTGAAATTTATCAGAAGGATGTGAACAATTATCTGTGGATTGATGCAGAAGGGAAGGTTGAAAGAAAAGGCGCATATGTAAAAGAACTTTCACAGATTGACAATGACCTTCCTATCCTGAATGAAGCATTAGTTGAATATATGGTACATAAAACCCCAGTTGAAAAAACTATTGGAGATTGTACAGAACTGATTAAATTTCAGAAGTTGGTGAAGCTGTCAGAAAATTATAAATGGGTAGAGCATGAACACGGTGGAAGAGTTCTGAAACAGTCAGGTGTTCGTAAGATAAAGCAATGGTATGAGTATACAAAAACTAAAAGGTATTCATATAAGTCTTATAGAGTATTTGCATCCAAAGACCCTGATGATGGCAGAATTTTAAGATGTGGCGGTGCACGTGGTAGGGCTGAAAAGTTTGGGAATACACCTGACCATTGTTTCATTTTCAATGACTCTGTTGTTGGTGTAAAAGTTCCTGATAATTTAGATAAATCTTGGTATATAGACCTTGCAAAGAAAAGGCTGAAAGATTTTGGAATAATGGCATAACTGGGAAGGGGTGATTGCATGGATAAGGTGGACGCAAAGAAGAAATTCAACAAAAAGATTGGTAGGGGTCGTTGCCACGTGTGCGGTAAACCAATATACAGTTCAGATTTTCCGGATGTTGAATACATCAGGACAAGAAGAAAAACGGACATATTTATTCACAGTAAATGTGTCAAAAAAGGAAGGTAGTGAAAGGTGCTATATAAAGGTTATGTTGAAACGAAAAATAAACAGTGCATAGAAAAGTTCAAAGGCAGAACTGACTTCAAGACCTATGAGCAGGTGAAAAACCTTCCTGAATTTGCAGGTATTCTTGCCACTGACACAATGTTCATTGATATTGATGATTCTGAACAGGCTGAAATCATGATGAACATTGTGGAAGGTATGCAGCTGAACTGTAAGGTTATCTGCACAAGCCGGGGAAAACACTTCATCTTTAAAAACTCACAAATTCAGGGATGCAAGACCCATTGTTCACTAGCAATAGGGCTGATCGCAGACATAAAGGTTGGATTCAAAGACACCTATGAAGTGTTAAAGGTAAATGGTGAAGAACGTTTTGTTGAATGGGATATTGATGAAGGTGAAGAATATCAGGAAGTTCCAAAGTGGTTCTTCCCGGTGAAGTATAAGATGGACTTCCTCACCATGCAAGCCGGGGATGGTAGAAATCAGGAACTTTTCAACTACATACTGACCTTGCAAAGTAATAATTTCACCGTGGATGAAACAAGGGAAACCATCAGAATTATCAACAGGTGGGTGCTGCCTGAACCATTGTCTGATGATGAACTGGAAGTAATTTTGCGTGACGATGCTTTCAAGAAGCCCATTTTCTTCAATGGTGCACAGTTCCTGTTTGACAAATTTGCAAATTATATGAGAAATACACAGCACATTGTGGTTATCAATGGGAATTTGCACATATATAAAAATGGCATCTATCAGAATGGTTACCGGGAAATAGAATCAGCAATGATTCAACATATACCAAATTTATCAGATGCCAAAAGAAAAGAGGTATTGAAGTATCTGAACCTTGTGTGTGATGTAATCACCCCGGCAGATGCCCGGTATATTGCTTTCAGAAATGGTGTGTATGATGTGGTTGATGAATTGATGCTTCCTTTTTCCCCTGATATTGTAGTCACCAACAAAATACCATGGGACTATAACCCAGTTGCTTATTTTGAACTTGCTGACCAAACATTGAACAAGCTGTCATGCCAAGATGCAGCAATCAGGGCATTATTGGAAGAATGCATTGGGTATTGCTTTTACAGAAGAAATGAACTGGGAAAGGCTTTCATTCTGACAGGTGACAAGTCCAATGGAAAAAGTACCTTTTTGGATTGTGTCAAAGCTATCCTTGGTGATGAAAACATATCAGCACTTGACCTGAAAGAACTGGGTGACAGATTCAGCACTTCAATGATGTTCGGAAAACTGGCAAACATTGGTGATGATATTGGTGATGATTTCCTGCAAGGTTCGCAGGTTGCCATGTTCAAAAAGGTGGTCACAGGTAACAGAATCAAGGCAGAACGCAAAGGACAAGACCCCTTTGAATTTAACCCTTATATTAAGATGCTGTTTTCTGCAAATGATATTCCTCGTATGAAGGACAAGACCGGGGCAGTGCTTAGAAGATTGGTAATCATCCCATTCAATGCACAGTTCAGTAAGAATGACCCTGATTATGACCCATATATCAAGTATAAGCTGATTTGTCAGGAATCACTTGAATATCTGATTGCTTTGGGTATGCAGGGATTGAAAAGAGTGCTTACCAATCAGGAATTTACCAAGTCAGAAAAGGTTGACAAGCAAGTGAAAGATTATGAAGAAGAAAACAATCCAATAATTGCTTTCCTTGCTGAATATGATGAAAGTTACATCATCAATGAAGCTACTTCTGATGTATATAGGATGTATTTGGTGTTTTGCCAAGAAAACGCTATGCAGCCCATGTCAAATATAGTGTTCAGTAAACAGTTGAACAAACGATTGAACACAGAAGTCATTGTTAAAAAGATAAACGGTAAACCCACAAGAATATTTGTAAGGGTTTAGAAGGGAAGGTGCAAAATGAAGGTTTTGATTATAGGTATTGTGTGTATTGGGTGCGGAATAAGTGCACTTTTTCTTTTGGGAATAGGTGCAGTATATTCAGCACTTGTTTACATGGATTTTGACCATGACGGTTACAGAATTTGAAAAGTTAACTTCAAAAGAAAGGATATAGAAGATGAACGGAAAGAACATTGAAGGTTATTCAGACCCAACAGCAAGTAAGGCAATAGCTGAAATAAGCCGGGAAGAAAGACAGGTTCATCACCTGATTCATGTGTTCCGGGATGTGGCTGCACTTGCAGGATTTGAAATCATTGAAAGGGTTGAATTGGAACATAAGCAATCAGGAAGAAGGTACAAGTAATGAAAAAGCTGAAAATACTGTTAATAGTATCAAGTGCAACATTACTTTGCTTCCTGTTCCTGATGTGGGTTCTTTGCATTGGTTACAGTATGTGAAAGGTTACGGTTGAATTTTTCAGGTTACGGTTGCCAATGGTTCACAAAGTGGTGGTTGGTATCGGTGCAGAATGATTTATAGTTGCAATAGTTTACATAATGTTGTTGGTTACACATAGAGTTACGGTTGGTTACGGTTTGTGGTTACGGTTGAAACCCTTGTAAATACTGGCGGTTACGGTTGGTTACGGTTAAAATCAATTTCTTTTAATTTTTTATTTTTTCATCACTAACTATGTAATGAAATTATAAAAATATAAGAATATAGATACCAAGTGTAACCGTAACCGATACACACAGGGTTAAAACCATTGATTTTACTAAGGCTTTTGACGGTTACGGTTGTATTTTTGAACCGTAACCAAGTGTAACCTGAAAAAAAGAAAGGATGTGTGAAATGATTCAGAAAAAAAGAAAAGGGAACACTCCCATAGATAAAACTTACAGATATTTGAACCGGGTGAAATCTATTGATGCCATGATTACCAAAAAGCAGGAACAGATTGATGAATTGCGTAGTATTGCAAGCAGCACTGCATTACATACTGATTCAGAACGTGTGCAAAGTTCAAGAAGTAAGGATAAATTAGGTGATTGTTGTGCTAAGATTGCAGACTTGTGCACAGAAATCAACCATGACATAGATACTTTTGTTGATACCAAAGCTGATGTGATGCACAGTATTGACCTGCTTGAAAACTTAGAAGAACGCAGGGTTTTATATTGCAGGTATTTTCAATACATGGAATTTTTCAAAATTTCACAGGAAATCAATGTTTCGGAAAATACGGTGTTCAGAATTCACCGGGAAGCTGTGAAGAATCTGTCTGTTTTACTGTTTCCACAATCTGATGAACAGATTGAAACTTGATAGGTCACGATAGTAGTATATGGTGTAAAATGCAATTATAAAAAATTATATAATTTTTTATAACCTTAGATTTTCGGATGAAAGCCCTTTGTAATAATGCAGGGGGCTTTTGTTATGCGGTGAAGGGTGCTCAAATAACAGTATTTTGACATGATGCTGTGAAAACTCCTACCTTCACCGCATTTTTTTGAAGTATAACGGAAAAATGAACAGTTCAGCGTGACCGTTGAATTTTTCAAAACAAACAATGCAAAGGCGGTGATAATCGTGCCGGGAATTGATAAAGAGCAGGTGAAAGCCGATTATCTGAACGGTATGAAGCAGAAAGAACTAATTCAAAAGTACAACATACCGTTGAACACCTTGAAATCATGGATAAAGCGTTACCATTGGTCAGAAGAAAAAAAGGGTGCACCCAAAAAGAAAAAAAGGGGTGCACCCTTAAATAATAAGAATGCAGTGGGGGCAGGTGCACCAAAGGAAAATGACAATGCTTTAAAGCATGGGCTTTTTCAGAAGTACCTTCCTAAAGATACCTATGACATTATTGAAAGTATGAAGGATAAAACCCCACTTGATTTGATTTGGGATGCAATTCAAATTCAGTATGCTGCTATAATCAGGGCACAGCAGATTATGTATGTGAAGGATAAGGATGATGTAACTTCTACACAGACTGGATTCACAGAAGGTAAGATTTCCGGGGAAACATGGGAAGTTCAACAGGCTTGGGATAAGCAAGCCAATTTCCTGAAAGCACAAAGTAAAGCTGTTGATTCCTTGAAGAATATGGTGAAGGACTATCTTGAATTGGAAGGTGCATCAAAGCAGGATGCCAAGGAACAGGTTGAGGATTGGAAAGCAGCTATTATTGCAATAGCAAAAAGAAGGGGTGAACAGAAGGATGGAAGCAGAACTGATTGAAGCCCTTGAATTATACTATGATTCCCCCGTTGCTTTCTTGGAAGATATGCTTGATATGGAATGTGATGATTGGCAAGCCTTGGTTGCAGCTGATGTTGCAAATGAACCCAAGGTTGCTGTGAAGTCCGGGCAAGGTGTAGGAAAAACAGCACTGGAAGCCGGGCTTATTATTTGGTTCTTGGTGTGCAGACCTTATTCCAAGGTGATTGCAACAGCCCCAACCATGCAACAGTTGTATGATGTGCTTTGGGCTGAAATATCCAAGTGGCTGAACACATCTAAGGTGAAGAATCTTCTGACATGGACTAAAACCAAGGTTTACATGAACGGTGATTCTGAACGGTGGTTTGCTACAGCCAAGACAGCAACCAAACCTGAAAATATGCAAGGATTCCATGAAGAACACATGATGATTGTGGTGGATGAAGCATCAGGTGTTAGTGACCCAATTATGGAAGCAATACTTGGTACATTGACAGGTTCAGATAATAAGTTACTTTTGATGGGAAACCCAAACAGAATTGAAGGTGTATTCTTTGATGCTTTCAATAAAGACCGTGACAAATTCAAAACACACACGGTTAGCAGTAGGGATTCAAAGCGTACATCCAAAGACAACATTGAAATGCTTGAATCCAAGTATGGAAAAGATTCAGATGTGTGCCGGGTCAGGATTGATGGTCAATTCCCTAAAGGTGCACTTGATTCCTTCATATCCATGGAAACTGTTGAACTGGCTTGTTCAACATTGAACAAATTGAAGCAAGCTGACATTGATTCAGCAAAGACCCTTCATGTTGGGGTGGATGTTGCCCGGTTTGGTGATGATAAAACAGTCATAACACCAAGAATCAGTACAAAGGTGTTTGAGTTCAGAAAGTATACAAAGAAAGACACCATGGAAACAGCCGGGAATGTGCTGATGTGCTGCAAAGAGTACATGAAAAAGTTCCCACATTTGAAAAACTGTATTGTCAAGGTGGATGATTCAGGTGTTGGTGGCGGTGTAACTGACCGCCTGAAAGAAGTAATAAAAGCTGAACGGTTACCAATCAAGGTAATTCCTGTGAACAACGGTGAATCTGCTACTGATGAATATTATTTCAATCTTGGCGGTCAGCTGTGGGGTCATGTGAAGGAATTACTTGAAGTTAACTTTTCAAATAATTTGCAAGGGAAGGAAGATGTACAGATTGAACTTCCCAATGATACAGAAATGATTAAACAGCTTAGTGTAAGGAAGTACCATATGACTTCTAAAGGAAAGATACAGCTTGAATCAAAGGATGAAATGAAGAAGCGCGGATTGGGTTCACCTGATACAGCTGATTCACTTGCCCTTTGTCTGTATGAACCTAACACATGGATATATTAGAAAGGCGGTTTGCATGAAAATATTAGGTACAGAATACAAACTGATTCATGATTCAGATTTGATAAAAAGTGGGCTTGATGGTGAATGTCAGTCATATTCAAAAACAATCAGAATCAGACCAAAGGAACAGATGCTTGGTGACCTTGATTCAGATGCAGACAAAGAAAAGCGTTACAATGAAGTGAAAAGACATGAATTGGTACACGCTTTTTTTGATGAATGTGGTCTTGATGGATGGTCAAATGATGAAAGACTTGTTCAATGGATTGCTTCACAGTTTCCTAAACTGTTTGAACTGTTCAATGAACAGGACTGTCTATTGTAAAGGCGGTGCGCTATGTTAACCATTGAAGAAATTGGAAGATTTATTGATAATGATAAATCATCAGAAAAAAAGCAGCTTGCCTGGAAGGGCTTGCAGTATTATGAAGGTGTGCATGACATAAAAGATTACAAAATGTATTATGTTGATGCAGATGGAAACTTGCAGGAAGATAAACTTAGAAGCAATATCAAGATTTCACATCCCTTCTTTACTGAATTAGTTGACCAACAGGTTCAATATATGCTTTCAGGGGACACCCCTTTTATGCGTTCAGATGATGAAAAGCTGCAAAAAACCCTTGATGATTATTTTGGTGATGATTTCAGAGCAGAATTGCAGGAATGTTTGACTGGATGTATCGCAAAGGGCTTTGAAAATATGTATGCATATAAGTCTGCATCAGGAAGAAGCAGATTCATGACAGCTGATTCATTGGGTGTTGTGGAAGTCCGGGGAAAAGATACTGATGATGGTTGTGATTATGTGATTTATTATTATCCTGACAGAATTGACAAGGGTAGAAAGGTAATCACAAGAATCCAAGTGTGGGATGCAAATACCACAACCTACTATGTGCAGGTTGCCAATGGTAAAATCGCATTGGATGATTCACAACCTGTTAACCCAAGACCACATATCACATACAAAAAGACAGGTGATGATGCACTGTATTATGATGGTAATGGCGGTTATGGCTTCATTCCATTCTTCCGCTTGGATAACAACCGTAAGCAGGTATCAGGATTGAAACCAATCAAAGCACTTATTGATGATTATGACCTGATGGCTTGCGGTCTTTCCAATAATCTACAGGATATTGGTGAAGGTCTGTATGTGGTAAAAGGGTTTCAGGGTGCAGACCTTGATGAAATGATTCAGAATATCAAGGTAAAGAAGCACATTGGTGTTGATGCAGATGGCGGTGTTGACATTAAGACTGTTAACATTCCATATGATGCCCGGAAGGTAAAACTGGAACTGGATGAAAAGAATATTTACCGTTTTGGTATGGGATTCAATTCAGCGCAGCTTGGTGATGGAAACATCACAAATATTGTTATCAAAAGCAGGTATGCATTACTGGATTTGAAATCAAATAAACTGGAAATCAGATTGAAGCAGTTCCTTAGACAGATATTGAAGGTTGTGCTTTCTGAAATCAATGAAGAATTTGACACTAATTATCAGATGGAAGATGTGTATATTGTCTTTGACCGGGAAGTCATGACTAATGCACAGGATAATGCAGAGATTGAAAAGATTGATGCAGAAAAACAGCAAATTCAGATAAATACCCTGATGATTGCTGCAAATACACTTGATGATGAAACCATCCTGAAAGCTATGTGTGAAATTCTTGATATTGATTATGATGAAGTAAAAGAACGCATTGAAGCACAGGCAGAAGAAACCCCTGAAAGCCAAGTTCAAACTGTTCAAAGAACTTTGGAAGATTTGACACCTGATGATGAAGGTGGTGGTGACGGTGAACAAAAGACAGATTGAAGTTCAACAGGTGACAGCTGAAAATGAACAGAGAATCATTAGACAGCTGAAACAGGTTTACAACCAAGCATCAAAAGATTGTGCAGCTAAGATTCAAGAATTGTCAATGCGTACTGACATGGAAAATCTGCAAACCATTATCTACCAAAAGCAGTATCAGGAAGCCATGAAAAAGCAGATTGACGCTGTTTTGAACGAATTGAACAGTAAATCATTCACCAGTATTGCAGATTATCTTGGTGAATGTTATGAAACAGGGTTTATTGGTACATTATATGATTTACAGGGGCAAGGGATTCCCCTTTGTTTCCCAATCAATCAGGAAGAAGTTGTTCAGGCATTACAGGTTGATTCCAAAATATCACAAGGGTTGTATCAGCGCATGGGTGAAGATACGGAACACTTGAAGAAATCAATCAAGGCAGAGCTTTCAAGGGGAATCAGCAACGGTTCTTCTTGGAATGCGATAGCCGGGAAGATTGCAAGCGGTATGAATAGCCCATTCACAAAGGCATATAACCGTGCTATTGGCATAGCAAGAACAGAAGGTCACAGGGTTCAGCAAGAATCCACGCTTCATTGTCAGCAACGTGCCAAGGCAAAAGGGGCTGATGTAGTGAAACAGTGGGATTCAACCCTTGATGGTGTCACAAGACCACACCACATTGAATTGGATGGTCAAGTGAAGGAAGTGGATGAACCTTTTGAAGTAGCAGGAATGAAAGCCATGTACCCCGGTGCATTTGGTAACCCGGCAGAAGATTGTAATTGTCGGTGTTGTCTGCTACAGCGTGCAAGATGGGCTTTGAGTACAGAAGAATTTATTACAAAGTTTAATGGTAATACTGGAGAACTTGTAAAAATCCCGGCAAAGAGTTATGATGAATTTAGGACTAAAGCAAAAGAAGTCACAAAATCACAAGAAATTTCCAAAGGACATCCTGATTGTGAACTTGCTAAAAAGATGGGTGCTGAAAATTATCAGAATTTCTTAAATACCATGGATGAAAATTGTTCTGAGCCTACTGTCAGGGATTTTTGGCATAAGTATGAAGAACAGGTAAAATGTGATTTTTCATATAATGGTCATGAACACTGTGATGGTAGTTCTACAATTCATGTAAATATTGGTAAGGATTCAAAAGGTTCAACATGGCAGAAACCTTTTCAGATTACAGCCCATGAATCCGGTCACGCTATTGACCGTGCTACACGCAATAAAACATCTGATGGTTTGGCTTACAGTTGGGGGTTTTCTGCAAAATATAAGAATGGTTTGTTTGGTGATACAATCCGTTCGGAAATTGATGATGCAGTATCAGCCATTGACAAAAAGCTAAAATCAGAATTTAAGTTACACAAAGATGATTATGATTGGTTACATGAACATGGTTTCATAGGTGATTGGGCTTTTAGTTTTTGGAAGTCCACAGGAACACTCCCAACAGCATCAGGAATAGTGAAGTATTCTAAGTCAGTTGCATATGCGGAATTTGAGAAAGAAATCAGAAGTATTCCCATAATGGGAAGGGCTGATATTTCTGATATTGTTGAAGGTGCTACTAAAGGAAAAGTAAAAGGCGGTTTCGGACATGGAAATTCTTATTGGAAAGATAGTGAAAATCTTTCATTGGAAGCGTTTGCAGAAATGACAGATGCCACATTGACCAATCCTGAACAGTTACTATATATCAAGAAATATTTACCAAAATCATATGATGTGTATTTGGAAATGATTTCTGAATTATTGAAAGGGTGATTATATGGATGAATTATTGTTGAAATATGCGGATGAATTTGATGAAAATTTCCCAATGTACTTGTTCCGCAGTGAAGATGAAGATGAAATAAAAAGTATTATTCAAAAATGCTTAGATAAAGGTATTCCCTATGAAGTACCTGATGCAGACAATAAAAAGTATTAAGGACTGATTGAAATTAACTTTTCAACAGTCCTTTTCTTATGCGTGAAAGTAGGTGAAAAAATATGTTCAGAAGTGGTTTTGTTTAGCACTGAACAGTAATTGAACAACATTGTTAGAAAGGGCGGTCAATGACCGTCTTTTTTATATCCCACATCAGTGATGATGTAAAATATCAACCCGGTAAATTCGTGACATAACACGTAAAAATTGTATGAAAGGTTAGGGAAAAAAGAAATGACATTACAGGAAATTTTAAAAGCACAGGGGCTTACTGATGAACAGATTGAAAAGGTTGTTGGTGAAATGAAACAGAACAAAATTTTTACTGCATCAGAAGAAAACCTTGATACCCGGTATGGGAAACTGAAAACAGACCATGAAGGTGTGACCAAACAGCTGACAGAAGCACAGACATTGATTGAACAGCTGAAAAAAGGAACTGGTGACAATCAGGCTTTACAGACCAAAATCACAGAGTATGAAACCAAGGTTGCAACCCTTACAGCTGAAAACGAAAAGCTGAAAGTGGATGGTGCTTTGAAGGTTGCGCTGCTTGATGCAGGTGCAAAGGCATCTGACCTTGATTATCTGATGTTCAAAGCAGGCACAGGTGACCGTGAATTGAAGATTGGTGATGATGGGAAACTGAAAGGTCAGGATGATTTGATTGCAGGTCTGAAAACCCAGTTCCCCGGCAATTTTGCAACTACTGAACAGAAACAGGTTCAGGAACATAAGATTGAACAGGGTTCAGAAGGTGGTGCAGGTGGTTCAAGTGAACCAAAAACTTTAGCAGAAGCCTTAAAAATGCAGTATGAAAGTAAAGAGTAAAGAAAGGTTAAAAAGGTGAAAAATTATGGCAGCTATGACATTAGAGGAAATCAAAAAGGGTATGTCTGACAAAGTGTTCAGTCAGATTGTGGACATTTTCCTTAGAGAATCATCTATTTTGCAGATGTTACAGTTTGATGATTGTGTAAGTGCAAGTGGTGGCGGTTCTACCATGAAGTATAAGTATCTTAGAAAGGTACTTCCTGCTACAGCTGAATTTAGAAAGCTGAACGGTTCTTATTCAGCAAGTGCAGCAACCAAGAAAGAGTGTGAAGCAGCCCTTGCTATCATGGGTGGTGCTGTTCAGATGGATAGAGTTCTGAACAAGGTCGCAGGTAACTGGGACAACCTTGCATATCAGATTGAGGAACACATCAAAGCGGTTGTTTCTCTGTTCCATTACACACTTATCAATGGTGATGCAACTACTACTGCATCAGGTGACCATCCTGAATTTGAAGGTTTGGATTCCATGCTTGCAGATACTACCACAGAGTACAATGCAGGTAAGTCCATTGACCTTTCTGACATTGATAAAACAAAAGCAAATGCAGATGAATTTTATGAAGTGCTCACACTGCTTGTAAAAGCAACACAGGCAGATGCACTTTTGATGAACACTGATATGATTGCCAAGGTTCAGACTGTTGCACGTGTTCTTGGTTACAAGACAGAAACAGAAGAAGCATTTGGTAAAAAGGTTGTATCTTTGGATGGTGTTCGTTTCATGGATTTACAGAATCATTACACGGTTAGTGGTAGTGTAGCCGTACCCAATGCCGTTGTTAAGAAGGGCTTAGAACGTACTATTGGCGGTGCATCCACTAAGACAACCGGGCTTACTGATATTTATGCAGTTAAGTTTGATGTAAATGATGGTTTCCACGGTATCAGCCTTGCAGGTGGTAGTGTCATTGACCAGTATCTTCCTGACTTTAGCAAGCCGGGCACAGTTAAGGATGCAGAAGTTGAAATGATTGCTGCAACCGTACTGAAAAATACACAGCACGCAGGTGTTCTTAGAAACATCAAGATTGCGTAAGTAACCGGGTGGATGTTCATTCATCCACCCTTGTTTTCAATAGGATGATGAAAGGATAGGTGCACAATATGGCAACATTAACTTGGGAAGAAAAGATTGAAAAGGCAAAAGAAACAGCTGCAAAGAAAGCTGAAAAAGATGGTCTTGATGAACAGGCAACACAGGCTTTGATTGATGAAGCTGTTGCCAAGGTTATGAAAGCAAAGGAAGATGCTGAAAGCAAAGTTGTACAGACCGCACAGGCAACACAGGACAAGGGGTATATCGTAAAAGTGAAATCCAATCCTGTTTTCTGTGGCATTGGTGCAGGTGGTGTTCAGTTTGCCAATGGTGAAGCACACGTTACTTCTGAAAGAATGGCTGAATGGTTCAGAGAACACAACGGTTATGAAGTAACAAAAGCCTGATGAAAGGCGGTGTTCCTGATGATTGTGAAAGTTGAAAAGTTAACTTCAATGGAAGATTTCAAGAGAATTGATGCAGATGTGCTTTCTATGAAACTTGAAGCCATTGAAAACCTTATCAGGGCATACACCAACAATAATTTTCAGAACAGGGCTATGAGGATTGAAGCACCGATTGAAAACGGTGTTCTGCTTGGTCACTCACCTTATTTTAAGGTGGGCGACACCGTGCAGATTTCACAGTCTATGGTCAATGATGGCTTATATGGAATTGCTGAAATCACAGATGAAGGAATCACGCTTGATGGGAATGTGTATGATTTTCCATTGAACACAGTAACCAAAGTAATATACCCGGCAGATGTGCAGAAGGGTGTAATTGATTTGATGATTTGGGAAAAAGACAACCGTTCAAAGGTTGGTATCAAGTCAGAAACCCTTTCCCGGCATTCCGTAACATATTATGACCAAGATACTAATAATCAAGTGATGGGTTACCCGGTTTCCCTGCTTGGTTTTTTAAAGCCCTACATGAAGCCAAGGTTCTGATATGGGAAAGATTGGCGGTAATATTGAAGCAGTCATTCAGATGCAGACAATCACACAGAATGAAATAGGGGAAGATGTTTCAGCTTGGATTGATGCACTTCCCCCTTTTGTTGGGTGGTTGGATTTGTCAAGCGGTGATTCTGACAAGGTGAATTATAACACCAAGATTCAGGAATCAACCCATATGTTTTTGTGTGATTACTTCCCTTTAGTGGTAACACAGGGGGAAGAACCGGGAAAAGAAATCACACCTGAAAACAGTCGAATGATTGTAAATGGTAAGGTGTATGAAGTAAAGTTGTATGATAACCCAATGGAAATGAACTTGCAGTTGGAAATTTATTTGAAGTATGTGGGCGGTGGTCAGTAATGGCATTTATTGATAATCGTATTCAGGCAAAAACAAAGTTGAAAGAAGTCGGGATTGCTTGGCTTTATGAAGCGTGTGGGGAACTGGAAGCACAGACTAAGCGTAATTCAAAAGTGGTAACTGGAAAAACTAAAGGTTCTTATCAGTACACGGTTGATGAAGATAAACTGGAAGGTTACGTTGGGTCAAATTATGAAAATGCAATTTGGGAAGAATTTGGTACAGGTGAATATGCGCTGAATGGTGATGGAAGAAAAGGCGGTTGGTTCTATAGGGATACAAGCGGAAAAGGACACTTCACGCATGGTAAAAAAGCAAAAAGACCAATGTTCAGAGCATACACAGCATTGAAAAACCAGTTGCAGAAAATGGCACAGGAAAGGTTCAAGGGGTTGTGATGAAAAAGATACTGAAACTGATTGCTGATGAAATGAAATCAGCCGGGATTGATTATCACTTTCAGGTGAATAAGAAGTCACCCCCAACTTATCCATACCACGTTGGTGAATTACTTCCTGTAGATTCTGACACAGAAGATGGAAAACAGGAATATACCCTTGTGTTGGATGGCTTCAATCGGAAAAGCAAAACTTCTGATGGTACGTTATATGAACTGTTGGCAGATGCTGAAAAGATTGAAGAAAGATTCCCTAAAGTTGGGGGATATACTACTTTGCTTGGTAATCAGGCAATAGCAATTTATTATTTGAGTTGTCAGCCTGTAGATTCAGGTGATGAACAGCTGCAAAAAGTACAAACATTGTTACAAATAAAATCTTGGAAAGGTTAAAAAGGTGAAAAGTATGGGTCTTATTAAGGGACTGAAAAAGTCAGGTATCACAGAAAGAACACCCAAGTCCTTATTGCTTGGTGCAGGTACGATTTACAAAAATCTGAAATGGGACACTAGCAAAAGCATTTGGCAGGGTGAAATTTTTGGTGCTACATCAGGCGGTAACACTTTCAAATTGACACCTGAAATTGTAAAGGTAGATATTGACGGTGCTGTTGTAGATACAAAAGGTTTGACACAGAAGCAGGGAGAAACAGCTTCCCTTGAAATCAATCTTGTGGAAATCACACCTGCATCTTTGAAGATGGCTATGATTGGTGAAGAAGTGAGTTCAGAAGCAACAGGATTCACAAAACTGGCAACTAAGTCTGTATTATCTGATGAAGATTATGTTGACAACATTGCATTTGTTGGATTCCTTGCAGATGATACACCTATCATCATTATCATGGAAAATGCACTTTGCACAAGCGGTTTGGAATTATCCGGGAAGAACAAAGAAAACACTGTTATCCCTGTTACATTTCAGCCTTATGCTGCATTTGATGTTAACACTTCACAGGATAAATTACCTGTGTATATTTACTATCCCAACAGTGAAAGCGCAAGTACAGAAGTAACCACTGGTGGAACGGAAACAACGAAGGGATAATTTTGCCCTAAAAGTTAAGTTTGCTAAACAGAAAGGATGAATGATATGGAAAATAATGCTTATATGAATAATCAGGGTGCAGGGGTTAACGCTTCTGCACCTTCTTCTGCATTTCCTTCATATGAAGGTTATATGAACACACAGGGGGTTGCTGAACAGGTTTCACAGCCTGTTATGAATGAAAACGTTACCCCGGTGATTACTTCTGAACCTGAAAGGGTAAAACCTTACACGTTCAGAAGGTTGAACAGCACAGACCTGTTCCCAATGATTAAAATTATCAGTAAGATTGGTTTGGATGAACTGACACAGATTTTTGAAGGTGATGCACTTAAATCGTTGATTGCACAGGCAAAACAGATTAAGGGTTCAAACAACACTGAACAGACTGAACAACCCAAAAAACAGAATCTTGATATTATTGGAATAGGGGTTGCGCTTAAATTGGTTAACAAAATCTTGGAACACATTCCCCTTTGTGAACAGGAAGTTTACACTTTGTTATCAAGGGTAAGCAGTATGAGCGTGGAAGAAGTGCAGCATCTTGACATTGATGTGTTTATGGGAATGATTCTTGACTTCATCATGAAGGAAGAATTTAAGGATTTTTTCAAGGTTGCTTCTGGCTACATCAGCAGATTGGGTTAAATGAATTTATGGACTTGCTACATAAAAGGTACGCAAGTCCATTTTCTTTTGTAGACACTTTGATTGAAAACGCAGGATTCTATGATTTTGCACAATATCTGACAAATAAGGTGGAAGAAGAAAAAACTGAAGCTATGGAATGGGATTTCTTTTTACACAAAGTGTATGGAAAATCTTTTGCAGATTGGAAGCAGGAAGCACAGAATCAGGCAGCCCAATCAGAAGTAATGACAGAAGCAAAGAAAGAAGAAATTGTTTCACGTTCAGATGCTATATTGAATGGTTTCAGCCTTCCATCACAAGGGGGTGAATCGTAAAATATGACGGATTTATTTACGCTTCTTGGTAAAGTTGCAGTTGACACCCAAGAAGCAAATGAAAGTTTAGATGATACAGTTGACAAGGCAGAAAAGTCAGAAAGTAAGCTATCATCAATAGGTGAAAAAATAGGGAATGGGTTACAGAAACTTGCAAAAGCAGGTGCTGTTGTTTTGGCTGCTACAGCTACTGTTGCAGCTACAGCACTTGTTTCTTTATCCACCAAGGCTGTTCAGTGCTATGCAGATTATGAACAGTTGGTTGGTGGTGTAGAAACCCTATTTGGTGCAGGTGGTCAGTCAATAGAAGAATACGCTGAAAGCGTTGGAAAATCTGTTGATGATGTATCTGATGAATATAACAACCTGATGAAAGCACAGGATGCAGTTATTGACCATGCTAACAAGGCATATGAAACAGCCGGGTTATCTGCCAATGCTTACATGGAAACTGTAACATCATTTTCAGCTGCACTTATAAGCAGTTTAGACGGTGATACCGTCAAGGCAGCAGAGGTTGCAGATAAAGCTATTGTAGATATGTCTGATAATGCAAACAAAATGGGTTCAAGTATGGAATCCATACAGAACGCATATCAGGGATTTGCAAAGCAAAATTACACCATGCTTGACAATTTGAAATTAGGGTATGGTGGTACAAAAGAGGAAATGCAAAGACTTTTGGATGATGCCGGGAAACTGGCAAACCAAAAGTTTGACTTATCTTCCTATGCTGACATTGTGGAAGCAATTCATGTTGTTCAGGAAAATATGGGTATTGCCGGGACAACAGCAAAAGAAGCTGCAACCACAATTCAGGGTTCTATTGGAATGATGAAAGCATCTTGGACTAATTTTGTGACAGGTCTTGCAGATGAAAATGCAGATTTGTCAACCTTAATGGATGCTGTAATTGATTCCTTTGTAACGGTAGTTGACAATATTGCACCCAAAGTCATTGAAGTATTACCAAAGATTGTTGGTGCAGTAGAATATATTATTGGCGGTATTGCCGGGTATCTGCCTGATTTGATTAGTGAGTTGTTACCACCCCTGATGTCAGGAATAGCAACCTTGGTTAGTGAACTGATTACAATGATTCCTTCACTACTAAGCACACTTGCCCCGGTACTTGTTGATACGCTTGGAAGTATCTTTGAACAGATAAGTTCATCAACAGGTTTAGATTTCAGCGGTTTGTTCAATGGTATTGTTGAAGGTGCTTCACAGATGGGTGATACCTTGAAAGGTGTACTTCCAAGTATTGTTTCTGTGATTCAACAGATGATTCCACCATTATTACAGATTGCACAAGAAATTATTCCTATTGTAGTTGGATTGGTAACAGAACTGACACCGATTCTGATGCAGGTGATAAATGCAGTTGTTCCACTTATTGCACAGCTTTTATCAGAGTTGATACCACCACTATTACAAATTGTTCAGGCTGTATTACCTGCAATAACAGCATTACTTGAACCAATCATCTTGATAATTCAGTCATTGTGTACTGTGCTATCACCAATCATTTCAATCCTTGGTTCGGTAATCAGTCAGGTTGCAACAATGCTGATTCCAATTATTCAGCAATTATGTGACTTTATTACAACCGTACTGACACCGATTATTCAGGGTATTTTGACAGTAGTTGAAGAAGTGATTGGTTGGGTTGTTACCTTTATTCAGGATAATATGACAACCATTCAGGCAATATTCCAATCAGCATTTGATGTGATTGGCGGTATTATTCAATTTTTCGTTGCGCTATTCACAGGTGATTGGTCAGGTATGTGGGAAGCTGTGAAAGGTATTCTGCAAGCCGGGATGGATTTCATAACCAATGTGTTCACACTGATTAAAGATTTCCTTGTTTCTATTGGTTCAGCTATTTGGTCAGTGGTTCAAAACGCATGGGAAAATGTGTATATGGCTATTTACAACAAAATCACCAAAATCAAGGATGGAATTACCAACACATTCAACACAATTAAAACAACGGTGTCTGACATTTTTACAAAGATGAAGGATTCCGTCACCAGTATCTTTGAAGGTATTTGGTCAGCAATCAAGGGTGTTGTGAATAAGATTCTTGGTGGTATAGAAACCATGTGCAACGGTGTTATTAAGGGCATCAATAAACTGTTAGACGGTATTGAAAGTGTTGCAAATGCAGCAGGTGAACTTTTGGGATTTGACCCAATATCCATCACCTTATCAGAAGTATCACTTCCAAGACTGGCAAAAGGTACAGTTGTGAATAAGCCAACCATTGCACAAATTGGTGAGGATGGCGCAGAAGCTGTTGTTCCTTTGGAACGTAACACACAGTGGATTCAGAGAGTATCAGAAGAAATGCAAAATCAGGGTGGTTTTGTAGGCGGTTCAGAGGTCATTGAACTTTTGAAAGTGATTGTTGAACTGTTGAAAATTATCATCAAGGATAATGGTGACCTTCCTGATGCGTTGTTAGAAGCAATAGCAAGTTTACGTTTAGATATAGACAAGCGTGAGTTTGCAAGATTGGTAAAGGCGGTGTAGTACGGTGTTAGAACAGGTCAAATTTAGAAATCATATCAAAGAAGAAATGGATTGGGGCAAGAATGGAATTTTTGTCAATTACAGTGACCTGCATGATTACAGTTGGAACTACACTTCTGATAATAACAAAATATCAGGATTCAATAAGGGGATTGTCACAAAGACAGTCCCCATTATTATTCACTGTAATTCAGATGCAGAAGGACTTGTCCTGAAAAATAAACTTTTGGAGATTGGTGAAAAAGATATACTTGCCGTGCAACATGGAAAATTGATTATTGGTGATTATTATTTGAAATGTTTCATCAAAGGTAGTAAGAAAGGTAAGTATTTAATGCGGAAGGGGTATATGGAAACAATCCTTTCTATTGTCACTGATTACCCACAATGGGTAAAAGAAAGCACAACATCCTTCCGGGCAGATGGAAGGGTTACAACAGATGGTCAGACAAGCGGTGATAAAGTCGGTGGTAAAAATTTAGATTTCAAGCGTGATTTCCCATATGACTATACATCAGATATGACAAATAAGACCCTGAACAACACAGGATTTGTTGGAACTAATTTCAAGCTGATTATTTACGGTGCTGCAATCAACCCAACGGTTCATATTGGCGGTCACACATATCAGGTGAATTGTTCAGTTGGTGACGGTGAATATTTGACCATTGATAGCTTAGAAAAGACCATATATCTGACAAAGCAAGACGGTACAACGGTGAATTGTTTCAATCAAAGAAATCGTGCATCCTATGTGTTTGAACAGATACCATCAGGACAAAACACAGTAACTTGGGATAATACCTTTGGCTTTGATGTGATTCTGTTGGAAGAAAGAAGTGAACCAAGATGGACTTAGTATATGCGAACAATCAAAAGGAAGATATAGGTGTAATGAAAAGTTACACCTTTGACCTTGCTTTTGGTACAGATGAAAATGATTTTGAGTTAAAAACCACAACCAAAAATCATGTGTGTCAGGAAGGATTTATTTTGTACATTGAAGATACAGAATATGGTGGAATTATTGACAGAATCCGGGTTAGTACAGCAAAAGCAGAACTTTATTATAAAGGTCGCACATGGCACGGTATTTTGGCAACAAAGATTCTTGAACCTGATGCCGGGCAAGATTATTTGGTGTGCAACGGTGAAGCAAATACTGTAATAGGTCAGTTGATTGAAAGAATGGGCTTGTCTGATTTGTTCAAAGCAAGTTCAGAAGATTCAGGGCTGACTATATCGAACTATCAAATGAACAGATACATTGATGGTTATGAAGGTTTGAAGAAAATGCTTTTTTCTGTGGGTGGAAAGTTGAAGGTTAACTTTCAAGATTATTTTGTTATCTTATCAGCTGAACCTTTGGTTGATTATTCACAGGATGATGAATTTGATTCTTCACAGATTGATTTTGATGTGGAAAAAAATTATAAACCGACAAACCACATAATTTGCCTTGGAAAAGGTGACCTTGCAGAAAGAACGGTCATTCATTTGTATGCAGACGCAGAAGGTAATATTTCCCATACACAAACCCAGTTCGGAATCAATGAAGTCACAGATAAGTATGAAAATGCAAATTGTGAATCAGATGAAGAACTTGAAAAAGGTGGAAAGGAAGCACTTGAAACTGCATGGGACACAGATTCTTTGCAGGTGAATTTTGACAGCACTAAGAATTATGACATTGGTGATATTGTCGGTGCAAGGGAAGTAACAACCGGGATTTTTACAGCAAAGCCGATTGCAAAAAAGATTGTAACTATTAAAGACAATATTGTCACAGTATCACATAAGGTGGGTGAATAAATATGAATAGTAATTTACATTTGGTTACAGGTTATGCAGGTGAAGAACACGTTACATCTTCTGATGAAGGTTCTTTGAACGCTGCATTGATGGGTGAAGGTCAATTTGTGATGGAACGTGGAAACCAATTTGCAGCATCCATTATTTCAAACAATAAAGTAAGGGTTGCAGATGGTGATATTCTGATGCAGGGCAGACATATCAGATTGAAAGAAAATACATATGTTGACCTTAATTTTGATAATGGCGCACAGGGTTATAAAAGAAATGACCTGATTGTTGTCAGGTACACAAAGGATTCTACCACAGACAAGGAAGAAGCAAACCTTGTTGTAATTAAGGGTACACCTTCTGAAACAACCCCATCTGACCCTGAATATATTTCAGGTGATATTATCCATGAACACGCATTGGAGAATGATATGCTGCTTTACAGAGTACCTTTTGATGGCTTAAATATTCAGCCTATTGTTTCGCTGTTTAACACTGTACCAACATGGGAAACGCTGAAAGCACAGACTGTTGCATCTGTAAAGAAAGAAGTCAATGCTTTGATTATTGAAACCAATCAAAAGGTGGATGAAGCCATTGGTGAGTTAGTAAAAGTACACGTTACTACAGATGAACAGCTGATTGGTCAAACAATTACTGTTACCAATGGTTCAAAAACATATGCCAAAATTGTTCCTGATACCATGGAACTTGATTTTGGCTTGCCTGTTTTGGGAACATGGACTTTTAGCAATCCAATCACAGGAACAACTAAGAGCATCAACACAGTTTATTATGGTCAGTATTATGTTGAACTGGCTTGTTATAAAGTGTTCAGTGCAATCATTGATTTTTCAATGAGTAACCCTGACAGCATGGTGACTTATGCGGATGATGCGGAAGGAATGACCGGGGGTTCTTCTGATTGGTGGAATCAGCCAATTTACAACACCCTTAGAAATTGTCTGTTAGCTGATGGTGGTGAAGTCCTTGGTTATCTGAAAAAGGACAACTTGACACAGTATGAGAATGGGGCAAATGCACCGATTACAACCGTTGGTAATGATGTAATGTTAGAAATTCCACAAAAGGTTGGATATAGCATTGAATGGGCTGATTCACAGAAATTGAAAGTAAGTGTAACGGATAACCCAAATGATGAAGCATTCAATTATGATGCGTTTTCTTTGGATTCTTACAATGACTGTGACAAGATTTATATTGGTGTTTATAAAGGATATTGCACAGGAAGTAAAGCATATTCATCATCAGGTAAAAGTGTAACAGTATCACAAACGATAGATACATTTAGGACTTGGTGCAGAAACAGGGGTAAAGGTTATCAGCAAAGAACCTATGCTTCTGTAAAACTGATGCAGTGTTTATTGATTATCTTCTACAAAGGCTTAAATTCACAAGCTAATTGTGGTTATGGATATGTTGCATCAGGTCACAGTGCCGGGGTTTCTACAGGTGGCACAAATGGCTATGGCTTTATGTCAGAAGTAATTAAATCAACTAACCCCACATACATGACAGACCAAAACCATCAGGTGAAGTGTTTTGGTATTGAAGATTTTTGGGGCAATTACTGGGAATTTGTTGATGGTCTTTGTTCAGATTCAGCAAGGAATGTTTTGACCTGCACCTGTGCAAAAGATTTTGATACAGATGGTACAGGATATGACAACAACGGAAACGGTGGAGTTACTGCAAACATTGGTAACTACATGAATAGACCACAGGGCGGTTCAAAAGCAGGATTCACTGCACAATCAGTTGCAGGTTCAGACAGCACATATTTTTGTGATTATGCTCATTTGTATGCTTCTTGTCTTGCTGTTTTCGGTGGTTATTGGACGCATGCTTCTGATGCTGGCGCTTTCCGGCTTCATGTGTATTATGCTTTTTCTTTCTCGAGTGCGGCTGTTGCTTGTCGCCTGATGTATTTACACAAAGAAGCTGCTTAAAAATTGAATATATAGGGTAACGGATAAGTGACACATTCACCATAAAAAAAGATTATACTAATTTGTATACTTCTTGTCTTACTATTTTCAGTGGTAATTGGAATAATGCTTCTAATACTGGCACTTTCCAACTTAATGTGAATAATACTTTTTCTTTATCGAATGCGAATGTTACTTGTCACCTATTGTTTTCATAGGTTATTTTTTGGCGGTGATTCCGTTACCCTGCCACTTGGCAAAACACAAAAAATCTAAAACTGTATTGGTAACCGTTTAAGCGGTGAAGATTCAGAACGGAAAACATCAGGGGTTATTGCAAATGAAAAGATATGGTCAGATTTATGACAAAATCTGCACTATGGAAAATTTGTATGAAGCACACATGAATGCCCGGAAAGACAAACTGTTTTACCGTGAAGTGCAAATGGTAGATGCTGACCCTGAATATTATCTTGGTATGATTCAGGAAATGCTTTTGAATGAAAGCTATAAAGTTTCTGAATACACAGTTTCAATCATTAACGATAAAGGCAAGGAAAGAGAACTTGCTAAACTTCCATACTTCCCTGACAGAATCATTCAGTGGGCTATTATGTTGCAAATTGAACACGTTTTCATGGAAATCTTCTGTACACATACTTGTGCATCAATTAAGGGTAGAGGAATCAGCAAAGCACAAGACCTTTTACATGAGTATTTGGAAGATACAGAGGGTACAACCTATTGCTTGAAAGTAGATGTGTCAAAATTCTATCCAAGTATTGACCATGAGATTTTGAAAAGTTTACTTCAAAAGAAGTTCAAAGATAAAAAGCTTCTGAACTTGCTTTTCAAAATAATTGACAGTGCACCCGGTGAAAAAGGTGTTCCAATCGGTTCATATTTGTCACAGTACCTTGCAAATTTCTATCTTGCGTATTTTGACCATTACATGAAAGAAGAACTACACCTGAAATATGTGGTTCGGTATATGGATGATATTGTTATTCTGTCAGATTCAAAAGAAGAACTGCACCGGGTTAGAAAGCTGATGGATGAATATTTGACCGACAGGTTAAAACTTCATTTAAAAGATAACTGGCAAGTATTTCCTGTTGATGCACGTGGAATTGATTTTATTGGTTTCAGGTCTTTCCACGGTTACACACTTTTGAGAAAAAGAACCTGTAAAAAGTTCAAACAGAAAATGACCAAAATTGAACACAAACAGAAGAAAGGGCAAATGATAAGCTATTCAGAATTTTGTTCTGCTAATTCTTACAATGGTTGGTTAGATATGTGTGACGGTCACAGGTTATGGGAAAAATATGTTCTTCCAGTCATTCCTTCATTGGTTCGGTATTACAGTGAAGTGATTGTGGAGAATAAGAAACCACAAGCAAAAATTATTGCTATTGATAAGTATAAAAAGAAGATAACTGAAAAGAAAGGATGGTGCAAAACAGCATGAAAGACATGGGTGAAAGATTTGGAAGTTCCGCTTGGGCTGTGCCTGTAGTTTTGTCAGGTGATACAGTGTATGTTCACACCAATATTGAACAGGTCACGGTTGATGCAAATGGAAATGAAGTTTCTGATTTGTTCAAATACCATGAAGTTCAATATGGTGTTCAGGAATATGTTGAACTGATTGGAAAAGAAAACGCAGAACTGACAAAGCAGGTAGATGTGGCACAGACACAGTTGACTGATACGCAGCTTGCATTGTGTGAAGTCTATGAAATGATTGCAGAACTGGGGGTGTAAATCATGGCAAAAGTATATGCAGACCTTATCAGGAAGGGATTGAAAACTATTGATGATGTTCCTGAAAAATTAAGGGATGAAGTCAAGAAAATTTTAGAAGGTGATGCAGATGTTTAAGATTCTGCTTTGCTTAATTTTAGGAAAGGGGGTCAATGATATGGCAGTTGTATATGCAACCCTGATTGTAAAGGGTAAAAAGAATTATGCAGATGTTCCTGCAAAGCTGAAAGAACAGGTCAAAGAAATCTTGATTGATTTGGACTGTGCTGACCTTGTTACAGAGTAACATAGGGAAATTATCAACTAACACACTTGAAGCACCTATATGACCGTTATATGAGGTCTGATAGGTGCTTTTGTTGTGTGGGAAAGGACAAACATGACTGTTGAAGTTGCAATTCTTGTTTCAGCTGTGTCACTTGGGTTTGCTATCTATTCAGGTGTTACTAACATGAAACGGAACAAAGCCACGGATGATAAGAAAGAAGCCACTGAAATGACTACGGTGATTGTCAAGTTGGAAGGTATCAGCCGGGACACATCTGAAATCAAAAACGATTTAAAAGATGTAAAATCTGATGTAAAAAAGCATGATGAACAGATTATCAGAATGGATGAATCTTTGAAATCTGCATGGAAGGCAATTAACAAATTGCAGGATAAAGGCGGTGGTGATAACAGTGAACCGTAGACCAAAGCAATTTGGAATCACTTGGACTAAGAAAATCACCAAGTGGCTACTTATCATTGGGGTTGTCAATGGGACAGCCCCTTTTATATTATCCATGTTTGACAAAGAACCTTGTGTTGAAATGGGTATTGCGTGGGTAACTGAAATTGTAGCAGTTGCCCTTGGTTATTTTGTGCGTGGCTTCAAAGATACCAAAGAAAGTGAAAAAATCAGGATTCAGGAAGCAAAGATTGAAAAAGAAAGTGAGGTACTTGGATAATGAAAAAAATTGATTGGAAAAGCAAATTGACAAGCAGGAAGTTTTGGGCTGCTTTGATTGGTTTTATTACTGCAATTATGGTTGCGTTCAATGTGTCTGATTTGACCATTGAACAGGTAACAGCGGTTGTAACAGCCGGGGCAACACTGATTGCTTATATCATTGGTGAAGGTTTGGTTGATGCAGCAAGAATCAGTAAGGAAGCAGGTGATGAGAATGGCAACAGCTAAGCAGGTGCAGGAATTTATTGCTTTGATAGCACCATTGGCTGTTAACATTTGCAATAGCAAAGAAAAGAAGGTTCTTCCTTCTGTTTGCATTGCACAGGCTTGTTGTGAATCAGCCTATGGTACAAGTTCAAAAATGATTAAAGCTAACGCTGTGTTTGGTATCAAGGTGGGTAAATCCAAGGTTCATTTTGGCACAGCGTGGAAAGATAAGGCATATTCTACCAAAACCAAAGAATGTTATGATGGTAAAACTTACACCGCTATTACCGATATGTTCCGGGCATATGATTCAATCAGGGATGCGGTAGAAGATTACTATGATATGCTTGGAAGCTGTTCACGTTATGCCGGGTGCATTGGTGTAACAGATTACACAGCTGCAATCACAGCAATCAAAAATGGTGGTTATGCTACAAGCCCTACCTACATCAGTACCATTACCAGTATTATCAAAAAATACAATCTTACACAGTATGATGCTTGTATGACAGGTGGTACACCTGCAAAAGAAAGCAAATTCACCATTGGAAAGAATTACACCTTACAGGCAAATATGTATGTCAGGGATGCATCAGGTGGAAATAAAAAGCAATACATTCAGCTGACCACAAATGCAAAATCCCACGCTTTGAAACAGGCTGATGGAAGTGCTGTTTTGAAAAAGGGAACGGTGGTCACTGTCAGAGATGTTGCTTATAAAGATGGTGCAGTTTGGGTGAAAATTCCGTCAGGTTGGGTGTGTGCTGTTTCTGCATCCGGGACAATCTATGTGAAGTGATGTATTGAAATTAACTTTTCAATTTTAGATAATTTGCACAACTTTGAACATTACACTTACATGACACAAACAGTCAAAAAAGCCTTGTTTATCAAGCGTGTAAATTATGCAAGAGATAATCTACGCGATGGCCATGAGCCGTGCGACATTAAATATAAAAAGCTCTGCCCATGCTTGCATGGAGCGGAGCTTTTTTATTTGATGTCATGGGGCGAAGCCCGTGACCGAGGAAAACCGGAGGTTTTCGAGGGACGCAAGGCGAATGACCCCGGAAAATCAAGGTTTTCCGGGATTTTCTTATACCTAAATGGGCTGATATGGTTTGACCAAATTTGGCAAAACGAGAGCCAATTTTTGGCGTGGCTGTGCTTATTACCTATTCCCCGCAGAATGGTGCAATTTTGCTGGTTATGGCATTTTTGATTAGCCCGATGGGGCTGCCGCTGGCTGCGATCTGGCTACTGGGAAAGGTGCAGAGTTTGAAATTTGCGATACAGGATTGGGTGTATGGGTAAATGATGTGAATATAATTTGGAATGAAAAAGAAGCAGGACAATGGGAGATGAGACCCAATGCCCTGCTTCTTTGTTTATTCGGAACGAACTGTAATATATTTTTGATTGCGACTTTTAGGTTTATCGGGAATAGTCATTTCTAATTGCCCGGATTCTAAAAGCGGATTGATATGTTTCAAAGTGAAGTTTCTTAAATCTTTGAAGCCGCAAAATACTGCAAGCTCTTTCTTGGATTTTGGTGTTGTGCAAAAAGTCAAAATCTGTTTGGATACCGTTGATAGTTCAATAACTTGGTGGGTAACTTGGTGGATAACTTGGTGGGCGTCACCCTCTAAGTTGTAGTTTACATTTTTCAAGATGACTCTGAAATCTGTCGCTGTTGAGGAGAATTCAGGCTTATATGCCGCTGTGTATCCAGGCAGCTTTTCAGTTTCACTGACGATTTTGCGTAGGCCACTTCCACGGCGTTCCATGTACTTCATGCGGTGGAACAGGTCAGCAATCACAGGGTTTCGTCGCATGGAACGGATACTGTAAATATCGTATTCCTGAATTGAGCCGCCGCCAAACATACCGCCCGGAGATGTGATTTCCACCCGATCATCAAACATATCAATATGGATTTCGCTGCCAAGCACAATATAATCACGATGGATAAGCGCATTAACAAGAGCCTCTGTCACAGCTCGTTCAGCATAATCCGGCTTGTCTACACGATACTGTGCCTTTTTGACAAAACGGACTTTGGAATTATTGCGAATAAATTCACTGCCGCTGTTCAGTAAATAAATCAAATTTCCCTCGTATTCTTTATCGTCCAGCGCATCATCAAAGATAGAGCCTTTTTCCAAGCCATTCCACCGGGTACAGAACATACGGGAGTTATAAACCGTGTGCTGATCGGTCATGAGTTTTCCGGCATTGGTCAGGAGTCCATTTTTATCAGTCAAACCGAAGGAAACATAATCGGATGGCTCAAAGCGGAGACCGGTCCGTTCCAGATAGGTTGCTTCCAGAAGTGTAAAGCTGTAATCCTTTTTTACCGCGTCTGTTGTTAGGGTATCAAAGGACTGATTGGTTCCCTTTAAGATCAGTTCATTCACAATGTAATCAGGGGCAATTACGCTTTCATTTCCAACACGGATATATGCTTCCATCACGCCGTCAGCCTTGTAATAATATGGGGTGCTGCGGCCGGGAGAAACCTCCAGAGCTAATAGATTTTTACTATCTTCCTGTAATGGTTTTAAGATGAACTGAGGTAATGGTGTGATTCGTTCTTTGATTAAGCGGCTGATCGCTTCAGCATCCTTTTGAACATCTGACAAGCCGATAGGCTCCCGGTCATCAGAGACTCCGAAAAACAGAGTGCCGCCGATCCCATTGGAAAAGGCACTGACACTTTTTAACCAGCTTTTTGGCTTTTTTGTTTCGAGAGCAACTTTGAAATCACATTCCGTTGCTTCGGCAATGAGCTGTTCTATCATAAAATCCCTCCTTTGAGGTTGTAGAATGTTCTTTTTTATTATACCCAGCGGAGAAAGTTATTGCAACGATAGAAGCAAAGAGTTCAGCGAAAACAAAAATATTTATGAGAGGAGGTCCTTCTACTATGGCAACCACAAGAATCATGCCGCTTCATGTCGGCAAGAGCCGCACAGAAAGTCGGACGATCAGTGACATCATTGATTATGTAGCAAATCCACAGAAAACAGATAACGGCAAGCTCATTACCGGTTATGCGTGTGACAGCCGGACTGCGGATGCGGAGTTCCTTCTGGCAAAGCGGCAGTACATTGCCGCTACCGGACGAGTGCGTGGTACAGATGATGTGATTGCCTATCATGTGCGCCAGTCCTTCCGCCCCGGCGAAATCACCCCGGAAGAAGCAAACCGGCTGGGCGTGGAATTGGTAAAGCGTTTTACCAAAGGCAATCACGCCTTTGTGGTCTGCACTCACATAGACAAGTCGCATATTCATAATCACATTATCTGGTCATCGGTCAGCTTAGAATATGACCGGAAATTCCGAAACTTTTGGGGCAGCACCAAGGCGGTTCGTCGGTTAAGTGATACAATCTGCATT
>ERZ791915.219-NODE-219-length-72905-cov-4.402800_pt1 | contig 72905 bp, 68 predicted proteins | sample MGYA00510139_ERZ791915 | MGnify/ENA primary metagenome ERZ791915 (study PRJEB30046, sample SAMN00792117) | human gut metagenome | study: EMG produced TPA metagenomics assembly of the A metagenome-wide association study of gut microbiota in type 2... | reverse complement strand
TTACCTTTATACTATTTAACGAAAGGTCGTGAGGGTGTGCATTTTCGGCAAGGGGGTGTGCACTTTTTAATTATTCCTAAAATTAACAATAAGCCGCAGAAAGCCGACCTTTGACCTGTAATAAGCAAACCACTATACCGTCCCGGTTGCAATCTGCTCGAAAATATGATATAATAACCCCAGACATAAAATCCGCTGAAAGCGGATTTTGCCGTGCTTTGCACGGCTTGCGGAGCACCGCAAGTCTGAGAATATTTTTCCGTCAAATCCTTTTGTCTGTTGACAAAAGCACGGCGTTCCGCCGTGTCGGCTGGCGCCGATTTGATTTGTGGTATAATAACATATAATAATTTCGAATTTGCAGGTGAGAAGATGGACGCATACCGTATTGCAATTTGCGATGACGATGATATAATACGAGAAAATTTATGTTCTCTTTGTAGTGATATTTTAACTGATGACAGTGTTGAATATGAGCTTGAGCCTTTTTGTTCGGCTCAAGAGCTTGAAAAACGGCTTAACAGCGAAAACTGCCCCTTTGACCTGCTGATATTGGATATTCAGATGGACGGCATGACGGGTATGGAACTTGCCCGTTCTTTAAGAGAAAAAGGTAATCGGGTGTCGATCATTTTTGTGACAGCGTGTGAGGATTATCTTAGCGAAGGATACGGCGTTCAACCTATTCATTTTCTCTTAAAGCCTGTACGGCGGGAAGCACTGGCAAGTGCGATCTACACTGATCTGAAGCTGAATTACATACCGAAAACCGTTGTGGTTCACATCGGAAATAAACTGGTGCATTTATCTTTTTCGGACATACGATATGTCGAGAGCTATAATCACAGCATAGTAATCCACCAAAGTACAGGTAACAGCACCTATTATTTTTCGCTTTCGGATTTTGAAAAACAACTTCCTGCGGGGCAATTTGCCCGCTGTCATAACAGCTATCTTGTGAATTTGAATGGGGTGCGTGAGATCGGTAGAACGGAGCTTTCTCTGCAAAGCGGCGAAACGCTCCCGGTGGGAAGAGCCTATTACAAAGCCTTTCAAAGCGCATTTGTGCGATATATAAATCAATAACAAAGAGGTCACCGCTTATATTCGGCGGTGATCTCTTAATATTCATTTTTTAGGCAGCTTAAGTGCTGTCTGCACGGTGAAGATCCGATCCTCCGAAGTGAAAATATCCAGTATGCTGTGGTAACGCACGGCGACGGTGTTCATCAGCTTTAAGCCGAAGCCGTGGGTTTCGGCATCATTTTTGGTTGTGAGATAGTTGCCGTCTGCGTCTTGTCTACGCTTGCCGGAATATGAATTCTCACACTTGACGGCAAGAAAGCCGTTCTTTGTTTCAATTTGAAAGCGGACAGACCGTTTTCCGTCGGTAACCTCCGCGGCGGCTTCTAACGCATTATCAAGCATATTCATCAAAAGCTCGCATAAATCGCTTTCGGCAACAGTCAGCTGCGGCGGAACAGAAACGAGCACATCAAATCTGATGTCGGACTGTGCCGCACGGTAAGCGGCGTCCTGCAAGATCGTATTGACTGTGAAATTTTCGGTAAACTGCGTTTGTGCCAAATGATCGTTTTGCTGTTTTATATCTCCAATCAGCTGTCCCAGCGTCTTATAATCGCCCTTCTGATACAGTGCGTCAAGGGCGATTATTTTATGCTTCATTTCATGGCGAATGGCGGCGCTGTCGGTCACCTTGCTTTCTATCGCATGATAGCTGTTCATGATAAGCTCGTTGCGCAGATGGAGCGTTTTGGCTTCCATCTGCTGTGAAATGATCGAACGTGTTACGGCATAGGCGGAGATGACCGCACATACGGCGACTGTCCAGACGGTGATCCAATACAGAAGTCCTGAATAATCATAAAGTTCCGTGACATCTGAGATCAGTCTGCCGATATATTTTGAAAGGCGGCTGTTTGTGAAAAACGATACCGTGTATGCGACAGCCAACGTAACAGCACTTACGGCAGCTGAAATTCCAAAATATTTCCAGAATTTACGTTGCCTGTTCATCACAAGATAGACTACCAAAAGTGCAAGCAGTAAAATGCCTATTTCCTGCCGATTAAGGAAATCGACCAATCCGTCATCAAGGAAATGATGTCCCATTCCTTTGGTGATCCATTGCATAGTAAGCCCCACAGAGGCAAGGAAAAGCGGTATCAGGCTCCAATCTGTTTTTTTGCGCACAATTCCCAAAAGAAACAGACCTGCAATCATTAGCGATATGAAAGCGGTCGCACCCGCCGGAATGCTGTAATAGTTTGCGTAGGCGTAGCTTTCGATTTCTTCCGCATCTACAGGAACAAAGCGAGGAAAAGGCGGGAAAACAATGCTTGTCGTGTCGGTCACCGTGCCGATAACGGTAAGCTTACATTCGGTATTAAGTGGCAGCGGAATAATCGCCTGGGCCTGCCCTGCCGCTCCCTCAGGCACAAGGGTCTCGGACTGCCACACCGCTTTTTCGTCTATGCTGACAGTCAGATCCATTCCTGCCGTTTCAAATACCAGATTACCGTATTTGCCGCTTGCAGGAATGACTGTTTCAAGCCGAAATCTGTCACCTATTTCGGGTGGTACGGAATAATCAAGCTCGGTGAGCGAATCGTCCTGTCCGATTTTGACGGCAGTTTGCCAGTCTATATATTGTATAGATGTATCAAGCTTAGTGAAATTCTGCAAAAACCATATCATTCCGATGCAAAGGATCGGAAACAGTGCTGTGCATATCCACCGTAAAGATTTTTGTATATTGCTCTCCATTATGACGAGAAACCTCCCGTTTGCAGTAAAATTTGTTGTGCCGATTGTCCGTATACTTATTTTACATTAAAATCCGTCGTTTGACAAGCGATATTTTGTCTGTGTAATTCTCTGCGACGTAAACGACAACAATACAGCGTAAACGACACGCCCGAAATCTCCGCATTATGATATAATATTTAATAAGAGCTATATGACTCAATTTTTTATTTTCTATTCTGCCGCTGTATGCGGTAAACCCGATTTTGAAGGAGTATGAACTATGAACAAGAAATTCATTTTTCGACGAGCGATAAGTGCGGTACTGGCTGTTGCGATGATAGCCGCAAGTCTGCCGTTTTCGTCATTTGCCGAGGACGGCTCTGACAGTCCGACCTTTTCATCTGATGCGGCAAATTCGCTGATGAAAAACACTGTCCCCGCAGGGTACGACAAGACGACTAACCCTTACGGCTACGATGTTGACCGCCCGTTTGCGATGGTGGAGCAAAACGAGCTTTTTTATTTGCAAACCACCGCATCATCGGTCAACGGAAAAATTGCCGATGTGGGAACGGCGGAAAGCCTGCTAAGCTTTATATCAAATAACAACACCGCATCGGACGGCTCTCTGCCGGACTTGAGCTTGTCTAGTAGTATTCAACAGCTTTCGTTTATACAGTCGGTAGCATTTGACCCTACAGGTTCTGGAAGAAAAGACTATGTTGTCTATGTCGGGGTTCACAGAACACGCAAACAAGTTTATGCCATTTTGTCCAATACCGTAACGGGTAAGCAGTGCGGCACCTATATTATTAATTTTCCCCTCGACTGGATCGCAGATTCCGACGGAGACTTTCAGGTCAACGGCTATGAGACAAACGCACTTCTTGATGTCGTCGCCGGCGACTTCGATAATGATGGCAAGGAAACCGTTATTGTCTATGTACCCGGCACAAAAAAGTCGGCAACACGGGTTACTACCGACCTTTACCAAGATATAAATAATGTCGGTAGTCTCCTCTGGGAATTGCGTTACGATGCTGACGGCAATAAGTTGACTAGTAATCACAATAATACAACCACAGGTGATGGCAGATCTTTGGGCTATGACCTGCTTCACGACCTCTATATTGAGACATACCAAAGCGGAAAATGGGTAAAAGGTGCAAGAAACGACAGCATCGGCGGCTCAAAACAAGATACATTGTATAACGCCATGCACAAGCTGAGCGTAAAAATGGTGGTCGGTGATTTCAACGGCGACAATATAGATGACCTTGCCGTGCTTTCGTATTTCCATGTAAACTGCATAACGAGCGACAACAAAAATGTATACCGCCCGCAGGTAAAAATTAAATACGGCGGCACTATGCCGAAGGAAGGCTCTTTTATCGATCAGAAAGCAGATGAATCTTTCTATGTCTGCCCCGAGGGCAAGCTCTCCGATGGAGAAGTACAGTCGTCAAGTAGTATGAACGCCTGCAATATAACGGCAGGTGACATCAACAATGACGGTTACGACGACCTTGTTGTTGCAGGTATTAAGGCTGAAATCGAAGGTTACGGTGAAACAGATGAAAGCTATCTTGCCTATACAACGCTTCTGAACAACAAAAACAATGGCTTTATTCAATCTGATTACAAAACCATGTCAACAAACGAGTGGACATATAAAAGCACCGATGGTGAAGACATTGTTTCTCCTTTAGCGGTGGAGGCGGTTGCTTATAACGGAGCCAGTGCCGCAGATTTTATCTTTATCAACGGCACGCTGTATACATACAACACCGCTACCGGCGAATTAAACACGGTTGCCTCCCAGGGCTATAAAATGAGCGGCTTTCAATTTGACGGTGCGCTCGGCGGGCACGAAGAATTCATCCGCTCGGTTGCTGTAGGTAATTTTGACGGCAACAATGCCGGCAGAGAGCAAATCGTATTTGTGACTTCCTGCCGGGACGGAGACGATACTTATTCTTTTAAAAAAGGTTTGATTTCCGCCACTTATAACGATACTGCCGCCGATTACGGCGCGGCTACCGGCTTTAAAACAACACTCTCCGATTGGGGTCCGAACAAAGCAGACGGCGGTTATAAGGGCGGCGGTGCACAGGTACTGCTGACTGCCTGCGACCGTGACCAGGACGGCGTTATCGCACGATATAAGGGCGTGAGCTACGCCTACAGCGACCCCGAGGTCAAGGCAGTTATGCAGGCGGCGCCCTACTTTGCGGCACTGGGCGATTCGGCAAATAACGAGACCGACTATACCATAACCGAAAGCTACGAGTTGGAGCAGTCCTCTTCAAAAAATGTTTCCTACAGCGTGGGTATGTCCTACAGCTACGGCGGACTGTTTGCGCCTTTTGAGTTAGAGATCTCTGCCGGCTATTCTCTTGAATGGAGCAAGAGCTTTTCCGAAGCACTTGAAACCGAATACGCCATGACCGTCAAGGCACAGGCATATAACACGGCACTGGTTGCAAGAACGCCGGTATTTGTCTACTGCTATGAGGTGCTGGACAAAAACGGCGCGTGGTCGGACGAGACGGCAATAAGCCTGTCTATCCCACAGCAGCCGGTGTATCAGCAGATGAGCATTGACGACTACAACAGCTTTGCTGAAGAATACAACTCCTATATGGAGAAAAAGGGCAATCGCGCCATCACCAAGGAGTCGGATAAGACCTCCAAAGATGAAGCCTGCTACTACCGTCTTGAAAAAATCAACGAAGCGGAAAACTGGCTGGACGGCAACGAGGGCAACCCTTATATGTACAATCAGCTGGGCTGGGGCGCATACAGTGCACTCGGCGCTCAGCAGCTCAGCCAGAACACTATCCGTCTGGGCTATGCGGGAGGTCTGAATGAGGTTTCCTATTCAAAGAGCAATATCAAATCGGTTTCTGAGGAGATTTCTCACGGATTTTACTTCAACTTCTCCATCAGCTTCGGCGTGTTCGGAGATGGCATACTGTTCTCGCACGATATAGGCTTTGAAACCAGTCTGAGCTATAGCAACGGTTCGGGCGTTTCGACCACGAAAACCTCCTCGCAGGGTTGCATCGGTGCGGTAAACGATATTGACGGTCCGGCACTTGCCGAGGAAGGAATCCCCGCAAGTATTTACACACAGTATACCTTTGACTGGACGCTGGGACAGTGGTTCCGTCACCTCTATGGTGAGGAAGGCAACAAGACTGTCTTTATCGGCTACAGCCTGTCAAATGTCAGCACACCCGCTCCTGCGGTAGATGATCTGGAGGCTGAACTGTTCGCAGATGATGCGGTTCGCCTTACCTGGTCTCAGCCCGACAAGACTCCGGGCTGGCCGGAGGTGGAGGGCTACTATGTGTACAGCGTGGAAAACGGCGAGTATACGAAAATTTCCGATCTGCTCTCCGCCGACACGACCTCCTATGACATTGAAAACATAAAAACCAACACCGACTTTAGCTTTGTTGTTACCTCCGTTTGCAAGATGGACGGCAAAGAAAAGGAGAGCGCATGGTCGAATATTGCCGAGGTCACCACGGCAAAGAGAGATTATAAGGTAAACTACTCGGTGGATAACAAAAATGCCGCCGACATCAAGGTGCGCCATCTCGGTAATGTTGAGATCAAGTCGGGAGATGAGATAAGCGAGAGCGAGATCATCAAGGTAAAGGTTACTCCGAAAAGCGGACAGTATGAGCTTGTGTCCCTGACCCTCGACAACGGCGGAGAATCAATGATATTCACGCCGGAAGCAGACGGAACTATTGAATGTGCCTTTACCCTGAACGGTGAAGCCAATATGCGTGTTTCCACCAAGCGAGCAATAAATTCCACTCAGATCACATTTACCGATACCTACACGGCAGACGGCACGGTGATTGGTACGGTCAGCGCGGCGGTGGGCGATGTTCCTCTGAATGCCCCCGGCGGCACGGTTACCGATAATGTGACCTTTACCGCCGTACCCGGCAAGGGCTACGGACTGAAATCATGGAAAATTACCGACGCAAGTGGCACCACCGAAACTATAGACGCGGCAGGCTCTAACAGCTATACATTGGGGCTTGCTTCCGAAAAATACACAGTCGAGGCAGAATTCGTAAGTCTTTCTGAAATCGGCAGGCTTGTAAAGGTCAATCTCCCGGCAGAGGGCGGTACGGTGGAAATCACCGATGCAAACGGCGACAGCGTTACTCTGAATGAGAATAACAGCGTGTATGTTCCTGTAAATTCCAAGCTGACCTTCACCGTCATGACGGACGCGGGCTGCAAGTTCCGCGCATGGACGGATGACGCCGAGGGACAAAGCGGCGAAAGCTTCACTATGACTATTACAAAGGACACTGAGATCGGTGCAGAATTTGATGTTCCTGTTCGTTTAAAGCTGACCTATTCTGCCGCAAGCGGTGAACAGACCGGTGCCGTGGTGACCAAGCAGGGCTATCAGTCAGGCGCAGGCATTCCCGTCGGCACGAAAATTACTCTTACTGCACAGGCAGCGGAAAATTACCGCGTGCAGAAGCTCGTCATTACCCGTGGCGGCAAGGTTGACACCGTAACGATCGACGACAAGCTGTACAGCCAGTATGATTATGAGCTTGTTGTGGACGCCGAAACCGACATTCAGGTGTATTTCACCGAAATCGAGCAATATACGGTTACGGTGGATAACCCGAAGCACGCAGATATGACAATCAAAAACGGTGACAAAGATTTCGTAAGCGGCAAAACCGTCCGTTACGGCGATGAAATCATCGTAACGGTCAAGCCGAATGAAAACTACCACCTTGCGGACGCGGCTTCTTGGAGCGACAACGGCGACGGCAGCTATACCTATAAAACCGGCGCAATCAAGGCGGATACCAATATCTCGGTGAAAATCGAGGAGATACCGGAATATACGGTCACATTCCCCACAACTATTGATGGCTGTATCCTTTCGGTTAAAAACGATAAAGAAAAGATTTCAAGCGGTGACAAGCTTCGTGAGGGAACACGGCTTACAGCAACCGTGACACTTGACCCGACCTTTATTCTCAAGGGCTGGTACATCGGCGGCGAGCTGCTTTCCGAAACAAACAAAAACGAAATAACATTTACTGTAGACAGCGATATACTCCTTACTGTTATTGTGACAGATGTAAAGGGTGATACAGGCGACCAAGGCGACAAGGGTGATACTGGCGCTACAGGTGTAGGCGTTAAGTCGGTAACTATCGACGAGGACGGAAATCTTATTATCACACTGACCGATGACACCGTGCATAATGCAGGCAAGGTAACAGGAGATAAAGGTGAACAGGGCAATCAAGGCGATAAGGGTGACAAAGGCGACAAGGGAGATACAGGCATAGGCGTTAAGTCGGTAGCGATAGATGATGACGGAAACCTCATAATCACTCTGACTGACGACACTGTGCATAATGCAGGCAAGGTAAACGCAAGCAACGGTGAAAACGGTAGAAACGGTGCTGACGGAGTCGGCATTGAGAATGCTGTTGTTGACGAAAACGGCAACCTTATCATTACACTGTCAGACGGTACTGTACACAACCTCGGCAAAGTCACCGGAGAAAAAGGTGACGCAGGAAAGGACGGTCAAGACGGTTCAAACGGCAACGGAATACAATCGGCTGAAATTGATGCCGACGGCAATCTGATTATCACGTTTACCGATGGCGTTGTTACCAATCTCGGTAAAATCGTCGGCACTGACGGCAAGAACGGTACGGACGGAAAAGACGGTAAGGACGGTGCTGACGGTAAAGACGGCATCGGAATCAAGGGTTGCCGTATTGACGATGACGGCAACCTGATACTGACGCTGACCGACAACACAACGCTGGACGCGGGCAATATTTCCGCGATCAGCGACAGCGTTAATGTTTCCAAGCCGCTTGCCACTGCGGCAGTATCCGTTGCAGGCACATCACTGCTCTGGAATGTCGTGAGCGTTGCAATCAGTATCATAAGAAAGAAAAAATTGGTCTGAGCGTAATTGAGGCTTCCGGTGAAGCAGCATATCGTGTACGATAAGAAAATATGAAGGAACACCGCCGCACAGAGAGTAGCTTCTCTATGCGGCGGTGTTTACTGTTTGATTTTATTGAGATGGCATTGATTTTTAGTAGAGCGATCGTTTTATTGCCTCACTTTAACCTTAGTACCATTGTAGAATTCAAAGGTTATCTCGCTGTTCCTGTGTACGATTGCTTTCTCTACCATCACAGTCCATAAGGTGTCGTTCCACTCGCTCAATACGGTCGGTTGTTTTTTCAGGGTTCGTATGTAAAGTGCCATCGCCTTATCTTTTTGACTGCGGAGAGTACGGAGGTTTTGCAGGCGTTCCAGTTCCGCTGCCGCTGTTTCGTACCGTTTAGTAAGTGCTTCATACTTTTTCAAGTACGCTTCCTGCGATTGTGCGGTGACTGCATTATCCTTAACTGCAGCCTTGACAAGTTCGGCAACAATCTGCGTTTCCTCAAACTGACGCTCAATATCAGCGTCAAGCGACTTGAAATCGGTCAGCTTTTTACGCATTATTTCGCAGTCCTCGATGATTTGCTTTCTATTTCCCATCATCTGGTTATAGGCTTTTATGAAGAGCTGCTGTACGGTTTCCGTATCCACAGTTGGCGTCAGACAGCGTTCACCGCCTTTGAATTTATTGTTGCACTGCCAAACGGTGCGACGGTAGCAATCTGTGGAATGCCAGACCTTTGAGCCAAAGAATCCGCCGCAGTCCTCACAGACTAGCTTTGCCGAGAAAATGCTCTTCCCGCTGTATGCGTTGCCGAGTGCTTTTCGTCTGGCAAATTCAGCTTGAACATGATCCCACTCGTCTGGTTCAATAATGGCGGGGTGGCTGCTCTCAACATAATACTGCGGCACCTCGCCTTCATTTTGCTTTGTTTTCTTTTGCAGAAAATCTACTGTAAAAGACTTTTGGAGAAGTGCGTCACCCTTGTATTTTTCATTTGTCAGAATACTGGTAACTGTGGTTTTGCTCCACTTTGCCTTACCGCTTGGTGACGGTATTTCCAAGTCCTCAAGATACCTGCAAATTCCTGCTTGGGTTTTGCCGTCAAGAAATAATCTGTAAATTAGCCTGACAACGGAGGCTTCTTCCTCGACAATGGCAGGGCGTCCGTCCTCGCCCTTTTTATAACCGAGGAAATGCTTATATGCCAAATGAATCTTGCCGTCAGCGAAACTCTTGCGCTGACCCCAAGTAATGTTTTCGGAAATACTGCGGCTTTCTTCCTGCGCCAGTGAGGACATAATGGTTATGAGCAGTTCACCCTTGCTGTCGAAGGTGTAAATACCCTCCTTTTTAAAATAACACTCAACGCCTTTTTCTTTCAGCTTTCGGATAGTTACAAGGCTGTCAACCGTGTTTCGTGCAAATCTGCTGACCGACTTTGTAACAATAAGGTCAATTTTACCTGCCAATGCGTCCGCTATCATCTCCTTGAAACCTTCGCGGCGCTTGGTATTTGTGCCGGAAATTCCTTCATCGGTATAGACCCTTACGAAATCCCACTCCGGCTTTGACTGAATGTATCGGGTGTAGTAGTCCACCTGCGCTTCATAGCTTGTGAATTGCTCATCACTGTCAGTTGAAACTCGGGCATATCCGGCAACACGCCTTTTCTGCACGGATGCCTTTGGCAGATGTGTCAAAGGATTTACGGTTGCCGGTATCATCGTAACTTTAGGCATTATGATTGCTCCTTTCTAATATTTTCTGACGGGCGGCTTCTTTCATCTCGTCCGTCCAACTTTGACTGCGTGAGCGGTCTTTCCAAATTCGTGTAATTTCAGAACCGTCATTGAAACAGAAAATCAGAGCATTATCATTGCAGACACGAATATGCTGAATTTGGTCGCAAAGCCACTCGTGCGTAAAATCATTCTGACCCAGGACATCAGCAGTGACTTGCTGTAGGGTAAACTCCGGTATCTGTTTAGACGCACAGACCGCTTTACCAAGTGAATTGAATGTTCCGCACACCCAGGCTGCGCCTGTTTTTGTGACCTTGCGACGATAGTTCTTTCCGCAGTTGTCACACACCAAAAGACCGGTAAACGGATATATTTTCTTTGTACTAGGCTTTTTGATGAATTGAGATGCTCGGCGTTCTTTTTCTTTCTGAACCGCCTGAAAAGTTTCCATGTCTATAATGGCTTCATGTGCGTCCTCTGCGTGGTATTTTGGAAGTTCACCGGTATTGAACATCTTTCTTTTTGTAATGTGGTTTTCACTGAAGGTTTTCTGCAAGAGCAGATTGCCCGTATATGTGTAGTTACTAAGAACCCTTGAAACGGCAGACTGATTCCATTTTCCGCCGAACCGTGACAGAATCCCCTCATCATTCAGCATTTTAGCAATTGAATTATAGCCGCTGCCGGAAAGGTATTCATTATATATACGGCGGACAATTTCAGCTTCCTTTGGAACAATAATATAATGATCATTTTCCATTCGATACCCCAGTAAAGTTCTGTCCCAAGGAATACCGGCTTCAAAATTACGTTTGACGCGCCATTTCTGATTTTCGCTTGCCGAACGGCTTTCTTCCTGCGCATAAGACGCAAGAATCGTCATCATCAATTCTCCGTCACCGCTCATTGTATGAATGTTCTGCTCTTCAAAATAAATATCCACCCCCAGGGCTTTGAATTCACGGACAGTCTGTAACAACGTGACTGTGTTTCGTGCAAAACGGGAGATGGATTTTGTAATCACCATATCGATTTTACTGGCACGGCATTCTGCTACCAAATTCTGAAAACCTGCTCTTGAATCCTTGGTGCCTGTCTTGGCTTCATCTGCATATACTCCTGCATAAAGCCATTCGCCGTGGCTTTGGATAAGGTCGCTGTAATAGCTGACCTGCGCTGACAGCGAGTGAAGCATAGCGTCTTTCCCACTGGAAACACGGGCATAAGCGGCAACTCTCTTTTTCCGCTCCAATTTTGGTGGTTTTGATACGATGGTTATTTTTTTTGACATTACGTCACCTCCTTGCAGTGTGACATATTACCTCTAAAACCATCATATATCAAGTCGATTCCGCAATATAAACTACACGAAGATATACCGTATTTTTCGGTCATAATTGTATCAATAGCGGTATAATCATCAGAGGTTAAAATCCCCATCGACATCATCTGTTTTGCCTGGAGCATTGAAGCGAGATAGCTTTCTAACCGCACTCTATAAGCGTTACTCATTACGTCCACACTTCTTTCCAAAGCGTCCGGCTATGTAGCAGCCATGAGAGCAATATTTTCTGTGACTATTCCCATAAGCGGTGAAATACCGCCCACAGCAAGCGCAGGTAAACTCATACACTGCCTTTTTGGTGATACACTCCGGGTGTTCCTTCCACCACGCATTACGGCAAGAATCCGAGCAGAACTTTTTCGGTTTCTGTTTAGGAACAACCTTTATCATTTTTCCGCACTGTTTGCAGGCAATGGTGTTCTTAGCCTTGCCGTCAAGACCATTACGCCGACAGAACGAGCGCACTGTATTATCTGAAATACCAAGGATTTTTCCTATTTTAATATATCCTGCTCCTTGCAGACGCATTGTTCGTATCTGATTCCTTTGCTGATTTGTCATAAAATTTTCCTCCAGTCTGAGATTACCTCAGTATCAACTGGAAGAAACTCAGCTTTCCGGTCCGCAAAAAATAATGCCCACCAAGGAAATCTATCCAAGGTGGGCATTGCTGCTGTATAGAATTAAGTTTTATCAGAGCATTTCGTTTACACGCTTCTGCACAGCAAAATAGTCATATCCTGCCGCAGTGAGTTTCTCCTTGCGTTCAGCGCCGTTGCCCCATTCGCCACGAATAACCTCGTTTGCAATCTCGTCAACGGTTTTCTTGTTGAGTATTTCGTTCACTCTTTTCTGAACCGCATTGTAGTCGTATCCGGCGGCGGTGAGCAGCCTTTCACGCTCAGCACCGTTATCCCACTTGCCGGCAAGAACCTCGTCAGCAAGCTGATCTATAGTTTTCTCGACAGGCTTTTTCTTGCCGTAATCGGTAAAGCAGATATCACCGTCAACATCGTATCCGCCTATTCTGTCTAGCCCCCACTGCCACATTGTCTGACAATAGTTGTACTTTGACGGACAGTCGGGGCTGTTAGTCCAGTGAGCAAGCCAGATGTCGTACCTGCCGACAATCTTGCTCTTGTCGTAATAGTTCTCCATAAAAGACGGATTTGCGTAAATTCCAGGCTTGAATCCCGCCTGACTTATCTTTTCACAGAAAGCAATAGCCATCTTTGTGCGTGTGTCCGTGTTCAAACCGCTAATCTGCTTTTTCTCTTCCATGTCGAAGAATACGGGATATGTCGGAGATAAGTTTTTGATTACCTCAATGCACTTTTCAGCCTCTGTCAGTGCCTGCTCAACGCTCATTGCATAGCTGTACCAGTAAAATCCGTAGTCAATGCTGTGTTTCTTGCAGTCCGCCACGAACTTATCCATAGTAACATCTTTCTTGGTGGAAAACCCCGCACGGATAATTGCGAACTTCACGCCCGCCTGTTTCAGCGCAGGAAAGCTAATGCCCTCCTGACAGTAGCTTAAATCAACACCTTTAATCTTCATCATTGTCCTCCTTTTCCGAGCGCTTATGCAGCTGCTCCAGTATGTCTTTCAGCTTCTTCGGAACAGGCAAACCCAGGTGCGCGGCGTTCTCAAGCAGCGAAATACCCTCGTTCGACAGATAGAAGAATATCACCGCAGTGCGCAGAACAGAGCCTGCCCCAATAACCCGAGTATCAAGAATATGCCCGCCGCCGACCAGAGCGAAGATAAGCACCTTTCTGCATATTCCCTTGAACCCGACTGCGCTTGACAGCTTCTTGTCCGATATAGCGCACATCACTCCGGTTATGTAGTCAATCACCACAAAGGCAATAAGCGCAAAAAGCAAACCATCACTCCCTCCGAGAAACCAGCCGAGCCACCCGCCGACCGCCGTAAAAATAAGCTGAATTGTGTTCCAGAATTCTCTCATAATAAACCCTCCAATCATTCGTCAACGATGTCGTAAGTTATTTTCATGACCTGCCCGTCCAGTTTTCGCACCGGCTCTGACAGGTTGTTTATTGTGGTAAGACACAGCTTGCATATTCCAAGCGCAAAGCCGAAGAAATGCTGACTGCCGCTTGAATACGGATAGTACGGCAGGACATACAGCGGCAGACTAAGTTCGTCCGTCTTGATGATATTCGCATACGAATACAAGTAGCTGTTTCCGTAGGTCGGAGCGGAGAACCTCATTCTGTATCTGCCGTAATCCTCGCCGCTTTTGATTATCTCAAGGGCAAGCAGTGAATAGGAAATGTTGCAGCTATCGCAAATCACAAGCGGAGTGTTCGTCTTTTCGTCAACATAAAATCCCCAGAAGCTCGCCGCCGTCATATTAGAGAGCGTTCCGTCAGCAACATACTGCCACGTCTTGCCCGTGGATTTGCCGTCCTTTGTGAAAACACGCAGCTGCCCGAAGTTATTTGTTCCGGTCGATTCTTTTCCGTCTATCAGCGGATATTTTGTAATGACGAAGTACTTATCGTCCCATTCAAATGCGCTCAGCGAATTGCAGTAATCGCCGTTCACACCCGCGCCGTAAAACCATCTGTAACTTCCCGAAACCCCCGAAGCGTATACATTATTGATACCAACTCCGTAATTTTGCAAAGGCACATCGGTTTCAATTACCTTTTTGGAAACCCGCTCATAAGTGTCCAGGTCAAAAATGTAATGATGAATATGTTGGAGCGCGGTTGCAACAATGTGTATCTTGTCCCCAATCACATAGGGGAAGAACGCCAGCCACTGAGGATCACTTTCCCAGTCGCTCTTTAGCTTCTCAATTTCTTCCGCAGGTAGGTTTTTCACATTGCTCGTGTTACAATCGTAATAATAACTGCCATGATGATAGCTGTTATCATAGGTCGAATTAGGAATACGCTCCGCAGCCGGAAACAGCTCTATGACTTTCTTCACGCTTATAATGCCGCAGAACGGCTTTTCCGTGCTTACGCTTATGGACATGGGGTCGAACATAACAACCTCGTAAATGCACCCGTCATGAATATGCTTTCCGAGAAGACGCACATTTCCATTGGACAGCCTGCCCATGTAAAACCACTTGAAAACTCCGCAATTGAACTGCGAATCCGGAATATATCGTCCGACAATATTGTGATACGCCTGCTTGAACGAATCCAGAGAACTGCTGTTAAGGTCAGTTCCCCCGCATGACAGATTCCAGTAGGAATGGTGCATTCCGTTTGTGCCGCCGTCCTTGGTTGTCATGCAGATACAGCTGATTTCGCCGTTCGCCTTATCCGAAGCGAAATCCCAGACGTGGCGGTAGCCCTTGCCGTTCTCAATACGACCGCTTTCGTTGGCGTTGTAAGTACCGATACTTGTATCCGTGTTCGTGTTGGCGATTCCTGCATGACCTATCTCCTCGTTCGTCCACGGGAGCATCATATTGTTGCCGTCCTCGGGAATTTTATCACGGCAAACTATTACCCCACGGAACGCAGTATCAGCGATGTTTCCCGAAAAGTCACGCAGCATATTAAAGCTGCGGTCGTTGTCGGAATCCATTCCGATTTCGATGTAATCAGGCGGGTTGAGAATCGTGTCCACTGCGTTGGTTATCATGTTTTCCTCGTGCAGTTCACGGACTACCTCGCCCGTCTTTTCGTCAAAAAGCTGAATGGTCGCACGTCCTTTTATCATGTTTCTTCCTCCTCGAATGGTACATAAATAAACGATGTCTGGAAACTGTTACACGGCGCGTTATTCAGCACATCGGTCAGATTTCCGACATCTCCGTCATACAGCAGAGCAATGCTCTGAACGCTGTCTTTCATCACAGAACTGCCGAATGCAAGCCAAATCGTACTGCCGAAATCACCCACGCCGAAATCTGCGGAAATCGGCTGCAAGCGGACCGTTTCCTTTTCGGTGGTGACTATCATTGTGAAAGCCGTTGTTTCAATGCGCTCTGCTTGGACGGGATTTCGCAGTTCAAGATACAGTTTCCTGTTCGATACGTTCACCACGATGATTGGCGGCGGGGTGATTATTTTCGGGCTCCATGCGTCAGGGAATATCGCTCTGATGGTGGGTTCAAGCGTTTTCCTTTCCCTCTCACGTTTAATGAAAGCTGGCATAGGTTCGTTGAACTTGAACTTGTGCGATTTAAGTACTTCAAACAGCAGAGTATCAGATGTACGAACAAGCGACTTTCTGACGGTTCGGCGCATAGTAAAACGAACCTCGTCCTCGCGGGCTTCAATGTAGCCGTCCCAGGGAGTATCTCCGGCGAGATAAGCGCCCATCACATAGCCCCAGGTCTGCATTTTCGGAAACTTACCCTCTGTGCCGTCAGACGAAACCACGCTCAGCGACATAGTGTTCTGATCGACCTCCGATGTAAACGGATAGGTATAAGTCTTGGTGTGCGAACCCTCGCTGAAATACTCCTCATACCGCATGACCTCGTTTTCGTTCTTTTTCAGAATGAATGCGAGAGTTCCTGCGGCTGATATGACGAATTTCACGGTCGAGCAGAACGCCGCGTATTTCGCTTGAATCGCATTGTAAGTAATGCAAAACAGCCGCTGTGACTTCTCCGTAACCGAAATATCCATGCTGTTTGTCGCGGTTTTCAGTTCTGCAGTGGATTCGCCCACATCCTTGCGTATCTCGTTAGTTTTCTGCTCCATCTGATAGAGATTGTCCGAAATGCTCGGACGGTAATCTCCGACCTCGATTGAGATTTCACGGCGGTTGTACGGGTTGAAACTCATGGCGATTATGCGGGTGTTTACGTTGAGGTTGAACGGGTGGAACACTATCTGCACGTTGTCGCCGACCGAAAAATTCATATTCTTGTACAGCGTCAGTCCGTAATTTGTAGTTCCCGAACGGCTGTCGGTTTCCATCGTGAGGTCGGATACATTTTTTCCGTCCATAATGCCAATGTAGTCCTGCGAACCTCTGTGCGAACGGATATTTATTTCCGTCCCGTTATACTCTATTTCTCCGCCGCAGAGCGCAATTAGCTGCATTAAGGCGGCTCGGCGGGTACATTCTCGATTTATTTTCAGCTTTATCGGAACGATAGGGTCGCAGATTCCAGCGGTCAGCGAAGTATCTTGCAACAAAGAAATAAGGCACTCACTCGGAGCGCCCTCAAAGTCAAATTCAGTCAGCTTGTACTCATCGTTGTTAAGTTCGTAGGACTTGTGTTCGCACTCAACCGTACAAATTGCAATGCCATTTGAAAGGGATTTCGACACCTTCACCACATTGAAAATGTAGTTCAGCGTGTCGCTTTTCAGTTCGACCTCAAGCCCTGTGAAAATCTCCTTTGCCGCCGATGAAATAACAGAAAACTGAAAGGTGCATTCTCCGTTCAGACTGTCGGTAAGCGATGCGGAAATCACCCGCGTAAACACACCACGCACATTGCCGTTTTCGGTCACGATTATCTCAACCATCACACCGCCCCCGCATTCCTTACCGTCACCTTGTTCTGATTCCACTGTATTCTTGAAATTACCTTAGTCAGCGGAACTCCGTCAATGCTCAGCGGAATCGTAATGTCAAACGCCTGCGCCTGTACTCCGTTGAAGCCTGAAACCGCGCCGTTCATGTCGAGGTCGAAATCTGACGGAATAGCGTTCTGCATACTCTTTGAAACGTCCTTCATCTCATCGCCGAAACCCTCACCAAGTCCCTCAGCCATAAAGCCGCCGAGATTGGCGAATAGCTTTGACGGCGAGTGTATTCCGAAGAAGTCCTTGATTCCGTCCACAATGCCGCCGAAAAATCCGCTTATCTGATTCCAGAGCCACGCGCCCGCATCAGAAATACCCTGCCACAGACCTTTCAGCAAATTACCGCCGACCTCCGCCATCTTGCCAAAGTAGCTGCCGAATGCGTCAACAATGCCGGTTATGATTTGCGGAATCGCCTTGACTATCTCCACGATGATGGTCGGGAGATTTTCAATCAGTGCAATAAACAGCTGAACGCCTGCCGCAACAAGCTGCGGAATAGCTCCGATAACTGCGTCGATAACGCTTGAAATAATCTGCGGAATAGCCGCAACAATAGTCGTGATGATTGTCGGCGGGTTCTGCACAAGCGCAACTAACAGCTTGATTCCTGCTTCGATGATAAGCGGAATTGCCGAAATCACCGCCTTGATTATGCCGTCAATTATCTGCGGAATTACCTCCACGATTGCCGCGATGATGTCCGGCAGAGCCGTCACAAGCGCCGTCAGCAGCTGTATTCCCGCTTCGATTATCTGCGGTATCGCGCCGATGAGGAAATCCACGATTCCCATGATTATCTGCGGCAGGGCTTCAATCAGCACAGGCAGAGCGTCAAGTATTCCCTGCGCAAGCCCCGTCACAAGCTGCAAAGCCGCGTCAAGGATAAGCGGAAGATTGTCCGTCAGACCACGGACAATAGTAACAATTGCTTTCACTGCCGCAGGAATCAGCGCAGGCAGTGCGTTTGCAATACCATTTACCAGTGAGGACACAAGCTGTACTGCCGCGTCAATGATAAGCGGCAGATTCTCAATCAGCGCATTAACGACAGTCATGACCGCAGACACCGCCGCAGGGATTAGCTGCGGGAGCAGGGATAGGAGCGTTTTCAGCACCTGCGAGAATAGTTTTGCGACCGTGTCAAGCAGTGTGGGCAGCAGGTCGCCGACAGCCGTCAGCAGAGCGTCCAGCGCCGTGGGCAGAGCCGCTGCGATGTTCCCAATAACCGGAGCGACGTTTGTAATAACGGTTTTGAAAGCGTCTGCCATGTTGCTGCACAGCAGCTCCATGTCAGCGTCCGCATCGCCGAAGCCTACGATGAGGTTCGACACAGCGGATTTCAGCGCATTGACAGAGCCGGATATGGTGGCTTCCGCTTCCTTGGCGGTGGTGCCTGCAATGTCCATGCTTTCCTGCATGACATGGATGGCTTCCACCACATCTGCATAGGAGGAGATGTCATACTTGATGCCGGATATCTTCTCCGCATCGGCAAGCAGTCGCTCCATTTCCTGCTTTGTGCCGCCATAGCCCAGCTTGAGGTTGTCGAGCATTGTGTAGCTCTGCTTGGCAAAGCCCTGGTAGGCATTCTGAATGGAGGACATATCCGTGCCCATCTTATTGGCGTTATCGGACATATCCGTAATTGCCATGTCCGCATACTTTGCGGCTTTCTCGGTATCGCCGCCGAGGGACTGGATCAGGCTTGCGGAAAAGCCCGTGACCGTTTCCATGTACTCGTTGGCGGAGAGTCCCGACGTTTTGTATGCGTTGGCGGCATACCGCTGAATCTCCTGCGAGGAGTCCTTGAACAGAGTGTCAACACCGCCGACCAGCTGTTCATAGTCAGCATAGGCGGCGATGACTTCTTTGCCGAGCTTCACGGCGGCGGCACCTGCGGCAACGGCCACTGCACCGAGCGCCACACCTACGGTTTTGAGAACCTTGCCGAAGCCTTCAAACTTACTGCCGGATTCCTCCGCAGCCTTGCCGCCTTCCTTGATGGCTTTCTCGTTCTCGTCCAGCTCCCGGTTCATGTCGTTGAGTGCGGCTTCGGCATTGTTCAGCTGTATCTGCCAGCTTTGAGTGCGGCGGTCGTTCTCGCCAAAAGAATCGGCGGCATTCTGCAAAGCAGTGCGGAGGGTGTTTATCTTCTGCTTCTGCTGTTCGATTTCCTTGTTCAGCACCTGGTTTCTCGCCGTGAGAGCCTCGGCGGATCTGTCGTTCTTGTCAAACTGGGAGTCCACAAGCTTCATTTCGGAGCCTAGCACTTTGAAAGAATTGTTTATCTCGGCGAGGGATTTCTTGAATTCACGCTCGCCCTCAAGACCTATTTTCAAACCGAAATTTTCGGACATTCTGCGTCACCTCCTTGAAATGGGCATAAAAAAAGAGCCTTGCGGCTCAGGGGATATATGAAAAAGGAGCAGCCGTGAGGGGTGCTCCTATATTATATACTTATATTAGATTATTCATTATCGTAAGTTTGCGTTATTTTTCTATTTTTTAGGGTTACTTCAATCTTCGAAATTATTTTTGAAGGATCCATATCCTTATGATCGTATGTAATCTGACCCTTTTCAGGCTTGATAAAGTATTGTACTTTTTCTTTATTCCCTACATAACTTACATATAGAACAACTATAGTATCCCCATCTTTATCAGTCTTTATTTGTGTTGTTAAACTGTAATCCGGGCTTGGTTTGGTTTTTTCTCTTAATTCAGGTGTGTACCAATCATCTAATCTCACCAAAGTAGCATCTTTGAATAACTCTCTATTTAAGGCCCTTAAGCAACGCTCAATCAACCTTTGTTTATTATCTATTTCAATTTTATTCTTACATTTAGGACAGCTCAAATAAAATTGATATCCATACGAATTGTCAGTAGAATCCTCAAGTTCAATTTCTGGATGCTTGGTACAATGAAAATGTATCCCTTCTTGATTGCAAGAATAATATTCTGTCCAGTTCTTTTCATGAGTAGAAAAAGATGTACAATTACCATGAGAAGTACGAGAACAATCAAACAAGGTACATTTTCTAAATGAGATTTCATCGTCGAGTCTATAAATTGTTTTGTCTTCCATCTAATTTCTCCATTTAGCCCCAAGAACATTATATAATAGGATTTTAGCGGTGTTTGCATTTACATATTTTATTATATCACATTTCCCCACATTTTTCAACCACTTTTTCAATTAAATCCCCATCGGCACAACCTCATCAATATCCGCTTCACGCTTAGGTTTGGAGATACCCATGAACTGCTTATGGCACTCCCATAAATCAAGCAGCTCCCCGAACGGCATAAGCCACACCTCTTCCGACCCGAGGTGCAGCTGCGCCGTTCCGTAATAGAACAGCCGCGTGAACAGTTCTGCGTCATTCACTCGGCTGTTACTGCGTTTTTTGAGGTATCATCGCTCTCAATGTTGCGCTTTGTGCCTTTCAGCATAGCTTCGGTGATTGCGTCTTTGTACTCTGCAAGCTCGCCGGGAGAGGTCAGAAGCTCCACGGTTTCCTCGGTGAGAAGCGGCTTTTTCTCGCTGTTTTTGAGATTATGTATATCAATGCTCTGATTACAAAGCAGAGTAATCAGCCAGATTATCTCGTCCAGAGCCATCTCCATATTCTCGGATTTCATCAGCTTATCGCCGAGATTGTCAAGACCGCCGTAGCGGTTAGAAATTGCTTTTGTCGCTCTTGTGGTGAGAATCATCTCATACTGCTCGCCGCCGATAGTTATTAAAGAACTGCGTTCATTCGTCATTGCTTATACCTCCGTTACTTGCCTGTTTCAGCAGGCTTTGCCGTGAATGTGGGTTCATACACAGACTTGTACCAACCCGTGATTACGCTGTCCGGAACGTTCTTCTCGCCCTCGGTCGCTTCCGCTTTCCACGGGTGCTTTCCGTTCCCGTCCGGCTTATTTCTGCGTAAGACCGTACCCTCAATTGTAGGCGTGGAAAACGTTATACTGTCGCCCTTTGTTGCAAGCGAGGTTGAAGGAATACCGAACTTCACTCTGTACAGCCAGAAATAGCGGTACTTACCGTTGGATTTCTTCGCCCTGAACCCGATAGCCACGGGCTTGCCACCGTCCTCGCTGGTGGAAATGACCACATTGTTGCTGTCAATGGTAGCGCCCGTCAGAACCGAAGCCGCATCATTGCCGATATCGTCAACGCCAAGTGAAAGCGTACCGCTTTTGAACTCCTTGACGATTTCGGACGCGCCGTCATCGGCGTAGAGAGTAGCTTCCGCAAGCTCCACGGAGAGGTCAGCTGAAATCGCCTTTGCAAGCGAAGCGGGGACTCCGTAGGTTTCGTTGCCGTCACTGTCCTCGGTTATTTCAGCGTAGAACAGCTTGTCAAGACCTATTGTTGCCATTTATATCTCCTCCATTTCATAGTTTTTCGCCGTATCAACGGCGTAGTGATGATAGCCTGTGTCGTCCTCGTGACCGACATATTTTCGGGTGGTTACGGTAATATCCGCGCTGAGCAGAGCCTTTACAAGCCTGCTCAGCGTGCGGGTGTAGTTCCCTTTGCTGAAAAGGGAAATCCGCACTTCCTGCACATCGGCAGTCGGCGTATTGTCGGCATGAAGCTCAAAGCTGTCGTATAGCGGAGTGAACACCAAGTATTCATCAGGAGCCTTTCCCGAATACACAGAGGTCTGCGCCGGGATTTTCAGCTTTTTTGCGATTGTTGAAAGCTTTGAAAGTAAGCTCACAGCCCCTCGACCTCCTTTTCAAATGCGGATTTCATGGCTTCCACGCACTGCTTTTTCACAGCGGATTTTGCAGGTTTCAGAAACGGTTTCGCCGAATGACTGCTTGTGCCGTACTCGAGGATATTCGCTATCCTAGCATTGCTTGACCCGTCAGAGCGAGGTTCGGAGAATCCAACCTTGATGTCGTGATTTCCGTTTTTATCGACCATAACCGGAGATAAGCCGAGCGACCGTTCAAGTTCTCCGGTAGAGCGGGATTTACTTTTAGTTCCCGAACCTACAACGGATTTCAAATTGCTTTTGACCTTTGCAAGAGCAACCTCACCGCCCGCCTGTAATATCTTTTCGGCAATGCTGTCGGTCTGCGCTCCAAGCCGAGAAATTCTCGCGAGGAACTCATCAGGCATTTTAACATCTGCTTTAGCCACTCGGCCGCACCTCCTTGCACAGAACCTCGATATACATTCCTCTGCCTTTCACATCTTCGACAGAGGTTATCTCAAATACAGAATCGCCACAGAGCAATCGCATATCCGTGAATATTTTCACTCCCGGAATGGTACGAAAACGGACAGGTCGGTAGCTTCGGAAAAGGCGGCTCGATTTGCCCATTTCTCGCTGCCGTGCCGTCCCTCACGATAAGCTCTGACTGTTGCGACAACAACATCGGATTTCGTCTGAAAGCCCTCGTCATCGAGCGTAACCCGTTTCTGCATTATCTGTATCTGCGCGTTCATCTTTCCGAAACTCATACTTTCCACCGCCTGTCCAGTCGCAGGAGCATATTCACTGTATCCCACACCTGTTTTCCTGCCTGAACATTATCTCCGAAAAAGCCGCCAGTCGAGCCATCGCGGCTCTCATAGAAATGCGAGGACAGCATTATTACTGCCTGTTCCGTGGTAGGCGGCATTGCGTTTTCTGAATAGTAATTCTCGGGCAAATGCTGATAGCTTTCGGCATAGAAAACAGCGGTGGTGATGAACCCGCTTATGAGTTCATCGTCCGCCGAGTGTTCAAGTATGAGGTTCTGCTTAACTTTCGTCAGTAATTCATTCATCACGAACCCGAGCCAGCTTTCATCTTGAGAATCTGCACAGCTTCGGGGAGAATGAGCTTGCCGTCAACACGCTCCTTTGTCACAAAGCCTACCATACCGTTGCCCGCGTACAGTTCCTTGAGTTCCGCAAAGGAACGAGTTCCGCGGTCGCCGATGTTGTAGTAGCTGAAGTCACCGAATGCGATTACAGGCTTTCCTGCGGCGATAGTAGGAACATACGGAGAAGTGTAGACCTCGTAGCCGAACAGCCTGTCGACCTCGCCCGCCTGGAGGGACGGCTGCCAGAGATATGCGCCGTTGTTATCTTTCAGCTTGCGGAGCGCCGCAATGGTCTGGTCGTTCATGATGAACTTCGCATTCTTGCGGTAGGGACGTTTGAGGGAGTACACAAGGTTGATGATTTCGTCTGCGGTTATTGCAGTAGCGCTCGCCGCAGTTACAGCGACCTCGCCGCCCTTGTCGGAGAAGAGTCCGAGAGGCTTGCCAACGCCATCGCCGTTGAGGAAAGCGTCCTCCTCCGCATTGGACAGCGCCTTTGCAAACTGGTCGATGATGTAATTTTCAAGACCGAAAGCATTGTCATAAAGCAGCTCCTCGGTTACCTTAACCGCAACGTGCAGCTTGTGCGCGTCAAGGTTAATCTGCGCAAAGGTCGCGTCACCAAAGGAAAGCGCTCCGCCCTCGTCAATCCACGCTGCGGCTGGCTTGGTTGCGGCAATGTTGATTTTATGTTCGCCGCTGGTTGTGATGGTGTGACCGAGCTTTCGCATGATGTTTTCCTCGGTCAGCGTGTCGATAAGGCGGTTGTCGTATTCCTCGGGAACGAGATATCCGCCGTTAGCGTCAACGCCCTCGGAAAGCACATCGGACACCTGTCTGAAATTCGTGCGGAGAGCGTTCAGCATTGCCGCCCTGTATTCATCGCTTGCTCTGCCGGACTTGGGCTTATCGCCGTTCAGCGGCTTTGCGGTGAGGGGTACTGATGTAGGCTTGGAAAGCTGCGCGTCCATAGCCGCCATCTGCTCCATACGCTCGATTTCAGCGCCGTAGTCCTTTATCTTCTGTTCCATTTCAGCGTAGGAAGCCGCGTCCTCTGCAGACACAGAAGCCCGTCCTTGTCGCGCTTGGTTTCAACGAAAGCCTTTGCGGCTTCCCACGCCTTGTTGCGCTTTTCGCGCAGTTCAATAATAGTCATGTATGTTACCTCCAGTGCTTAATCAAATCAAGCCGAGAAAATAAATCCTCGGCTTTGGTTTTATGTTCTGTTTTCGGCGCTATATGGCACTTTTCTGCAATCCTGCCCATAAGCGAATTAACCACCTGCGCTTCTGAATACATCAGAGCGTTAGCGGACTGTTCCTCCATAGGTTCTTCACGGGCAAGAATACCGTCCGCAAAGCCGAGTTCCATCGCTTTGTTTGCGTTCATCCATGTTTCTGCGTCCATGAGGTGAGAAATTTTCGCACGGCTCATTCCCGTCTTGATTTCATAAGCGTTCATAATGCTTTCCTTGACCTCGGACAGCATTTCAATTGCTTTCTGCATTTCGGCGGTGTCGCCCATCGCAACTGTCATAGGATTGTGTATCATCAGCATTGAAACAGGCGACATCAGCACCTTATTTCCTGCCATAGCGATAACGCTTGCCGCGCTCGCCGCTATGCCGTCAATCTTCACGGTTACATTTCCGTGATAGTCCATGAGCATATTGTAAATCTGAGCCGCCGCCACGCAGTCACCACCGGGCGAGTTTATCCAGACGGTAATGTCACCGCTGCCGGACATCAGTTCGTCCTTGAAAAGCTGCGGTGTGACGTCATCGTCAAACCAACTTTCATCTGCGATAGTGCCGTTGAGGAACAGCGTTCTCTCCGTGGTCTGCTCCTGCGTTTCTTCGTTCTGTATCATCTTGTTCGTCCACTTCCAGAATTTCTTCATCGGAATCCTCCTTTCCATTTGTCGATGCGAAAATACCCGCATCGGCAAGCTTAGTCATATTGCCGTTTATGAGATAAAGGTCTCCGCCGTCCTCGGCAGGAATACGGTCGAGGTTTTCAAGCTCCCGAATGTCGTTTGCAGACATCCAGCCGTTCTGCCTTGCGGTAGCGTACCCGCTCATGCGGCTTGCGTAGTCGCCGCGCAGCAGTCCGTCAACATTGAACTTGATAAAATACTCCTGCTTCTCGCTTGGGGTGAGGAGCGAACGAATCATGCTCTGTTCCCACCGCACAAGCCATGGCTCAAGAGTGTATTTCACGAATTCAAGCGACTGCTGCTCGATATTAGAAAAGCTCGATTTTTCAAGGTCGCCGACCATGTGCGGCGGCACTCTGAAAATTCGGGCTATCTCGTTTATCTGAAATTTTCTTGTTTCAAGGAACTGCGCCTGCTCCGGAGAAATACTGATGGGCGTGTATTTCATGCCCTCCTCAAGCACAGCGACCTTTCCGCTGTTGGAACTCCCACCGAACTGCGACTGCCACGCTTCACGAACCTTTGTCGGGTCCTTTATTGTTCCGGGGTGTTCAAGGACACCGCTTGGCGCTGCGCCGTTCGCAAAGAACTTTGCGCCGAATTCCTCGGTAGCAATTGCAAGCCCGATAGCGTTCTTCGCCATTGCAATCGGCGAGTAGCCAACAAGCCCGTCAAACCCAAGTCCGGGAATATGCAGGACATCGCCCGGCGAGAGAATGACTTCATATTCCTTGCTGCGGATTGCTTCGTCTGAACCACGGTAGTATTTGTAGTACAGATTTCCGTTAGAATCCCGGTCAACCGTCATTCGGTTCGGCATAAGCGGATACAGAGCAATGACCTCGCCCTTTCCGTTGCGGATAATCTGCGCATAAGCGTTGCCCCATAGTAGTAAATGAGTCATAAGCGTTTCACGAAACACGAACGAGGTCATTTCGGAATTCGGCTCATCGTGGAGCAGGCGGTAAAGAGAATGCGATACGGCTTTCTCCTTACCTCCGTCTGAACGGTATTTGTAGACGTGCAGCGGTAGTCCCGCTACCGCTTCCGACAGCACTCTAACGCAGGAATACACGGCGGTCATCTGCATTGCAGAGCGCTCAGTGACGTTCTTTCCGGCAGTCGAACCGCCCATGTAGAATCGGTAGGCGCTACCGGCAGTGCTGTTTTTAGGCTTGTCCCTTGAATGGAATAAGCTGCTGAATATCTTCATGTAGTCAGTCCTTTCGTAAAATGAGCATAAGAAAAGCACCTGCCATTGCTGACAGATGCTAAGGTGTTATGTATCAATACTGTGGTTCAGAAAGCTGCTTGCTGATATCTCTGCCGCCGTAAATAATGCGGAGAATTGTAACAACCGTCTTTTCCTCATCTGAAAGATAGAAAATCAGATAATTGTTTACCGGAAGAATTCTCAGTCCACGGCTGCGCCATGGTTCTTCGTCAAACAGCCGATATCGCTGCGGCATTTCATCAAGAGAACGAATTGACTTCATTATCTTGTCTGTCAGTTTTTCGGCAATTTCCGGTTCGACAAGGCTGTCACAAATATATCTGTAAATGTTTTTAAGGTCCTGCTTTGCGGAATCCGTATAGAAGATTTGGTATTTCATTTATCAAGCTCCCTGCGGATTTCTGCTTCGACCTCGTCTATTGAATGTACTCTGCCTGCCCTGATATCTTCCATGCTCTTTTCCAGCTCGGCATAAAGCTGTTCTCTGGAAAGCGAGTCCATCATAAGAATGCTGTCGTCAACAGGCAGCTTAACATCAAACGGAATGCCTTTCTGAAGTACGACCTGCCTTAAAAACATACCAACTGCGTTTGACATAGGAATGCCAAGACAGTCAAGAATATGTTCAGCCTCTTCTTTTATTTCCGGTTCAACACGGGCAAATACATTTGCAGTTCTAGCCATAATGAACACCTCCAAATATCAAATGCGCTATCGGTTTTTATTATTATACCACATTTGCTTGCAAAATGCAATACATTTGAAAGCACTTTTACAAAAATAGCAGCCCTCTTTCATCATAAACACTAGCCCCGTGGTCATTTCCGCAGCGGATAGCGCGGTCGAGAGCCATAATAGTAGCTACTGCTCCGTCAATCTTTTCTGTGGACTTTTCCTTATCAGCCTTGATGTTACCGGCGGGGTCGGTGCTAATGTAGATATTGTCCATATTCCACCGCAGAACCGGGTGACCGCTGTGGGCTATCTTCTGTTCAAGCACCAGTTTCATCAGTTCCTTTGTCGGCGGTGACATATCCTTGAAACCTTGTCCGAAAGGTACGACTGTGAATCCCATGCTCTCGAGGTTCTGAACCATCTACACTGCTCCCCATCGGTCGAAAGCTATCTCTCGGATGTTGAAGCGCTCTCCGAGCCGTTCAATGAACTGCTCGATGAAACCGTAGTGAACCACATTTCCATCGGTGGTCTGGAGGTAACCTTGGCGCTCCCACACATCATACGGAATATGGTCACGGTTAACACGCAGAGTCAGATTATCCTCGGGAATCCAGAAGTACGGCAAAATGATGTACTTATCCTCCTCGTCCAAAGGAGGAAAAACAAGCACGAATGCCGTTATATCCGTGGTTGACGAAAGGTCAAGGCCCCCGTAGCAAACGCGCCCCTCCAGTTCGTCCTCGTCCACGGCAAAGGCGCACTTATCCCATTTCTCCATCGGCATCCAACGAACCGCCTGTTTTACCCACTGGTTCAAGCGAAGCTGTCGGAAAGCGTTCTCCTCGCCGGGGTTTTGCTTTGCGGAATCGCAAGCGGCTTTGACCTTATCTATTCCGACCGTAATGTCAAGGCTCGGATTTGCTTTCTTCCACACTTTCGGGTCAGTCCAGTCATCGGATTCATCTGCGCCGTAAATCACGGGATAAAAAGTAGGGTCGATTTTCCGACCCTCAATTATATCCTTGGCTTTCTGGTGCGTTTCGTAGCAAATGCTGTGAGTGTCAGTTCCGGCGGTGGTTATAAGGAAATACAGCGGCTGCATTCTTGCGTCACCGGAGCCTTTGGTCATTACATCAAACAGCTTGCGGTTCGGCTGAGTGTGCAGCTCGTCAAAAACAACGCCGTGAATATTGAAACCGTGCTTGCTGTACGCTTCAGCGGACAACACCTGATAGAACGAGTTCGTTGGTGTGTATATTAGCCGCTTCTGTGATGCTAAAATCTTCACTCGCTTTGACAGCGCAGGACACATTCGTACCATATCCGCTGCGACATCGAACACGATAGCCGCCTGTTGTCTGTCGGCGGCACAGCCGTAAACCTCGGCTCTTTCTTCGCCATCGCCGCAGGTGAGGAGCAGCGCAACAGCGGCGGCAAGTTCGGATTTACCTTGCTTCTTCGGTATCTCGATGTATGCCGTGTTGAACTGTCGGTAACCGTTCGGTTTCAGCGTTCCGAACAGGTCGCGGATAATCTGCTCCTGCCAGTCGATTAGTTCGAACGGCTTTCCGGCCCATGTGCCTTTGGTGTGGCAGAGGTTCTCAATGAAAGCCACGGCATAATCCGCAGCGGATTTATCGTAGACCGAGGATTTCAGCTTGAATTTTGTCGGTTTGTACTTTTTCAGCTTTCGCATTAGTTTCACCCCCTCCGAACGAGGAAAACCGCCCGCAGGCGGCTTTCGCAAGTGTTCAGTTGTATTCGTGTATCAGTATCGCAAGCGCCTTTTCGGCTTCGGGAGTCTGGGGGTTGATGTCCTCGCCCCGGTCGTAGTTGCAAACGACCCTGCCGTCCTGCTTGAGCATAAGTTTGGAAATCCTGCCGCCGCTGATTCCGTATTCCTCGCTTGGCTCTTCGTAATGCTTTACCCAGTAGGTTATCGAAGCCATTCTGCCGTTACTGCCCTTAACTCCAATCGTGCCCTGTGTCCACATATTCTCGTCCTCCGTATTTGTGTGTTTTCCTTTCGGTGACTGTATATTAACTCTAAAGCCGCATTATATCAAGCGGTTTTCGGATAATATGGTACACAAATATCAGCGGTCAGAACTGTGTGTTTTATTGTGAATTATATTGAGAATTTTCTCCTGTTCATCGGCGGAAACACCTATGCTTTCTAAGGCTTCACGTGTGCCGCAATCCGGGCAAATCTGCGTGTTGGGGTACTTTCTTGAAAGGGCAGGATACCCGCTGTACTGCGCCCCACAGAGGGGACAGGTGCGAAGATTTGAATTGTTGTTTACTTTCATATTTGTCCCTTTCTGCTGTTCTCCAATGCGGAAAGTAACACGCTCTCATCAAAACCAAAATTACTGTAACCCTCAAGGCAAATCCGAACATACGAACCGCTTGGTAACCCCAGCGGTCGTTCCTCGTGCATGATGTACACGAAAGCCTTTCTGAGTACGGTCTTGCCCGAAAAGTATCTCACGGGCAGTTCAAGTTCGGTCTTGTAGTAGAAAGCCGGAAAGCCCTCGTACACATCAAGCCGTTCCTCATCAGTGGATTCGACTGACCAGACTGCAACAGGGACTTCCGCTCCAACCTTTGGTTCAATCGTAAGGTAAGCACCCGTTTTACTGCCCTTGAAGAGCAGTTCGTAGTCCCTGATTACCGCAGTCCCCACGGGCTTTGCCGTAGGACACCGCAGTGCCATTTGCTGCAGGTTCAGATTACTGCCGTAGGCTAAATAATAACGTTTCATAGTGATAATCCTTTCCGAAAGGTTCAGTTTCAGAAATCACCTTTCTACCACCAAAAGCCCCACGATGTGGGGAGTTGGGGGCAGGAAGCTGATTACTGCGGCCTGCCGTTTCTGAATGCAGTGTCACCCTCGAGCCGCTTGGTGTAAAGCTCCCTTGCGGTCTTGAATTCATCGCCGATGAACCCGAGCCGTAAAAGCCATGTTCTCATTGCGTACCTGGGGTTTTCGGTCTGCTGAGGATTTGCGCTTGCGGTCTTGACCTGCTTGGCAAGCTGGCTGAGCGCTAAGCAAAGCTGAATGTAGCTTTTCAGCTGACCTGCGTGAAGTCCGTTCTGCTTGCCGTTTGCGGGAGCTTCAAACTGAAAGAGCCGAAACTCGATTGTGCCCTTTGTAAAGGTTGCGTGCAGGTTCAGCATATGGTAGCGACTTTCGTTGTAGTGCGCCGACCTGCCGTAATCTGCGTTCTGACTGCCGTACCAGGTGTCCGCAAGCGCCGCCATGGTTTTCGGCTTTTTGCGGTTGAGTTCCACCAGAAAATCCTTGCTGACCGTGCGGCAGTAGCGGCTCATGCGGCTTCTGTCGAGGTTCAGTGCGCTTGCTAAAAGGCTTTCGTGGCTTGCCATTATGTTCGCGAGGTTTCGCAAAGTCTGCGGTGTGTGACCTTTTGCACCGATGTGAATGTGAACTCCGCAGCCCCTTGTAGCGTCGCTTTTCGCACCCACCCTCCTCAGTCTGCGGATAAGCTCCTGCAGGGTTTCCATGTCTGCGTAGGTAAGTATCGGGGTGACTAATTCGCACTTTTCGCTGTCTGGCCCGTGAATGCTGACGTCCTTCTGGAACTTCCACTCTCGACCCTCGCCGTCCCATGCGGAGTAGGTATCGTAGCCGTTGCGGCCTGCGGTGTGTTCATGTCTGCCTGTTCCGAAGAACTCGGCGGCAAGCTGCGCGGCTTTCGCTCTTGTAATGCTGTTCATCTCGACCTCGACCCCTATGGTCTGGTTCATCATTTCCTCAATCTGCTTGGTGGTTTTCTCGTTCATTTTTGTTTCCTCCGCTTGTGTATTTCCTTTCGGTGTACACATATTAACTCTAAAAGCAGTATATAGCAAGCGGTTTTACCACAATATATTGAACGAAATACACACGCTGAAATTGTGTATATCAGCCACGAATTTTGCGAACCACATCTACACCGAGAACAGCGTTCAGTCCCGAGCCGTTATCCCAGTGGACGAGCAGATTTCCCACGTCATCGACCCATCGAACCGTGCCGCAAGTGCCAATCGGCGGCGCCTGGAAATCGTCCATTGAAACCAATTCCACACGGCAGCCGACAGGGTATTCTCTGCGGTACTGTTCGATTGTTTCTTTACTCGGAAATCTCATGGTTTGCACCTCCATTTCTGAAAGCCGATGAGCCCGTAAGGTTTCTCAGAAGAATCTTCCGCTCGGTCTTGTACTCCGAACCGATAAACCCCAGCCGCAGGAGAAAGCAGCGGAAAGCGTACTTGTCGTTGTCGGTTTCCTTTTCCTTTGCCGTTACTCGCTTCGCATTTGCGGCGAGTTCGCAGAGCGCCGAAATGAAATGCGTGTATGCCTTGCATTCATCAGCACCGCAGTTTGCGAACCATGGGAATTTCACCGTGCTGTCCGTGACCTCAATCGGCAGGCTGTCCACCGCTAAGGCTCTGCGGATAAGTCTGCCTTTGGCTTCGAGCAGCTTGATGAGGTTATCCACCGCTGTACCCTCAAGCGGAACTTCCACCGTAAGCCCCACAGGTTCGCTGTGTTCGGCGCTGTTGGCAGCTGCGGGTACTTCCTCGGTATCCATTTCCAGCGGTTCTGTGTCGGCAACCTCGGCGATGAATCCACGCTCCGCAAGGAATTCAATCAGACCTTCGATTTCTTCGCTGTCGGCTCTGTCGTCAAATTCAAGATTTCCCTCACGGGTCACCGTGAAATAGTCGATTCGGTAAGCGTGGGTCGGGGTTCTCATGTAAACTGCGTCCGCTCCCGTGAACTCGCTGATTGCCTTTACAAGCGGTTTTCTGTCCTGCGCATTGTAGTAAACTGTCATTGTATGTACCTCCTCTTTCCTTTCGGTACTACACATTTTACTCGAACATGGGGATAAGTCAACGGGTTATTAACAGAAAGCCGCACATTCTGCGTTATGCACAATGTACGGCTTAACTATTAGTCCATAATGTAAACCCTGACCTCCACACCGAGTTTGCGGCAGTTGTCAATGACAAACTTTGTTCCTCTGGATTTTCCGTCCCAGAATGCAAGCACGATATCCGAATACTCGATTATCGTGATGTTTCGTTTCAGCGGAGCGCTCCTGCCGAACCTTGTGTATTCCGGCAGGAACTCCGTCAGCTTTATTCCGTACGCCAAAGCATACTCCCTTGCGGAAGTATCTACTCCTTTAGCGCCGCCGGACACGATTTCCGTGGTATTTTCGGGGAGATATCTGCCTAAATCACCCACGCTCAGCCCTCTTGAACCAATTACAGCTACTTTCATGTTGCCCTCCTTATAAACGCATTATGAACGCACTTTGAACTCACTCCATACATTATAGCACATTATGATGTTAAAATAAACACATAACGGATATAAACAGGAGGAGTTTTATGGCTATCAAGAGTTTATCCATCAGAATTGACGATGAAATGCTCGACAAACTGCATTATGTTGCCGATTATGAGGCTCGTTCCGCAAATGGGCAAATCATCGTTCTGATTCGTGAGTGCATAGAAAAGTTTGAAGAAAAGCACGGAAAAATCGTGCTCGGCGATGAGCCGGGCAACGCTAATTCAAGCAAGAACTGAACCATGCAATCCCCGAAAGGACAAAGTAAACACACGGCAGAGCAACACCATTTCCCCACAGCTTGTACTCGGCAGAGTCGCTGTGGGGATTTTTCAGCCATGCGCAAATCTGCTTTTCGGACTTCGGCTTGACTGCGCTGCCGATGTTTTTGCGATGAGTTTCAAACACATCTTTCCAGAATGTCAGTTCTTCATCTGTCGGCTCGTCCGTTCCGAGATCTGCACACCACCAGTCGGGAAATCCCTGCAGCCGTGCGCACTCGGTCGGAGTAAGCCTGCGGACTATGTATTCCGGAGAATTCACGGTAGGCGGGTCTTTGTAGTCGCTTGCGACAAGCGTATTTGCGAGATTTTCCTCGGCTTCGGTATGATAGGAATTCTTGCTTGTGCTGTAAACAAGCGTTTCCGAGCCGCCTCCGTACATTCCGCCTGCGGCTCGGAGCGCTCCGCATTTATCGTTTTCGCTGTACTTTGTGTAGCTATCCTGCGAAAATGCGACAGCATGGCGGTCGGTGGCATTCAACGTGAATGAAACGTCCTCATTCACACCGCTGCCTTGCGGACCGTTTTTATCGGCTCTGCCTATCATCGAACCTTGGACGGCTACGACTGCCACGCCGCCTTGGTTTGAGTCGGGAGAATTACCGCCCGTGTCTATTGTTCGTGATGTATCTGTTTCATAGCAGTTCTGCCGTGCGTTTTTCGTGCCATCGGATGTGAAACGAACATCAAAGCAGCGAGTATCTTCAACCACAAACGGCTGATTGTTGCCGCCAGTTCCGTAGGTTGACGAAACCGTTGGAGCAATACCGTGCAACTCCGTATAGCGCGTATCCTGCGAGTGATTTTCATAAACAGTCGCAGGGACAGTCCCTGCGCGGAGGGTGGGCGAAGTTTCATCTTCGTAGCCAATACCTCTCGCTTTTGCCGAGTGTTCCGTGCAAAACCCTGCTGCGGACTCCATCACGCACGGTGGGTGATGAGCTTCGGCTCGGAGTGTACAAGTTACTTCCTCCGTCACGTCCATTCTGTTGCCGCCCTGGTCGTTCAAGCAGACTGCGCTTGTCGTTCCAGTGCAGCCTTCAGCAGCGGCGGAAGCTCTTTTCCACGTTTTGAAGCTCTCTGCAGAATACCCCGACAAGCCCTCGGACTCAAACAGTATTTTTCCGGCGCATTCGCTATCAAAATCTGCGACAAGGAAGATACGTTTTCTTCTCTGGGGTACTCCCCAGTATTGCGCGTCAAGCACACGCCAAGCGATTGAGAAACCGTCTGCCAGTATCTCTCCTGCGTTTGTCCATTTCTCACATCTAGGAACAGAAACGGTTTCGTCACTGACCCTGCACAGGCTTTCGAGGACGCACCGGAAGTCCTCGCCCTTGTTGGAACTGAACGCTCCGGGGACGTTTTCCCAGACCGCAAATCTCGGATATTTGCCATTGGTCGCACACCTCATTTCTTTTATAATTCTGACCGCCTCATAGAACAGGCTTGATCTTGAACCGTCAAGACCGCTGCGTTTTCCGGCAATGCTCATGTCCTGGCACGGACTGCCGAACGTGATTATATCCACTGGCGGCAAATCTGCTCCGTTCAGCGATGACACATCTCCGTAGTGCTTCATCTGCGGCAGTCTTTTCGTTGTTATCCGGACAGCGAACGGCTCGATTTCCGAAGCCCACAGCGGAGTAATTCCCGCAAGCATTCCTCCGAGCGGGAAACCGCCGCTACCGTCAAAAAGGCTGCCGAGCGTAAGTTCATTCTTCATCGGTGACCTCCAATTCGGAATAGGGCATCGTCTTTCCGTCACGAATTACAGATACATTCTCTGCAGAGCCGACTTGCTCAATATACCGCTTCACGATAACATCGCAGAACTTTTCATCAAGTTCGATGGTGTGACAAATGCGGTTTGTCTGCTCGCAGGCGATAAGCGTACTGCCGGAGCCGCCGAACGGGTCGAGCACGATACAGTTGCTCATGCTTGAATTCTTTATTGGATACGCAATAAGCGGAATCGGCTTCATTGTCGGGTGGTCGCCGTTTTTCTTCGGCTTGTCGAACTCCCATATTGTCGTCTGCTTGCGGTCAGAGTACCATTGGTGTTTGCCGTTCTTCTTCCAGCCGAACAGGCACGGCTCATGCTGCCACTGATACGGCGAGCGACCGAGAACAAGCGACTGCTTCTTCCAAATACACGTTCCGGAAAGATAAAATCCCGCATCAGCAAAAGCCTTGCGGAAGTTCAATCCCTCTGTATCTGCGTGGAAAACATAGATGCTTGCATCGTTCGCCATGGCTTTCTCCATGCAAGTGAAAGCGTCAAGCAGGAACTGATAGAACTTTTCGTTTTCAAGATTGTCGTTCTTGATTTTTCCCGCCGAACCCTCATAATTCACATTGTACGGCGGGTCGGTAACTACCAGGTTTGCCTGTTTACCATTCATGAGAACTTCGTAGGTTTCCGGATTGGTGCTGTCACCGCAGACAAGTCTGTGATTTCCGAGCAGCCAAAGGTCGCCGGGCTTTGTAATACAAGGGTTTTCCAATTCACCGTCCACATCGAATTCATCGTCTTTTGTGTCGGAATCATCGTCAAAGAACGTCGCAAGTTCCTTTTCGTCAAAGCCCGTCAGTGAAAGGTCGAAATTGTCTGCCTGCAAAGCTTCGATTTCAACTTTCAGCATTTCCTCGTCCCAGCCTGCATCGAAAGCCATTCGGTTATCTGCGATTATGTACGCTTTCTTCTGTGCGGGCGTAAGATAATCCACAAACACGCAAGGCACTTCGGAGATATTCTCCGCCTTTGCCGCAAGAATTCTTCCGTGACCTGCAATAACATTGAAATCCCTGTCGATGATAACGGGATTGATGAACCCGAACTCACGCAGCGAGGAACGCAGCTTGTTCAGCTGTTCCGGCGAGTGGGTTCGGGCGTTGTTGACGTATGGTATCAGCTTGTCTATCTGGACAAGCTGCATTTCACTGGTTGTGTTCATCTGACGTTCCTCCTTTTCAGAACCTTGTGCAAACCCTTTCGGGCGTCCGCGATATTTCCTTTAACAGCCTGTCCTTTTATGGTTTTGTACTGCTGAATTGTAAGGCTCGGACGGCTGTCTTTAAGTTCTCTGAAAAATTCGATGGTGTCCTTTGACATAGCGTTATCCTTTCCTTGAACGAAGCAAACGTTCCATAGCGTCGTTCAGATCATCACCGACGGGCTCGGTGCAGTTCTCCTTGACAATTCCGTAAATCTCGTACCAGATGAGATTTGCGTTCTTCTGAAATTGCTGCGACATCTGCACGAACGGCGAAGCAATAACGCCGCCCGTGGTCGGGTGCTTGCCAAGCAAGCCGTAAGTGCTGATTGCTTCTTCGCACTGAATGTATCTTGCGTATGCCTGCGCATAGGCTTCGATGAGCCGCTTGTTTACGAGGTTCTCGCAGTTCCTTTGCTTAAGCCACAGCCATGTTTCTCGGTATATATCGTCAGCGCCGAGCGGAACTCCGTTCTTCTGCCGAGCCGAGAGATAGTCGCTTGGCTTCGGCATATCTGCGCCGTTCAGAACAGCGCCTTCCGGCAGGTCGACTGCTTCAAGTTCGGCAGTGTCGAGCGCAGGTATGTCGTTGCTTATGATTTTCACCGGAAGTCCTTTCTGCTTTTTCTCTGCGGCAGGAGCGGGTTTATCTCCGGCGCGTACCCGTCTGCCGCCTCTGTTTGTTCCGTCCTTAGCCATGATTATCACCTCCGCAGGACAAGAAAAAAGGACGGTTCACACCGTCCGAAAATATTTCATGGTTTAATACCCCGTTTGAACCCCGATTTTTGCGCACGAAGCCCCGGGCCGCTGTCCGCAGTAAAGGTCACAGAGATATCAACCGCCCCTACCGGTCGCCGAGGTCGTGATGTATCTTCGTATGACACGACTGACACAGCGACATCAGGTTTCTGAAATCGTTACTGCCACCGCGTGACACGGGAGTGATGTGGTGTACCTCTTCGACAGGAGTGAGCCGACCCTCTTTCAGACACATCTCGCACAGTGGGTGAGCCGAAGCATACCGCTTTCGTATCTCCCGCCACGCTCTGCCGTATTTCTTGTTGCTGTCGGCAGGACGGATTAGCTTGTTGTAGCGGCGGTTCATCTGCTTTGCGTGTTCCTCGCAGTACTGTCCGTCACAACGGTTGGGGCAGCCGGGGTAGGAACAGGGGCGCTGTGGTCGTCTGGGCATGGGTGTCATCTCTTTTCTTTTTTTTGCTGATTATATCATACCACAAAGGGGCTACTGTAAAATAGTTGATTTTACTGTAATGTTTCAGGCACGATTACTTCACGCAGCGCCTTGTGGTGCATTTTGTAGATGTTATCTATGCCGTATCCCATCTGAACTGCAATCTGCTCCCAGGTCTTGAAACACAGATAGCGGAGTTCAAGTAACGTCTGATATTCGAGATTTGAAACGCCGCGAATCACTCCGGCGATCTCTTTTTTCAGGTCAACCAGGCTGTCAATGTCTGCGTTTATCTCGCTTTCCATATCCACGATTTTGATTATAACATCTTCCATACGGTGGATATTTCTTGTGGAGTTTCCGGGCATATCGCTGAAAACCGTTGTCGCTTTCTGCGCAAGCAGATTCAATGAAGCTATCTGCTCCATCTTGCTGTTGATACGCTGATCTATTCTGTACGCCTGTCCGAGATATTCCTTTGCCGTCATGCCGAAACCTCCTCTTTGAGCTTTTTCAGAAGCAATTCTCCGTTCAAGCCAGAAAGTATCGAAAACCAGTTTGAACGAAAGAAATTTTCGATACTCCGCTTGTCGTGCTGTGCCGATTTATCGTCCGGTGTATATCGCAGACGTTCCACGGCATCTCGGTAATCCTTGACCGCTTGTACGATTATAGCATTTGCCAGTTCTTTATATGGGTTCATTTATGTACCTCCGCTTTCACTGCGGTGATAAGAGCCGCCTGCGTTGTGTCCTTGGTTTTCAGGGCTTTCATAATCTGCTCGTCGATAGTGCCTTTTGCGATTATGTGCTGAATGACTACTGTATCTGCGGTCTGACCCTGCCGCCATAATCGGGCATTTGTCTGCTGATACAGTTCAAGGCTCCATGTTAGCCCGAACCACACCAGGGTCGAACCGCCGCTTTGCAGGTTCAATCCGTGTCCGGCAGAAGCGGGGTGAATAAGCGCAACCGGAATTTTGCCGCTGTTCCAGTCGTAGATATCCTCGCTTGACTTAATCTCTCGGATTTCAAACCGCTTTCGGATTTGCTCCAAATCGTGCTTGAACCAGTAAGCAACAAGCAGTGGTTTTCCGTTCATGCTTTCGATTATATCTTCCAAAGCGTCCAGTTTGCGGTCGTGTATTTGTATCACTGATTCATCATCGGAATAAACCGCACCGTTAGCCATCTGCGACAGCTTATTTGAAAGAGAAGCGGCATTTGCCGCAGTCACTTCGTTATCTTCAGTGGAGAAAATGAGGTCTTTCTTCAAACGGTAGTATTTCTCCTTTTCATTTTCGGAAAGCTGAACCATGTATTCCGTGCTTACAAGTTCGGGCATTATGAGGTGGTCTGCGGCTTTCATGGAAATGGTGATATCCGAGATTTTGTCGTATATCTGCTGCTCAGCGTTGGGAAGCGGCTTGTAACTGTAAACCACCATTCCGTTGCGCTTGTCCGGCTGAAAGTATGTGTTTCGGTACAGCCCGATAAGCCTGCCGAGCCGCTCTCCCATATCCAGCAGCTTGAACTCTGCGAATAAGTCCATCAGACCATTGCCGGCGGGAGTGCCTGTCAGCCCGACTATGCGTTTCAGCTTTGGCCTGACTTTCATGAAAGCCCTGAACCGTTTTGACTGATGATTTTTGAATGAACTTAGTTCGTCAATAACAGCCATATCGAAATCAAACGGAAGTCTGCTTTCTTCTACAAGCCACTGTATATTCTCTCGGTTGATGATGTAGATATCCGCAGGAGTGGAGAGCGCTGAAATCCGCTCCTGCGCCGTTCCGATAACCACACTGTACTGCAGATTTTTCAAATGCTCCCACTTTTCGATTTCAGCCGACCAGGTATCACGAGCCACACGAAGTGGTGCTACCACCAGAACTTTATGTATCTCAAAGCTGTCGAAAAGCAGGTCGTTTATCGCCGTTAGCGTAATGCTTGTCTTTCCAAGTCCCATATCCAGCAAAAGTGCCGAAATGGGGTGGGTGATTATGAACTCGGCGGCATACCGCTGATAATCATGGGGATTGTATTTCATCAAGTATCGCTCCTATCTGCTCTATGCTGTCAATGACATACACATGAAAGCCGAGTTTCATCAATGTTTTGTGCCTTGCTAACTGCAGGGGACGTGGCTTTTTGCCGGGAGCTTTCAGTTCTGCAAAGGCGATTTTGCCGCCCGAGAGAAGTATCAGCCTGTCCGGCATTCCATCAAAAATTGGTGAAACGAATTTCAGACACATACCGCCGCTTTTCCTTACCGCCTGCACCAGTTTCTGTTCTATCTGTTTCTCACGCATTTTCTGCTCCTTTTTCTTCAATGGTGCAGGTCGGTGAACCTCATTTCATAAAACTCTCTATAAAGTAAATTTTGTTAATTAAACTGCCCTAAAGGGGACTTTATACAAAGACCTTCACCGACCTGCACATTTATGGTTTTCAATCTGCTATAAAGTCAGATTTCAAGCGGATTCCGTAGACCATAATGCCTGTTTTGGATTTTCGCTTTTCAAACCCTGCGGTATCAAGCCCGGTATAAAAATCCGTGGTGCTTCTTGTGTATTCTCCGGTTCTGGCGCAGTATGCACGGTACTCCTGGTAAAGCTCGCCGGACTTCTGCGTATATGATGGGTCAACCTCGCAGCAGTCCTCAATGAACATTGAGAGCCAGTCGTTATTTTCATGGTAATGCTCGATAGCGTCACGAACGCATTGCGGAACAGTCAGCTTGAAATTGCATTCAATAACCTTTTTCGCTCCCTCGATTATCCACGTCAGCGCCGCACCGCCTGCTTTTTCAGCAAGGTAGTCCGCGTAATTTTTGATGTCAGAATTGCCCTCGATTTTGGCATTGAACGGTATAACTATAAGCCTGCGCCATGTACCCTCGTCATTTGCTCCGACCCTCGGAAGGTGATTGGTATACAACACAAGTGTGTGCGTGGGAGTATATCTGAATGGGTCGCGGTACTTCTTTTCTGCAGAAACCTCATCGGTGGAACACAGCTGCTTTACCACCGAGGTATTAAGCCGCATACCCTCTTCAAGTTCTGCCGCAATAACAAGCCGTTTTCCCTTTAGTTCAGCCATCTCAGGCTTGACATTTCGCTTACAGCCAACCGTGAGGGCATCGGCGGATATACTGCCGCTGTACGAACCAAGTACCCGTGCAATCGTGTTCCAGAACGTACTCTTACCGTTGCGACCCTCACCGTAGGAAATAATAAGAGCCTCCATGTACACTTTTCCGATTGCCGCAAGCCCGACTATCTGCTGAACATACCCGATAAGCTCATCATCGCTACAGAAAAAGCTGTTCACTGCTTCAAGCCAGATACCCATGTTCTCATTATTGGGAGATACAGCGGTCACTTTGGTTATGAGATCGTCTGCGGAGTGCTCCGAGCTTGTCCCTGTTCGCAAATCGTATGTAGCCGCCGGAGTATTCAGCAGAAATTCCTGCGAATCAAAATCCTTAATATCACGCAGTAACATAGGCTTTGCCGCCTGCAATGCAGAAGTGATGTACTTCATATCCCTGCGTTTCATTACAAATGACTTGTACACAAGTGCCGTCATGTATTCAGCAAAGGCTTTCTCGCTTTTCTCGTCTATTGCCTTTTCAAGAGCCTTGCCTCCCGACAGAACGACTTCCTTGTCTATGCCGGATTTCACAAGAGCCTGCTGTGCCTTTTCCAAAGCGGTTTTGGCTTCATCAAGTTGTTTGTCGAGGAAGTCCTCGCAGGCTCCGACAGCAAGCTGTTTTGACTCTGCCCAGCGGACTCCGTCATAACGCATATAGTCGGTGGCGTCCGTGAATACAAGTTCGCCGCCGTACTCACGAGCGAGAACCTTAGCCTGTCCGATGTCAGAATAGTCTTCGGGTTTCAGATTAAATCCCGAATTATACCGCTCGGGAGGAATATAGCCGTCCTACTTTGCGACCTTTCTGCCGAACTTAACGGCGCTGTTCCAAATTGTCTGAAGTTCCGAATCGTCAAGCGGAGGGTCGCACTTTTCAGCCTGTTTCAGATACTGCCGATATGCTTCGTCGGTATTTCCGAGCCGCTTTATAATGCGCCCTGCGTAATGCGACATAGTGCAGTTGCGGCTGCCCTCGGGTACACTCGCACTGTCACTATCCCACTTATCAAAATCCGCATTTTCAAGGAAATCTACGACAGATATATCTCCGTTGTATATTTCTACCTGCGGGTTAGAAACTCCGAAAAGCAATCTTGCACTGTCAAGCGCGTTCTTGTCGAAATACGGAAATTCCGCCGCAATGCGCTTTTTCAAGGCTGTGTATTCTGCGCTGTCCGTAATAGGCGGGATAGGAAAGTACACATGAAATCTCGGGCGTGGGGATTTGCCGCTCTTCGAAAGCATATTATTGCGACTGTACACGACCACGAACTCCACTCCCGGAAAAGCCATTGCCACCTCAAGCGGAGTTACCCAGTCGCTTGGATCATCGGAGTGGTCGTTGTCGCAGTCCATTGGGATATTATCGGAAGAAAGAAAATCCGTATTGCTGCGATGATTATTTGTGTACTCAGCTGCAACGTGGTCAAATGCCACAGCTGTTTTCATGGAATCCTCGTCTGTTATGACGTGTTTGTGGGGGTATATGCTGTTAGGCAGACTGCCTACGCAGTCTGCCGTGTATAACGTGAATTTCATTATTATCCTCCATTCTTTAAATTTTAACAGCTGATAGAGCCGCCAATAATATATGGAAACTTATTATACAAATGGTCCACTGTATTTCAGTCCTTTTTATAAAAATTACATTCGTACCCATCAGCACGGAGCGGAAGCCCCTCTGCCCACGATGGAGTTCCACCCATCATCTCGCAGATTTCAGATACATTCGTATCTATCGGGCATTCGATGATAAGTTCATCGTGGACGTGGCCGCAGATACGATAATTCCGCAGCATTCTCATAGCATAACAGAGAATATCCCGGCTGACCGCCTGAACGATGTTCTCCACGAACTTAGGACCGTAGCTTTCAATGCGCTCCCATTTCTTCGTTGCGCCAACGCCCTCATAAGTGACGGACTCGCCACCGAACTTATTCTCGCCGATACGGGGTTTGACATATGAGAGCCGCCTGCCGCTCGGCAGTGTGATAAACAGCATTCCACATTGGTATTCGAATTCGATTCCGTGTGTGTCTGTGCGAAGCCTTTGTCGTATTGTATCCTTCACGCAGCGGTCGACTTCCCACCAGAACCGAACTATATTCGGATTGGAACTGCGCCACATATCCACAAGCGGCTGAAGTTCGTCCTCCGTCAAACCCATTTCCAATGCGCCCATAGCTTTCAGTGCGCCGACTGAACCTCCGTAACCGAGCGCCAACTCTGCGATTTTACCTTTCTGTCGCAGATGACCGTTGACGCCGTGCTTCTCTACCGGGACACGGAACATCTGCGAAGCGGACGCACAATAGATATCTCCGCCGGACTTGAACACGTCAAGCCGCCACTGTTCTCCGGCAAACCAGGACAGCACTCTTGCCTCTATTGCTGAAAAATCTGAAACCACGAATTTCATTCCCAATTTCGGAACAAATGCCGTGCGGATAAGCTGCGAAAGCGTGTCCGGAATATCATCGTACAGCAGTTCTATGGCTTCATAGTTGCCGCTTTTCACAAGCTCACGAGCCTGTTTAAGGTCGGGGATATGGTTCTGCGGGAGGTTCTGTAACTGTATCAGCCGACCCGCCCATCTGCCGGAACGGTTTGCGCCGTAAAACTGAAACATTCCGTGCGCGCGTCCATCGGAGCAAACAGCGTTCCTCATAGCCTGGTACTTCTTCACCGAGGATTTTGCAAGCTGCTGACGGAGTTCAAGTACCTCTGCAAGCTGCGGCGGCGCGGTTTTCAGCAGTTCGGAAACGGCTTTCTTACCGAGCGTGTCCGTTTCAAGCCCGTTCTCCGAAAGCCACAGCTTCATCTGCTGAACGGAGTTCGGGTTTTCGAGAGAGGTGAGTTCCTGCATTTTCACCGAGAGAAGTGCTTTTGAACGCTCATCAAATCGTATTGCATTCTCAACGACAGACATATCGAGAGCAATTCCACGGTCGTTTATCTGCTGGTCAAGGCAGTATTCCTCCCACACAAATTCCGGCACGGGAAATTTGCGGAGCCTGTCCTGTATCGACATTTCGACCTCGACATCACGCTTGTTGTACGCTTTGAAAAGTGCCCATTTCTCGGGAGCGTGTTCGGGAAGATTTCTTGTTATGCCGCCGTTCGCCTTGGTAGCGGCGCAAGGGACGCAGAAATACTTGATGAGTTCCTTGCCTTCTTTGAGTTTCTGTTCCGATAAGCCCAGAACGGCTCCTGCGCCGGCAAGCGACAACGGAAGTCCCATGTACGCCGCCCACACCATCGAACATCTCCACGAAGCTGGGTCGAGATACTCTCCGGACGGCAAACCGAGATATTTTGACAGGCACACTCTTTCAAAGGTCGCGTTGAACGCCCATTTAATAATGCTGTTGTCTGTCAGCGCAGCGAGAATTTCTGCAGGTATTTTCTCACCCTGCACAAGGTCGTACACCACAACATCGCCGCCGTTTACAGAAACTCCGAACAGCAGTATCTCAAATGCGGGTGACTCAACATATCTGTAAACACCGCATTTTGCAAGGTCAACATCACTGAATGTTTCAAGGTCAATTGACAGTGTTTTAATTTTATCCATAGTTTACCTCAAAATAGGCGGCAAGATAGCTCCTGCCGCCCTGTTTGTATTACTTGCCAGTTTTAGTTTGCTTGCGGCGCTTAATGCTCCTGACAACATCAGAAACAACTAAGACCAGCTTAGAAAGTGTATCTCCAAGCACATATCCAAAACAGATAGCAAGCAAAATGCTTTCAGTTGTCATCATCGTGTATCTCCTCAAGACAGAAAATCATCGTCATCATCTGTGGCAAAATCGTCCTCGGCACGGGTTCTGCCGCCAAGCGGCTCGCCATCGCGTATCTTCTGAAGATTATTCAGACCGCAGGCGATACCCTTGTTGCCATTGGAGTTGAATGCGTAAAATGAAATAGACGCTCTGCCGTACACGCCGCTGTAAACCTCGCTGCGCTCCAGAATAGGGCTGCAGTTAGCGTCAACGATACCGGGAGCGGTCGCAGAATTAGCGTTGATGAAATAGCTGTTCGCGTAGGCTTCATCATCGGGGCGCTCTGTATCGCCGTCACGGAGCGGATTCTTGATTGCGGAAAGCGCAGGAACGGAGCGACCGTTGCCCTTGAGCTTGGACTCGCCCTCCTTGTAAGCCGCTTCGATAGCCACCTTGATCTTCTCTACCGTCTTGGTATCCGACTTCGGAATGATAAGTGATACGCTGAACTTCGGTGCGCCGCCGTTGATAGACTTAGCTTCCCAGACGTTTGCGTAGCTAAGTCTTGTGTTGGGTCCTGTGATTACCTTTGTGGGATTGGTGTACTTCATATTACTTTACCTCCATAAAATCTTCTTGTGCAGTATTTACTGCCGGACGCTTGTCCGACACGGGAACTAAGGTTGGCTTGCCCTGCGGCTTTTCAACAAGCGCTCCAAGCAGTTCGGCGAACTTCTTCTTGCCGAGCAGAGCGGTCATTGCGGTAATGCCGAGAACGCAGTGTTCATACGGGTCAAATCCTGCGGATTTGACGGCTTCAACAACGGCATTTTCATCTGTGTACTTGCGGTTGGAACGTCCCTCGACTACCTTGAAACCATCGTATGTAACACCGCTTAGCGCCTGCCGCAGAGCGTACTCTTTCACGTCTGTCACCCAGGATATAAGCTCGTCCGCTTTTGCGAGAACAGCGGCAATTTCGATATTGTCAAGCGTGGCAGGTGGTTCAAAGTCGTAACGGGCAAGCGAGAGATTGTATTCCGCAAGTTTTCGGCAGGTCGTTCTGACCTTGCAGAAACGGCAGTGTTCGCCTGCTTTGAATTCGCCGCCACCATTTGCGGCAAGCTGCGCAGTCGGGGCAAGAACCTCGTTTGCCCAACGGAGCAGTTCTTCCTTGGAAATGATGTATTCGCTGATGTTGTCGCGCCTTGGCTGGAATATAGCCATGCTCACTGCGGATATGTCGTATATTCCGTCAAATAATTCAAGAGCACCGAGGGCATACAACATCATCTGTGGGTTGTTCTCTGCGAGGACTTCCACACCCTTGCCGTACTTGAAATCTATAACGGAAAGTGTACCGTCAGCCACGATAACACAGTCACCTGTGCCGAAACCCTCCGGAACCCATCTGGAGAAATCCAGTTTCTGCTCGATAAGGACTATGGAGTCATTGCAGGCTACTTTTGCTTTCTCGACCTGCTCATAAGCGTATGTAGCGTACTCGACAGCGCAGCGCTCCATCTCCTCGTTGTAATAGGTGAGGTTTTCTGTTGGGTCGGTGGTTTCTCTGCCGAGCAAGGCTTTCAGCCTGTGTTCGCAGAGACTGTGAGCGTCCGTGCCCTCCTGCGCATACTCGCTTGATGTATCCGGCAGTTCGGCACAGAGTTTAGCAGACGGCGGACATTCGAGCCAGCGGTGGCTTGACGATGCCGAGAGAATTGCGTGGTTAGTCGGCATTGCCAAGCACCTCCACCTCTGCTAGGACTGCTGCATATTCCTCCGGCTTGATTACGGAAAGCTTGTCCGCACCGTGCTTTGTGATGATTGACTTTACCTCTGCTGTGAAGCCGGCGCGGGATTTCTCGGCGCAGACGGCTCTTACTTCTTCAAGGGTAAGTTGCTTCTGTGTCTCTGCTGAATCGGTATTATGCTCCTGTACCTTGTCGGCAGAGAAGAGCTCGTACAGCCAATTTGCGGTATCATTCAACAATGATGCAGCATCTCGCAACTCTCTGATTGCCTGTTCCACTTCGCGTATTTTGCTCATGATTTGTCGCTCCTTCCATAGATTTTTTCTGCTGTTCAAGCTGAATCAAATTTTTTGCCAGGCGCTTTGAAACAACACTGATTGCCGTAAGCACGCCGATAAGTTCCTCGTCAGCTGCAGATTCGTTGATTTTAGGCTTGTTCATTGGGAAATCTCCTTTCCGAGGTAATTTGTTTTTGTTGTCCTCAATATCCACTGGAGGGATTATGCCAAAGTGGTCCGCAGTCCGAAAAAATATTTTCTCCGGCTACAAAACTGCAACCGGAGAAGTAATTTAATTATTAGAGATAGTAATCCCTAAGCTTGTCCCGCAGCTCGTCACGTATCTTTGCCCAGTGCCGTTTGAAAGTTGAACGAGCCATACCCATAATTTCGGCGGACTCTCTCTCGGAATGGTACATCATCAATTCGCAAATACGCTTTCCTTCCGGATCAAGACGGTCGAGTTCTTCATACAAGGCTTCGAGCAGTTCCTTCTGAATAATAATTGATTCGATGGTCTGCGAATCGTCTTCTAGAGTGTCGCCAAGGGTGAGTTCATCGTTTTCACCACCGATAACGGTGTCGAGAGATATTTTTTTGCCAGCTGTGTAGAACGGGCAACCTGGGCATACGCCATCGCATTTCCACAGCTGAGCTTTGGTGCAGCAACACTCGCCGTTCTTCCGGGCATGATAGCGGGTGTTCCATATTGGTCGATAATACTCACGATACAGTTCCTCGCTTACCTCTACAAGTTCTCCGTTGACAGGGATAAAATACTTTTTAACTTCGCTTGACATAAAGATTTCCTCCGTTGATTGTCTCGAAACGGAGGAATCCTCTATGGTCAGCTGCAAAATGGGCATAACAAAAGCACCGCATTCCAAACGAAGTTCTCCGTTTCGGATTGCAGCTAACCCACTCAAAAGGCAGCTACTACATTATTTACTTGTTCCGCCTGATACTGTTGAGCCATCAATGATCAAGTGATGCGATGTCTGGCGGTGAGCAGTTTTTCGTCTTGCTCAGGACGATTCGCTTTAGTCGATGTCAGCTTCGATTGCGTACAGTTCACTGAAGACTTCGGGCAGGTCGCTCGGATTTAGTTCCTCAATGCTATGTGCACCAAAGCGTTCAAGAACGGATTGTACGACAGCTGAACCCAAATATGATTCAACGAAAGCTGATGTGTTTTCAATGCTTATAATCCAATTTTGCCGTTCTTTGTTTGTCATCAATTCTCCTTTCCGTCCTTAAGCGCTAATCGGACTTAATTATTAGGTTTGAGCCGAATTCGAATCTCTGGTTATAAGTATACTCGGAATATGGCTCGCTGTCGTATCAATGAAAGATATACAGGAAAGGCAGTAAAACAGCGTTTTTTCATCATCCCCAAGTAGGAGATAGTGAAAAACCGCTGTTTTTATATCTTTGAAAGATAGCAAAATTTTTACAAAAAGTAATTACAATAAATTATCTAATTCCACTTGTAATTATCATTATTTTGTGCTATAATTAAGATATGTTTAACTATGTGAAGGAGGACGCCAATGGCTGCTAAGAAAAGTAAACAACCAATGGAACATTACAATATGTCTGACCTGTTGCGTGGGCAGGCATCGAAAATCATCACTGCCATATCGGAAAAAGACACAGCCGGTTTTGTACTGAAGAACGGCAAGCCATTAGCCGTGATTATTTCCAATGACCGATACGAGCGGTTGCTGAAGGCTGGCATTGATATCACCGAAATATGACAGGAGGATTGCTGAAATGGCAAAAACGAAAATTACTCAGGTTATGATGGATGACTCCACCCTGAATGTGAATAAAGAAGTTGACATGGTCTTTTCCATTGCCAACACTTTGCGCGGTCCCTACAAGGCCGACAAATATAAAGACATCATCATTCCGATGATTATTATCAGACGCCTGGAGTGCGCTCTCGCCACAAAGGACGTAAGTGGAAAAACTCGCAAGCAGAAGGTCACCGAGGCTTTTAAGAAGAATCCCAAAACGCCCCAGCAGGTGTTGGAGCGTCTTGCCGGATACCCGTTTTATAATACTTCCGACTTTGACCTTGCCGGGCTGCTAGACGAAGCTCCCGCAATCGTTGAGAACTTTCATTTTTATCTGGACTCTTTTTCTCCGAACATCAAGGATATGCTGATAACCAGGCTCAAGTTTAAGGAGAAGATCACCGATCTTGATAAAAACAACCGTTTGCTCGGTGTTGTAAAAAAGTTCTCCGAACTTGATTTGAATCCCGAAACCATAGACGGTCACAAGATGGGTTACATGTTTGAGGAAATAATCCGCAGATTTTCTGAAAATGCTGAGGCTGGTGACCACTACACTCCCCGTGAGGTAATCCGTGCCCTTTCGAGTATTCTTCTTGCCGAGGGATGTGATGATGTATTCAGCGAGGGCAAAGAAATTACCGTATTGGATATGGCATGCGGCACAGGCGGTATGCTTTCCACTACGCACGATTTCATTAAGCGTATGAATCCTGACGCCACAATTCGCCTTTTCGGTCAAGAGAACAACCCGGAGTCCTATGCCATCTGCCTTGCAGATATGCTTATCAAAGGACAAAAGGCAGATAACATCCGCTTTGCCGACACGATGAAAGAGGACTGCTTTGAGAAAACAGATATGCGCTTTGTTATCGCAAACCCTCCCTTTGGGCTTTCTTGGGGAGGCAAGGATGCAGGTGACGGCGTAGAAAAAGCCGTCCGTGCTGAAGCGAAGAAAGGCAAGAACGGTCGATTCGGTGCGGGACTTCCCGCTACAGGCGATATGCAGCTTCTGTTTATGCAGCACGCAATTGCTAAGATGAACCGCAAGAACGGACGCGCCGCCATTATTTCAAATGGCTCTCCGCTCTTCTCAGGCAATACCACAAGCGGAGAAAGTCAGATCCGGCGCTTTATGCTGGAGAAAGATTTGATTGAGGCAATCATTGCGCTTCCGTCACAGCTTTTCTACAATACGGATATCGGCATCTACGCATTTATCCTGTCGAAAAACAAACGCAAAGAGCGTGTAAATAAGATACAGTTAATCAATGCCGTGGATATGTGGGAGCCGCTGAAACGCTCCCTTGGCAAGAAACGTCGTGAGATTTCCAAGGATCAGATTGACTTAATAACCGAGGTGTACGCTGCTTTCGCTCCCGGTTCAAAGACTCTCTATAGCGAGAAGCGTAAGGCTGACTGCAAGATCGAATGCCGTATATTTGACCGTGAGGAATTCATGTATAAGGAATGGGCAGTATATCAGCCCCTGCAGAGGCGTGGCGTTATCAACGCAGAGTCTATTAAGACTCTGCGTGCTAGCGCATTCTTTACCGCTAATTCCAATCTTTTCAACGAATCCGAACTGGCGGAGTTGGAGGAAACGAATCCCCGTGATGCCAAAGCGGAAAAGAAGTATCAGAAATATAAGCGTGGCAAGATGTTTATTGACGCTGTCCTTGCTGCCCTGGAATCTCATCAGTCGGACGAGGTATATATGGACTTCGCTTTGTTTCAGGCTGCCGTTAAGGACATCATCAAGAATGTTGAGGGATACACGGACTCCCGTCTAAACGGCATCGTTATGGAGATGAGCGTCATCGACAAGACCGCCGTAGTACAGAAAGACCGCAAGGGCAACATCCTCACCGACCCGACCACAAAGGATACGGAAATCATCAGGCTGAACCAGGATGTGCAGTCATATTTTGAAGCAGAAGTTCTGCCCTATGTGCCGGATGCTATCTGGGCTTACGAGTTTGATTCCAAGAAGGCTGTTAACGCTCAGAACAGAGAGCGGCTCGGAGCGGAGTTTATGTTCACAAGGTATTTCTACGAATATCACGAATTAGAATCAACAGATTCCTTATACGAGGCGTTGGTTAATATCGGAAATAGATCTATACAGAAACTAAATGCGCTGCTGGGAGGAATATCAAATGCAAAATAGCACTTATTACACAGTACCTTATATACAGAACCTACCATCTGACTGGCGTACAAAAAGGCTAAAGTATATGGTAGACATCACAACCGGCAGTAGAGATACAGTTGACGCCGATGATGACGGTGAATATCCATTCTTCATCCGTTCGCCGCGTGTACTACGAATTAATTCGTATGAACATGACGGAGAGGCTATTCTTCTACCGGGGGAAGGCGATATAGGGAAAATTTTTCATTATGTTGCTGATGGTAAATTTGACTTTCACCAGCGTGTTTATTGCCTCTATAACTTTCGAGATATTTACGGAAAATTTCTCTGGTACTATATGCAAGCAACCTTCATTAACGAGGTTGAAAAAGGCACAAACAAGACAACGGTAGAATCTCTTCGTCTACCTATGTTGCAGAATTTTCTGATTTTTGTCCCGCCGGAAAATGAGCAAAGAAGCATTGTCAATGTTCTTGATAGAATATGCAATGAGATTGATGTCTCTATTTCTGAAACTAAAAAGAAAATAGATACGTTTGCAGCATATCGAGAAGCGCTTATCACCGAAGTTGTCACAGGTGGCCTTTTTGCTGGAGATACTGAAACGCAAATCGAATGGATGGGTGCTACACCTTCTCATTGGAAAATAAAGAAACTTCGGTATTTAGGCAATCTGCAAAATGGTATCAGTAAAGATGCTTCTTACTTTGGCTCTGGATTTCCTTTTGTAAGCTACGGAGATGTATATAATAATGTTTCTCTCCCGCAGGATGTAGATGGTTTAGTTGAATCAAGCTCAACAGACAGACGTATTTTTTCCGTAAAACGTGGAGATGTCTTCTTCACCAGAACATCTGAAACTATTGAGGAAATTGGCTTTTCGTCAACTTGCCTAAAAGATATTCAAGATGCCACTTTCGCTGGGTTTCTTATTAGATTTCGTCCTACTGACGATTCATTGATACCCGAATTTTCAAAGTATTATTTTAGGAATAGAAGATTAAGAAAATATTTTGTAAAAGAAATGATGATTGTCACAAGAGCCTCTTTAGGACAAAACTTGTTGAAAAACCTACCCGTTCTAATTCCTCCGAAGGAAGAACAGCAAGCGATAGCAAGGTATTTAGACGAAAAGCTGGACGGTATTAATGAATGCATTGCCACAGAGGAAAGATATCTGTCATTACTACATTCATATCGTCAGTCAGTTGTTTACGAATATGTCACGGGCAAGAAACGAGTAAAGGAGGTCACAAACTATGCCAATTAAAGCAGATCAACTGAAAGAAAAAGAGGATTATCAGAAGCTGATACTGGAACATCTGCGTGATGATGACGGCTATCGCATCCGTCCTGCGGATAAGTTCTCTCCCGGTCTGGCGATGGATACGGAGATGCTCCTGGAATTTCTCGAAAACACCCAGGCGGACACGATGGAGAGCCTCCGAGCCATTTACAAGGAGCGCACCGAGGAAACCATCATTAATTACATCAACGCCGAGATCAACAAGCCGAGCCGCGGTCTGATTGATGTAATCAAACACGGCGTGGAGTTTGACAGCGGCTACGAACTGAGGCTGATGTACCGCAAGCCGGACAGTACAAAAAATCCCGTTGCAATTGAACACTACAACAGGAACATTTTCTCCGTTATGGAGGAGGTTTATCACAAGACCGATGAACGTATTGACCTTGTGCTGTTCTTGAACGGCATCGCCATTTTTGCCGTGGAACTGAAGTGCAATACCTCCGGGCAAAATTATGAGGATGCCATCAAGCAGTATAAAAACGAGCGTGACTGTACCACCCGTCTCCTCAAGGAAAAGGTAGGTGTATTCGCAGCGTTCGCTATGGATTTGAACGAGGTGTATTTCTGCACAAAGCTGATTGGCAAGGACTCTTTCTTCAATCCATTTAATATAGGTTATAAGTTTGGTAAAGGGAATCCACATAACGATCAGTCTGGCATCAATGTCTCCTATATGTGGGAGGACATCTGGACAAAGGATAAAATTCTCTTCCTCATTGAGCGGTTCATTTACATCAAGACGAAAGAACGCAAAAACTCCGACACAGGGAAGGTGCATCGAACAAAAGAGCTGATATTTCCGCGCTTCCACCAGCTCCGCGCTGTAGAAAAGGTCATGAACGATGTCATTCTCAACCACTCGTCCTGCAACTATCTGATTGAGCACTCGGCGGGCAGCGGCAAGACCGAGACAATTTCGTGGCTTGCTCATATTCTGTCCACAGTGCATGATGCCAATAACAATAATGTGTTTGATACTGTACTGGTCATCACCGACCGTATCGTTGTTGACCGTCAGCTGCAGGAAGCCATCATGGGCATGGAGCATAAAAGCGGACAGGTCAAGGTCATGGATGATAAGTGCGACTCCAACGACCTGGCGATTGCTCTGCACGGCAACACGAAGATTATTGTTACGACCATCCATAAATTTTATTACATCCTCGACAACAAACTGCTTACCAACCTGAAGGATAAGACATTCGCTGTCCTGATTGATGAAGCTCATTCTTCCACTGAGGGAACTTTCATGCAGTCCGTGACAACAGTTCTGACGAATGAGGAGACCGAGGAAGAAAAAAACGAAGAAGATAAGATACGCGAGGAAATCAAAAAGAGCGGCAAGCAGCCGAATGTCTCCATGATTGCCTTTACCGCTACGCCCAAGCCAGATACCATTCAGCTTTTCGGTACACTGAACGCTGAAGGCAAAAAGGAATCCTTCGATCTGTATTCCATGAAGCAGGCTATTGAGGAAGGATACATTCTAAATGTCCTCGACAACTATGTGACATGGAAAACCTACTGCCATATCAATAAGGCTATCGAGGACGATCCAGAACTGAAGACAATCGCTGCCAAGAGAAAAATGGCGCGGTTCATCGATTTGCACACCACGAACATCGCGCAGAAGGTTGAAATCATCGTGGAGCATTTCCGGGCGAATGTCGCTCATCTGCTCGGCGGCTCCGCCAAGGCGATGGTCGTTACCTCCTCTATCCAGGCGGCCGTGGAATACAAGCAGGCGTTCGTGAAATATATCCATGACCACGGTTACACGGATATCAAGGCTCTTGTCGCTTTCTCCGGCAAAGTCAAAATCAAAGGCGTGGAATACTCTGAGTACGGCATGAACCAAATTAAAGAGGAGGAACTGCGCTACGAGTTTGACCGCAGTTGCTACCAGGTGCTTATCGTTGCGAACAAGTATCAGACGGGCTTTGACCAGCCGAAACTGGTGGCAATGTATGTGGATAAAAAGCTGAAAGGCGTGACCGCTGTGCAGACGCTCTCCCGCTTGAATCGTATTTATCCACCTTATGGCAAGACCACCTTCGTCCTCGATTTCAAGAATGATTACGAGGATATCAAAAAGGCGTTTGCACCGTACTACAAGGACACCATCCTGTTTGAAACCATTTCTCCGTCCGATATCCGTGACCTTGACCGTGAACTGGACACCTACGACTTCCTTGATGTGGATGACATCGACGAATTAAACGGCTATCTGTATCAGGCAAAGCGGTCAGCACGGGACAAGGAGCGGATGTGGAATCTACTCGATGTCGCTGTGAAGAAGGTTGAAAAGAAGTCCGAAACCGACCAGGAGGCTATCGTCAAGACAATCCGACGTTTTCTGAAGGGATACTGCTTCCTCATTCAAGCTACGGCATATGAAAACCTCGAACTTCATAAACGGTATAATTTCCTGAGTTATCTCATCAAGGAAATCAATGTCGGCGGCGGTGGAAACAACTTTGACATTGCCGATAAAATTACTGTCAGTGAATTCCGGCAGGAACAGACAGGCGAACACAAGAAGCCGGAAATCGAGGCACAGTCTGAAGTAAAAATCAAGAAGCCGAAGCCCGCCAGCGTGGAGGAAGAACAGAAAAAGCGTCTCTCACAGATCATTGACGAAGTAAACGCACTCTACGATAAGAAGTACGGTACAGACTTCGCAACGAAGTCTGCCATGCAGATAAGAGACCTGCTCCTTCAGAATCCCGAATTTAAGGAGCGGCTTACGAAGAGCGCAAAGAATAACTCTCTTGATGATTTCGAATTTACCTATGACGATTGCATCCAGGATGCCCTCGTGGAAGGTTACGACCAGAACGCAGATTTTTACACTCTGCTTCTGAACAATGAAGAAGTCCGTGCGCAGATCGCAAGTGTATTCATGAGTGAGATTTATCGTATTCTGCGCGGAGAAGATAAATAGGAGGGACACCGCCCATGCAGAACGATAAAAATCCATTCATGCCTTTTGTCGAGGACTTTGAGGCAGAGGCGGAAGCCTTTCTGCAGAAGTATTGCAAAGAAGTCCTCGACAGCCCGCAGGCAACACCTATACGGGATATAGCGCAAAAGCAGATGAACCTCGACATCGTGGAGACCGAGAGCCTGTCTCCGGATGACAGTATTCAGGGAGCGATTGCTTTTACGGCAGGAATCATCGAAGTCTATGACTGGTCGTCAGAGGAATACATAGGTTATGAGATCACGCAGCCCACTGTGTTCCTTGACTCCGACATTCTTAATCCCGGACGGGCAAATAACACGCTTGCGCACGAATGTTACCATTGGTACAAGCACAGGGCATATTTCCGCTATCAAAATGTGCAGAAGCTCGGTTCTGAGTTTGCATTTCGATGCTTGATCACAGGACAGCATGACCGTAACGAACAATGGTCTGACATTGAAAAAATGGAATGGCAGGCTCGTACCATAGCGCCTAAAATCCTCATGCCACGATGCACTGTGAAAATGCTTCTGTCTGAACGTCTGGACAACATACAGAGCAGAAATGTTCAGTCATCAGTATTAAAAGCTGTTGTTGAGGAGGTTGCGGAAACCTATAAGGTGTCGAAGCAGTCAGCGGCAATCCGTGTATCCGAGTTGGGATTTCCGCAGGCAGTCGAATTATATGACAGCGAAACTGTGGTTATAGATCGCCGGCACCGCAAAAGCTCCACAGCCGCAAAGTTCCACCAGCAGCCGATTGACGAAGTTTCTGCATTCCGGCTCTACATGAGCAACGAGTTTCTGAAAGCTACACTCGACACAGGTGCATTCTGCTTTGCTGAAGGATACTTTGTCTTGCGAGATGAGAAATATGTGGTACCCGGTGATGACGCCCTTTTCCTTACAGAATACGCAAGGCTTCATCTCTCGGAATGCACACTCGATTTCTCTTACAAACTGGTTTGCAGCAGAACAAGCGTCCGTGATGCCCATTATATGTTCCGCGCCGATACTGAATACAAAAAACTACCGTCCTATGATTCCAATACGCAGAACATGGACGAGTACAACAAGGCTCTTGCAAAGGCTCTGGACGATGTAGACACGGAATTTCAGACACTGCTTAACCGCAATCGTCTGGTTAATGAAACTACCTCGCAGCGGATGTGCAAGTACATGGATGCGGCGCATTGGAACACAAGTATTTTTCAAAGCAAGACACTCCTCGCGCCGATGGACTATACTCGTGTTTATCAGAATCATAAGTTTAAGGTACCCTCCTACACCGCTATGGCGGTAGGATTGAAATTAACGCTACACGAAACTGAAGAGGCTCTGCGATTCTCTGGCTTGGGCTATGATAACAGCGATGATACGGACTGCGCTTATATGTACATACTTTCGGCTTTTCACGGTTGCCCGATTGACGAGTGTAATGTAGTCCTAGAGAAATTGAATGTAAAGCCGCTTGGAACAAAATCCAAAAAATAATCTGAATGTCTACATTTCAGATTTTCGTGAATTAATGAGGCGGCACTATGCCAAGGAGTAAAACTTTAAAACTATTTTAGATTGATGGAGCACTGAACGAATGGATTAAGTCTCTGGAAGGACTCCTTGAAACGGTTGAACCTTTTAATTTTTCGCATACCTTTTAATAGTTCAAAAATCCATATACCGCAAGGCTTACCACCTCCGGGCATTGGAACGGAAGAAATCGGTAACTGAACAAAGCAAACAAGGGCTTTCAAAGTCAGCATTTGACCTCAAAAGCCCTTATTTTATGCCTTTTTCGGCGGTTTTGACCCCGGAGAAAGCTTTTTCTATTGTATCAAAATCAGCAGGAACATTGAAAATGAAGTACAGCAATATAATGCAATTATTCGGGAAAACGCTGAAGAATTTGTTATTCTCAACTGGTAATAGTACACTTTTTAATAATCTCTATACCTTTTAACGAAAAATATGCGGGGTGTGCAGTTTGTATCAAAGTAGGTCACTACTTTCATAACAGGACACCAATTTTGATACAATGCGTATCTTGATTGGTGTCCGTTTTCTTTATCCGTAAGTCTTTATTTAATGGGATTTATCGATACAATTTAACGAAAGAAGGCTCTGCGGTGACAGAAAAACTGTCACCGCAGAGCCTTTTCTATTTTTTACCTTTATACTATTTAACGAAAGGTCGTGAGGGTGTGCATTTTCGGCAAGGGGCTGTGCACTTTTAAATTATTCCTGAAATTAACCAAAAGTCGCAAGGCTACAGTCTGTAACGCTCCATCGGAGCGTTGTCATAATTAGAATAGTTTTCTATGTGCATAGTGAAATTATCTGTATTACATATTTGCTTAAAATCGGTTAATATTCATTCCATCAGCGCTAATGATATGCTCATAGAGTATGAATATCGATTTATAATACAACGGAAATCAGTTCTGCTACAATAGCAAGGATAAAAGGGGTGATTTAATGTATCTTGTGCTTTGACCGGGCTATCGGCTTGTTGGGGCTTGGCATCGGGGCTGCAAATATTCAGCAATATGCAAGAAGTCAACACATTTTTTCTGAAATGCAGGTTTAAGCACAAATGCTGTTTTTAAGTGAATTTTTCTGCTTAAAATACATTTCTTGCCATGGCAGTATAAATATCGGTTTTACGGATAGCTCTTATTGCTGTGAAAACAGCAAGCAGATTGACAACCGATATAATCGTAATTACCGCAAAGGGATAAATAAGTAAATCAATGTACGGCAAATACGGAATTGTGGACTGTGGCGAAAAAACAACAAATACTATAACAAGTATTGCAGATAAAGAAAAACCGATGATATATCCGGGTATCGTTTTCTTAAGGGCGTCGACAGAGAGTGTCCTGAACAATATACCGTTGTTTGCACCGATAGCTCTTGCAACGGAAATCTGACGTATTTTGGATTTTATATCCGTGTTAAGACAGATAAATGCAAACATTGCGGATAGCACAAGATAGATGACAGACGAAATCATAAACGGCATTCTGGTCTTGCTTACTGCATCATCTGTATTATACTTCTGAATTGCAAAATTGCTTATCTGCAATTTTTTCTCATTTGCGAGAGCGGTTAGAATGCCGTCCAGTTTTCTTTCTTCGCTTTCGCTGAGCTTATTATTGTTGTTCAGGGCAATATAGCTGTATCTGAACTTATCGCTGATACTGTGAAGATATTTATCCGACATAAGAAGATAAGAACCGTTTGTAAACATGGTCGGGATGCCAAAACTGTTTTCATCGGCAACGGTAGCTCTGTCGGTTACTTTTATATGCTTTGTGATTATTTCTGGAATATAACCGCTGTCCACATCATTCGATATTATTTCATCGGGTATGATCATGAAGCTAAGATCAAATTCTTCTCCGTTTTTTATTTCACTGTTTACCGAAACAATGCGTTCTCCGTTGTCGTACTCAGATTGTGTAATATCAAGCGATGGGAAATTTTCTTTGAGAGTGCTGTAGTCCATTGAACCTACACCACAACCGTAAACCTTATCAAAATTGCCGACATCGGTTTTAGCAATTGCCTTTCTGAGTTCATCGGTTACATTCATATCTTCAAAACCGGCATCGGAAGGTACTGCGTTTTTATTGTTTGTGAATATGTAAGCGTTGATATTTGTCGTCATTCCTTTTGCCATAACGGTGAGATTATACTGAGAAGCCAGCTTTTCAGTTTCACGTTCAGTAAAGCCATTATATGACGGATAACTGTATGAGAAGTAATCCCGGTTCATATAACCGCCGCCGATAAAATAGACATAATCGTAATTCCGGTTGTTCATATCCGTGTTTTCAACGTAACCTATAGTATGCTGATCAGCCAGAAACGAACCGCCCGTTACAAGAAGCATAAGCGAAGCCAGCACTATGCTGTATGCCGCTTTAGACGTAACGGCATTTTTAGAAACCGTCCTGCTCCATAAAGAAAAGAACGAAACTTTTTCTATATTGCCTATTTTGATTGCTTTTATCTTGTTTTTGCTGCTTTTGAACAGAATGTGGTAAGCGAAAAATATCATTACCGAAACAAATGCAGACAGGGATAATATTGCAAACAGATTTCCCGACAGATTAAATCTGAAAAGAGAGTTTTTAACCGTTATCATGTTGATAAGTTCTGTCACCGCAAATACCAATCCGACTGAAACAACAGATGCAATAACCGAAATAAACAGTCCCTGCCACAAAAGCACACGTTTTACAAGAATGCCTGTTGCTCCGATATTTCTGAGAATTTCGTTGTTGCCTTTTTCAGAGTTAATAAGAAGCGACACACAGATATACACACCGAAGAAGATTCCTACTATAATTGCTACGGCAGATATATATGAAAAAACCGTATCGGCATTTGAGCTATAGTAAGAGTTATAAAATCTGACGCTTTGTTCGTCGTTGACAGAAAAACCATCGCTTGAAAAAAACGGAATATTATAGTTTTCGTCAAGTTCCGCATAGTAATTGCAAATAGCGTTCGATACTATATTTTTTTGCAGATAATCATTTTGTTTTCCGCATAGGATACGAGGAAAAGCTCTTGCAAATCCGCTGTTGTCACCGGCAACAAGTTGATGTTCTCCGTTTGTGAACAGGCTGTAATAATCGTTGACAGTACCTGTTATCACAAATTCGCGCTGTCCCGGGCTTTCGGAAGTCATATCAAGAGTGACTGTATCGCCGATATTTACGTTCAATATTTCAAGCATACTGTCAGTAACGGCAATTTCATTTTTATTTTCGGGTAGCTTTCCGTTTATAAGTTTCACGCTGAGAGAATCACGAGCAATCTCATCTGCATATCCTATGCAGTATTCATGGTTCTGTAAATTTGTATATCCTGTTATGCCAATTAAACCGCAATACCGCTCGGCAAGGGAAGAGTAGTCTACATCTTCTCCTGTGTTGAAAAACAGTCTGCTGTAATTGCTTTTTGAGCTGTTTGCCTGTAAAAATCCTCCGAAATTTGAAATGCTACTGTTTATCGGAATCAGAACCGCCGATGAAATCAGTATAGAGCAACAAAAGCAAATCAGAAGAAATTTTGGCAAATGACGGCGTATATAATTAAAAGCTATATATAATGATGCCATTCAGTCCTCCAATATTTCGCCATCGCTGATAGTTATTATACGTCCCATTCTGTCTGCGACAGATTTATCATGGGTAACCAGTATAAGTGTACATCCGTTGTCTGCGCAAAGCTGAGTGAGCAGATCAAGTACATCTTCGCTCGATTTTTTGTCGAGATTACCTGTAGGTTCATCGCAAAGCAATATAGACGGCTTTGTAATAAGTGCTCTGGCTATCGCCACTCTTTGCTGTTGCCCACCTGAAAGCTCGGATGGCAGATGCGATAACCTGTCGGAAATTGAAAGCTTATTGCAAATATCCGACAAATATTTCTTATCAATTTTCTTATGTGCCAGCTTCAATGGCAGAATAATATTCTGATATGCTGTCATTTCGGGAATGAGGTTGTATGCCTGAAAAACAAAGCCGATGTTTTCAAGTCTGAATTTAGCCAGTGCCTTTTCACTCATTGAAGTGATATTTTTGCCGTTTATTACGATTTCTCCGTCGGAGGCTGTTGTGATGCCGCCTACCAATGTCAAGAATGTACTTTTTCCTGAGCCTGAAGCGCCTGTTACAGCCACAGATTCTCCGGTATGTATTTTTATGTTACAATTTTTGAGTGCCCGCACGGCGTTGTCGCCTACTCCGTAATTTTTACAGAGATTATTCGTTGTGATTATATTAGTGTTTGTCATATTGCTCCTTTCAAAATAAAAAGAAATTGTTAAAAATAATCCCTTTACAGCATAATTATACAAAATACCCGATGATAATCAATGGCTTTTTCCCAAACTGTATGTTTTTCTTCCTGAAATGCAAAAATTGCAACAAAAATTCCCCGAAATTATGCTTTTCGGGGATAAAATAAGATATTCACTTGTCAAAGTGTCAATTTACAAATCTGATAATTTCAGCCAGACATCTGCTATAAATTGTCCGTTTCTTTCATAGAAGGATGTCATACCGTTATATTTTTTGGCAAGCATTTTTACGCTTGCCACACCAAAGCCGTGAGCTGTTTTGTCTTTCTTTGTGGTTATGAGCATTGGGTTGCTTTCGAGGACGGATTTTTCAATCTGATTTGCAACTCTGATACAATAATAATTGCGCTGTACGGACAGCTCGAGCAATATTTCTTCACCGTGTGATCGGACACTCGCTTCTATCGCATTTGTGATGAGATTGGTAAGAATAACGCTTATATCAGCCGCCGAAAAGCGACTTATATCAGATGACATCACATTCGTCCTGAGCGTTATGCCGGAAGCGGAGCATTTGCTGTTCAAAAAAACAAGTATGGCGTTGAGCATTTCGTTATCGGTGTGTACGGGTATATTTATATCCGCCTGAGAAATGCCTGCATTTTCAAGGAAAGATAAAGCCTGCTCGCTCTTACCGCTTCTTATAAGTTCGCTGACCGTGCCTAACTGACCTTTGATGTCGTGGCGTATCTTACGCAGTTCATTATACATTCTGCGCATTTCATCAAGATTGTTAGCCTGCTCATTTATCTGAACGAGTAGCATGGATTTTCTGATATTTTCTTTATGCTCGCGAGAAATTCTTACCAGCATATAGAATGATATTATGTTTATTATAATAAGTCCCGCCACTGTCAGTGTGAAAAAGAGTATCTTATTTGCGCTTCCTAATTTAATTCCGAGTTCAATTTTGTAAATACATATACCACTGAGCAGTGTAGCGGCAAAAACGGCACTGAATGCGCTCCATTCATTGCTATGCAGTTCGGTTTTGTTCTTACGGGTGAGAAGCAGTATCAATCCGAGTAAACCGAACAGAACGACTTTTGATATAATAAGAATTACAATGCGCTGAGAACTGCTGCTGTCGCCGACAGCTTCCGCCGGGGATTGCGACATAAAATTTCCCGACAGGGTGTAAATACTTATTGCAACAAGCACGAGTGAGGTTTCGGCTATTACCGATAACAGAATATGACAAAGAAGTGTACCGTGCAGAAACAAGCGGCAATATAGTATAAGCAGAATTATAAATCCTGCTATGCACAGAAGAAACTTATCAGGCAGTATGTTTGAAAGAAATGATGTGAATGCTGTTGTAATTACGACTGTGGCAACAAATGCCGAATATTTCTTTATGCCTGTATATTTTGCACCGAAAAAAGATGTAAGGAACCACAGGATAATAACATTTTCGCAGATTGTTGCAATAATTTCTGCAACGGTAGAAAGCAGTCCCATACTAATCCCTCGCAAATTTTATCATAGCCTGCTTGATTTCTTCGGTTTTTGTTCTGCTGACAGGGAGTGAGCTGTTATCGGTAAGGATAATATTATTGCGTTCTACCGAAAAAATGAAGCGTGTATTTACAATGAATGATTTATGTACGCGGATAAATCCGTAAGACGATAAGGCTTTTTCTGTTTCCGATAAGGATCTTGTCGTTCGGATATCGGTATCGGTTGTATGTATAACAACCTCGTGCCCGTATGCTTCGATATACTTTATTTTGTTATACGGCAGAGAAATCAGTTTACCCTGAAAGGTAAAAGTGTAGCATTGCCCTGATTTGGAAAGATAATTATCAAGGCGGATAACAGCTTCTTCAAGTTCGCTGTCAACATGGCTTTTTCTTAAGAATCCGAACGGCCTGTATTTAAACGATGAAAACACAAAGTCGTCATGATTAGTGACAAAAATGACAGGGATTGACGCTTTTGAAGAGTTGATATACTGTGCAACATTTTCACCGTTTACTCCGGGCATATCAACATCAAGAAAAACAACGTCAAAACGGTTTAATGGATCATTTAACGCAGTGATTAACTCAGAGCCGTTAAAAAACGTTGTAATATTATATTTAATTTGGTTTTTATTCAGTACTGTCGAAAGCTTTTCGCTCATTATTTCGTTGAAAAGCTCATCGTCATCACAAATTACTATTTCCATATTTATCCTCGAACACATATTACTGTGACAAAATTTTACCATAAATTTCTTGCGTTGTCAAGGATTAAACCAAATGTAATGTGGACACATAGCGCATATTTATTATAGAAAATCAAGAACAGAAAACGGCGATTTACGAGAATTGGAGTTGCGGTTCTTCTGCAATATACTTTGTTAAAACGCATAATCCTTGACACAATTTATTACCTGTGATAGAAATGGAAACAGCAGATACAATCGAATTATCAGGCAACACTCCACGAAAAGAGGATAACATTATGGCAACACCCGATCTTTTATTCCCGGCAGACGCATAACAGGACACCGATTTTGATACAATGCGTATCTTGATTGGTGTCCGTTTTCTTTATCCGAAAATGGGATTTGTCAATACAATTTAACGAAAGAAGGCTCTGCGATGACTGAAAAACAGTCACGGCAGAGCCTTTTCCATTTTTTGCCTTTATACTATTTAACGAAAGGTCGTAAGTGTGTGAATTTTCGGCAAGGGGGTGTGCACTTTTTAATTATTCTTAAAAAGCAAAATCCGCAGGACTTGCTCATTTAAAGCTGAGCAGTCCTGCGGTTATGTTATTTCGTTCTTTTAAAACGGTCGGTTGTTTTAGCGTCGCAGTCAGATTACAAGCACTCTCAGCCTTGTCCGTAATAGGCGTTTGCACCGTGCTTGCGCAGATAATGCTTGTCAAGAAGCTCCTGCTGCATTCTTCCTGCAGTGGGTGCGATAGTGAGGGCATGGTAATTCATAAATGCGACTTCCTCAAGCACTACGGAATTATGCACCGCCTCGTGTGCGTCTTTGCCCCAGGTGAACGGACCGTGACTTTTGACAAGCACCGCAGGGATAGTCATAGGATCGATGTTGTTGAATGTTTCGATTATGACCTTTCCTGTTTCCTTTTCATACTCGCCGTGAATCTCCTCGGGCGTCATGGCACGGGTGCAGGGTATCTCACCGTAAAAGTAGTCGCCCTGTGTTGTGCCCATCGGCTGAATGCCTGCACCTGCCTGAGCGAACGAAGTAGCCCAGCGGCTGTGGGTATGAACGACACCTCCGATAGCTGAGAAGGAACGATATAGCTCGAGATGAGTAGGCGTGTCACTGGATGGCTTCCACTTGCCTTCGGCTGTTTTTCCTGTTGCAAGTTCGACTACCACCATATCCTCGGCAGTCATTTCCTCATACGGTACACCGGAGGGTTTTATCACCATCATTCCGCTCTCACGGTCAATTGCGGAAACATTTCCCCAGGTGAACGTTACAAGGTTGTATTTCGGGAGCAGAAGATTGGCTTCAAGTACCTCCTGCTTTAATTTCTCTAACATATTGCGTCCTTTCTTACTTTGCCGCTGCGTATTGTGCCGCAAGTCCACGTTTGTAGTTTTCCATAAATCCTGCAAAACCCTCTGCACCGTTCTTTTCGGGCTGAAGCGTGGTGGATTCCATACCGACGAATACCTCGCTGTCAAGGAATTCCGACAGTGATTTTCCGCCGCCGCATACAGTATATGCCGCAAGCAGAGCCATTCCCCATGCGCCGCCCTCTCCGGCGGTCTTCATAACGGAAACGGCACAACCCAGCCCGTCGGCAAGGAACTGCTGTGCAACTCCTTTTGTCTTGAACAGACCGCCGTGTCCTGTTATTTTTTCAACGGAAACCTGCTCCTTTTCAAAAAGTATATCCATTCCGAGCTTCAGTGCCGCCATAGTAGAGTATATTTCCGCACGGAACAGATTTGCAAGATTGAATTTTCCGTCGGGAGTGCGGAAATACATCGGTCTGCCGTTTTCCGCTCCTGCAACAGGCTCGCCTGAAAGGAAATTATACACAACGGTATTGCCGCAGTCGGGGTCGCCCGTCAGTGCGTGATAATACAGCATATCATAAAGTGCGGGCTTTGCGATAGGGTGACCGCTGAGCTGTGCAAATTCACCGAATATCTTCACCCATGCGTCAAGCTCGGAGGAGCAGTTGTTGCAATGCACCATAGCAACGGGAGCGCCGCAGGGAGTGGTCACTACGTCAATTTCCGGATAGTATCCCTTAAGCGGCTTGTCGAGAACAAGCATAGCGAATATCGAGGTACCTGCCGATACGTTTCCGGTTCGGGGAAGCACACTGTCGGTCGCTGTCATTCCCGTACCTGCGTCACCTTCGGGAGGGCATAAGGGAATTCCCGGCTGCAGTGTACCTGTCGGGTCGAGCAGCTTAGCGCCGTCGGCGGTCAGAAACGCATCCTTTGCACCTGCGTTAAGCACTGAAGGGAGAACTTCCGTCAGCTTTACTGAGAAACCTTTTGCTGAAAGCACCTCATCAACCTTTTTGATGTACTCTGCGTTGTAATCGGTGCTGTCCACAGGGAAGATGCCGGACGCTTCGCCGATGCCGACCTGTCGCTTTCCGGTAAGACGGTAGTGGATATAGCCTGCAAGCGTATTGATATGAGCGATATGTCTGACGTGTTCCTCACCGTTCAGTATTGCCTGATAGAGATGCGCTATGCTCCAACGCTGCGGAATGTTGAAGCAAAGCAGCTCTGACAGCTCGGATGCCGCCTGCTCTGTGATAGTATTACGCCATGTGCGGAACGGAACGAGTAAGTTATCGTCCTTGTCAAATGCCATATAACCGTGCATCATTCCGGAAATACCCATTGCGCCGTAGGTAGTCGGAGTTACTCCGAACTTCTGCCTTATATCTTCTGTAAGTGCCGCATAACAGTGCTGTAATCCTGTTGTGATGTCATCAAGGGAATAAGTCCACACGCCGTTTTCGTAGCGGTTCTGCCACTCGTGGCTGCCCGAAGCAATCGGGGCAAATGTGTCGTCTATAAGCACTGCCTTTATTCTGGTGGAACCGAATTCGATCCCGAGATATGTCTTTGCGTTTTGTATCTTCTCTTGTATTGTCATATTATCACCTCTTGAGAGCCGCAGTAGCATCAAGCAATTCAAGCTGCCGCTCAAAACTGTTTATGTCGGTCTTGTCATCAATTATAACAAGCTCCGTGTTCGTCATCTTTGCAAAAAGACGTATATCTTCTGCTGTGAGTGCCGTTGAAACTACTGCATGATGTGCGCCGCCGGCATATATCCACGCAGCCGCACCGGTAGCAAAATCCGGTTTCAGCTTCCACATAAGCCTTGCAACAGGGAGGTGGGGCATAGGAGCGGGCTGCTTTACAAGCGTGATCTCGGCGCATACCAAACGGAATCTGTCGCCAAGGTCTATCATAGATACTGCAATGCCATCACCGTCAATTCCGTCGAATACAAGTCGTGCAGGGTCGGATTTTCCGCCGATGCCGAGCGGATGCACCTGTATCTCCGGCTTATTCGCCGCAAACACAGGCGATACCTCCAGCATATGTGCCGCAAGCTCAAGCTCCTCGCCTGAGGTAAGATCATAGGTGTAGTCCTCCATAAATCCGGTAGAACCCTTTCTTCCTTCGGACATTTTAAATAAAACCGCACCGAGAGCGGCGGTCTTGTAATCGCCCTCAGGACCGAAACCGATGCCCTTCGCCATAAGATTCTGTGCCGCAATTCCGGGAAGCTGATTCAATCCGTGGAGATCCTGGAATGTATCGGTAAATGCGTTTATCTTTTCTCGTGCGATGAATTTATCCAGAGCTGTTTCGTATTTGGCTTGCTCACGGACAGCGGCAAGGTTGTCGGTTGCCATTGTGTATTTTTCGGCATATTCGGACATTTTCGATTCTATCTCGGAATCGGTGACACTGTCGGCAATATCTGCTACATCGCCTATTCCATAGTAGTTTACGTTCCAGCCGAAACGAATCTCGCTTTCGACACGGTCACCGTCTGTTACTGCAACATCACGCATATTGTTACCAAGCATCGCTACCCTGAGAGTTCTGCTGAACGCAACGGCGGAAGCGGCATAAGCAAATCTGCGTATTTTTTCTGTAACATCTTCGTGACGATAGTAGCCTACAACTACCTCACGTTTAATGCCGAGCCTCGTACAGATGAATCCGAATTCACGGTCGCCGTGTGCGGATTGGTTGAGATTCATAAAGTCCATATCAATGCTGTCGTACGGCAGCTTTTCATTGAACTGCGTGTGCAGGTGGAGCATAGGCTTTTTCAGTGCTTTCAGCGCTCTTATCCACATTTTAGCAGGAGAGAACGTGTGCATCCACATAATAACACCTATACAGTCCTTGTCCGAAGACGCTTGTACGCAGATGTCTTCTGCTTCACAGGCGGTCTTTACGACCGGCATAAATACGACTTCTGCGATGTCCGAGAGCTTTTCGTTCAGAAAACCGGATATTACGGCACTGTCCTTTGCCGCTTGTCTGAGTGTTTCCTCTCCGTAGAGATCCTGGCTTCCGGTAACAAAGTAAATTTTGTTCATATTTAATTCTCCTTTACAGAAAAGCCGCACCGAAAAGATGTGTTTCAGTGCGGCTTGTGTTTATGCCTTTTTCTTGTTCTTTCTTGAAAGAACTACGCTCTGGATAACAAGGAACAGGCAGATCATTGCCGCAACGGTAATGTTTGTCCACCATGCATCGTCAAGTCCGAGAGAGGAAACTATATTCTTTATCGTACTCAGCGAAATTACGCCAAACAGCGTTCCTATAATGTTACCGGAACCGCCGGAAAGCATCGTGCCGCCGATGATGGATGAAGCGATCGCATTCATTTCGGCTCCGCTTGCATGGGAGGGTGAACCGGAGCCTACATGAAGGAAGTAAACAAAGCCGCCTATACCTGCAAGCACTCCGCACATCAGGTAAGCAAAGAACTTTGTGCGCTTAACATTGATACCGAGCATATTTGCACTCTGGCTGTTGCCGCCTATGGCATAGAAGCCACGTCCTGTCTTGCCCCATTTAAGAAAGACGAACAGAATTGCTACTATCAGCAGAGCAACGATAACGCCTATTTCTATGTATGCCGGAACGAATGCGCCGTGTTTGTTTGTCGAACCTATTCCGGGAAGAGATACTCTTATTTCCTTCAGCGCCTGGAATTCTTCATTTTCAACGTTGAACTGTGTTGCGTTGACAATGGTAGTCATACCTTTTGCAAAGAACATTCCTGCCAGAGTCACGATGAACGGCTGAATCTCGAGATATGCTATAAGATAACCCTGAACAAGACCGAAAGCGGTTCCTATTCCGAGTGCTATGAGGATGGAGGTCACTACATTACCTCCGCCGTAATCGAGATTCATAGCACAGCACATACATACAAGAGCTGTAACAGCGCCGACAGAAATGTCGATACCGCCGGTTATCATTACAAGGCTCATTCCGCAGGAGAGAATTATCAAAGCCGCATTCTCGTTGAGTATGTTAAAGAAGGTCTGCACTTTTGTGAAGCCTGAGCCGATGAATATCATAGCACAGATATACATTACAACGAATATCGCAATGGTGATGACCAGAAGCAGATTAGAATCAGATAATCTCCTGGATCTGCCGTTGGCATTTTTCAGAAATTTCATGCTAATTCGCCTCCTTGACAGGATTTCTGCGAGAAGCTAACTTCTTGCGGAACGCTTTGAGCTTGTTGCGTACAACAGGAGCACTGAGAACTACCAGTATAATTACTACAACTGCCTTGTATGCGGGGAGCGCTGTAGGAGCGACCTGGAACTTATAAAGAGTAGTCGTCAGGAACTGTATAACGTAGGCGCCGATTATAGAGGCCGCCATATTGAACTTACCGCCGCTGAGGGCGTTTCCGCCGAGTGCTACCGCAAGGATGGCATCCATCTCTATATCCTTTGCGACTACCGAGTAGTTGATAGATGAGATACGGCTTACCTTGATGAAGCCTGCAACTGCAACGCACAGGCCAAGTATAACGTATGCCATGAACTTTATGCGTGCAGGGTTCAGACCGTTAAGTCTGGAGGATTCGGAGTTTATACCGACTGCCTGTGTGAACAGTCCCAGCTTTGTGAAACGTAACACCAGTGCGATGATTATAATACATATCGCCGCAATGTATATTGGTGTGGGCAACGGCGAGCCGGGAATGAAGTTACCGAACCAACCGAAGCTTTTATCGTTTATGACAGGGAGCTGATTGTTATTTATCCACGCCGCAATGGAACGTCCTGCGGTGAAGAGGATAAGCGTTGCGACCATAGGTTGTATCTTGAAGTATGCGACCAGAGCGCCGTTGAATGCACCTAACAGCATCGAAACGACAGCGCAGGCGAGGAATGCAACGATTATCGGTGCGTGGAGCGTATCCGGACTTACCTCACCGCCGCAGAGAACTCTAAGAACTACACTGCCTGCAACTGCAATGGTTGCGCCGACGCTTATATCCTGTCCGCCGGAGGCTGATGTTACCAGTGTCATACCGATAGCGAGTATCGCAAGCTCTGAGGCATTGTCGAGGATCGTGATGATATTGCCCGAAATCGCCATATCACCGGCACTGTTCGGAGCATATTTTATCGCAAAGAACGAGGGGTCGGCAATCAGGTTGAACAGCACCAGTATCAGCAGTGCCGCCAACGGAATGAATATCTGGTTTTTGACCGCTCTTTTAAGAAAAGCGAGGATTTTGTTTCCACTTGCCGTTTCAAGCGTTTTCATGAGCTTTTTCACCTCCTGCGATCGTTTCCATTATCTTGGACTGGTTAAGGTCGGAACCCGTAAGTTCGCCTGCAGTCTTTCTGTCACGCATTACTATCAATCTTGAACATACGTTCAGCATTTCGTCTATTTCGGAAGAAATGAACGTTACGCTCTTTCCCTCGGCGGCAAGTTTAAGCACCAGCTTTTGTATTTCAAGCTTGGTGCCGACATCAATGCCTCTTGTCGGCTCGTCGAGGATAAGGTATACGGGGTTTGCAAGAAGCCATCTTGCAAGAATTACTTTCTGCTGATTACCGCCGGAAAGCGACTTTATCGGTGTATCAGGGGAAGCCGTCTTTATTTCCAGCAGCTTTATGTACTCGTCGGCATACTTTGCGGCATCCGATTTCGAAATCGGTCGGAACATTCCACGCATTACCTGGAGTGCAAGAATTATATTGTCTTTTACCGAAAGATCGCCGATTATACCGTCGTGCTTTCTGTCTTCGGGAAGGTAGCTTATGCCGTGCTTCATTGCGTCAAGCGGCTTTTTTATTCTGATTGCCTTGCCGTTCATCTTGACTGTACCGCCGGTTATACTGTCCGCACCGAATATTGCACGGACGGATTCGCTTCGGCCTGAACCGAGAAGTCCTGTGAAGCCGTTTACCTCGCCCTTTTTTATAGAGAAGTCGAAAGGCGCTATGCCTGCATTGCTGACAAGTCCTTCCGCCTCAAATACCGGAGCCTCGCCGTCTGATTCCTGCTCGGCCTGTTGCGGCTTGTCTATATCGGACAGCTTGTTGAGATCCTTGCCGAGCATTTTTGAAACCAGCTCTACTTTAGGAAGTTCTGCGGCGTTATACTCGCCAACAAATTTGCCGTCACGCAGTACCGTTATCTTGTCGCAGACTGCGTATACCTGGTCGAGAAAGTGCGTTACGAATATTATTCCAACGCCACGGCTCTTAAGGTCAAGCATGAGTTTGAACAGTTTCTCAACCTCCTGCTCATCAAGCGAGGAGGTCGGTTCATCAAGGATAAGCACCTTGCAATCCATATCGACTGCCCGTGCTATCGCAACCATCTGCTGAACTGCGAGGGAGCAGCTTCCGAGTTGTTGATTCGGTTTTGCCGGAATATCAAGCGATTCGAGCAGCTTGCCGGCTTGTGAATACATCTTCTTCCATTTAGTGAAAGCTCCCTTTGATCTGCCGATGTACATATTTTCGGCGACTGTCAGGTTAGGGCAGAGTGTAATCTCCTGATAAACCGTGCTTATTCCGGCTTTCTGCGCATCCTGAGTTGACCTGATAATGACAGGTTCGGGATTGTCGGACATATATATGTCGCCGCCGTCTTTTTCGTACACACCGGTGAGTACCTTTATAAGTGTGGATTTACCGGCGCCGTTTTCACCCATCAGTGCGTGTATCTCACCCTTGTGCAGAGTGAATTCAACGTTCTGAAGTGCTTTTACACCGGGAAATTCTTTACATATGCCCTCAAGTCTGAGAACAACATTTTCGTCACGCATTGTTTTCGCCTCCGGTTTGTTTATTAGACGCAAAACGATCCGATACAAAGGATTTTGTTATCCATCATACCGGATCGCTACCGTCATGACTGATCCGCTGATTCAGCTAAGCTGTTCAAAACGATCAGATACCGTACTTGTCAACGTCCTCCTGAGTAATAGTGGAGGCGTCAAATCCCTTTTCTTCCATTATTACGACCTTTTCTTTAGGTGCTGTGCCTTTTTCAAGATCCTTGATTATAGAGTCGATGTAGGATGCCTGGAAAGGATTGCACTGACCGTCGTAGTTCCAGCTGCCTGAAAGGAGGTTTTTGAGAGCCCACTTGTTGCAGTCGAAGCCCATTACGATAACGTCCTTGCCGACGCCGTGTGAGATATTAGCTTTGTCGAGAGCTGCAACTGCACCCTTTGCCATATCGTCGTTCTCAGCATAGATAACGTTGAAAGGAGTGCCGCTGTCTATGACGGACTGAACGATCTGCTGTGCTGTTTCAGCATTCCATTCGGCTGTCTGCTGTGTAACGAGTTTCCAGTTTTCGTCAGCGGCAACCTTGGTGTCAAGAGCACCTGTTCTGCCGACCTGTGCGGCTGAACCCATTGTGCCTTGAATATGTACTATGTTGTACTTATCGAGCTTCTGGGAAGCCAGCCAGTCAACTGCGGTCTGACCTTCCTTTGCCATATCGGATACGATTGAGGCTTCGTACAGGCTGTCATCGGCATCAATAGTTCTGTCGAACAGGATAACCTTGATTCCCTGAGCCTTAGCATCCTTAAGTACCGAATCCCATCCTGAAGTGCCTGCTGCGGATATGAGCAGATAGTCAACTTCAGACTGAATAAATGTCTGTGCATAGGCAATCTGCTCGTCATTCTTAAGGCTGTATGCAAAGGAAGCGTCGTAGCCGTTCTCCTTTGTGAATTTAGCCTTCATATCCTTGTCGTTGGCTGTACGATAGCCGGACTCATTGGGGTCGTTGTTGATTATACCGACTTTGATGAGATCTCCGCTTGCAGAGCCTGAACCGTTTCCGCTGCTTGAACCTGCGGGTTCGCCTGAGTTACAACCTGCGAATACGCTTGTTGCGAGTGCCAGACCGAGTACCGATGCGAGAATTTTCTTAACTTTCATAGCTTTTTCCTCCGTAAATTAAAATTAAATATAGGTCCGTTTGCTTGTTTTTGAATGCTAAGACAAATTATTGATAAATTCATAACAACTTCGAATTTTGTCTGCATTCTCTTTTGTTGTCCTTATTCTAACACAAAGAAAATACAAATGCAATACACAAATTACACATTTTTTAGTGGAAAGATTTGTGCATATATTACAAAACGTGCGTTTTTTTAGCGTACAACATCGTTCTGAGTAAAAACTGCTTGACAAACAGCAGACAAAGTTGTATTATATATGTGAACAAATTTGTATTCTTTTGCACGAACTTGTGCTTTGCACAGAGGTGATGATTAATGACTAAATATGAAGCTGTTGCACAGGCAATAAAAAACGATATTGAAAACGGTCTGTATAAAGAGGGACAGCCGATTCCTACCGAGGAGCTGCTGACAGCTCAGTATGATGTGAGCCGTCAGACGATACGCAAGGCGTTGTCGCTTCTTGTAGAGGACAATCTTATATTAAAGCGTCAGGGGAGCGGCTCGGTGGTGCGGCCGAAGCGACTTAATCCAAGGACAGGAAAGATAGCGGTGGTTGCAACATACATCAGCGACTATATTTTCCCAAGTCAGCTAAGGGCAGTGAATGATGTATTATCCGAAAACAAGTATACCGCTGTTCTTTCTGCAACACGCAACCGTGTTTGCAATGAGCGTGCTATCCTTGAAGAAATACTCAAGGATCCCGTTGACGGAATACTGATAGAGGGTACAAAATCAGCTATGCCGAATCCTAATTTCGATCTGTACGAAAAACTGATAGGAATGGATATACCGGTAGTGTTTTTCAACGGATATTACCCGTCGCTCAGCGGCATATATTCCGTATGTGCGGATAATCAGGCTGGCGGTGCGGAGCTTGTGCGGCATCTTATTGAGCGTGGTCACACAAAAATCGCAGGCTTTTTCAAAAGCGATGATATTCAAGGTCATCAGCGGTATTCCGGCTTTATTTCGGAGCTGTTTCGCAACGGTCTGATAATCCCCGATGAGAATGTGTTCTGGTACATTACCGAAACAAAGGAGGATCTTTTCAATAATCCGCAGGAGGTATTAAATCGTCTTGGCGATAATACGGCGGTCGTATGCTATAACGATGAGGTGGCGTTCGGACTTATCAAGTGCCTGCTTTCAGCCGGCAGACGTGTTCCTGAGGACGTTGCCGTAGTCAGCTTTGACAACAGTAATCTTAGTCGGATCTCTCAGGTCCCGATAACATCGCTTTCCTACGAGGACAGAAACATAGGCAGAATTGCGGCTCAGAAGCTCGTTGATATTCTGAACGGCAAGGAGGTTACGTCCGAGGTGTTGCCGTGGACTTTTATTCAGAAAGAAAGCTCGTAAATATGAAGGGCTGTTTTATTAAAGCGTCTTTAGACCGCAAAACCGGCGGCTTTATAGCTAAGACTTTAAAGCTATGTCGGGCAGTATAAGAATTTGATTTTTTAAACCGCATTGTTGTGCGGTTTATTTTTTTGTAGCTTTAGCAAAAATAAACCACCGCTTGAAGCGGTGGAATAAAAG
>ERZ791915.195-NODE-195-length-78164-cov-18.974280_pt1 | contig 78164 bp, 66 predicted proteins | sample MGYA00510139_ERZ791915 | MGnify/ENA primary metagenome ERZ791915 (study PRJEB30046, sample SAMN00792117) | human gut metagenome | study: EMG produced TPA metagenomics assembly of the A metagenome-wide association study of gut microbiota in type 2... | reverse complement strand
ATTTTAAACATAAACTATGGGATCATCTGGCTATCATGTCCGACTTCAAACTGGATATTGATTACCCGTATGAAATTATCCGCAAAGATAATCTAAATACCCGTCCGGAAGTAATCCCCTATCCCAGTACAAAAATCCGTTACCGCCACTACGGCCGTACACTGGAAGTATTGATAAAGAAAGCAATTGATTTCCCCGAAGGAGATGAAAAGCAGAATCTGATTGCCCTGATCTGCAACCACATGAAGAAAGACTTCATGACCTGGAACAAAGATACGGTAGACGACCGTAAAATTGCAGAAGATCTTAACGAATATTCGGGTGGCAAATTGCAGATGACGGATGACATCATCAAACTGATGGCTGAACGTATTAATCAGAACTACCGTCCGAAAATGAACAATCAGAACAACCGGAGAGATAACCGGAATAATAAGAGAAAGTACTAATAGATTTATGGCATCATTCGTAATTGAAGGAGGACACAGATTATCCGGCGAGATTCATCCGCAAGGCGCAAAAAACGAGGTATTGCAAATTATCTGCGCCACGCTGCTGACAGCCGAAGAGGTGACCGTACATAACATTCCGGATATACTGGACGTCAATAATCTCATTCAGTTGATGCGTGACATGGGCGTTACGGTATCCAGAAAAGGGCTTGACACGTATAGTTTCAAAGCAGAAAAGCTGGATTTGAGTTATCTGGAAAGCGATGAATTCCTGAAGAAGTGTTCCAGTCTGCGAGGTTCGGTTATGCTAATCGGCCCAATGGTAGCACGCTTCCATAAAGCGATGATTTCAAAACCGGGTGGTGACAAGATAGGACGCAGACGCCTGGATACTCACTTTATCGGTATACAGAACCTGGGTGCAGATTTCTCGTACAATACAGAACGCGAAGCGTACGAGATTTCAGCTTGCGAACTGAAAGGCACCTACATGTTGCTGGACGAAGCTTCGGTAACCGGAACTGCCAACATCGTGATGGCAGCTGTACTGGCCAAAGGAACAACCACTATTTATAATGCCGCCTGTGAACCATATCTGCAACAACTTTGCAAGATGCTGAACCGCATGGGCGCCAAGATACAAGGCATTGCCTCCAATCTGTTGACCATTGAAGGAGTGGACGAACTACACGGTACCGAGCATACGATACTTCCCGATATGATCGAAGTCGGCAGTTTTATCGGTATGGCAGCCATGACGCAAAGTGAGCTCACCATCAAGAATGTTTCTTATGAAAACCTGGGCATCATCCCCGAAAGTTTCCGCCGTCTGGGTATCAAACTGGAACAACAAGGAGATGATATCTATGTTCCTGCACAGGAAACGTATCAGATAGAGTCGTTCATGGACGGTTCCATTATGACTATTGCCGATGCTCCCTGGCCGGGACTGACACCGGACTTGCTGAGTGTAATGCTCGTAGTTGCCACTCAGGCAAAAGGCAGTGTGCTTATCCATCAGAAGATGTTCGAGAGCCGCCTGTTCTTCGTGGATAAACTGATAGATATGGGAGCACAGATTATTCTTTGCGATCCTCACCGCGCCGTTGTCATTGGCCATAACCATGCCATGCGTCTGCGAGGCGGGAATATGACTTCACCTGATATTCGTGCCGGTATTGCATTGCTGATTGCCGCCATGAGTGCGGAAGGCAGCAGTCGTATCCACAACATTGAGCAAATAGACCGGGGGTATCAGGATATTGAAAGACGCCTGAACGCTATCGGAGCAAGAATTACGAGAATATGATATGGGATGAGGGAAGATGATTCAGAATGGTAGGATGATAAGATGATAAAAAGAGAAGATGTATATAAGATAGGAGTATTCAACAAACCGCACGGCATTCACGGTGAGTTGTCATTCACATTCACCGATGACATTTTTGACCGGGTGGAAGCTGAATACCTGATCTGCCTGTTGGATGGTATTTTCGTACCTTTCTTCCTGGAGGAATACCGTTTCCGCTCCGACTCCACCGCATTGGTAAAACTGGAAGAAGTAGATACGGCGGAACGTGCACGGATGTTCACCAACGTGGAAGTTTACTTTCCTGCCAAACATGCCGAAGATGCCGGACCGGGAGAACTGACCTGGGGTTTCTTTGTAGGTTTCCGCGTGGAAGAAGTTAACCACGGAGACTTGGGGGAAGTGACAGAGGTGGATACTGCAACCATCAATACCTTGTTTGTAGTTGATCATCAGGGAGAAGAGTTACTGATTCCTGCACAAGAAGAATTCATCCTGAACATTGACCAAAAGCACAAAGTAATCACAATGGATTTACCCGAAGGATTGCTGGCTTTGGATGAAACAGAGGAAGTGTAATATGAGTGATAAAGCGATAGGGCGATAAAGTGATAAACGCGTATGGTGAAAAAGAAACGACATAAAGCATTCTGGAGTAATATCAAATTCAAATATAAGCTGACTATCATCAACGAGAATACACTCGAAGAAGTAGTCGGTCTCCGTGTATCCAAGCTAAACGGCATCTCGGTGTTACTTTCTGTACTGACTGTTTTGTTTCTGGTTGCCTCAGTTATCATTGCTTTCACTCCGTTGCGTAACTACTTGCCGGGATATATGAACAGTGAAATCCGTGCCCAAGTGGTAGAGAATGCTTTACGAGTAGATTCACTTCAACAGTTGGTAGATCGCCAGAATTTGTATATCATGAATATACAGGATATTTTCAGTGGGACCATACGGGTAGATACTGTGCACAATATGGACTCACTGACTACCGTACGCGAAGACTCGTTGATGGAACGCACACAGCGGGAAGCGGAGTTCCGGAAACAATATGAAGAAACAGAAAAGTATAATCTGACAAGCATTACAGCCCGCCCGGACATAGAAGGATTGATATTTTATCGTCCCACGCGAGGCATGATCACAGATAAGTTTGACGCTGACAGAAAACATTACGGTACGGATATCGCTGCTAATCCCGGAGAGAGCGTACTTGCTACGCTGGATGGTACAGTTATCTTGAGTACTTATACGGCCGAAACAGGGTATGTGATAGAAGTACAACATAATCAAGACTTTATATCCGTATATAAACATTGCAGTTCCTTATTGAAACGTGAAGGAGACACTGTACAGGCCGGAGAGGCTATTGCTTTGGTAGGAAACAGCGGACAACTGACAACCGGTCCTCACCTGCACTTTGAGTTATGGCACAAAGGACGGGCGGTGAATCCGGAACAATATATTGTATTTTAAGTGATAGATAAATGAAAAAACAAATTGCTATACTCGGTTCTACCGGCTCCATAGGTACGCAGGCATTACAGGTGATTGAAGAACAATCCGACCAGTACGAAGCGTATGTGCTGACCGCCAACAACCGTGTAGAAGAACTCATTGCCCAGGCTCGGAAATTCAAGCCTGAAGCGGTAGTTATAGCCAACGAAACGAAATATGCCCAACTGAAAGAAGCCCTCGCCGATCTGCCTATCAAAGTATATTCAGGAACGGACGCTATCTGCCAGATTGTGGAAGACTCGGAAATTGATATCGTATTGACTGCGATGGTAGGTTATGCCGGACTGAAACCAACCATGAATGCTATTCGTGCCCGTAAGCCTATCGCTCTTGCCAACAAGGAGACGCTTGTTGTGGCAGGTGAGCTGATTAACGATATGGCACGCCTATCCGGTACACCTATATTACCGGTAGATTCCGAACATTCAGCCGTTTTCCAATGTTTAGCGGGGGAGCTCGGCAATCCGATAGAGAAGGTGATCCTTACGGCATCCGGTGGCCCGTTCCGCAATTGCACAATGGAGCAACTGGCTACGGTAACCAAAGCCCAAGCCTTAAAACATCCTAATTGGGATATGGGAGCGAAGATCACGATTGATTCCGCTTCAATGATGAACAAAGGGTTCGAGGTGATAGAAGCAAAATGGTTATTCGGTGTACGTCCGGATCAGATTGAAGTGGTAGTACATCCGCAATCTATTATACATTCGATGGTGCAGTTTGAAGACGGTGCAGTAAAGGCACAATTGGGTATGCCGGATATGCGTCTGCCTATTCAGTATGCATTCTCTTATCCGCAACGCTTGAAGGCTTCATTTCCCCGGTTAGATTTCAAGATGTGCACAAACCTGACATTCGAACAACCGGATACCACCCGTTTCCGTAATCTGGCTTTGGCTTACGAAGCTTTGCATAAAGGCGGAAATATGCCTTGTATCGTAAATGCAGCCAATGAAGTGGTAGTTGCCGCTTTCCTGCGGGATGAAATTTCATTCCTCGGCATGAGTGATGTGATAGAGAAAGCAATGTCTATCGTATCATTTGTGGCAAAACCGGAATATGAAGACTATGTAGCTACGGATGAGATGACACGCCGTATTGCACAAGAACTTATAAAGTGATAGCGGTATCAATGATAAGCCGCATTTAATATAGTAAATTGTAAATAGTAAAATAGAAAAATTATTAGATGGAAACATTTTTGATTCGTGCCCTGCAACTCATTATGAGCCTTTCGTTGCTCGTTATCGTTCATGAGGGAGGGCACTTCCTCTTCGCTCGTCTCTTCAAGACACGGGTAGAAAAGTTTTGTTTGTTCTTCGACCCTTGGTTTACCCTGTTCAAGTTCAAGCCGAAAAATAGTGATACGGAATATGGTATTGGTTGGCTGCCGTTAGGTGGTTACGTAAAGATATCAGGTATGATAGACGAATCTATGGATACTGAACAGATGCAACAGCCAATGCAACCGTGGGAGTTCCGGGCCAAACCGGCATGGCAACGGTTGTTAATCATGGTAGGTGGTGTATTGTTCAATTTCATATTGGCATTATTCATCTATTCTATGATACTTTTTACCTGGGGAGATGAATACGTACCGGTACAAAAGGCCCCGCTGGGTATGGAATTCAACGAAACGGCAAAAGCTATCGGTTTCCGTGACGGTGACGTACTGATATCCGCTGATGGTGTACCCTTTGAACGTTACGGTGGTGACATGCTGACAAGCGTTGTCGATGCCCGCCAAGTAACAGTACGCCGTGATGGGCAAGAGGTATCCGTTTATATTCCTGAGAATTTCATGGAGCGTCTGCTGGCTGACAGTGTACGTTTTGCCTCATTCCGCTATCCATATGTTATTGATAGTATTTGTGCCAACCGTCCTGCTGCCCTTGCCGGCCTGCAAGCGGGTGACAGTATTATGCAATTGGACGGAAAGAATATTTCTTATTTCGATTTCAAAGAAGAGATGTTACGCCGCCAGAAAACGGATTCAGCTTCTCATGATATCACATTGACTTATGCACGTGCCGGAGTGATAGATACCGTGACTTTTGCAACAGATTCAATCTATGAGATAGGTGTAGTGGTACGTACGGCAACCAATCAGTTACTGCCGGTCGTAAGGAAAGAATATAGTTTTCTGGCCTCTTTCCCCGCCGGTGCAGCATTGGGAGTACAAACGCTGAAAGGCTATGTAGGACAGATGAAATATCTCTTCTCTAAAGAAGGTGCCAAGCAATTGGGTGGCTTCGGAACTATCGGAAGCATCTTCCCTGCTACATGGGATTGGCATCAGTTCTGGTACATGACAGCATTCCTTTCTATTATCCTCGCCTTCATGAATATTTTGCCTATTCCGGCACTGGATGGCGGGCATGTACTATTCCTTATTTATGAGATTGTGGCTCGTCGCAAACCAAGTGATAAATTTATGGAGCGTGCGCAAATGGTGGGTATGTTCCTGCTATTCGGATTGCTGCTTTGGGCAAACTTTAATGATATTCTACGGTTTCTGTTCTAAGAGAACTTTAGATTTACCTCAATAAAAAAGGATGCCCAATATTACCTTGGCCATCCTTTTCTATATAATCGTATTTTCTTACACTAAGTGTCCGATCCACTCTTCACGATCTCCCGGCAGAAGATCAATAACCGGAACCTCTACCATAGTGTAACAACCTGGTTGTTGACGCATGGAAGCGCGAGCTACACAAACCAATACCTGAGCAGTAAGTGCAGGATTATTAATGCGCATATTGAACTCAAACAATTGATTCTGAGTTTTACCGGAAACACCTTTACGAGTGAGGTTTACACCATGTCCCATGTCAAGCAAAGCGTCTACGCTGGGAACTTGTTTCACATGTGTTTCATCATTCACAAAATAAGCGTCGGCCTTGATGGCAGCAGCTACTTTGTCAAACTCATAACCGTCTTTCAATTCGATATAAACCATACGGCGATGAATACCTGTTCCGGTAGGAATAGTCATGGAAAGAGCAGCCTTTACACCATCAATAGCTTTTACAGCTACTGTATGTCCCATACTCATTCCCGGACCAAAGTTTGTATAAGTAATTCCTTTAGGAGCAATAGCTTCCAACAGGGTACGTACAATAGAATCGCTTCCCGGATCCCAACCTGCAGAAATAATAGAAACTGCCTTATGCTCTTTTGCAGAAGCAGACAGCGTGCGACGCAAATCTACAATACCGGTATGAATATCGAAGCTGTCAACCGTATTAATGCCAAGTGCAAGGATTTCTTTGGCATAAGTCTCTACACTGCGGGTCGGTGTACAAAGAATTGCAACATCAACGCCTTCCAATTCCTTGATATTCTTTACAACAGGGTATTCACTCAGTTCTGCGGGACGGTTTTCAGCTCCAGTGCGGCGTACTACACCGGCAATTTCAAAGTCGGGAGCCGCTTGCAACGCTTCGAGCACGTATTGCCCGATATTGCCATAGCCAACAATGGCTGCTCTTACTTTTTTCATTCTTTTATTGAATTTATTTATCAGTTTTCTATTTTATCGGCACAAAAGTAATCATTTTCATTCAATTTAACCACAAAACGATTCAGTGTTCCACAGAGTTTTTTCTTTATTAAGACTTCTTTCAAACTTATGTACCTTCAATAACTTACCACTTTAAAACAATTTCCAAAGGAAAAAGTTCCCTGAAACTCTTCTGAGTCTGTAATGAAGAAACACAATATTCCTCGCTCGCGCGCGTTATAGTAAGTATTATGATAGAATACATTAGAGGCGGACTTGCCGAGCTCAGCCCGGCAACCGCAGTTATCGACTGTAACGGATTGGGATATGCCGTTAATATTTCATTAAATACGTATGCTGCCATCCAAGGCAAAAAAGAGTGCAAACTATATATCTACGAGGCTATACGTGAGGATGCATACATCCTCTACGGCTTTGCAGATAAACAAGAGCGTGAATTATTCTTGTTGTTGATTTCCGTTTCGGGCATTGGCGGTAATACTGCACGAATGATACTTTCGGCACTTTCACCGGCAGAACTGGTGAATGTTATCAGTACTGAAAATGCCAATTTACTGAAGACAGTGAAAGGTATCGGATTAAAAACAGCCCAACGGGTGATTGTGGATTTGAAAGATAAAATCAAGACAGGTACTGCAAGCGCAGGAAGTACGATAGGAAGTCTCGGCGGAATGCTATCTGCTGCTAATGCACAGGTGCAGGAAGAGGCTATTGCAGCATTGACAATGTTGGGATTTGCACAGGCACCATCACAAAAGGTAGTTTTGGCAATATTGAAAGAAGAGCCAGATGCGCCAGTGGAACAAGTTATTAAGCTGGCGCTAAAAAGACTCTAATTTAGCACTATGCGCTAAATTAAGTGACAAGCTACGAGCAACTTATTCAATTAAACACACATGAAGTCTCCTCGTATACGACATATCATTTGGTTATTGCTGCTATGGCTCATGCCTGGCAGCTTTGTCGTTATGGGACAGAATGTAAATGGGGAGAATACACAAAAAGCGGAAAATGTACAGGATACAATAGCTCCGCGATATTCCGTTCGCAAGACCGTGCCGGGTACACTAAAAGACCTTTCTCCCCACCCTGCCGACCTGCAATCACCCATGAACCTACGAACCGAAGCAGAATATGATGCAAAAACAGACAGGTACTACATACGCACAAAATTAGGGAATACCGAAATCGGTGTACCGATGGTACTGACCCCCGAAGAATATCTGGATTGGACATTGAAACAATCCATGCAATCTTATTACCGCCAAAAGAACGGAGAACAAATCGGCAAAGGAAAAGAGGCTTTCGACTTTATGGATATGAAGTTCAACCTTGGTCCGGCAGAGAAATTGTTTGGTCCCGGTGGGGTACAGATACGTACACAAGGTAATGCAGAACTCAGCTTCGGCATGACATACAAAAACGTAAAGAATCCCTCACTTCCGGAAAGTCAACGCAAAACACTCGGTTTTGACTTTGACGAGAAAATCAATATCAACGTCAATGGAAAAGTAGGTGACAAGGTGAATATGAACATGAACTACAACACCGATGCTACCTTTGATTTTGACACCAAACGGCTGAAACTGAAATATGAGGGAAAAGAAGATGAGATCATCAAACTGATTGAAGCCGGTAATGTGAGCATGTCCACCAATAACTCACTGATACGCGGAGCATCCGCACTGTTCGGAATTCGTACAGACCTGCAATTTGGCAAACTAAAGCTACAAGCTGTTATCAGCCAGCAAGAGAGTGAAGCCAAAACAGTGACCAGCCGCGGTGGTGCACAAACCACTACGTTCGACTTCTCCGCAGATAATTACGAAGAAAATCGTCACTTTTTTCTAGCACATTATTTCCGGGATACTTATGACAAAAACCTGGCCCAACTTCCAAACATCCTTTCGGGAGTTACAATTAACCGAATTGAAGTATGGGTAACCAATAAACGAAATAACTATGATAATCCACGCAATATAGTAGCATTAACTGACCTCGGGGAAGCCTTTCATATTGGTAACAACACAGCTTGGCAGGGAACTGGAAACCCATCTAATCCGACTTCCAATGTCAATGCACCCACCAACAATGCCAATACCCTTTATGCGCAGATGACCAGTACCTACGCTGCTGCCCGCGACATCAGCCAGGTAAGCAATACCATGAACAATATTCCCGGTGTAGAGGGAGGTATGGATTATGAGAAGATTGAAAGTGCCCGACTTCTCACTTCTTCGGAATATACTTTGAACAGTAAGTTAGGCTATATTTCACTAAAACAAACCCTGCAACCGGATGAAGTGTTAGCAGTCGCTTTTGAATACACACTGGGGGGACGGAGTTATCAGGTAGGTGAATTTTCTTCTGATATCAAAGAGACAGGGCAAAGTTTATTTGTTAAACTATTGAAGAATACGGCTAACTCTCCCGATGCCGCTTGCTGGGATCTGATGATGAAAAATGTCTATAGTCTCAATGCCTACTCTGTTCAAAAGGAGAAGTTCCAGTTGAATATCACCTACCAAAGTGATACGACAGGTGTGTATCTACGCTATATTCCCGAAGGCAAGATTGCCAAAATGCCTCTATTACGCGTCATGAATCTCGACCGCCTCAATAGCCAGAACCAAACAGGTGCAGACGGTTTCTTCGACTTTGTCGAAGGCTATACTGTAACTGCTGCAGACGGACGTATTTATTTTCCGGTTGTAGAACCTTTCGGCAGTCATTTGCGAAAAGCAATCGGCAATGACGCACTGGCAGATAAATACGTATTTCAGGAACTCTACGATTCTACCCGTACTGTTGCCAGGCAAACTGCAGAAAAGAATAAATACCGATTGACGGGAGAATACCGTGCCTCCAATGCAAATGAAATACGATTGGGAGCCATGAATGTTCCACAAGGGTCGGTACGCGTAACAGCAGGTGGCATGACGCTGGTTGAGAATTCTGACTACACAGTAGATTACACATTGGGAATAGTTACCATCCTCAACCAAAGCATCATAGATGCTGGCACAGCCATCAGTGTAAATCTGGAAAGCAACACACTTTACAGCATGCAGCGTAAAACGATGATGGGACTAAACTTCACTTATGATTTCTCACAAAACTTCTCTTTCGGAGGAAGCATCATGCACCTCAGCGAAAAACCACTGACAAGCAAAGTTGCAATGGGTGATGAACCCCTCTCCAACACTTTATGGGGAGTAAATGCCTCATGGAAGAAAGAGAGTCAATGGCTTACAAATATGATAGATAAGTTACCTTTTGTCAATGCCACCGTCCCCAGTAGTATCAATCTGGGTGTGGAATTCGCCCACCTCATTCCGGGACATGCCAAAGGACTGCAACAAAACGCTTCGTACATCGATGACTTTGAAAGCACGCAAAGTGGTATCGACCTCCGCCAGCCCTCATACTGGATGCTGGCAAGCACTCCCTACAGCCCTTCCGCCTCTGCCCTCTTTCCCGAAGCATCACTCAGTAATGATATAAACTATGGAAAAAACCGGGCATTACTGGCATGGTATCATATTGACGGACTTTTTACCCGACGCAATTCTTCGCTGACACCGACACACATCAAAAATGATCTCAACCAACTTAGTAACCACTACGTACGCGAAGTATATGAACAAGAACTTTTTCCCAATAAGGAAACCCCTTATCAAGAATCAGCCTCTATGAATGTACTGAACCTGGCATATTACCCGCAGGAACGGGGACCCTATAATCTCGATACGGATATAAATTCGGATGGTACTCTGCGTAATCCGGAGAAACGCTGGGGAGGTATGATGCGCAAATTGGATACAAGTGACTTTGAAGCTGCAAATATCGAGTATGTTTCATTCTGGCTACTCGATCCTTTCATCTATGCAGAAGATGGTACGCTTATTAAAAATACGACTTCTACCGCCCGTGGAGGTGACCTTTATATCAATCTCGGAGAAGTATCTGAAGATATATTGAAAGACGGCAAGAAATTCTTTGAAAATGGTCTGCCTATTGATGGAGATATGACAAAAACCGAAGAAACCGTCTGGGGACGTGTCCCCAGAGATCGTAGTGTAGTATATGCCTTCGATAATACTTCCGGCGCACGCCGCCGCCAGGATGTCGGTCTGAACGGACTCTCCACAGAAGACGAACGTACTTTCTCCACGTATCAGAAATATCTGGAACGAGTACAAGGCATCGTTAATGCCGAAGCTTACCAAAAGTTCTACAATGACCCGGCAGGTGATACTTATCATTATTTTCGGGGCAGTGATTATGACCGTGAAGAGCGTAGTATCCTGGAGCGTTATAAATACTATAACAATACCGAAGGCAACTCCACAGCCAGTGAAGACTCTCCGGAGCGATACGATATATCCTCAAAAACCGTGCCCGATGTAGAGGATATCAATCAGGACAATACACTAAACGAGACAGAGAAGTATTTCCAATATCGCATCAATCTGACACCTGCCGACCTGAAAGTAGGGCAGAATTACATCACGGATAAACGAACCGCCAGCGTCCGCCTGCGCAACGGACAAACAGAAGAAGTAACCTGGTATCAGTTCAAAGTACCTGTACGTAGTGGTGAGGCGGTGGGAAGCATTAAAGATTTTAAATCCATCCGCTTCATGCGTATGTTCCTGACCGGATTTGAGAAACCTATCGTGCTGCGTTTTGCCACACTCGAATTAGTACGCGGCGAATGGCGTACCTATACCGACGCACTAAACAATACGCAACAAGGTACTTCTACCACCAGTTCCGCTACATTGGATGTATCTGCCGTCAACATCGAAGAAAATGGTGACCGCACTCCGGTAAACTATGTAATGCCTCCGGGTATTTCCCGCGTCATCGATCCCGGACAACCGCAACTCCGTCAACAGAATGAACAAGCCATGAGCTTGAAGTTGGAAAAGTTGGCTCCCGGTGATGCCCGTGCCGTCTACAAAAACACCGGTATGGATATGAGACAGTACAAACGCCTGCAAATGTTTGCCCATGCCGAAGCCTTACCCGATCTCAGTACTGACCCACAAGACGGTGAGCTCTCCGTATTTATCCGCCTCGGTTCAGACTATCGTAGCAATTATTATGAATACGAAATTCCACTCACACTCACTCCCCACGGAGAGTATAATGGAAGCACTGCTGCCGGTTGCCTTGCCGTCTGGCCTAAGTCAAATAATCTGGATATCGACCTCAGTGTGCTGACCAATGCAAAAAAAGCACGCAATCGCCTGAAGAATATTTCAAATAGTGGTGTAACCTATGCCAAAGTCTATTCTGAATACGATCCGGATAAGCCTGCTAACAAAATAAGTGTAATTGGTAATCCTTCGTTGGCAGAAGTAAAGACCTTAATGATCGGAGTTCGCAATAATTCTCGTACTGTCAAGTCGGCAGAAGTCTGGGTAAACGAACTGCGTCTCACCGAATTCAATGAAGAAGGAGGTTGGGCTGCACAGGGCAATCTCAATGTGCAACTCTCTGATATAGGTAGCATCAATCTGGCCGGACACATGGAAACAGCCGGTTTCGGCGGATTGGAACAAAGTGTCAGTGAACGCCGTCTGGATGACTACTATCAATACAGCTTCACTACTACATTCGACCTTGGACGCTTCTTTCCCAAGAAAGCCAAACTGACTGCGCCCATTTATTTCTCCTACTCCAAAGAAGCCACTACGCCCAAGTATAATCCGCTGGACAAAGATATGTTGCTGGATGATGCACTTGATGCCTGCACCACCGATTGGGAACGCGACTCACTGATGAATATAGCCCGCGAAATTACTACTTACCGTAATTTCAGCCTCAGCAATGCACGGCTGGGTATCACCAGTAAGAATCCCATGCCATACGATCCGGGAAACTTTACTTTCAGCTACTCCCGTTCCCTACGTCATAATCAAGGCAGTACTACCGCCTATGAAAATGAAACAGACTGGCGTGCTGCTATGACTTATAACTACGCTCCCATATACCGTCCATGGGAACCTTTCAAAAGCATGGAGAACAAGTCTCCCTGGATGCGTTTTATTAAGGAATTCAACCTGAACTGGCTACCTCAAAGTATATCATTCAATACCGATATGACGCGCCATTACTACGAACTGCAACTTCGTGACCTGGAAGCATTGACCTCCGGAGCATCTGCGGGCAATGGAGACATCAGTATCGAAAGTATTCCAATCTCTGTAGCCAAAGAATTTCTCTGGAACCGTGACTTTGCCCTACGCTGGGACCTGACGAAAAACCTACGCTTCAATTTCACCTCTGCTACCCACGCTGAAATTGTAGAACCCTACGGTGTAGTGAATAAAGACCTTTATCCTGACGAATACACAGCCTGGAAGGATACTGTCCGCCGTAGCCTGCTCTCACTCGGCCGCCCCATCGACTTCCAGCAGACATTCAATGCTACCTATAAACTCCCATTTGATAAATTCCCCGCCACTGACTGGATCAGTGCAGATCTCCGCTTTGCTTCTTCCTATAATTGGGATCGTGGCGTGTCCTTATCCGAAGGCATAGAAATGGGAAATACTGTCAGCAACCAACGAAGCATCGATGTAAATTCCCGTTTCAACCTTGAAGCGTTATATAACAAGATCCCCTATCTGAAACAAGTAAACCGTCGCTTCTCTGCCTCGTACCGTAAACCGACATCCCCCAAAGAACAGAAGCCACGTCGCTACGATAAAGAAATACAACTACGTGCAGATACCACCCTCACGATACAGCACAATATGAACTCCCGTCGTCCCAAAGTCAGTGCACTTACAGTAAACGGGCGTCGTTATCCTGTAAATTATAAAGTCCTAAGTGCCAATTCCCTCCGTATCGATACAAAAGATACGGCACGCATTAAACTTACGATCATTCCCGGCCCCAATCCGGAAGATGGCTGGTGGTATAAATTCGGACAACATGCCGCCCGCTTCGCTATGAGCGTGCGCAATTTCAGCTTTACGTACAAGAATACATACGCTATGACCCTTCCCGGCTTCCGTCCTGAAGTCGGTGACATGTTCGGACAAAAAAAGCATGGTGGCTTCCTTGCTCCGGGAATAGACTTTGCTTTTGGTCTTACCGGAGATGGTTACATTGACCGTGCCCTACAAAACGATTGGCTTGTTTGTAACGACTCCATTGTCAGTCCGGCCAGCAGCAATGCACTGGAAGACTTGCAACTACGTATTTCCCTGGAACCGATACGTGATCTCAAAATAGACCTCACTGCAAATCGTACCCGTAACCGCAGTCGCGAAATGCAATATATGTTCGCAGGCATGCCGGATACCCGCAGTGGCAATTTCTCTATGAGCATCATTTCTATCGGAAGTTCTTTCGAACGACACAGTGCCGGAGATGGCTACCGTTCCGGTACTTTCGAACGCTTCCGCCGTAACCTCGATGTTATCCGGGATCGTGTAGAATCTCAGTTCATTGGTGCGCAATACCCACAAGGCAGCGCCTTTGCCGGTAAGACATTCGATCCAGCCAATGGTACTATCAGCAAACATTCACCAGACGTTATGATACCCGCTTTCCTTGCCGCCTATACCGGAAGGAACGCCCGGAACTCAGCCCTCGACTTCTTCCCCAGCCTGTTCTCCATGATGCCGAACTGGCGTATCACCTACACAGGACTTACCAAGATAGCCTGGTTCAAAAAGAACTTCCGCAGTGTCAATCTGAATCATGCCTATCGCAGCACCTACAGCGTCGGCAGCTACAACACTTTCCAGAGTTTCATGAGCTATATGGGTGATATCGGCTTTGTAGAAGATGTGCAATCAGGAAATCCCATTCCTTCATCCCGTTTCGATATCAGCATGGTATCCATCAACGAGCAATTCTCTCCCCTCATTGGTATGGATGCTACTCTCAAAAATGGACTTACCGCCAAGGTAGAATATAAAACCAGCCGTATTCTGAATCTTAGTATGAGTGCCTGCCAACTGGTAGAAACAGCCTCACGTGACTTTGTAATCGGTCTGGGATACAAGATTGTCAACTTTAACTTATTCAGCCGCCGCAATGTAAAGGACAGTAAAAATCGTGTCAGCCATGATCTTGCTCTTCGCACCGATATATCATTCCGTAACCAGTCGGCCCTTTGCCGTGATATCCAACAAGGATTTGCCCAGGCTACCAATGGGAACAAAGCCCTTAAAATATCCTGTTCTGCAGACTACACCCTAAGTCGCCTCCTAACTTTACGCCTCTACTACGATCGCCAGCAAAATACCCCACTGATATCTTCCAGTTCGTACCCGGTTGTCAGTGCCGACTTCGGTTTCAGTATGAAATTCTCACTGACTCGGTAAATATATCCGACGGTAGGGGCACAAGTTCGAGGGAAAGCCCTATCTTTGTCCAATATAAAGTAAAACAACATGAAACAATCAAGAATTTACATGAAGCGTTGGTTAGCAGCTAACGAACGCAGTAAACAAGTTCCGACCGACACCTGGTATTTGCACTTCGCCAGTCAACTACTTCTTTTGATCGATCAATCTCCATTATACTGTAAAAAATCTGAAACGGAAAGAGTAGATGCTGCCATTTCATTAGCTCTCTACTTCCAAGACAGCATAGCCCAATCAGGTGGCTGGAAAGAGTTTTCAAATGCATACTACGGACTGTATAAATCTTATCTACCTTTCTATACACTGACAGATGCATATACTCCCGATGAAATCAACGTAGAGGACCTGTCATTTATACAATGGACACTCTTCTCCCGATATGCCATTTTTGAGGAAGACGAGGTCATCGTCCAAAACCCTCATGAACCCGATTTATTGGCACTCAGCCGGGAAGCGTATGATCTAATGGATGCTTCATTCGAAGAAGCACCTATTTGTGATGAACCTTCTTCTCCTATTTGGGTGATGGGATTGGATTTATTAGAAATGCCTCAAGTGCCATTACCCGAAATTAAACCGGGAATGCAACTCAAGAAAGATGTAGAAAATTGTCTGGCATATAGTAAAGGAGAACCACTATTGTATTTCTCTGCGTATGACGAGCTATGTAAATTCTTTATAGAAGAACTGAAATGGGAAAATAAAAATGAAAGCTTATTACCCGAATTAAAGAATGAAAAGAACTTCGTAATCTATGCCAACGCCAAAGGTATGCTGATTGCCCCAAATGTTTCCTATTGTTTCTGCGATCCGCATAATCCAACATACAATGCAGCAAATGCTGCTGATAGAGGATTCAAATTATTCACTTATCCGGGAACTTGTCCCTTTGATCTTGTAAAATATGGTATGGCTAAAGGATTGTTCCCTGATCTGCAACTTCCTTTCCCCGGTGGAAAAGAAGTATTGCATGATAATTGGGATTTCATTGCGCGTTACTTCTTGTGTGAATATTACGAGGGAGAGTAAAAACATTAGTGTTTAGTGATTAGTAATGGGCAAATATACTTCAAATGCTAATCACTAACACTAATCAATTATTATCTTATAACCATAATATTAATGGAAGATAATCTTTCAACTTTACTCTCAATATCCTCAGAGACTGAGAAATTCGATAAGCTACCGTCTTGAATGAAACTCCTGTCATTTCCGCTATCTCATTATAAGTAAGATTTTCAAATCGATTCAATTCAAAAGCCTTTCGATAATCTGCAGGCAACTCACTTATAGCTTTAGAAATTAAATTGAGAATCTCACCTTCTATATAGAAATCAGGATCTTCAAACATTTCCTTATACTTCTCATATAATCTTTCATGTACACGTTGTCGCATTTGCAAATGAGCTATTCTATTCAAGCATTTGTTCTTAACAGCAGAAAACAAAAGAGACTTTAAAGACAATTCAGGAATAAGAATATGGTGATTTTCCCATAGCCAAAGCATAACATCTTGAATAATCTCCTCACAATCCGACTCATCCACATACTGGGAAGCAAATGCAAATAGCCCCCTATAGTATTGGCTATAAATAATGTCAAAAGCCTGTACATTTCCAGCTTTCAACTTTTCCATAATTTCTCTATCTTCGTTTACCACTAGTTTTTTTCTTCGTATAGAACAAATTTAAGCAATTATATCATGAGCAAATAATAAAACAACGTAATTAACACAATTTCTCATCCCATCAGTGACGGCAGTACAGTAGAGACAAATGGTATGTATGTAATCAATAACTGCACAATCATCATTACCATCAGAAAACGAAAAACATAAGGAAGCATTTCATTGATAGTAGTTTTGCCTACTCCACTTGCCACAAATAGAGTACTCCCAACTGGGGGAGTCACAAGACCTATAATCATATTAGAAACAACAAGCACTCCAAAATGTACAGCGGATAATCCTGTGGCCATTCCAATAGCCTCGCTTACAGGTAGCAAAACAGGAACTACAATCAATAATCCTGGAGCCACATCAATAAACATACTGATAAAAAATAAAGCAATATTCAATAAAGCAAGAATAATAATTTTTTTCCAGAAGAAATAAGTTTCAGGTGATAAATCAGCACTGAAGAAACTAATAATACTATCACTTGAAGATATTAAGGCATTAGATATTATTACAGGTATTTGTCCTATACTCAATGTCCACGCAAACAGACTCGCACACGCCAACAAAAAGCTAAGAGCAGCCGTAGTTTTCGCAGCAGCAACAAACAGACTTGGAAGATTCTTTATTTTTATTTGTCGATAGATAATCATACTCACCAGCAAAGCATACAAAACTGCTACAGCCGATGCTTCTGTAGCAGTAAAGAGACCTCCCATAATTCCCCCAAAGATAATAAGCATCAGCAAAATCACCCATATAGATTTAGCAGTACATCTTATTCGTTCTTTCAAACAGGTTTTCTCCTCAACTACCACATTAAATTTCTTCGCATATCTGCTAGTTACAATCATTAGCCCGATTCCAATCAATATTCCAGGTACAATTCCACCTACAAAAAGTTTTTCTATAGAAACATTAGCAATGGTTCCATACAAAAGAAGCGCAATACTAGGTGGTATCAAAGCTCCTGTTGTCCCTGCACAAGCTGATAATGCAGAAGAAAACGGACGCGGATATCCATTACGTTCCAATGCAGGTATCATCATTCCTCCAATTGCAGCACAAGTTGCGGCAGAAGCACCGGAAACTGCACCAAACAACTGAGATGCCACAATAGTTACAAAGGGCAGACCACTTTTTTTATGCCCTAAAAATGATTTTACAAATGAAATCAGACGCATTGATAATCCACCTTGGCTCATAATTTCACCTGCAAGGATAAAAAAAGGAACCGCCAAAAATGAATAGAAATTAGATAATGAACGAGTCGTTTCCAAAGCTACCATTATAGGGTTAATATCCGCATAAAGCAAAGCAGCCAATGAAGACAATAACATGCAGAATGCTATCGGCACATTAAATAGTAGCAAAACAAGAAAAGTTATTAATAATACAGCTGTCATAAATTTAAAGTTTTAAAACTGGATATTATATCAGTAATACAATAAATCAACATGAATACACATCCCACCGGACAAGCCCCATATATCCAAGCACGGCTAAACTCCATAGCAGGCATAATCCAATCCGCAATACCTTCGGTCACTTCTACACTCCAGAAAAACAAGACACAAATACCAACCAAAGTGACACTGTTATTGACAATTGTGAATATTTTTCCCCATCGACCCTTAGCGACTTGTTCTATATAGTTAAAAGAATAATGCAAATGTTCACGTATAGCAACAGCTGCCCCTAGAAAAGTAAGCCACAACATCAACGACTGTGTCAACTCATCTGCCCAATAGATTGAAAAATTAAGGCAAAAACGACATAGTACATTAATCGCCATAGTAAATGACATTACTCCTAAAATAACAAATAAGAGGTAATCTAAAACAATATTAACATATTTCATAACTATTTATTATCAAAAGATTCGTTACGTATATTCATTATATCAAAAAGCAATTCTTCTGACTCCACCGGATACCTATCACTGAATTGCTCTATAACCTTATTAGCCCTGGTAATAAAAGGAGTCTTATCATTAATCTCATTGACCATAACCCCATGTTTTTGCATTTCACATAGCGACTCTTCGGTAGTATGCTTCCAAATTTCATCGAACTTCTGCTGAGAGATAACAATGGCTTCATTTATTCTTTTTTGATACTTAGGCTCCAAAGATGCAAACCACTTGGCATTAGCTATCAGAATATGTTGATTGGCAAAATGCTCGGTTAAAGTAAACTGATTACAACCAGCCTCATAGTACTTATAAGACATAAAGATTCTGGCACTATTTTCCGCTCCATCCACAACTCCAGTCTTCATTGATTGAAAAAGTTCCGAAAAAGGAATCGGGGTAGCAGTAGCTCCAATAGCATTAATAGAATTTATCATAACCGGACTCTCCATAACCCGTATCTTAAGCCCATGAAAATCACGAGGACTCTTTACTTCTATACTGTCAACCGGATATTTATAGAACAGGTTACGGAATCCTGTACTATAAAAGCCCAGACCATGTAAATTGAATCTAGCCAAACGTTGAAGAAACTTTCTGCCTATTTCACCATTTAATACTCTTGCATGTTGTTCCTCCGTAACAAACAGATAAGGCAAATCTAAAATACTATATGCAGGATCAATTGTCGTCAATATTGACGAATTGACCTGAACCATTTCAAGTACATCAAAATAGCAACTCTCCAACAATTGCCGTTCAGATCCTACCGTTCCCTGATCATAAAAAATAACCTTTATCTCCCCAGCTTTGATTTCCCCATCAGGTGAAGCTTTCTCCAATTCATTACGAAAAAGATTGGAAATTTCCCATATCCTGCTATCCGGCTTTAATTCATTGGAAAGACGGAACACCAGTTTAGGAGTATTTTCCACAGGTTCACTTACCTGATTCGAAGTGCATCCAGACAGTAATAACAAAGGGAGTACGAATAAATATAATCGACTATTCAACTTCATAAAATATCATTTTAAAACAGATGCTACAGATTCAAACATAGCCTTCAGTATTATATAACAAGAGGTAGCTCCCGCATCTAGCACTCCTAAGGAACGCTCGCCTAGCCTGGCAGCTCGCCCTATCCGAGCAATCATATCCCTTGTTGACTCTTTACCCGTTTCTGCAGCAACTGTAGCAACTTTCAATGCTTTCCTAAATTCTTTTGAAATATCCCACTCTCTTTTGAAAGCAACCGTAGCCGGTTCCATGGTATCTATCAATGTCTTATCCCCTATTTTAGCTCCGCCAATATCTTTGACACCTTCAAGAGCACTCTCTAACATTTGAGAGAAAGAGTCAGCATTTATTTCCGATACATCCTTAACAGCAAAAGCACACTTGCGGAAAAAAGTACCATAAATAGGTCCCATTGAACCACCTACTTCCAACAAAAGAGTATCTCCCAATATTTTCATTGCTGTTGTAAAGGACTGGCTGGCTGATATACGTTCACCAGCCATAGTGAATCCCTTATTCATATTTATGCCATGATCACCATCACCTATTTGTCCGTCAATATCGCTCAGGTATGCTTTGTTAAATTGGATAGCAGTAATAATATCCATTACGATACCTGCATTATGATCATTATAAAAATATTCCATATCTTATTATTTATAATTGTTTAAACGAAACAGCATTTGTTTCAAAATCTATCAATTCCGCCATTTCTTTATCAAGTTTAAGAATAGTCAACGTAACCCCCATCATATCGAGCGAAGTAAAATAATTCCCCACATATGAGCGATGGATATGTATTTTATACCTCTCCAACAATTGGCGCACCTCATTAAAGAATATATATAATTCCATCACAGGCGTACTCCCCAAACCGGACACGAGAACCACTACTTCACTCTCTTCTTCTATCAGTATATCATCAAGAATCTTTTCCGTACAGACCTCGGCCATTTCTTTGGCAGTCATTAGTTCAGTGACCTTTATTCCCGGCTCTCCATGATGACCAATCCCTAACTCCATATAACCGGGTACTATGGAAAAATTAGGCTTACCCACTGCTGGTATAGTACAAGGGGTTAACCCTATCCCTATACTACGAGTATTATCAATTGTTCTTTGAGCTACTTGTACGATTTCATCAAGAGTGCCTCCCAAGGCAGCCTTAGCACCTGCCGTCTTCCACATTAAGATTTCCCCAGCTACTCCTCTCCTTTTTTCTCTTTCACTCTTAGGAGCAGATGCTACATCATCATTAGCGACCACTGTTCTAACTACAATGCCTTCTTCTTCAGCAAGCATACGAGCCATTTTCACGTTCATATTATCACCGGAATAATTTCCATAAAGACACGCCACCCCATGACCCGAATCAGCTTCTCTGATAGCATCAAGAAATGCTTTTGCCGTAGGAGACGAAAATATTTCACCAACTGCTACAGCATCTATCATATTTTTACCCAAGTAGCCGATAAAAGCAGGTTTATGGCCAGAACCTCCACCCGTCACAATCCCAACTTTACCAGAAACAGGAGCCTGATTATATTTCAAAACACGAGGATTTTGAGTTCTGCTGACAATATCTTCATGCGCAGCGATAAAACCCTCTAACATATCTTCTACCACATGATCAGCATTATTTATAATTCGTTGCATATATACTATCCTTTAAATTAATTGATAAATGTTATTCGGGGAATACTACTTGTTCATGGAATTCATAATCTGCTAAAGTAGCCTGAGGTGTAAAGAAACAAACTACTTTCATATCCACCTCTCCCGTATTCCTAAGCATATGTATAGATTTTTTAGGAAATAAAACCGCAGTACCTTTACAGACATTATATATATATCCATTAATGTATGTTTTCCCACTTCCATCGACAATATAAATTACTTCTTCTTTTTCCGGATGTGAATGTGCTGGAGTTACTGTACAACCGGGTTTTATTACAACCACATTCATTGAAAAAGCTTCAGACACATTCTGTTCCGGTGTAAAAAGCCATTGAAGATCTCTTCCTGGAAGATGCTGTACTTCCACCTCATTTTCACATACTATATTTTTCATTGAGTTATTTATTAATCAGTTCTACGAATCAGTTTATAATTTTTTTAAGCCCACACCAGTCATAAAAGCAAAACATCACTTATATAGAGCTCCCTGTCTCAGACAATATAATGCTGCCTCACCCTTAAGTTGATTGGCACTGAGTATATAATCCTCATCCAAATAGTGAAATATTTGAGTTTGGGTTGTCCCAGTGCCTTTCTCTATGCAATAACGTCTGAATTTGTTCCCTTCTCGCACCATACAAAACAAATCTAAAGAAGCTACACCAGCCCTATTCCCGACAACCACAACAGGAATTCCTGCCAATCTTCCGGAACTCAAGCCATGCCCAAAAGCTAAAGGAGCATCATAGATTCTTTTCCAACCGGTGGATAACAATTTATAAATATTCAAAGAATCACCATGAAAAGGTTCTATAGTCACCAACTCATCTTGTCCATCTCCATCCATATCTATAAAAATAAATTCGCTAACTTCTTTATCGAAGACTTGTGTAACTCTTACTTCATACCCCTCCGGACAAAGAGAAAATATTCCTTCGGTACCTGATACACAAACAACCTCTTTTTCATGTAAAACGGTTTTCAGCATACCATGATTGCGAAAGATATTTCCCATTATCTTTTCTGCGTTCCACATTGGCTGAAAGAGATCCGTTAATATAGTAAGAAATACTTCTCCGGCCTCCGACCAGTCAGTCGGTTCCCGCTTACATTTGCTTACAGTCGATGTAAAAAGATAATTTATCTGATTTTTATGAAGAATCTCACACCGATGTGCAAAAGGTAAATGCAATACTTTCTCTACATTCCAAATATCCTCTGAACGGGTATGCCGATAAACTCCGGCATCTTTTCCCTGAAAAGGTGGAAAAAGCCCCATTACAGAAACAAGCATATCACTCCTACCTGGAACAGGAATCAGACTCATCATTCCTCCAGGAGCTATTCCAGCCTCTGTTTTATTCAATGAAGGATAAGTTATCAAATATGGATTCCCCGACTTTTCTGGTCCCATACCAATATAAAATTTACTACCTAAAGTAAAAGCATTGACCGTATAAATATCAGGCATATCAAACAATTTCGTTTTCCTAAACATGGCAATTCTTTGAATAATTATTCAGACTTCATATACTCACTCTCAATGGAATAGATACGCTGTATCTTTACCTCAGAACGCCCACCATGTTCATATCGCAGTTCCAGCCAGTGGAGAACAATCTGTTTTACCACCTCTATCCCAAGCACCTGAGCTCCCAAAGCTAAAATATTTGCGTTATTACTTAAAATAGAACGTTCTACTGAATAATTATCAGAACATACCACTGCATAGGCTCCAGGAACTTTATTAGCAGCTAAGCACATCCCCAAACCTGTTCCGCAGAGTAAAATCCCTCTTTCACATTCTTTGGAAGAAACGGCACGAGCTACCAATAAAGCAGTATTTGCATAAATAGGATCCTCTCCTCCATAATCCACGACTTCATACCCCTGGGCAACAATACTCTCTTTTAGTATATTTTTCAATTCAAGAGCATTGGGGTCACAACCGATTGCAACTTTCATATCATTATCCTTTTATAAAGCATCCAACATCTGTTTCACTCTTTCAAATCCAGTACGCCCACTATTATACACAGGCACTTTAGTATTAACAAGCATCGGTTCCAATGCACTCATAGATACCTGTGCAAGAACAATTGCATCTACTGTTTCAGACAAACGGTCTATTTGAGTTAATAGCAAACGGTTATGTAAATCAACTTCCCCCTGTTTTATAGCTTCAAATGCTTCCGAGCAAAGTATAGTCGTAACTTCAATCTCCTTCCCACTTTCTGCCGCCGCTGTATAAAGTAACCTTTCCGAAGCGGGAATAGTAGTAGGGACAGTAGCCAATAGCCCTATGCGTTTTCCCTGATTTACAGCTAGATCCATCATTGGACGATCTATCTGTAGTAACGGAACGTTTATCATAGGACGTGCCAGTTCCACAGCCTGATTGAAAGTGGAACATGCCAGTAAAATCAAGTCGGCACCAGCCTCTTCAAGAAAATGAGCATATGTTGCAAACTTATAAAAGTTGCTTTTAGGAATCACACCTGGTTTAGAAGCAAAATTGGTATTCTGAATTGTATCATCCACCACATGCGCCACGGTTACATCAGGAATAATATCATCAATAAAGGGTTGGACTGACTTGCTTGATATAAGGGCAGCATGAATAATACCTATCATTTTTTTATTTGAATTTTCCATAATTATATACTTTAAAATAAACATTATTTTTCGAAATAAAGAGAATAAGTTCCCTTGGCAGCCCTAAAATAAGTCTGCCAACAAAACTTTTATCAAGAAAAACCTAAAAAGAAATACTTCCTTTACCAAGTCAATTTAATGAGTGATACTCCTTGACGAGGCAACGAAAAATCCACAGTGATTTTTCCACCAATCACATCCTTCCAAACAGGTGAAGAATACATCTGTAACTGCCCGCTACGCTCTAATATTTCCAATTGTTCCGGTGAAGGATTTTGAGGTTCACCCATTGCCTTCCATACTTCATAAGAATTACTAAACTGATCATCAATCCGATAATGTGTCACTAATACACGTCGTCCGGTCATGTTCTTTACATTGATACTTATATCAGAAGACGGAGCAGAGAGATCATCATCATGATAATTCCATACCATAACAGCAACACTATTATTATCGGTACTCGCAATACTATTAATATCAGCAGCCCTCCTTACACTATTCTTGCACATTTCATCCGCGGATAAAGGTGCGGAAGATTTAACGGTAACCAAATCCCCCTTCATCATACCAAACATACGGAATACATTCAGTACAGGTTTATCTATGCCATTGGTTGCCAAATCACGGAAGCCTGCATACCATGCCTGATTTTCAAACTCAAATGACCATGAAACAGCACCAATAAAATTAACCCCATACTTCCTTGCCAATTCATATTTGCGGGCAAAAGAAGCAGCCGTATAGCTGGAATACATGGTTCCGTTACGATATGCATTTTGCGGATGATGTTCAATGGAGCAAGCTGCACAACCTTCCGGATCAGATTCTCCGATAATAATAGGCAGATGTTTCAATTCCGGGAATGAAGCCACAGCTTCAAATCCCTTGGAAATATTAAGCAGTTGACGTCCAATATTCATTTGAACACGATTATCTACTACACGAGGACCGCCTTTAGCATGAAAACCGACATAATCCAATGGGGAACCAATCTTTCCCGTTGCATAATTCTTGCCACGTACACAATGTTCAAGGAAACGGCGCAAGAAAGCATTAGCACCTTCATTACTTGGATCTGTACTATGTGGTCCTCCTATACGTGCTCTCGGAAAAGCTTTTTTAAGACCATCAGCTGCATAGTCATAAAGTTTACAATACTCTTCGAAAGTTCCTTTCCAATAACCAATATTAGGCTCATTCCACACTTCCCAATACCAAGAAGCGACTTCATTTTCACCATATCTTTCAACGCAGTGCTTAACCCACTGGCACACAAGTTCGCGCCACTTATTATAATCTTTTGGTGGATATGCCCAACCTGTATAAATATCATTGTATGCATTAGCAGGACTCCAATTATGCTGATAAGGATCAGGTTTGACAGAAAGTGCTTTGGGCATAAATCCAATTTCTACCAAAGGTTTCATTCCACGAACAATAAAAGTATCAAAAATACTATCCACAATGGTCCAATCATATATAGGACGCCCTTTCTTATCTTCGGTATAAGCATTGGTCGAACCCCATTTTAATGCCGGAGTTCCATCACCCGTAGTCAAAAGATTATGTACACGCACATTAACCGGAGTATAGCTCATCTCAGACAACTCGGTAAGCAGTTTTTTGCCATCCTTCATATAGGTATAATTGGGTTCATCATATCCAAACCATGCCCAAATAGGTTTCATAGGTTCTATCTTTTTCTGTACATCAACTTCGAAAGTGATAGTCTGTGCGGACTGCATTTCTTGAGCTACTGAACAGAAATTGATACATATAAAACAACAGAAAATAAAACTCTTAATTGTAGAATGGAGATATTTCATATTTTTTTAATTTTATTTAGTTGACTATTAATTTACTTTGAAGCCTGATATCATCACTGGCACTTCCCAAAAGAATCTCAAAACTTCCGGGTTCTACTAAAAAGTCTCCAATAGATTCATCATAAAAAGCAAGGGACTTAACCGGAAGCATCAGCCGGATTTCTTGTTCTTCATTGGGTTGAAGAGCTATTCTCTTAAAACCACGGAGTTCTTTAATCGGGCGTACTACTTTCGCTTTCACATCTCTTACATAGAGTTGAACCACCTCTTCTCCTGTTCTCTTTCCCATATTCTTTACTTTTAAGACCACCGAAACAGTATCATTGACTGATACAACGGGAGAAGATATTTGTAAATCCGAATAATGAAATTTTGAATAGCTTAAGCCATGCCCGAAAGCAAAAAGTGGTTTTTTCTTTAAATACATATAAGTGAATCCTTTAGAGATATCATATTCATCAGTAGAGGGAACCTGCTCATCAGACGCATACATTGTATAAGGAAGTTTTCCTCCAGGATTGTAATCTCCGAAAAGTACATCAGCAATAGCATTTCCTCCCTCATCTCCAGGCCACCAAGCTTGTAAAACAGCCGGTATATTCTTTTTAACTTCAGGAACTGCAACAGGACCGGCACTCATAAGTACCACTACCACTTTCTTATTAACCTCATAAACCGCCTTTACCAGTTCATTCTGATTTCCGGGAAGAACCAAAGTTTTGCGATCACGTCCTTCAACTTCAATATCTGCCGTGGTACCAACGAACAAGAAGACCACATCACTATTTCTTGCCATCTCAACCGCTTTTTTCATTTCAGCCTCTTTATCGAATCGAGGTGGAATGGGTCGGCCTTTACGTACCTTTACCGGAGTTATCTGAGCTCCTTTACAATAAAGCACTTCCACGTTATTCCCTACAGCGTTTTTAATTCCCTGTAAGGGGGTTACCGGATCTTTCGGAACTCCCCCATAATTACCCTGATTGAACAAATCAGCATACGGACCTATTACGGCAACGCGTTTAATGATGCTTCTATCTATCGGCAATAATTTCTTTTCATTCTTAAGCAAAACAATGGACTTACGCGCAGCTTCCAAAGACAAGTTCCTATGTTCTTTACAACCGATAACATCGGGGGAAATACGGCTATAGGGAACCGACTTAAAGTCATCAAATTCACCCAATCGAAAACGTACCAGCAAAACCCGGCGAAGAGCGTCATTCAATCTTTCTTCTGTCAAATAACCCTTTCTGAGAGCATCAGGAATATATTTTTCATATTCAACATCCGAGAAATCACACCCTGCCATGATACTACGTCCAACAGCCTCTTCATATGAAATTTGACGCTGATGATGCCCCTCAACCATTGTTTTCACTCCACCTAAATCAGATACTACAAATCCTTCATGTCCCCACTGATTCTTCAAAATATCAGTCAAAAGCAACTTATTTATATTATTAGGCACACCATTAATAGCATTATAAGATGCCATCACTGACTGTGCTTTGCCTTCTACAATACAATCTTTAAAATGGGGAAGCCAATATTCGTACAACATCCTTTCGGGAACCTGGGCACTGAGTTTCATCCGGTCTACCTCTACATTATTCACTGCATAATGTTTAAGGGTGGAAGCTAATTTAAGATAGTGAGAATCATCACCCTGCAGTCCCTTTACATATGCCACTCCCATCCTTCCCGTATGATAAGGATCTTCACCAAAGATTTCATTAATTCTGCCCCAATAAGGATTACGGCTGATATTAATGACAGGAGAGCGGTAAATCAATCCTTTATGTTCACCACGAAACTCCGGATCTTGTTTCCAACCATTATATATGGCACGGGCTTCATCAGAAATAACAGTTGCTACACGATGAATAAGTTCAGTATCCCAAGTTGCTCCCAACGCAATACTTGTAGGAAAATTAGTAGTAGGTTCAGTCCATTTCACCCCATGTAAACATTGGTTCCATTGATCTGCCCGGATAGAAAAGCCATCAACAACCACTGTCTTGCCACGATGATTAAGCAACTGAGCTTTTTGTTCCAGGGTGAGCCGACTCATCAAGTCGGCTACTCTGGCTTCCATACTCATTTCCTGATTTAGAAAAGCTGGGTTATTTTGAATACCTATTGATTGTGCCGCAGCTCCCGTACTCAGGAATATGAGTACTAATAAGTTCATATATTTATATATGTTTATCATTCGTTTTCTATTTAAATAATTAATAACCTTCAAGCTGCTTCATATTAGGATTATTAGCAACTTCATTGGAAGGAAGTGGTTGCCGATGAGAAACTCCGACTACAAAATTTTTATAGTCCGGATCACGAGCTATCAAAGCAGCCAATCCTTCAGGAGTATTATAAAGTTCCCAACGCTTGATATCAAACCAACGTACACACTCACCATTAAGCTCCAGAACACGCTCTGTCTGTAAACGTGACAAGAATTTCTGTTTGTCATTCCCTATCTCAGGATAAGCCTCCTGTAAAGGACGCATCTGAGCACGTGCACGTACCATATTAACATAAGTATAAGCATCTTCTGTATTTCCCAACTCATTCAGACACTCGGCATACATCAGCAAGACATCAGCATAACGAATCACCCGGAAATTCAATTGAGAATGCCGATCTTCCGTAGTACGGAAATCATCACGTGAATATTTACGATAATATACATCATTCCCCCATTTACCTTCAGCCCAGGTTTTGCCATAAAACTTTCCGGTTTCTTCATCAGGAAAATCAGTTGCCACATCCTTATATAAAAGACTAACGCGTAAACGAGGATCAAGCTTGCCATCAATCGTACGTTCTTTTTTATACTCATCTACTAACCACGGACGAGCAAGACCATCACGAAAACCGATTCCACTAAGTCCGAAAATAATAGAACGTTGATGCCCATTTGTCGCTCCTTTATCATCGCTTTCTCCACCATTAAGGGCATCACTAAACTGAATTTCAAAGACTGATTCTATGTTATTTTCTGTCAAGTGAGAAAAATTATACTTATAATTATCTACTAATCCATAGTACTTCTTTCCCTCACCTTCAACCAGCCAATATAATTGCTCTTTCGCTTTTTCCCATAAATGTTGTTGCATATAAGCACGAGCTAATAAAGCCTTAGCCGCCCCCTTAGTTATCCTGCCTTTTTCTGCTCCTGTCCATTCCTCCGGTAAAAGATTACTTGCTTCCAGCAAATCCTTCTCAACCTGCCCCCAAATCTCTGGTAATGTTACTTGTTGGGGTTGATCGCCCGGGTTCTGCAATTCGGTCACCAAAGGCACTTCTTCCCACAGCACAGCTAAATGGAAATAATTATAAGCACGATGGAAATAAGCCTGTCCCAAATAAGCATCCTTCTTTTTAGCATCAGCTATTTCAATACCAGGAACATAGGTCAGTACTTGGTTCGCACGGAATATTCCCCGGTAAGCTTCTCTCCAAATCACGGTCTGATTATTATCATGATTATAATCAGAATATATAAATTTAGTCCATTCACCGGTTTGCACCATAGGACTCATACTATACCCTTCATCAGAAAGAAGATCAAAACGCCAATGTAGATATCGATGCCAAGAACCTAACCGATAAAAGATGGCATAACAAGCATTCACTCCCAGTTGAGCATCTTTTTCAGTACGCCAAAATTCCTTAGTCGTGAGTTTGTTCGGATTAACGGTATCCAACAAATCAGGATTACATGCCTGATTAAGCAATGCGCTTAATGTAAGGCCTAACAAACAGATTATTACATATATTTTTTTCATGGCACTAGATATTAAAATTGAAACTGAACTCCAAAGTTTATGGCAAAAGGATTCGGATAAGCTGCCACACCACGATAACCTTTGTTCCAGATATTATCTTTTCTGTATTCAGGATCTTGCATACTGAAACTGGAAATAGTAAGCAAGTTCTGACAGGTCACATATACCCGGCAAGTATTAAAATGAATTTTATGTAACAACTTCTCAGGGATAGTATAACCGATAGAAAGTGTTTTTAACTTTACCCAGCTACCATTTTCAAGCCAGTAATCACTGTCACGGCGATTCGTAATCTTCCCGGCGATAGGTCTCGGTATATTAGTCGGCCGTTCCGGTGTCCAGTAATTGAAATTCTTCAAATAATTACTGTCCCCATTTCCAGCAGCGTCAGCTCCAATCATGTATTGTTTAGTAGCATTAAATACATCCGAGCCAATATCCATAAACCAGTTCATCTTCAAATCAAAGTTCTTCCATGCAAAGCCCATATTTATACCGGCTTGGAAAAGAGAGTGGGGTGATCCCAATACCTGACGGTCAGCATCAGTAATCTTACCATCATCATTAAAATCAATATATTTGATATCACCCGGTTTAGCATCCGGTTGTATCACCTTTCCCACTGAATTTTTATAAGATTGTATTTCATCGTCATTCTGGAATATACCATCAGTCTTTATCAGATAGAATTCTCCGATAGGCCGTCCCACAGCTGTACGTCCTTGTCCTGAAATAATATCTACCCGACCATATCCCAAGCTGGTTACTTTATTTTTCACCGTAGAGAAATTAAGACTAGCATAATAAGAGAAATCCTTGCGTTTTTCGCGCCATCCAAGACTAAACTCAAATCCGCGGTTCTCTAATGATGCAGCATTTACCACCGGATTACCTGCACCGTTACCTGTAGTCATTAAAATCGGCATGGCTGTAAGCACATCCTTAGTTTTGGATATGTAATAATCAGCCGAAAAAGTAAGCCGATTATTAAAGGCAGTCGCATCAAATCCAAAATCAAGTTGAGTCTGTGACTCCCATTTAAGATTCTCATTCACAAGGTTCGTTTGGATAGCAGCAGTCTGCTGTAACTGCTCCGTACCGAAAGTAGCAGTCAGGAATGTATTGATGACGGGAGCATAATCCCAATAACCGATATTAAGACTGCCAAGCGTACCATAGCTTGCACGCACCTTTAAATCATCTACCCATTTCACCGGAGCAAAAAATCTCTCTTTACTGATTCTCCACGCAGCAGATATAGATGGGAAATTACCCCAGCGGTTCTCTTTTTTAACTCTTGAAGAAGCATCGCGCCTGAATGTAGCAGTCAACAGGTATTTATCATCATAGGTGTAATTCAAACGTCCTAAATATGAAAGTAGTACAGCAACATTACGGTATCCACCAGCTTGTGGCAAACTCGTACCTGCATCCATTACATCATAATATTTTCCACTGGAGGTTTGAAGAATATCCTGTATTTCACCGGAAATCTGATTATAAGTTTCCTTCTGGTAAGAATTACCTACCATTACATTTATGGCATGCTTTCCAAACTTCTCATCAAAGGTAAGTGTATTTTCAACCAAAGGTTTGTCAAACCGTCCCGAACTTTCACTAACATAAGAAGGCTGATAGGCCATATTCATACGCCAATCCCCTTCACGCCGGAGAGTTTTAGAATTATCAAAGTTCAGTTCATAACCGACATTCAGTTTATATTTTAAACTCTTCAGAATTGCTATCTCCCCCCATATAGTACCTCTTATTCTGAAATTTTTATTAGTCCGGTCTACAAGATCATCCTGGGCTATCGGATTATTACCTATATTATTATTCGTCTTCGGATCACCATAGCCATAACCGCCCGGATTCTCCGGATTATAAATAGGAACTACAGGAGCCATAGAAAGAGCATCCATAATAGTATTGGCAACAGTCGGGTCGACCACATTATTACTTAAAGTCAACGCTTGTCCCATGCTGAAAATTCCTTTTTTAGCATTTGTATTGACACGCACACTGAAGCGGTCATACCCTGAGCCATAGAGTACACCTTTGTTTGTATAGTATTCTCCGGATACATAATAATTACCAGTCTCATTACCTCCAGAAAGACTCACATTATATTGCTGAATATTTCCAGTACGAATAATAGCATCCCACCAGTCTGTATTTACGGACAGATCATGCGACATTGTAGGTAATCCTGCATTTTGCCGAGCTACTGTATTTATTTTAGACCACTCTTCAGCATCTGCCAGCTCAAAGGGTCGCGAGTAATGCTGAATAGCATAAGAAGCAGAAAAATCTACCTTTACAGCTCCATTAGTCCCTTTCTTGGTAGTAATAATGATCACTCCATTAGCAGCACGTGAACCATAGATTGCAGCGGCTGAAGCATCTTTAAGTACTTGCATAGACTCAATATCATTAACATTCATGTCGCGAATATCATTAGTAGGCAAGCCATCAATCACATACAACGGAGTATTGTTAGTAAAGTTACTGATACCTCGAATTGTTGCAAATCCCGTATCCCCAGGACGGGCATTCATACTAATCTCGATACCCGGTACCATACCATTCATAGATTCAAGAACAGAAGTACTAGGAATTTCACCCATTGTTTTAGTATTAACCACAGAAATAGCTCCTGTAAGATCCTTCTTTTTCACAGTTCCATATCCGATCACCACTACTTCATCAAGACTCTGGCTATCCTCTTTCAGTGTAATGACAATATTCCGACGTTGCTTGACAGGGACATAGGCTGTGACATAACCTATGTAGCGCACCTGAAGCGTACTGTTTCCATCCGCCTCAATGGTAAATCGTCCGTCTACATCAGTCACAGCGCCTATTGTGGTTCCTTCCACAAAAACAGTTGCTCCAATCACAGAGTTACCATTCTCATCTTTTATAGTACCAGTCACCTGTTTCTGCTGTTGTTGCATGGAAATAAAAGTCTTCTCTTTGTTAAGAATTATCTTCTCATTAACAATAGTATAAGCAATATCCGTATTTCTGAAAAGCCGGTTTAAAACATCAAAGAGAGAGAGTTGCTTCACCTCCAATGTTACTTTCCGATTTACATCCACATTTTCATTGTCATAGATGAAAATAAAATCGGTTTGTTTTTCCACAGCTTCCAAAACATCTGCAATGGTTTCATTTTGCACACTAAAAGATACCTTCGTATTCTGTGCAAGTGTGTTTTCTGCGATAGCTCCTCCTATGAACAGGAATAAAAAGACTACAGTTAATCTCATGGTAAGAGGGATTTTATGGATAAAAAAACATAAATTATTCCTTAATCCATTTAAGGTTACAACATTATTCATATTTTTGAAATGGATTTAAAAGTTATTATTGGCTGCGTCAACAGCTGATTACTTGGATACGGGGAGATGCGTCAACATCTTTCCGTATTTTTGTGTTTTTTAGTTATTACTTCATAGGCTATTCATTTTTATGGATTAATACTATTTTTACTTATATACTTCGATGACACTTGTAGAAAGCGTATCATTTTCAATTTTATCAGGATGCTTGATTTTGAATTTAATACCTGAGGCCAGTTCAAGATAGCCCAACACTTGTTGCAAAGGTTCATTGGTGAACTTTGCAGTAATTTCCGATTGCATAATTTTGGGGTTCTTCACAGCAAAACGTACATTATAATAGCGGCTCAATACTTTGAGAACCTGCTCCATGGGATGTTGACAGAATATGATTTTCCCTTCTCTCCATACCTTATCGCTTTCCGTGTTAACGGTAGCAATACATAACCGATGTGTTTCACGGTTATATGTTGCCTTTTCATTAGGCTTAAGAAGTTTCTGGATGAGTCGCCCATCGACAAGATGAATATTTAATTTGACTTTACCGGTAACAAGAGTCGTTTCAATCAGATGATCATCCTCATAAGCGGTAATATTAAATTCTGTACCCAAGACTTCAACAGAATAAAAATCATCGATACGTACCATAAAAGGAGTATCTTCATCCCTTTTCACACTGAAATATCCTTGCCCTTCAAGATGCACCTCTCTTTTTTTTGAAGAAAACTCTGCCGGATATTTAAGCTTACCACCAGAATTTAACCACACTTTTGAACCATCAGGCAAATCAAAAGAAGATATCATCCCCGAATTTGTCTTTACTTCTACATAGCGTTGGATATTATTATAATCTTGCAATATAAGGTAACCTGCAAGAATAAGAATAGGAATAAATAAAACGGCAGCAATACGCTGTGTAACCATGAGACTTTGATGGAAGAGAGAAGAATATCTCCGGCTACTTATTTTCTTTTTCAGGTTCAGTAAAGCAGCCTCAGGAGAAGCAGCATTCATTTTCTGCAGACGTTCGGACGCCTGCAATATGAAATATAATTGTTCCAATATCTTTTTATTGTCATCCGACTGGCTTTCCCAAGCCTTAACGGCGGCAAGCTCTTCAGAAGTATATTCACCCTGAAGATAGCGTACTAATAAATCTTCACTTATATTCATCAATTTACTTTATATTAGTTATAGACTGCTTAAAATATCTATTAATCTCAAGCTTCTATTACTAATACAAAGCAAAATATAAATATACTAAAGTAAAAACTACTTTTTTTCGAAAAAATTATAATTCCACTATTTCTTCCTTGCACAGCGTCAATTTCTCTACCCCGTTCGTTGTTACTGCCCAAGAATTTTCGATGCCCAACGGACCAATACCCGGTAATACGATTTTCGGTTCAAGCGCAAATACCATGCCCGGCTCCAACTCCTGTTTCATACGCGGAGCAAGTACAGGGGCTTCATTAATTTCCAGACCAATACCATGACCTATAAATTTCGCTTTCTGTCCGGCTCCCATAAAATAATCAGCAAACCCGGCTTTAGTAACCATATCGATAGCTGTATTATAAAGATCTTCGCACACAGCCCCTGGTTTTGCCTTTTCTGTTACGGCTTCCTGTATTTCCAGACAAGTTTGATGAGCAGCATAAGCTCTCTCCGGCAATTTACCAATAGAGAACACACGGCTCATATCACCCATATATCCATTGAAGTTTCCACCCATATCCACCATGAGACTCTGTCCGGGTTGCAACATTGCACCATTTGCACCGATAGGTATAGACGGATCAAGTCCTTCACCTCCTAAAGCAAAATCATAAGGTGCAGGAGCAGTAGCATTATCACCAGCCAACAGACTTCCCATAAATATCTCCATACTCTGTCCAAAAGTCCGGAAAATACCCAGGCAACCTTCCAAGCGCATCAGACGTTCTATCTCAATAGACAACTGGCGGTCTGTCATTTCCGGTTGATAAACAGAAGGAATCCGCTCGTATGCTTTCGCGTGAGCAGCACCCGACCGGCGGAACATCTCAATCTCAATATCCGTCTTTATACTGCGTGCCTTACGAATAATAGGTGTACCATTCACAACCGTCGTTTCCGGAAAGCAAGCTGCCAGACGGGTATATTCAGTATACGACAATTCATCTCCCTCCAACATTAACTTTGTGGGCAAAGGTAACCCGCACTCTTTCAACAAATCAGTCAACTGCTCCGGCTTACGGATAGGATGAATATGTTCCCCCTCAATATTATTAGGGCGTTTGACAAACAAACGTGCCGGGGCATTCAGAGGTAAATAAAGATAACCACTGACAACACGTCCATACGTATAGATTAAATTTACATTGCAAGTGATAAGAGCGGCATCAATCTCTTGTTGAGCCATCAAGACGCGTATTTTATCGCGTCTCAGTTTCAATTCAGGTTGTAACATCTCTTTGTTATTTATAATTTCGAGATGCAAAGGTAGACTAAAAAATGAAGAATGAAGAATGAAGAATGAAAAAAAGTACTGCCCTACACCTTCGCAGGCAGGGGCAGCACAAACCACAAATACAAATACAACTAAACAAAGTTTTCCTTTAAATAATTCCCTGACCCATCATAGCGTGAGCCACCTTCATGAAGCCTGCAATATTGGCACCCTTCACGTAATTGATGTAACCGTCAGGTTCTGTCCCATATTTTACGCATTGTGCATGAATGCCGTGCATAATAGCGTGCAGTTTCTCGTCCACTTCGGCAGCACACCAACTGAGGTGCATTGCATTCTGTGACATCTCCAATCCGGAAGTAGCAACACCACCGGCATTGACAGCCTTACCCGGAGCATACATCACCTTATGTTCAATGAACAAGTCGATAGCTTCCGGCGTACAGCCCATATTTGAAATTTCTCCTACACACATCACTTTATTTTCAATCAACTGACGGGCATCCTCACCATTCAGTTCATTTTGCGTAGCACAAGGCAATGCAATATCAGCTTTCACTTCCCAAGGACGCTTGCCGGCAACAAATGTAGAACCGGGGAATTCGTCTGCATACGGAGCCACGATATCGTTGCCCGATGCACGGAGTTCAAGCATATAATCTATCTTTTCACCACTGATACCATTCGGATCATAGATGTATCCGTCCGGTCCGGAGATAGTAACTACTTTTGCACCCAACTCGGTTGCTTTGGTAGCAGCTCCCCAAGCCACATTTCCGAAACCGGAAATAGCAACGGTCTTACCTTTGATATCAATGCCTTTAGTTTCTAACATCTGGTTCACGAAGTACAATCCACCGAAACCTGTAGCCTCAGGACGAATCAGAGAACCGCCGAATTCCAAACCCTTTCCGGTAAATGTACCGGTAAATTCACGCGTCAGCTTCTTATACATACCGAACATATAGCCCACTTCACGGCCACCTACACCGATATCACCGGCCGGCACATCCATATCCGGACCAAGATGACGCCACAGTTCCAGCATGAAAGCCTGGCAGAATCTCATTATTTCACCATCGCTCTTACCACGTGGAGAGAAGTCGGAACCACCTTTACCACCACCCATAGGCAGAGTAGTCAGTGCATTTTTAAACGTCTGTTCGAATCCTAAGAATTTCAGGATAGAAAGGTTTACAGATGCATGGAAGCGAATGCCGCCTTTGTACGGGCCAATGGCATTGTTGAATTGCACACGATAGCCAAGGTTGGTTTGTACATCACCTTTGTCGTCCACCCAAGTAACACGGAACGTAAAGATACGGTCGGGTTCAACCAAGCGTTCTATGATTTTAGCTTTCTCGAACTCTGGATGCTGGTTATAGATATCTTCGATGGAAAGAAGTACTTCCTTTACGGCTTGAAGATATTCAGACTCGCCGGGATGCTTTGCCTCTAAAGAGGACATAATTCGTTCGATATTCATAATATTACGTTTTAAAAGGTTTATCCTTTCGTGATTTTAAGGTTATTCAAACAAAATGTCAGCGAATAACACTGCAAATATAGGTAAACTTTTGAATTTACCTATATTTTTCAGCAATATTTTGATTAAATAATGATAAAACGTCAGATTAATTATGAATTATAATTTAAAACTTAGGGTTCATTCCCAGATTGTACATGATAAAGCCGTAAATGTCCGCCTGTTCCTCAAGCACCTTACTCATGGGCTTACCTGCACCATGTCCTGCTTTGCTATCGATACGGATAAGCGTAGGATTCGTTCCGTCATTACATTCTTGCAGGGTAGCTGCAAATTTGAATGAGTGGGCAGGAACCACACGGTCATCATGATCGGCTGTAGTTACCATCGTTGCAGGATACTTGATACCGGGTTTCAGATTGTGCAGTGGAGAGTATCCTTTCAGGTACTCGAACATTTCCTTACTATCTGCACTTGTGCCGTAATCGCTTGCCCAGTTCCAGCCGATAGTGAACTTATGATAACGCAACATATCCATTACACCTACCTGCGGAATAGCTACACGGAACAGGTCAGGACGTTGTGTCATACAGGCTCCTACCAGCAAACCACCATTGGAACCGCCTACTATGGCAATCTTATCTTTATTAGTATATTTATTATCGATAAGATATTCGGCAGCCGAAATAAAATCATCAAATACATTTTGCTTCTGCATCTTGGTACCTGCTATGTGCCAGTCTTCACCATACTCGCCACCCCCACGCAGGTTAACCTGTGCATAGATACCTCCATTTTCCAGGAACGGAATACGTGATGTAGAGAACCCCGGATTAAGACTGATATTGAAGCCACCGTAACCATAAAGGAATACGGGATTCTTGCCGTCCTTCTTAATATCTTTCTTATAAGTCAGGAACATCGGTATCTTTGTTCCGTCTTTGCTGGGATAAAACACTTGTTCCGTCACAAACTCGTCAGAATTGAAATCGACCTTCGGAGCACGGAAAAGCTCGTAGGTATTCGCATCCATATCATATTTATAAGTAGCACCGGGAATAGTAAATGAAGTAAATCCGAAGAAACATTCTTTATCATCCTTATCTCCCGTGAAACCTACAGAGCCAAGTGAAGGCAATTCTATTTCCAGTATTTCCTTACCATCCATCCCATATACATAAGCATGGTTGGCTGCATCCTTATCATAGGTCAGGAACAGTTTTCCACCTATCACTCCAGCATTCGAAAGTACATTCTCACTCTCCGGAACCAGTTCGGTCCAATCTTTCAGGGCAGGCTTATTGATATCTGCTATCATAAGACGGTACTTAGGTGCATCGTAGTTCGTAAACATATAAATCTTATCTCCTATCACTTCCATCGGAGCATAGTTATAATCCATATCCGTAGCCATTGTCACAAACGGAGCATTCGGTTTACGCAGATCTTTCATATACAAAGCATTTCCGCGCCCGTCACCGCTCTCATACAGGAACAGGACAGTCTCATCCTCATTTACACTGGCAGTATAAAAACGCTTGGGATGTGCCGGATTCTGATAAACCAGCTGATCCTGCGACTGCGGCGTACCCATCTTATGATAATAAATCTTATGATTCTCGTTTACGTTAGAAAATTCCTTTCCTTTCACCGGGGCGTCATAAGCGCTGTAATAGAACCCGTCTCCTTGCCAGGCAGCCCCTGTAAACTTCGCCCATTCGATGTGATCATCCAGCAGTTTACCGGTTTCCGTATCCATCACATAGATTTCACGCCAATCCGATCCGCTGCGTGATATGGTATATGCTGTATATTTTCCATTATTCGAGAAAGAGATACCCGATAAGGCTACTGTACCATCGTCCGAGAGTTTGTTAGGATCGAGGAATACACGTGGTTCACCGTCCAAGCTATCCTGTACATACAGTACGCTTTGGTTCTGCAAACCGTCATTCTTATAGAAGTAATACTTGCCGTGTTTTTTGAATGGTGTACCAATCTTTTCATAATTAGCCACATCCGTCAGTCGCTTCAGCAGAGCATCACGGAAAGGTATCTTAGACAAATAGCCGTTTGTTACTTTGTTCTGAGCTTCCACCCATGCAGCAGTTGCAGCGGAAGTGTCATTCTCCAACCAACGATACGGGTCGGGTACTTCTGTTCCAAAATAGACATCTACAGTATCCACCTTCGCGGTTTCAGGATACGTAAGCTTTTGTTGTTGTGCACATGACATCATGATGATACCGGTTGCGAATAAAGTTACTTTTTTCATATTATACATATAAGAGTGTACAAGTTAGTTTAGGCGTAAAATTACAAAAACAACTGATAATAAACAAGGATTTGCAGTATAATTATGCAGGGAAAATGAAATACCTGTCATGCAAGAACAGTGATAATCATTTAAGAAAAATACATTATATCTGAATAAGCATTAATAATTAGACCTTTGGATACCTCAAAATAACAATGATATGAAAAAGATGGAACAGAATACTCTCTTTTTTGTCGTACATAATATAGATTTCTATAAATTGAGAAAAAACTATGGCAACTGTAAAAGTAAAATTAAGAAAATCATCGGTGGAAGGAAAAGCCGGCAGTATCTATTATCAGCTATGCCACAAGCAGAGCAGCAGACAAATAACCACCCGGATGCATGTACCTTCCCAATGGTGGGATGCAAAAAAAGGAACATTTATAAATGAAGCGGACAACAGCGGAATGTCAGCCCGCTACCAACGTCAAATAGAGAAAGACTTGCAGTGCATCCGCCGGATTCTATGCGAATGGGACGGAGCCGGAAAAGACTACACTTTGGCGGATGTCATTGCCAGCTTTCATACTTGGAATGAAAAAGGAGACACCATACTGTCCTGTTTGACTGCTTTGACCGATGAGTTAAAAAATGACGGACAATGAGGAAATACCCGTAACCTGCAACGGGCAATGAACAGTTTCTCCGGTTTCCTGAGAGGCGTGGATATCCCCCTCAATCAGGTGGACGAAAGGCTTATCATAGAGTACGAGCAATGGCTCCGATCACGAAAAGTAAGCAGAAATAGCAGTTCTTTTTATATGCGGACTTTGCGCTCTGCCTATAATAAGGTGATAAGCACGAGGCGGCTGGAACAGACATATCCCTTTCAGAGCGTTTATACAGGCGTGGAACGCACCCGTAAACGTGCTGTACATGAGGATATCATGGTTCGTTTGCAAAAATTGGATCTGACACGTTCTGCTCCGCTTGCCTTTTCGCGCGATTTGTTTATTTTCAGCTATTGTACCCGTGGAATGGCCTTCGTAGATATTGCCTATCTGAAGAAAGAAAACATCAGCGGAGGAATGCTTAGCTATGTCCGCCATAAGACAGGACAACGCCTCACCGTACGCATAGAACCTCCTATCGGGGAGATCATCAAACACTATGAGCCATACGTCCGCAATAGTGCTTATCTTTTTCCTATCATCACCTCCAATGATCCGGAAGAAGCATACCGACAATATCAAACTGCGCTGGGCTACCATAACCGGAAGTTAAAAAAACTGGGAAAGTTGACAGGAGAGAATCTACGCCTCTCTTCCTATACCGCAAGGCATAGCTGGGCAACCGTGGCACGCAACCACAACGTCCCGTTATCCATCATTAGTGCAGGCATGGGACACACTTCTGAAAAAACCACGCTTATATATTTGGAATCTGTAGAAAATTCACTGATAGATAAAGCGAATGAAGGAATCTTGAAGGCTTTATGTTGTAACGTTTCTAAGTAAGAAATGGTATAACGCTTTAAAACATTGAATCACTGTAGGATAAAGAATATTTTTTATCCTATTTTTTTTAGTTTTGTAGATTCAATACTAGGTTTTGATTATTTTTTAAGAATATATTTATTGAATTCTATTTCATATTTATTTTGAATATCTATTCATTTCTGCCTGTAAACAAGTACTTATTGGGCTTAAAATCAATATTTTATACTCTTTTTTAAATATAAGTATAAATAATTATTTATTGTATTATGTTATTGTATTATGTTGTTTTATTCTTTTATTTGTTATATCTTTGCGCGGTAATTTTAAGGTTTCTTACTTAGAAACGGTACAATTACAGGGTTACGGATGCCTTCTCTTGGGTTCAGGAGAAGTTCCGGGTTCCAAAAATCGACAAGTAAAACGAACAATTGGATCAACCTTACTTGCTGCGTATCAGAGTTGTTTTAAAGACCCAAAGACTCAGATACGCAGGAATGGAAGGAATATCTTTTAGATAAAATACTACAAAACATGCAAGTAGTACCTTCAATCATGCATTGGTACGCCTTCAAAGTCTTTTATAATAAAGTATTCGAGATAGAAGACACGCTGAATGAAGACAAAATCGAGACTTATATTCCCTGTGAAACAACTCTTGTGGAACGTGGTGGAGTAAAAAAGAAGATACGCAAACCGGTCATATCCTCCCTCCTGTTCTTCTATTCCACAGAGAAACAGGCACTGGCATTGCAAAAAAAACTGACAGACCGCGTCATCCTATATACCCATCTTGTCAATTGGCAGAAATTACCGATAGCCATTCCCGAACGAGAGATGAAGATTTTCATGCTTGTCACTTCCTCCGGAGAAAAGGGACTGGATTATTTCGGCGATGCTCCCATGGAGTACAGCACCGGCGAACGGGTACTTGTGACGGATGGCCCGTTCAAAGGAGCAGAAGGCTACATACATCGTATCAAAGGAAACCGCCGGCTGATAGTAGCCATCCAAGGCGTATGTGCAGTGGCAACTGCCTATATTCCCCAATGCTTTCTCAAGAAAATATAATACATTACACTTAAAACAAATTTCTCAAATATGACAATTTACCTTTTTGAGACCTTGGCGGCATTCACCGTCAGTTGCCTGCTCAGCGCAATGATTATTCCCAGAATATCATTGGTAGCCTTCAAAAGGAGGCTTTTCGATCCGCAGAATGACCGGAAGTTGCACACGACGCCCATTCCCCGTCTGGGAGGAACCGCTTTCTTTCCGTGCATCGCTGTACCCATTTCGCTCATCATCGCCTGCCACAATCTCTGCACGGACAGCAACTTGCTCTGCTGGGAACAGTCCACCTGCCTGCTCACCCTATTCAGTTGCCTCTTTATACTCTATCTGGCAGGAATGAAAGACGACCTGATAGGCATGCGCTACCGTGCCAAGTTTGTCATCCAGACACTTTGCGGCCTTCTATTAGTGGCCTCCGGCTTTTGCTTCAACAATCTCTACGGACTGTTCGGCATCCACGAGCTGCCCCGCTATATAGGCATGCCGTTCACGGTCTTCATCATAGTCTATATCATGAATGCAATCAATCTGATAGACGGTATCGACGGTCTGGCTTCCGGATTGAGCATAATAGCGTTCTTCGCTTTCGGTTACATGTTCGTCTGTCTGGATTGGTGGCTGTACGCTTTCATCTCTTTTGCCGCCTTGGGTGTGCTGATACCCTTCTTCTATTATAATATGTTCGGGCAGACCCGCCGGGGGCGGAAAGTGTTCATGGGAGATACCGGTTCACAAACCATCGGCCTGCTGCTGGCTGTGATGGCCATCCGGCTCAGTATGTTCGACCCCGTCAAGGAAAATATTTTCCCCGGTGCCATCGTGACGTCATTTTCCTTCCTGCTGGTGCCGATGCTGGATGTAGTCCGGGTGGTACTCCACCGCCTGCGCACTCACAAGCCTCCGTTTCTTCCCGATAAGAATCATATCCATCATAAATTCATCGCCCTGGGGATGTCTCAACATCAGGCACTGGGCTTCATCCTGAGCATCGCTTGGATTTTCATTATGTCCAACACACTCTTAGCCCCCTATCTATCCGTCACCGTGTTGTTCCTGCTGGACGTGGCGGTATGGACAGCCATGCACTTCTACATTACAGCAAAAATATTGAAGAAGAAAACAAAGAATTAAACATCAAAAATTAATACAAGAACATTCAACAAAGAAACATTCAACAAAGAAACATTTAATATGAAGAAACATCTTTTATATCTGCTCTTCTCGTTGGCATTGCTCACTTCGTGCAATACGTCAAAAGAGATTATCTATTTTCAGGATGTGCAGGTCAACAGTCCCGAAGCAATTGCCCCGCCTCAAGACATCACCGTACAGCCCAAGGACCAGATATCCATCATAGTATCAAGTAAGGACCCCGAACTGGCAGCTTTGTTCAACTTGGCCCGCGTGCAATACAGAGTAGGTTCCAAAGACCCAAATAGCGGCAATAACAACGGGGAAATTTCCGGCTATACACTGGATGACAAGGGCAACATCGACTTTCCTATATTGGGAGAGCTCACTGTGACAGGTATGACCCGGAGCCAGATTGCCGCGCTAATAAAGCAAAGGCTGAAAGAAGAAAATCTGGTGAACGACCCGGTGGTCACTGTGGAATTCATAAATCTCAGCTTCTCCATTTTGGGCGAAGTAAAAACTCCCGGGAAATACAGCATTTCCAAGGACTATATAACCCTGCTGGAAGCTATCAGCATGGCAGGCGACCTGACTATTTACGGCAAGCGGGATGCCATTTTCGTAATCCGCGAAGAAAAAGGAGAACGAGTGACGCACTGGGTGGATCTCCGCTCCTATGATTTATTCAAATCTCCCGTTTATTATCTGAAGCAGAACGACGTAGTGTATGTGCAGCCCAACAAGGTGCGTGCCGGACAATCCACACTGAATGAGAACAGTGTGAAGAGTGTAGGACTATGGATCAGCGTTGGGTCGTTCCTCACCTCGCTGGGAGTGTTGTTGTTTAAGTAGTCAGCTCATAACTAATTAATATTATTATGATTGAAAAGAAAAAGCCTTCCGACGATTTTATACGAATACAGGATTTATGGGGAATGTTTGTTCCCAAATGGCATTGGTTCGCCATATCCTTGTTCATTACTTTGGCCGTAGCGATGTTGTACCTGCTGAGCACGCCCCCCATTTACACCCGTACAGCCGCTATCCTTGTCAAGGACAATTCGAAAAACAATTCTTCGACAAGTGCAATGAGTGACTTTTCCGACTTGGGCATCTTCAAGTCCAACACCAACATAAATAACGAACTGTTGACGTTGAAGTCCCCCACATTGATGACCGAGGTGGTCAGACGATTGGGATTGAACGAATGTTACACCGTGCGCAGAGGATTAAAAAATGTCGATTTATACAAATCGGCTCCTGTGGCCGTCACGTTCCCCGACAAGGTAGAAACTGCATTGAGCTTTACCATCGAGTTCTCCTCAAAAGACACGTTCATCCTTTCCGAATTTGAAGTATCGGGAGAAAGCACAGAAGAAACCTTCTCCGCCCAAATGGGTGATTCCATACATACCTCCGCCGGTACGATAATCATATCTCCTGCTCAAACCCCTGCCGGCACTTTCATAGGGACACCTGTCCGATATACCAGAAGCAATGAGTACGGTGTCGCCGATGCATACAGCCAAAAGCTGGTCGCCGAATTGGGCGACGAAAAAGCCACCATCATCAATCTCAGCATCAACGCCACCTCCATCCGGAAAGCGGAAGACATCCTAAACACTTTGATCGAGGTCTACAACGAGAACTGGATTCAGGACAAGAACCAAATTGCCGTCAGCACCTCGCAATTCATCAGCGACCGTCTGGGCGTGATAGAGAACGAACTGGGACATGTGGACGAAAACATCTCCAGTTACAAGAGCGAGCACCTGCTGCCCGACGTACAGGCAGCCTCCAACCTCTACATGGCACAGTCTGTCGAAAACAAAAAAGAGTTGTTGGCGCTGAACAACCAACTCTCCACCGCCCAATACATCCGCAGGGAACTGGACGCCAATCAATTGAATCGGCCGCTACCCACCAATTCCGGCATCGTCAACGCCAATATAGAAACTCTGATCAACGAATACAACAATCTGGTGCTCGACCGCAACCGGTTGATAGCCAACAGCAGCGAGAAGAACCCGCTGGTAAAGAACATGGCAAACTCCCTGCAAAGCATGCAGCACACCATCATCCAGTCCGTCGATAATCTAATCGTCTCCCTGAATACCCAAATCCGCAGTATCCGCCGACAGGAAGAAGCTACCACCCACCAATTGGCATCCAATCCGAACCAGGCGAAATACCTGTTATCGGTGGAACGCCAGCAGAAAGTGAAAGAAGAGCTTTATCTCTACCTGCTCCAAAAACGTGAGGAAAACGAACTATCTCAGGCATTCACCGCCTACAACACCCGTCTGATCACTGCTCCGCACGGCAGCATGTTTCCTACCGCCCCCCGCAAGATGAATATCCTGTTGGTGGCATTTGCCGTCGGGCTGCTGCTACCGGCAGTCATCATCTTCATGAAGGAGAACATGGATACCAAAGTGCGTGGTCGCAAAGACCTGGAAAGCCTGAGTGTGCCGCTCATAGGCGAGATTCCCCAATGCCCCGGCACGAAAAGGAAATGGCAACTTAAGAAGCGGCAGAAGATAAATACCATCGTGGTGAGTGAAGGCAACCGCAACATCATCAACGAGGCATTCCGCGTGCTACGTTCCAACATAGACTTTATGGCAGGCAAGGACAGCAGTCAGAATGTCTTCGTGCTGACCTCGTTCAATCCCGGCAGCGGCAAGAGCTTCCTGGCCCTGAACATCGCCATGAGTTTTGCCATCAAAAAGAAACGGATTCTGGTTATCGACGGCGACTTGCGGCATGGCACCACCTCCTCCTATATTGATTCTCCAGGCAAGGGACTCAGTGATTACCTAAACAATCAAATTAAAGATTGGAAGGAAATCGTTGTCCCTCACAAGGAATACGAAAACCTGCACTTCATCCCCATCGGCACAGTCCCTCCCAACCCTACGGAGATATTGGAGGACAGCAAGCTGACAGACCTGATAGCAGCTTTGAGACCGGAATATGATTATATCTTCATCGACTGTCCGCCCGTCGACATTGTGGCCGACGCACAAATCATCGAGAAGCTGGCGGACCGCACCATCTTCGTTGTCCGTTCCGGCCTGCTGGACCGCACCATGCTCTCCGAACTGGAAACAATGTATACCGTGAAACGATTCAAGAACCTCTCCATGATACTGAACGGAACGGAAAGCACCGGAGGACGCTACGGATACGGCTATCGCTACGGATACCATTACGGGTATGCTTCTTATTATGGAGGTAAAGAGAAATAAGACTAAATAGTGCAGTTAAAAAACATAAATTAACTATAATAGTGCAGTTAAGTTCGAAAAACATAACAAAATAGTGCAGTTAAAGAATTAAATAGACTACCTTTGTTCTGTAATACATAAAAATATACCGTTATGAACATCAACGAATATGCACAAATTGTAGCAGACCAAAAAGAGGAACTGAAATTAATCAATTCTGAAGACTTATGCTCCCGAAAAGAAGAAAAACTATTCGACATAGATAGTCCTTTAGCGCAAATAGTCATAGGAGTACGCCGAAGTGGTAAATCAACAATCTGCCATAAAGTTCTAAAAGAAAGAAAGATACCTTATGCTTATATCAATTTCGATGACGAACGATTATACAAATTAGAATCCAAAGACTTAAATTCACTATTGGAAGCAATATATATGGTATATGGAGACTTCCAATATTTATTTCTTGATGAAATACAGAACATTGAAGAATGGTTTCTTTTCGTAAACAGATTGCTTAGACAGAAAATTCATCTTATCATAACCGGCTCTAACGCCAAACTCTTAAGTAGTGAACTCAGCACACACTTGACCGGACGGTATAACCAAATAGAACTTTACCCTTTTTCATTCACAGAATTCTGTCAATATCGAAAAATAGATACTAAAGACATTTCAACCAAAGGAGTAGCTTTCAAAAAAGCTGCATTTGAAGACTACTTCAAGAAAGGAGGCTTTCCTGAATTATTTGAGGTTAAAAACAGTCGAGGATATATTCAAGGATTATTCGACTCTATCATACGTAAAGATATACAGCAGCGTTTTAAAATCAGATATATAGAATCGTTACGTATGTTGGCTAACCATCTGATAGATGGCTTCGGTCAGGAGATTATATATTCCGACCTTGCTGAACGCTTTGGTTTTGGTTCTTCACACACAGCAGAAAACTACGTTTCATATCTTAAGCAAGCATATCTTTTGATAGGCATTCACAAATTCTCATTTAAAAGCAAAGAACGCATCCGTAATGAAAAGAGTTATGTGGTTGATACCGCCTTTATTACAGAAAGGGATGATGCTATGAATAAACAAAACTTAGGGTGGAAATTAGAGAATATTACCTATGTTGAACTATTAAGAAGAAATAAGCCTTTATTTTACGATGTTTTCTATTATCGGGAACAATATGAGATTGACTTTGTGATTTGTGAAGGAATTAATGTCAGAGAATTAATTCAGGTATCAGTTGATATTTCTTCTACCAAAACCTATAACCGGGAAATATCAGCATTGTGCAAAGCTTCTGCTGATTTAAAATGCAATAAATTAACCCTAATAACCATGAATGACAATAGAATTATTGAAGAAGAGAATCATACGATACAAGTTATATCTATCATAGACTGGTTATTACAAGAATAAAGCCTGCAATATGCAGTTATTTTCCAAATCCCAATCCATTGCAGCAAGCGGCCTTCTGAAAGGAATGACCGACTACCATTGCCACATCCTGCCCGGAGTGGATGACGGGGTGAAAACAATGGACGAATCACTTCTGATCCTGGCGGAAATGGAACGGCAGGGTGTCCGCAAAGTGTGGCTCACTCCCCATGTGATGGAAGACATCCCTAACGCCACTCTTATATTGAAAGAAAAATTCAAAGAGTTACAAGCCGCCTACTGCGGCACGGTGGAACTGAATTTAGCCGCCGAATATATGATGGACAACCTCTTTGAGGAACGCCTGGAAACCGGTGATCTACTCCCACTCCACGAAGGCGGCAGGCAATATCTGCTGGTGGAAACTTCCTGTTTCAATCCGCCCATGAATTTGCTGTCTATCCTGAAGCACATTCAAACGAAAGGCTACCGGCCTTTGCTGGCACATCCCGAACGTTACCTGTATATGGACATGCCCGATTACCGCGCATTGAAGCATGAAGGAATCTCCCTCCAACTGAACCTTCCTTCACTGACGGGAATATATGGCATACATGCACAAAAAAAGGCCGCATCCCTGCTGAAAGCAGGGATGTACGACCTTACAGGAACCGATATGCATTCTGCTGAAAACTTCAGAGTATGGCTCGGAACACGGATTGGCAGTCGAGACAGGGACATGCTTTGGGCACACTGCCCGGCATGTCGCGATGGCCTCTGAGCTGCGCCTTCGGGAAGAGTTTCAGCAACCGGGACAGCAGTTGTTCCAGTTGTTCGAACTGCTCCCCGGTGAGCGTGTCGGCGGGATGTCCTTCCGCGTCCAGTCCGCCTTCGTAGCATACACCGATGGAACAGCGGTTGAAAGGACGGCAATGAGCCCCCACTTCGAGCAACCGGCGATGCCGGCTGACAGTTCCGTCACGGCGGACGTAGAAGTGATAACCGATAGTGCGGAACCCACGGGCACGATGGTCACGCAAGAGTTGCTCCACGGTATAGTCGCAGTTACAACGGGTAGCGGAACAGTGCAAGATGATGTAACGCACCGAATCTGCGGAATCCATCATCAGCCCGTTCTCCACCCCGGCGAGGAGTTCACGCTCACTGAGCACTTCCTCCCCGCCCACAGTTATAGGGAATGTTTCCTGTATCATGGCAGCATGCCCTCGACGATGGTTGAACAACTCGTCACCCCCAGTGCCGTGAGCGCCGCAATGGCCGCTTGAATGATAGCATTGAGCAGAGACACCCAAGTGATTTTATTCCCTTTTACAGAATCAGACATAATATTTAATTATTAATTGTTAACTATTAATTGTCAATTGTCAATTACTAATTGATCCCCTATCCAAGCGGATCGTCCTCTATGCCTCCGTCGCCTCCGGTATTATCGCCTCCATCATCCACATTGCCCGGATCGGAGGAAGACACCTGTTTGATGACGTTTCCGTCCTTGTCGTAGCAGGTAATGTTGACGGAGGTATCCTTCAGTTCCTGCTTGATGTTGGTACTGGGGGTGAAGATAACTTTGCGGGTGGTGATGAGTCCCGCACTCACATCCTCCACTTTAGTCACTGCCCCGGCCTGCAAGCCGAAGCGCATGGTGCCCAGTCCGGGCACGGCAACGGAATGCCCTTCGGTGGCCCAAGCCTTGACAACGTCGCCGATAGCTTGCCAGGAGGCATTGAGACTACCCTTTGGTATTCCCGACCGTATGGAAGCTTCGGATATGACTTTTTCCTGCTTCAGCGTGCTGTAGATTTCGGCCTGCATGATGAAGCGATACTGCCCCGCCGAGGGGCCTACCGTCAGTTTGGTCTGACGGGCTTTTACTTTAATTCCCATAATCTCAATAATTAATAATGATGATGTTAGTGGTAAGCAGTAAGTAGTTACTATATCTACTTGCTCTTACCGCTGGCAAAGATAAAACAGGCCGGAAACCGACTTATGGGTTTCCATGGGTTCCGCAGGTTTACTCTTTACGGCTCACCCAAGTGTCTGGTAATCAACAACACTTGCCGGGAAGTGAGCAGCTTCTGAGAACGATGATAGCCGGTAGCTTCCAGTTCCTCCATCAGGGGAGGGCAGCCGTGGACCCAGCGCATCAAACGGTTGGTAGCCACTGCGGACGTTGACTTCGGAAAGTAGAGAAGAGACAATTCGCTCTTCGTCATGGAGATGGGATGAAAGGACATGGTTTTCAAATTAAAAATAAAAAAATAAAAATTAGTGTTTCCGGCACAATGCCTTCTGTTTATCAGAGTTGCAAGAAGCGCGAAATTGCTGCCCTATTGGAAAAATATTTTTTCCCAGTTGGGAAAAAATAAAAGGCTTGCAAAAACTTGCAAACTTGCAAAACTTGCAGCCTCCTCACACCCACACACGCGCATGCGCATACGTGCGTAAGGGGCAGCCTTAATCGGTACTTCGGATGAATCATCAGATAAACCTGTATTCTCCTCTACCGTTTTTCACCAGCCGGCCTTTGCCGGTCATGCGTTTCAGCAACGAGTCGATCGTATTGGCAGATATTCCGTACCGGGCACCTTCCCGGAGAGCCTGACTGCGAGTGAAACAGAGAGGCAGCATATCCAGAAACGCCTCTTGCGGCACTTTCTGCTGCGGCATTGTATCACCGGACGGAAGAAACGAAAGGATATGACACGAATGCCGGTACAGCGGCTCCACGAGCGCCAACACAGCATGAAAGTCATCGCTGCCGACGGTGAGTTCAAACTCCGGCACCACCCCGTCCTGCACATTCTCCCGTGGAATGCGGGATGAAGGTGACAGCCCCGGACATGCCATCAGTGCTTTTACAAGGTCGTCCGTCGTGCCCGACGACATCAACAGGGCATCAAGCGAACGTATCAATGCCACAATGCTGATGACGCGACAGATATTGATGGCGATACGTGCCACCGCACTTTTCATGGGATCGCCATGAACCACTGCCGCACGACCGAATACGCATGAAAGGTGAGCGTTGAATTCGTCTTTCTGCTCTTGGGTGAGTTTCAGGTTTATGCCGCTCACAACAGCCGCCAGGGCATCGAGCAGGTGTTTCCAACGTTCGCCCCAGGCGGTGAACATAGCGTCATAGTCACTCCCGGAACAGTCGAACTGGTCTACCCATTCATGGATGGGAGGCATGCAGTAGAACACCTGACGCGAGAAGAGTCCGTTCTCTGCCGAAGGGATGAGCGGCTTCACCTGGGCGGGCGTTCCGCTGAGCAACACACTGAGATATGATTTTCTGCATTCCCGGTATTCGTGGTTGGTGCGGCGGTTATAGGCCAGCCGTTCATGATCGAAACTCTTGCGCAGCGTGTCGCTCCAGTGTCCGTAATCTGTGCCGATGGCTGCACTCACAGTATCAGCTTCGGTTTCACATATCAGTCCGGCACCGTCAGCGTCCATCAGGTTCTCCAGCATACCGGATCCGGAGTTATCACCTGCGATGAGAAACATCTTCATGCAAGGTTGTTCAGGTTCGGGCGTTGCTGCCTTTTCCTTGCCCAGCACGTCCCATAGGGCTTTCTCACGGCGGTAAGTTTTCATCTTCTCGTTGTATAGTTTCATCAGCGAGTCGTGTATAGGTTCTGCCAGCCGGCGCACCCACGTCAGCGCACCTTTTCCGGAAGCGGGCGGAGCGATGACAAAGGCTTGCAGGCACGGATATTTGCTTTTGCGTCCGTAGGTGAAGTACAACAGCTTGTTGAGGGTGGCACCGAACACCGTCACGGCTCCCAGCAACAGGATGTCCCTTTGGGCGGGTGTGTCGCCGCAGTCTATCATTTGTTGCAGGAAGAGCGGCCACCGGTAATCCGGGAAGCAAGGCAGGGGAACGGGCACTGATTCTACAGGAGGCATCGGTTCGGAAGGAGGCATCGGCTCACCTTCTTTACGCGCGCATGTGTGTGTGGGTGAGGGGGCCTGCAAGTTTTGCAAGTTTGCAAGTTTCTTGTCGAGGCGCACACCTGCCAGTTGAGCCAGATGAAACACCGTTCCCAGGGAATTTCCTCCCCGTCCGTCGTGCAAGGCATGGCTGTAGAGTTTGTCAGCTTCATTCTGCCGGTACTTGGCGGACAAGCTGCAAAGACGATGGAAGAAACTCCGTCCCGCTTCGCCACAACTGTTGGCCACGGCGAAAGCCAGCGGCATATATTCCTGATAAGTGGGCGCAAGATCGGCTCCCGCCTGTTCGACGGCGAGAGTCAATTGTTCAATAATATCAATATCGTTCATGAAAAGAGGAGAAAATATAAATTATCAACTATTAATTTTTAATTTGCAATCTGCATCGTATGCCAGGAAGCAGGCTCTCGACATATCGGCGTTGGCGGTATCGGCCTTCAGTCCGTGCTTCCACTCCAGATAGTCCCAAGCGGTGTGCACAGCATTGTCGAACGACTGTTCCAGCGTATCCGTGAGGCTCAGGCGGTAGGGTATAAAGAGTTTCACTCCCTTAGCGCCGGGACTTACAAAGGCAAGGTCGGGCTGCAACACTTCATCGGCAAAGAGGCGGTCGCGCCACATTGCGGCCTCTTGGGTAGAAGCAAGGTGATCGATATCTACCACAAATAGTCCGGAGGGCACTACGATGCACTGCTCACGGCAGTACGAGAAGACTCCGGCAGGCGTGACGTATGGCAACAATGTCTGTTTTTTTCCACGGAAAGTTTTATCGTTTTCCGTATCGGATCTTACTCTTTGTGTCAGTTCCTCCAGATGAGAGTCGGAAGATATGTAGGCATGAAGCCCTGCCACACTGCACACTCCTGCAGGTACTTTATTAGTAACGGGAGCATTGAAAAAAGACATGATATATTCTTTCATAACGTCGATTCTGATTTAATTAAAGATATATTTTATATTCATCGGATTTATGTCAACAAAGATACAGCATATATCCCGCCTTCTACAACACTCATACAGGCGTTTACAAAGCGTTTATATTCATTGAGCGTTCGTTGATAATTCATTAAAAATAGTTGAAATAATCCAAGAAGAAAAGATAAAAAAAATGGAGAGAGAAAATATAACTATGAACGACAAACCGGAAATAGAGATAAAAATATTCGGCGGTACGAACATGATAGTCCCCACGGGTACTACCGCCGTTCAGAACTTTTACGGCGATCAGTTTGCCGAGGTCGCCATCCGTCCCGAAGCAACCACGGGCATTGAAAGTCTGAGTGATGACGAGTGTCACCTCTTCACCTACGTGCCCGACGTGAAAAAAGTGCATGAGTACACCCGCCTCCTGGGCGAATGTACCAGTGCCCACGATTTGGCCGGCGTGGTGGGCATCATGCTCAGCGAGCCCCACGTGGACAAGGATACGGTGGTGAAAGGCACCTTCATCGAGGTTCTTCTTCCTTTCGCCTCCCGGCTGACGTCGGGGGCAAAGGTGGATAATGTGAGGCAACAGATTAATAATATGCTGATGACGAGGGGGAGGGAAAGAAAATAAGAGAAAGCTTTACTTGGAGAAAACGAATGGATTTTGTTACTTTGCAAGTAATCAATAGACCAAAGGAGGAAACAGATATGATTCAGCGACGACTTTATCCGATAGGGATACAGACTTTCTCAAAAATACGGGAAGGCAATTATTTGTATATCGACAAAACGGAGTACGTTTACCGGATAGCACATTCCGAATCAAGTTATGTATTTCTGAGCCGCCCGCGCCGCTTTGGAAAGAGCTTGCTCACCAGCACGTTTCATTCTTATTTCGAAGGTCGTAAAGAATTGTTCGAAGGTCTTGCCATTGAAAAATTGGAGAAGGAATGGCTCCCGTATCCCGTGCTTCATTTCGACATGAGCATGGCGAAACACATGGATGAAAAGCGTCTGAAACAAATGTTGGACTATATGCTGTCCGAATATGAGCGGAAATATAACTGCGGCATAGCGGATACTGATGCCAATGTGCGTCTGGCGAATCTGATAAAACGCGCGTTTGAACAAACAAACAGACAGGTAGTCGTACTGATAGACGAATATGACGCTCCGCTTCTCGACGTGATCCATGAAGAGAAGAACCTGCCCACGCTTCGGAACGTGATGCGGAACTTCTACAGCCCGCTCAAGGCGTGCGACCCTTATTTGCGTTTCGTGTTCCTGACAGGCATCACGAAGTTCTCTCAGCTGAGTATTTTCAGCGAACTGAACAACATTAAGAATATCAGCATGGACGAGCCATACGCTGCCCTCTGCGGTATCAGTGAAGAGGAGATGCAGACCCAGATGTCCGATGATCTTGATCTTTTGGCTGACAAGCTGAAGGTTACCCGCGACGAAATCATCGGTAAGTTGAAAGAGAACTATGACGGCTATCATTTCACTTGGCCGTCGCCCGATCTATACAATCCGTTCAGCCTACTGAATGCTTTTGCCGATGGCAAGATGAACTCTTATTGGTTCGGCAGTGGCACGCCTACCTATCTGATAGAAATGCTGAACAAGTATGGCGTTGCTCCCCAACAGATAGGAGGGCAGAAAGTATTTGCCACAGCTTTCGACGCCCCTACGGAACAGATGACAAACATTACTCCCCTACTCTACCAGAGCGGATACATCACCATCAAGGACTATGACGCCCGTTTGGACCTGTACACGCTCAACATCCCCAACAAAGAGGTGCGTCTGGGGCTGATGGAAAGTCTGTTGCCCCACTATGTGCCGCCCACCGAGACCGAGCGTGCCGCAACGCTGACAGCCTATCTGTTCGATTCCATTGACCGTGGCAATATGGACGAGGCCTTGCAACTGCTCCAGACCTTCCTCTCTACCATTCCGCAGTGCGACAACACGGACTATGAGGGGCATTATCAATCCTTGCTCTATGTCATCTTCAGCCTTCTCGGCTTCTACGTGGACGTGGAAGTACGCACTCCCCGCGGACGTGTGGATGTGGTGTTGCGCACCCATAGCACCCTCTACGTCATAGAACTGAAGCTGGATAAAACCGCCGATGCCGCCATGCAGCAGATTGACCTGAAAAATTACCCCGAACGCTTTGCCTTGTGCGGACTGCCGGTGGTGAAAGTAGGGATCAACTTCGACAGTGAACGGAAGACGCTGGGGGAGTGGAAGATAGAAGGACAATAAAAAAAAATAATGCCGTTATGAAACTGAACGAACAGGAAATATTCTCTGAAACTTTTTTCGGTATTCATTTTAATTCCGTACATTTGCTATAATAAAAAATCTGTTATTTATGGATCTATCTCATAAGACATATATAGAATCATTCTCAATCAAAGGTTTATGGGGAGAAAAAGACATTATATGGAAGCACATTAACCCTGATGTAAACGTGTTGGTAGGCATTAACGGCAGCGGGAAAACAACCCTGCTAAACGCCATGAATGCCTATTATAGCCAAGATAACAAGGAACTTAAAAAACAGACAGGTGAGCTTTTGGGCAATCCGGTTTCCAATTGCGTTTACCCGACAACTTACTTACGTTCATTCGATACAGTCCCCGTCATAGACAAACGAAAATCCCAAAGTCCGCTCATGCAAGAACTGAACAAAGTAGTCATTCAAAACCAAGAAGGGCTCTCTTTTTTCAACTATCGAATGAAAAAGCTGGACTATCCGGAGAAAGCAGAAGAGATACAACAGAATATAGATGAACTGTTTGCCATTGTAAACGAATTATTTTCGGACACTCAAAAAAGAATCGACACATCAAAGGGCAACAACAGTACATTGATCTTCCACCAAGGTAGCCAAATTATCCACTTGGAACAATTGTCTGCCGGAGAGAAGCAGTTACTTTTGATTCTTCTCAAAATGTTTCTGTTAGAAAAGCAACCTGCAGTGTTCTTCATGGATGAACCAGAAATATCATTGCACATCAGATGGCAGCGAGAAATCATCAACAAACTACGCCAACTGAACCCTTTGTGCCAACTTATTATCTCCACCCACTCTCCCAGTATATTCGGAGCCGGATGGGGCGATAAGGTTATCTATATGGAAGACCTAATGCGGTAGTTATATGTCAGAATCAAATATTGAAATACAAGCCGAGTATTACAGAAATATACCCATACTTGACAGAAAATTCAAAGCAAGCGTCCATCTGGAAGATGAAGAGGATGAATTATTTTGGGACACAATGTTACAAGCACACCGTCCCGGACATTACTTCTATATCTATTACAGCAAAAATGATAATGACAATGAGACGCATGGTTGCACCCAATGTTTAAAATACAAACAGTTTTTATCAAAGAATTTCTTCATCTGTATAGATAGCGATTTACGTCATTTGCGCAAAGAGCAAGGAATAAATGCCGGCAATTTCATTCATCAGACCTATTGCTACTCATGGGAAAACCATTATTGTTTTGCAGAAAGATTACAAAGAACATTAGTAAATAAATGTCCGGAAGTGGCTGAGCAGTTTGACTTCAGAATATTTCTGGCTGCATATTCCGCCGCAATATATAAAGCTTTCCTCTTGTTTCTGACAATGGACAGGAAAGAAATCAGGGGATTCAGCCTGAAAGATTTCAGAAAGTTACTTCCACAACAGTGCAGCCATAAAAACATGACAAACAATGGAGAAGCTTTCAACCGTGAAATGGAGAAAGAAATCACAGCATTCATCTCTCCTCTCATTACAAGTCATCACTTAGATTTAGAGGCTGAAAAAAGATACTATCAACAATTAGGGCTAACAGAAAGCAATGTCTATCTTCACATCAGAGGACATCAATTGTATAATCTCGTAGAATATATCGGAAAATATTTATGCCGTCCCAAAGGCATCAATTTCACAAATGAAATTCTGCTGGATGATATACAAATGCAAGGGTATTGGGAGGTAGAAAAAACAGGCGAGGATATCCGAAGCTTTTAATGTGTAAAAACAGTGTTTATACAAAAGACAAACGTAGAGGGTTTGGCCATCATTGAGCCATGCCTTCTCAAAGACGCGCGCGGCTACTTCTTCGAGTCTTTCTCACAACGGGAATTCGAAGAGAAAGTACGCAAGGTGAATTTCGTACAGGACAATGAGAGTATGTCATCATACGGAGTGATGCGCGGACTTCATTTTCAGAAGCCGCCTTTTGCACAAAGTAAACTGGTGCGTTGCGTAAAAGGTTGCGTACTTGATGTGGCGGTAGATATTCGCAAAGGATCGCCCACATACGGTGAGCATGTGGCTGTAGAATTGTCGGAAGACAATCATATTCAGTTCTTCATTCCCAGAGGTTTTGCCCATGGTTTTGCTGTACTGAGCGAGGTGGCTGTATTTCAATACAAATGTGATAACTATTATGCTCCGCAAGCTGACGGTGGAATCAGTATCTTAGATGAAAGTATAGGGATAGACTGGAAAATACCGGTTGATAAGGCGATACTTAGCGAAAAAGATATGAGGCATCCGTTACTGGGGGATTTTGATTCGCCTTTCTCTATAGATATTTGATAATCAGGAGTGGATGGATATCATCACAAGTGGTGATTATGAGAAATACTATGACGAAATGTACAATGAACGATAATATTGTTTTATGAATATCCTGAAAAAAATATGGTTAAATAGATGGATGCTCCGTTCTATTTTTAGCACAATATATTTCAATCTGTATTATTTGCCTTTTAAGCAAGCAATAAAGTTACCTATATTATTGTATAAACCTCATTTAATTAATGTAAATCGAGGGGGAGTAAAAATACAAAGTAATAAGATTCATTTTGGCATGATCCGTTTGGGATTCCCACAAGTTTCCATTTATCCTAATAGCGGAATTATATGGGATAATCGTGGTATGTGTGTTTTTCATGGTTCGTGTGCTATTGGTAATGCTTCCGCTATATCGATTGGTGAAACAGGAACTGTAGATTTCGGGGATTTCTTTGGAGCATCAACAGCTTTCAAGCTGATTTGCTATCACAAAGTTACTTTTAACGACCAAGTACATTTGGGCTGGGAGAACCTTGTAACTGATACAGACTTTCATACTCTGACAAAAGTATCTGGTGGCTACACCAAAGGATACGCTCCTGTCTCTATAGGAAAGAATAACTGGTTTGGCATGAAATGTATCACACTAAAAGGTACGCATACACCAGACTATTGCACTGTTGGAGCTAATACCGTGTTGAATAAAAAATATGATTTTCCTCCATATAGTATTATAGCCGGTAACCCTGCGAAGCTGAAAACTACTGGATACTATAGAGATATGAAGAATAATAAGGTGGAATATCCGAACGCTTAGCCCTGTGCGGACTGCCGGTGATGAAGGTGGGAATCAACTTCGCCTCACCCTATTCTGGGAGTACGATTTATCTCGTCTTGACTGGGAGCAAATCGTACATTAGTTGTACAACGTGTTATAGAGCGCAGGCGTATGGATGACTTCTATGCCATATTAAACAGATATGGATTGGAAGGTGTTAAAGAGAGTATAAAGGAAATTCCGTACAGGACAATGAGAGTATGTCATGGAATTAAAAAAAGTTATCACTATGCAAAAGCTCTTTTGGATTGATGCTGTAAAAGCACTTTGTATGATAAGTGTTTATCTGGTTCATAGCGAGGTTTATTATAGTGTAGAAGATGTACATTACAACTACTGGCTTACCCCTTTCTACGTCAATGCTTTTTTCTTCATTAGTGGTTATCTTTTTTAAAAGAAATATTTAAAGACAAAACCTTTAATGAATATCAACAAACAGGAGTGGCATAAGACACTAAAAAACACGTTGTTCCGATTGGTTATTCCAACACTAGTGTTCTCTTCTATAATTTATCTGCCAAAGATGATCTTTCACAGTAATGGAATTTCTTTGGGAAGCTATTTCTTTGATGTATTCGGTGGCATCTGCTATTGGTTTACTTCCGCATTGGCAGTCTGTCAAATTGTTTTTTTGACATTACTGTTCACATTCAAACGAACTTCCATTTGGTTCTATATGGCCGTAAGTATGTTACTTTTTGCTATAGGTTATTATTTGAATATAAACAGGTCGTCCAATGCTCCACAAGCATTTTTCCCTTGGTTCTATCAAACAGGGTTAGAATACACATTTATTATGACATTGGGAGGAATCTATTGTTGTTATGCGAAACAGATTGACAAGATAATGAAGTATGGTTCAATAATAGCCGTTTTGGCTTATATTTTCGGCCTATCCTATACATGGGAATCACAAGACCTGAAGTGCCTGGGAGTAGGTGAAACTTGCAATATCCCCGGATTTCTCTGCATGTTATGTGGAATAAGCCTACTTATTTTGATAGTCAAGCAATTAAAACCCATAAATAACTACGTATGTTGTAAACACACATTTAGCTTTCATGACTGATTTAAGAAAAGTGTATAAAAAAAAGACAAACATTTAAATAGGTCTACAATAGCAAGTCAGGTGGGTTACAACTGGGAACTGGTAGATAAAGTAGCTAAGAATTTGAGAAATGAACTACACTAAAAACATGCTCTAACCTGAGTATTTACTTTATGGTTCAAATTGTTAAAGAAAAAAACAATAAGAGAATAGCAAAGAATTCAGCTATTCTTTATCTGCGCACAGCTTTCACCATGTTGGTGGGCTTCTTTACATGTAGAGTAGTTTTAGAGCATCTTGGAGTACAGGAGTACGGAATTTATAATGTTGTAGGTGGCATAACCTCTATGTTCGCCTTCCTCAATAGCACAATGAGCGTATCAACCTCTCGATTTATCACATATGAACTTGGTATAGGAAATAAAGACAGGTTGAGAACCATATATAGCCAGGCTAAAATAATACATTATATTATAGCTGTTATAATCTTCATTCTTATAGAAACCGTAGGCTTATGGTTGGTTTGCAACAAACTTACAATCCCCCCTAATCGTCTACAAGCAGCAATATATACGTTGCATACTGTTTCAATAGGGACTATTCTTGGTATAATTTCTACTCCAGATACAGCATTAGTCATATCTCATGAAAGAATGAGTGCTTTTGCATATATCGCAATGATGGACAGTGTACTTAGGCTCATTGCAGCTTACATGATAACCATAATCACTGGTGACAAGCTTATATGGTATGCGCTACTGATGTTAATAGTATTTGGAATTGACCGAATTTGTTATTTATTGTATTGCAAACTGAATTTCCCCGAATCAAAGGGTAAGATTGTTTATGACAGAAAAACATTCCAATCCATGTTATCCTTTGCCGGTTGGAACATTCTAGGAAATATGGCTGCAATGACAAGAGAACAAGGTATAACTATAATTATTAATATTTTCACCAATCCCATCGTAAATGCTGCCCGGGCTATCACGACACAAGTATCAAACAGTATTACAGGATTTGTTTATAATGTCAGAACTGCGGTGAATCCTCAAATTACAAAATCATATGCAGCAGGGGATTATGCTTACATGCACAAGCTAATAGTCTTCAGTTCTCTAAGTTGTTTCTTTATCTTGCTCATTCTTTCAATTCCGTTAATATGTATAGCGGATACTATCCTTAGTATCTGGCTTGTTGAGGTTCCTGCATACTCCACATCTTTTTTTAGGTTAACCCTTGTTGGAATGTTGGTTTATTCATTATCTAACCCTCTCATTATTGGAGTTCATGCAACCGGCCGGATAAAAAAATTCCAAATAATCGAGGGCATATTGCTATTAACAACTTTACCATTGACGTATTTCTTCCTTTGTATAGGATGTGAACCTACATATGCCTATATTGCTATTATAATAAGTAATATTTTAACTCTGTGTGGCGATGTTGTAATTATTCTACCAAATATTAATTATCCAATTACTAAGTATCTGAAAGAAGTTATCTTGCCTGCACTAAGAGTTGTATTGTTGAGCAGTTTTACACCTACTATTCTTATAGTTTTTCAAAACATATTACATTTTCCACATTATCAACTTTTTATAGCTGCAATGTCATTCCTCTCCACAAGTACGATAGTGTATTTCTGGGGACTAAGCTACCAGCAAAGACAACAAGTTATTTCATTAATGAAACGTAAAGTACACAAATGAATCTTGCTTCTTTCGACATATTCGACACAACTATATTACGTCGTTGTGGCCGTCCTGAAACAATATGAGAATTACTTGCCAATAGATTGTTTCCTGCAGACATAGATTTGAGAGAAGCGTTTATTCTATGGCGTAAACAGGTTGTAGGAAAAACGCTTGACGAAATAATCCATCAGGTGTGGATGGAATTTATAACAAAGATGATATGATGAAACTTATATCTTTTGATATTTTCGATACAACCCTTATCCGAAAATGCGGAAAACCAGATAATATATTCTACCTATTAGCGTGGAAGCTTTATCCAGAAAACGAGGCTCAGCGAGATGCATTCCTGCATTGGCGGCACATAGCTGAGAAACGGACCACATTACGTACAAAAACAGTCGAGAGAAGTCTGAAAGACATCTATACCGACAGTTACCTAGATGGTTTTCCAGAATACACACCTATTCAGATAATGACTATTGAAATGCAGGTAGAAAGCGAAAACCTTATCGCCAACCCTGCAGTAAGAACGCTTATCCAAAAAGTTCGCGCTGAAGGAGCGGAAATATGCTTCATTTCAGATATGTATCTTAACAGTGATTTCTTAGTAGAAGTATTAAAGCGCGAAGGCTGCCTAGAAGATAACGAACGAGTATGGGTATCATGTGAGCACAATGCTAGAAAAGACCAAGGTACATTATATGATGTGGTACGGCAGGCATATAAAATCAAACACTGGATACATTATGGCGATAATCGCTATAGTGATATAAAAATGGCTCGGCGTAAGGGTATTAATGCACAGTGGATAGATACAACGTTTACTCCGGTCGAGCAACGATTATCACAAACAGTCAGCCTCTCACGTTATGGTGATGAACTAAGTCTGTTGGCCGGAATAGAACGTACGGCACGCATTGTAGGGGGTAATACTCCTATAATAACATTAGCAGCAGATTTCGTTGCTCCAGCATATATTCCTTATGTCATATACATCATGCAGCGTGCTCGCCAACGTGGTATTAAACGACTCTATTTCCTATCGCGCGACGGCTATATACTGATGAAAGCGGCTCAAGCACTTAAAGGATATGATGATATAGAAATCCATCACTTGTTTGTGTCACGGCATTCCCTATTGCTGCCTTATTTGGCAAAGAACGTGTCTGAAAAAAACTTTCTGACAGTCATTCACTCCATATATGGACAGCCCTTAGAAAAGTTATTGTCTCAGTTGGGCACGAATATCCAAGAAATGGCAGAAATAGGAATTTCTTTTGATTACCAATTTTTGAAAACCCGTAATCAGAGACATGATTTCTTTCAGAAAATATTTCATAGTGATTATACGTCAATACTCCGCCGACGAGCAACTGACGCGAGACAACTTCTACTACAATATTTTAAACAGGAAAAGTTGGATGCTGATGAAAAAGCGGCATTAGTGGATGTAGGTTGGCTAGGGACTTCCAGAAGAATGATAAACCAGATTCTCAGCGATGCAGATTGGAGAAGTGTAGAATGTTTCTATTATGCTACGCGTAGTGATGTATTATCACCGAGTGATGGTGTATTCTTTTCTTATTTTCCTTGTAGCAAGTTAGACACAAATATTACAGCAATTGCAGAGCATTATTTTTCGGCCTCACCCTATCCTACAACAATAGGCTATCATTACGAAAGCGACGATAAAGTGTCTCCCTACTTTCCCGAAGGAAAGAAATATAAAGAAACACCCGTCGTTCAAGCCAATCTGGAGATTATAAAATATATGATGCGAACAATGCAACTACTGAATAAGTTAGATGAATCCATACTCTATATTTGGGCAAGAAATTCTCTTAAATCCATCTTGTCGTTTGATATACGTATTGATCTCTCTCCTTTAATGCAGCAAACAGATTTTGATGAAACACCGTTTGTGCGTCAATTAACGTTAAGTGAACTAGCAAGACTCATATTACTGGGTGATCATCTTACAGTTTACGACAAAGTTAGTTTGCAACTTACTTGTGGCTACCGTGCATTCCCCCTATTATGGAATATCCATCAATTTACCAATAGTATTCGGAGCAAGGTCTATCAAATACTGAAAACAAGAATAAAATAAACTTCAATTCATCAACTGTATGGTAACAATTTCATTGACTGTCATCATTGTAATATTCCTATTGGTTTGTAGGATGGTCGATGTAACAAAATACAATCTTCTTTACCAAAATGAGACAAAAGGCTATAAGCCAGGAGATTTTTCCTGTATGTAGTCATGTATGGAGCGGAGCAATTGCTAGGTGGTTTTTGGTTTTTAAGACAATTATTGCTGGCTTCCATATTAGGCTGGATTGTTATAAAGGCTGCACAAACCTTGCGGAAACGTTTTCCATCTTTAGATTATAAGATGCTATGCTTTATGGGGGGGGGGTATTTTGTTGATTTTCACGACTTTATCATACAAGCATAATCTTAGAATACCCTTTTTAATGAATAAACTAAGTTTTTTGAGCGCACTGTTTTATATGTCAGGCTATATATTCAAACTTTATTCACCCAAAATCAGTCAATGGTTGCTGCCTGTGCTTTTTATGATAACTACTATAGGAAGTGTGATGTGTCCTGTCTCTATGTTGGATATGAAAATTCAATGGCTTTTGCCGTACATAGCAATAGCTTTGACAGGATGCATAATGGTATTTATTATGTCTGATATAATATCACATACACCCTTATCGATATTAGGCAATTATGTAGGTACTCACACACTTACCATACTTACATGGCATTTTTTAATGTTCAAATTTATTTCAATTATTATTATTGTTATAAATAAAATGGACATTAATCTTTTATCCGCTTTTCCAGTAATAGAACAAGAGGCACATAAAGGATGGTGGATAGCGTATGCCATTGTAGGAATATCATTTCCTTTATATATGGCAAACAAGAAGGAAAACTATCAATCAAAAACTGTCAATAAAAATTCGACACACTAAAAAAAATGAACAAGTCAACTTATTTAATAATAACAGGATTGCTTTCGTTTGATTATCTCACCAATAATTTCACAAGGTTTATTACTTCTGACTTGTATTTGGTGGCAACCATGCTGTGGGCATTATTCGGATTTTTCTATTACAAGGGATATTCTCCACTATATACAAAAAAAAATCAGATTTATATTTACCTGTTCTTTATATTAATTTTTTTAAGCCAACTATCTCCGTTATTCAAATATAATCAGGACTTAATATCAACCATCATCGCAAACAGGCTGGAATATTCATTTATATTCTTGTTGGTTTTATGCAAGATAGGTCCTACTGAAGAAGATATTTTCCATACTTTCAAGGTTTTGGGAATAATAACTCTGGCATTTGGAATAATTGCTTTCTTCTGTCCACAATGGTTTATTGATGTAAGACACCTAAAAGGATTTTTGTATAATCAGGCTAGAGGAGGATATGATTTGTTGGCGGCATGTCCTGGAGCTCATGCTGCAGTATATTACTTTTACATACTCATATATAAAACAGTCACCACCAAGGCAGAAAGTCAGAAATACTTGTTTTGGGCTACAATATTTATGATTTATATCTTTGCTATCCAAAACAGGAGCACACTGATAATGGCAGTTCCCAGCTATCTGTATGTGTTGATGAAGGCTCAGACAAGATATAAATGGATTATTATAACAATAATTGTTGCCGTTGCCGGAATATATGTAATTAACGCATTTAGTGCATTGATTGAAGAAAGCCAAAGCCAGTTAGGAGACAAACATTATAACAGGTGGCAGGCTGTAGAATATTATCTGTTTGAACGGAGTTACGGATTTTATGATACTCTTTTTGGAAATGGAAAACCATCGGCTGGTTCTGTTTATCTTTATGAACTTGTCAGAGCATCTAAAACCAGATTAGCCTTTATCTCAGACATTGGTCTTTTAGGAACTTTCTTTTTTTACGGACTTGCCATGATGCTATTCATATACCGTTTTGTATTGGCTGCAATTTTAAGACGTAATATGCCGCTATATTTGCGTTTATATGCATTATGGGTATTGTTAGTTCCTACTATCCATTGTTTTGGTTTAGGAGGAAGCTGTTCAAGCATGATAGCGTTTTCCATATTTTTTTATAATATATTGCTTTATGAAGACAGATGTGAGCGTGTCGATAATCATAGTTAATTACAACACGTTAGAAATAACAAAACATTGTATAGACAGCATATTCGAACATACTTCAGAGGTTGATTTTGAAGTTATCGTGGTTGATAATGATTCTTGTGATGGCAGCAAAGACATGTTGTCTGCCGACAGTCGTATAGTCTATATCAAAAGCAGAAGTAACCTCGGCTTTGGCAAAGCCAACAACTTAGGAATGAAATATGCTAAAGGGAAATACATCTTTCTCCTCAATTCAGATACGATTCTCTTGAACAATGCAGTAAAATATTTTTTTGATTCGATGGAGAGGATGCCTAACAACGTGGCCTGTTTAGGAACTATCCTGTTAGCTGCTGATGGCATTACAAAAAATAATTCATACGGAGATTTCCCATCCTTATCGAATACATTTATGAATGTTATCAGGCTATATTTTCGTTTTGGCAAAGCTGGAAAAAGAGAGAATAGGAATTCCGATAGTTTTAAGGTAGATTATATTATTGGCGCTGACCTGTTTATTCGTCAGGAAGTGATCGAGAAAGTGGGATTATTTGACCCTGATTTTTTTATGTATTTTGAGGAAACAGAAATGCAGTTACGGTATTCACAGCTCGGATATGAATCACGAATTATATTCACTCCATCCATCATACATTTAGAATGTGTTTCAGCAGGTGGAGGAAGTAAACTTTCATCGATAAAGCAGCGATTGATGTATTTCCATAGTATGTTCATATATATGAAAAAACGTTATGGCTGGTTCAAGTATCTACTTTTCAGAGTACTTGTTATATCATATTTACCTACATTCCATCGAATAGACAAATCAAATTTTAAAAGTTCTTTAAAATTGTTCTTCTTCACTTCATGAAATATAATAGTATTATAAAGCACATCAAGATATTCTTCGACGATGTGAAAGGGAAAGGCCTATATATAGCATTTGTCAACATTTCATGGTTTATACGAAAATTATTCCCTGAAAATTTCTTTATGATGATGATGAAGAAAAAGCATTTGATGGTAAAGAAAAAAATTTGTGAAGTTATAGGAAATGTAGATAAATATCCTCTTCCACAATTAAAGACGAAGCGTAGCTTCAATAGTACACCATTATGGTTTTGTTGGCTGCAAGGAGAAAAAAATATGCCTCCTATCACACAAATATGTTTAAAAAGCATCAATGCGAACAGCAATGGGCATCCTGTTATTTTCATAAGCCTAGACAACTACAAAAAATATGTCACATTACCCGCACACATAGCTGAGTTATTTCTTAGTGGAAAAATCAAACATGCGCATTTCGCTGATATACTTAGAACTGCATTACTATATACTTATGGTGGTGGTTGGATTGACTCTACAATTCTATTGACCCGACCTTTATCTACAGATATTTTCAGATCAGAATTTTATAGCATAAAGTTACCTGTAGATTATTTTTTTATATCGCAGGCTAGGTGGTCGAATTTCTTTTTATTTTGCCATTCAGGAAATAAGCTTATGGGGCGAACTTTAGAATTGTTTTATAGATATCTCTCCCAAAAAGATTACTTTATAGATTATTTTATGATGGATTATTTCATGGATATAGTTCTTGAAACTGATATAACCTTAATGTCTCAAATTGATTCTATCCCATATAACAATCAAAATGTTCATCAACTAAAATTTCATTTAGAAGACAACTATTCAATCAATCATTTTGCGGATATATGTGGCAACACTTATATACATAAACTGAATTGGAGAGTGGATTCTCAGAATCATTCGTATAATTCTGTATACAATTATCTATTAAAACTGTACAAATGAAAAAGTTAATTTATGCTGATACATTTTCGTTAGGAGCTTTTCATGAAACCTTCAATGCTTCTTCTCTGATGATGTTCTCCATGATCTACTCACATATAACTTATAGAGCTTCAAAAAGCTCTATGCAGTGCGTCGAGAATTTAATTGGTGATTTTCCACCTAATGTAACATACAAGCCTATCTGTATTATAACTGGTTCAAGCCATTGGGGATCTTTTTTAAGACTTCTATCTTCTGCTATTTGGAATATAACTTTAGTACTACTTCAAAAGGATGATGAAGTTATATATTTCAATTACAATTCCTTATGGGCTACAAAAGTTATCAATAAAATCGTAAAAATTCGTAAGACGGAAGTGATAATTACATGCCATGGAGAAATGGAGTTTCATAAAGACAATATAAAATTAAACGCATTAAGTCAAAATTGCCTCAATTCTTTTAAAGATTCTCGATGGGAAATAGCCGATGGACTATATTTCTGTGTATTGGGGAAAAGCATATTAAGAAATATCCAAAAAATAGTTCCTAAAAATCTCTCTGAAAAGTTTATATCCTACGAACATTCTTTTATTCCGCATAAACATAAAGAAAGGAAAAGTAAAGATGGCAAATTCCGTATAGGTACAATAGGAACTGTGCGTGAAAATAAGGGACTTAAACAACGCATCTTCATAGGCAATGCATTAAAAGGAAATCCTAATATATTATTCTACTCATTAGGAAGCATTATGTGTAACCCATATTTACTTTCACAAGCTAATATACAGTTTATTCCTGACTCTGAGAAAGTTTTTGTCCCACGAGATATACTTAACAAGTATATAGATAATATGGACTGTTTGATTTATATCTATCCTGAAGATAAATACAAATTAACAGCTAGCGGTGCGCTCTTTGATGCTATCGATAGAGAGAAAATCGTACTGTCGTTGCATAATGATTATTTTGATGAAATCTTTAGAAAGGCAAATTTAGGTAAGCAATTTTCTTCTATAAATGAATTATGTGATTTTTTACGGAAAGCAGATTTGAGCGTATTTAATACCATAAATTTTGAGCAGAATAAATATTTGCTATCATATGAATATGCTTCTAAAGACTTAAAAGATGTTTTAGAAAAACGGCTTTTAATATAAATACTTATACATCCTTTTTTCTGTTACTATCTGTTCGCAGATTTTATTTACTCATTTAAATATGCTCCAATAATTTTCATAGTGATGGTAAGTATCAGCTATGTGTCAGCTATATTGGTGGATTCTCTAAAAAACTTAATTCAAAAACTGTACGAATGAACATTACTCTTGCCATCTGCATGTACAATGCAGAGAAGTATATTGAGGAAACCTTACAGTGCATCATGGCACAGACCATGCAGAATTTCTATTTGTTGATAGTGAATGATTGTTCGACGGATAACAGTGCTCTGTTAGTTAATGAATTCTTTGCTAAATATCCTCGTCAGTATGAATTGGTAAACTTTCCTAAGAATGGTGGTTTATGTGCTGGACGTAGATTTGTAGAAAAACATGCTACAACTAAATATCTCCTATTTGTGGATGCCGATGATTGTCCTTATCCCAGTTTAGTGGAAAAGATGTATAATAAAATCAGTTCTGACAATGATCTGATGGCAGTGGGTTGCCACCTGGAATACATGAACAGTAATGGTGGCAAAATGAATGGAGGAATCTTTTTAGGGGAAACCACCAAAGAGGGATTTTATGAAAAGGCTGCAAAAGAAAAACTAATCTTCATGCAACCCACAGCCATATATGACCGTTTACTTGCTTTACAAGTGGGTGGACATAATATCACAGGCTTTCCAAATGGTAAGCCTCGCTATCAGGATTTATGTGAAGACTTGGATTTGTGGGCACGCATGAGTGATCTGTATAAGGACAGAAAAGCAATTGTGGTTATTCCGGAAGTATTGTGTAAATATAGGAAACACGCACAAGCACTTTCGGCCAATTCATTGGGAATGATACTTCGTATGCGCCACATCAAAACCAATTTGAAACGAAGAAGAAGAGGCGAAAAAGAGCTTTCCTTTATTGAGTTTCGTAACCGGATGAACAAGAAAGAACTAAAGAAACTGGAAAAAGATGCAAGGTCGGCAGATAGTTTACGGAATGCTTATTATTGTTTGAAACAAGGTAAGCTAATTCAATTTATAAAGTATTTATCAGTGTCAGTGTTCTGTAATCCGGGATACGCTGTAGATAAAATAAAGCATAATTTGTTAAGAATGAAATAATGGGAACATCTGATTTTTTGAAAACCATATTTGACTTTCTGAATACTGAAACAGAATATGCCGTATTGCGCAATTTTGAAGGATTACCGCATCATAATAATAGCCGTGACATAGATATAGCTATTAAGAAAAGTGAATTGCAGAAGATCCGTCCACAGTTAATATCATTGATAGAACAATGCGGATGGCATATTGTGACCTACTTGAACAGTGACCGCTTGGTGACATGGGTATGTGGTGTGGTGCATGAAAACAACTGTACGGATTTAGTACAACTTGATTTCTTTTATCACACCTCCATATTCGGCATAGTGTTGATAGAGAACAAAGAGATATTGAAACATCGACTGTTCAACGGACAGGTTTATCATGCCGATAAAGTATTTGAGTTTTTGGACAAATATATGTACGACCGTGCTGTAGGTGCTACCTACCCGGATAAATACAAAAACACACGGCAGATGGCTGAGAATGATCCACTAGTGAAAAAGCTGCTAGTTGATATATTCGGTAAGAATAATCTTGCCGCTTGTGATAAAGCCGGTAAGAAAGAGTTGTTGAAAGCTGCTCTAAAATGGAATTTCCATAGATTTGGTTGGGGAACAATAGCCAACTTTTTGCAATTTGAATATTACCACATTAAAAACTACCTCTGCTCCAACACCGGTTTCAGCATCGGTTTTACGGGACCTGACGGTTCAGGAAAAACTACAGTAATAGACTTGCTGATAGAAAATTTAGGAGATGTGTTTCGCAAAGCTCATACCTATTACCATTTCCGCCCGACCTTGTTTGGCAATTTAGGGGAAATAGCACATTCAGCCGGTGTAAAAAAGGATGTAGACAGAGATTTCAGCAACCCACATCGGGGGAACAAAACAGGAAAACTCAGTTCACTGGCACGTCTGAACTATTATTCGATGGATTACATTATAGGGTATTGGGTGAAAGTGAAATCAGTAATTCGCATCACACGTATTGTTATTTTTGACCGCTACTACACCGACATCATCTGTGACAGCCGTCGTAGCCGTATCTATCTAAATCCAAAGTTCCTGTACAACTTTGGCAGACTACTTATTCCTTCTCTTGACTATAACATCCTGCTGACAGCTTCTTCGGATGCCATCCTTGCTCGTAAACGTGAATTGGATAAAGCAGGCATTGAGGCTATCAATCAGAAGATAGATTACTTGGCTGACAAAAAGGGATATTACAAAATATTGAATGAAAACGCACCTCAAGAGGCAGTCACTAAAATCTTGCGAATTGTATTTGAAGAACAACATAAGAAGAACTTAAAAAGAATGAAATATGGGAGCTGTAAAATTTAAAGCCGAAGGTAAAGTAAGCAAAGCTTGCTCACGAGCAAAATGGATTTTATCTTCTTTTTTTGAACAATGGAAGAACTACGGTTTTTCCATCGCTTATCCAAGTTTCGTGTGGTGGATAGGTAATTATGGACATAAACCGTACATTTCTTTTTGGGCACTAAAGCATTTGACACCTCGCTTAGACCGATACTTTGAGAGGAAATATCAAAGTATAATCAACCAGCACATCAATAATCAAAATGAGAACAAATTACAATACTTAGCGTACAATTCATATCCTACTTGGGTGTTTTGGTGGCAGGGGGGGGGCAAATGCCTGAACTGGTAACATATTGCTACAAACAGATAATTAAATATAACAGCAATGTAATTCTTATAACAAAGGATAATATCCGGGACTACACACATATTCCCGAAGAGATATACACCAAAGTGATACAAGGACAAATCAGCTATACGCACCTCAGCGATATTCTGCGTCTAAGCTTATTAGCCGAAAGAGGTGGCATGTGGGTCGACGCAACCTGTTTTGTACCCTACTCCATCCCGGATGAAGCTAAAAAAGAAGTTTTCTATTCACCCTCCACTCGTGGATTGGATGACCTGCCGATGTGGTCGAATAGTCGCTGGTGTTGTTGGAATATGGGTTCGTGTATAAAAAACAATCTTCTTTTCATGTTTTGCAGAGATATGCTATACGCCATATACATAAACGAGCCATGCGTGCCTCATTATTTGGTAATGGATTATGTATTTGATTACGCTTACCGAAAAATTCCAGGCATCAAAGAAATGATAGACAACCGCACCGAATATAACACAAAACGAAATGAGTTGCATTTCCTACTAAATAAGCCATATAAAGAAGAGACCTATCGGCAATTAATAAAAAATGACTGGGTATTCAAACTGTCGTATAAAACATTATGGCAATCGGTAACATCTGATGGGAAGCCTACTTTTTATCAGATGTTGGTAAAAGGGAAATTGGATTATCAACCAATAAGTGAGTGCCATGAATAATCGCATCAAAACAATTGACATTGCCAAAGGACTTGGAATCTTGTTAGTCGTAATAGGACATTCCATGCAAACCGGAAGCTATCCTATGCGTGTGATATGGACTTGCCATATGCCATTGTTTTTCTTTCTCTCCGGATTATGTTACAACAGGTATAAATACACTTTCGGAACATTGCTGAAAATAAGAAGCAAACAACTACTTGTGCCGTTGCTGCTATTTTCAGCTATTTTGCTTGTGCTGCGTATCCCTATTCTTAGTTTTCCTGCACATTTTTCTATTTGGAATTTATTTCCATTCTCATTGTGGTTTGTCTTTATTCTTTTCCTGACGGAACTATTTGGCTTTTACATTGTAAGGCTGCCAATCTATACAATTATTGTTATAGGTTTAGGAAGCGTGATATTGTATAATCATGGAATCAAGTTGCCTTATAGTCTGTCAAGCCTGCCTGCCGCTATAATGTTCTATAGCATAGGACATAAGCTGAGACAAAAGCAAGAAGCAAACGTAGGAAATGTTAATACAATTAACAAATGGGGGGGGGATTTTAGGGCTTCTGATACTAAGTTACGCTTATTTTGATCCTGTTTATTTGAGTATGTGTGATGGAGTAATTCCACTGTTCTCTTTATTTATCGCTATAGGTGGCATTATATTGATTATGGGAATGAGCAGAAAATTAGAAAGCACTTCGATTTCTCATCAACTTATATTTTTGGGTAAAAACACTTTCGTGATTATGGCTGTCCACCAATTCTTTATGTATATAGCCAATGTGCACATAAAACCCATTTTGAGCGATGGATTTTTAGAAATGGCAACCTATAAGATCATTCAACAAATAATAATGTGGAGCGGCGTAATGCTATCAATATGGTTTGTTAATAATAAGGCAAAATGGATGATAGGGAAGCAATGAACAAACTAAAAATATTCGTCTCTGCCTACGCCTGCGAACCGGACTTGGGCAGTGAAATCGGTGTGGGATGGCACTGGGTGCTGGAAATGTCGAAGTACTTTGAACTGTGGGTACTTACCCGCGAAAGTAACCGCCATACCATTGAGCCGTGGATAACAGCACACCAGGAATACTGTTCTATACATTTTTTATATTACGACTGGCCCAAATGGGCACGGTTTTGGAAAAAAGGTTTGCGAGGTGTACGCACTTACTACAATATCTGGCAATATTGCACAAATGACATTGTGAAACAAACAATGCAGGAAAATGACATTCACATATTCCATCACCTCACTTACGGCAATGTACTCTGGAAAGTGAGCAAATATGGACAAACACAGTTCTTCGTATGGGGACCAGTTGGTGGATTAGAGAGTATTCCGAAAGAATATTCCCGTCATTACAATAAGAAATCGCAAATCATAGAGAAAATCCGGAGGATAGCAATATCAGCAACATCTTATAACTACGGATTTAGACAACGTTGTAAACGAGCCAATCTAATTCTTTGCAAAACAGAAATAACCCGCAAACAAGTGCCACAAAAGTATGCAGACAAAACAATCCTTTTTACTGATGTGGCAGCAGATATTATCAACACACCAAGAGTATCCCAAAAGAAAAATGATACGATTGAATTTATCACTGTAGGACATCTGGATGCATGGCGAGGTTTTGACCTAACAATTGAAGCTATGGCAGAAGCCATAAAAGAAAATACTCATCTGCATTTGACAATCGTTGGGGATGGATCGGACAAGAAAAGACTTGAAGAACTTATTAAAAGATTTAAGTTGGAAAAGGCTGTGACACTAACAGGAAAAGTTCCCATGGAAACTTATAAAACAATGATGGATAGAGGAGATGTTGTGATTAACGCTGCTCTAAAAGAGGGTGCTGTTACCGTATCATTTGACTGCATGGCTATGGGAAAACCGTTGATTTGTCTGGATACCACCGGTTACACCCGCTACTTTACCAATGAATATGCCATCTTAATTCCGCGAACCGGAAGAAAAGAAGTCATCCGGAATATAAAAGACGGAATATTACGCCTCACAGACTCAAAAGAACGGGAAGTACTGGGACAAAGGGCACAAGAAACCTCCTTCAAATTCTCATGGGAAAATCACGGGAAAGAAATTCGCGATGCGATTGTCAAGGCTTATATATCTTATTCTTCCAAATAAAATAAATGCAAGTCGATTCTATTTTAGAACGTTTTCTAATAAAGGGAACAGGTAAACATCTATATCGTTTTTCTAATGCTGACGGTAAAACCTGGCTGATGCCTGCACATAATATGCAGGTGGCAATGAATCTTTACCAGCCCAGCGGACGAAATGGAAAAATGGTGAAAGCGTTACTTCCGCGGCTACACCGTCTACCACTCATCCGAAAAGTCATCCATGCGAAAAGCGTGTATTATGACATAAATGATGAGTTGAAGCGGTTGTTTTATCAGTTATTTCACGAAGCGGAGATCGATTTTTCGATTTTCTGTGGTACTCCTTGTGTACATCAGAAGATTACAATGCAAATCAGCAAAGACAAACGCATTTTAGGTTATTGCAAGGTGACAAACAGCGAGAATATTGCTACTTTATTCAAAAGCGAAGCCCACATTCTTAAAGAATTGGGGCGAAAAGGATTAAAGGAAACACCAGTATGTATGTTCTGCGGAGAAACGAAAGATGGCATAAAGTTGTTCGTGCAAAGTACAGTAAAAAGCCGGAATTCACAGGTTGTGCATAAATGGACAGCACTGCATGAGGAATTTCTTGACAGGCTCTACAAAAGCACCCATCAACTCATTACTTTTGAGCAAAGTGATTACTACCGGACATTAACTGATTTACAGTTGCATATCGAATGGCTTCCCCAAGAAGTGGATGTCACATTGGTAACGACTGGCATTAATCGGATATTGTTGCAATACCAAAAACAGGAAATGGATTTTTCTACCTATCACGCTGACTTTACTCCATGGAATATGTTTGTAGAGGCCGGACAATTATTTGTATTCGATTGGGAATATGCACGGCTTACCTACCCTCCCAAGTTAGATAAATATCACTTCTTTACTCAAACGGCATATTTTGAGAAGCATTGGAGCGTTTCACAGATTATCGAATATATAAATTCAGAAAATGGGAAATGGATAGACCGGGAAATGTATTCACTCTATTTATTGGAGATAATATCCCGTTTCACTATTCGCGAGAAAGGAAATATAAGCAAAGAAATGGCTGAATCTTTCCAAATCTGGATATCTTTACTTAAATATTTACAGGAATGAGCCGTGTCATTTGTTTCCACCTCTTCAATGACTACAGCGGCAGTCCCAAAGTACTAAAAATGATTTTGGAAGGATTGCTTAAAAAGGGTTGCCAAGTGGATTTGGTATCTTCCACAGGTGGGGTACTGGATGAATTACTGCATTACAAGAACTTGCGTAAGTACTCTTACTCTTACCGCTTTTCCAATAATCCAGCAATAACAATACTGCGCTATAGCACTGTACAGATTTACACATTTTTATTGGCGTTCCGCTGGCTATTCCATAAAGATGTAGTATTCTACATCAACACTTTACTTCCTGTCGGACCGGCATTAGCCGGGCGTATCATGGGTAAGCACGTAGTTTATCATTATCACGAGAATGCATTTGTTAAGGGGGCATTCTACAAGGCACTGGCTACTATCATGCAGAAGTTAGCACATGAAATCATCTGCGTATCAGAATATCAAGCATCATTCCTGCAACGGAAAAAAGGTGTAACAGTTGTACCCAATGCTCTGCCAAAGAATTTCGTGAACAGACTGACTCCCAATCTTCAAACAGCCTTTGAGCGAAAACATATTTTAATGCTCGGTTCATTGAAATTATATAAGGGTCCGCTGGAGTTTATCGAACTCGCACAAAGATTATCACAGTTTACTTTTGAACTGGTGGTAAACGACACGCAGGAGAACATTAATCGCTTTGTAAAGGAACACAAGATAAATATCTGCAAAAACCTGACTATATATCCCCGACAGAATGATGTCGTACCTTTCTACAATCAGGCTTCACTCGTTTTGAATCTCTCCGATAAAGAACAGGTAGTAGAGACATTCGGACTGACTGCATTGGAAGCAATGAGTACCGGTTTGCCAGTGATAGTGCCCACAGAAGGAGGAATTGCAGAAATGGTTGCGGACGGAGAGAACGGCTACAAGATAGACGTACAAGAACTGGACAGAATGGCTGATACCATTGAACGTATATTTTCAGATGGATCTCTGTATCTTCAGTTGGCTACTAATGCACTAACGTATTCTAAGAAATTTAGTGCCGTACACATGATAGAACTGATTTCTAAACTTATTTCAGACAAAGAATCATGAATACGATTTTTTATTAATATCTTTGCTCTTCCATTAGTCAGAAACGAGTTATGACAGAGAAAAAACTGAAAATACAGAATTTCGGTCCTATAAAAAGGGGATTCACTGAAAATGATGGCTTTATGTCGATGCATAAGGTCACTGTTCTATGCGGGTCACAAGGAGTGGGAAAAAGCTGCATCGCCAAGTTATATTCCACCTTTTCATGGCTTGAGAAAGCACTTGTACGGGGAGATTTCTCCATCAAATATCTGATTCAGTACAACCGTTTCGTAAAAACCTATTGTGCTTTCCAAAATTTGCAGAATTATTTCTCTGCTGATACTTATCTGCATTTTGTAGGTACCGCTTTCGAAATGATATATGAAGACGGGAAGTTGCAGATAAATTCTATCCGGAAATCAGAATATGAGCGTCCGCAAATTATCTACATCCCGGCAGAACGCAACCTGCTGAGCGTAGTGGAGAATGCAGAAAATGTGAAAGGAATTCCTCAGGCTTTGGCTTCTATGCTGGAAGTGTATGGTATGGCTTGTCGAAATTTGAAAAATGACATAAGCCTCCCTGTCAACCACGTTTATTTTCACTATGACGCATTAAACAAGTTATCGTGGATACAGACTGATGAATACAAGGTAAGACTGAATGAAGCGTCAAGTGGCATGCAGTCTGTGACACCCATGCACGTGGTACTGGATTATCTGTCACGCTCTCTTTCCGAAAAAGAGAATCACGAAAAGAGCGACAAAAGTCTGAAAGAAAAAGAGAATATCCAGAAACGGATTAATGAGATATTGAGGGACGATTCTTTAGAACCACAAATACGAAAATTGCTGATAGAACAAACCGCAGATACTTCGAACAAATATTTGCTGAACATTGTGGAAGAACCAGAACAGAACTTATTCCCTTCTTCACAGCGAAATGTGCTGAATAGCCTGTTAGCTTTCGCTTCAGACGGGAATAATCAGTTGATGGTAACAACGCACAGCCCTTATATCATCAACTATCTTTCGCTGGCAATTAAAGCTAACAGCATAACCTCAAAGGCAAAAAGCGGAAGTTACTACGAACGTTTGGATAAAGTTGTCCCGTTGCTGGCTCAGGTAGATGGTACGCAAGTCATTGTATATGAAATCAATGAACAAGGCGAGGTGCACCGTTTGCCGACTTACGACAATATGCCATCAGATGATAACTATCTGAACAATTATTTGGCAGAAAGCAACGACTTATTCAATGAACTGTTAGAAATAGAAGAGCTATGTCAAAAGTAAATTTCTTGTCGCAGGAGTATCGCTGCGAAGAAATAAAATACGATAAAGTATTAGGCATTTGTGATCCGGAAGGTGAAGCACCGGCTTACACTACTATCGAGACTGGAACTGAAAGATGGATTGCAACACTTAAAAACGACAAAAATGTAGGTGTTCAATTTGTACCGATCGATAAAAACATTCTCATTTACCGCTCAAACGGTGAGAAAGAAAGCTCTTGTGACGGTATACTTCTTTACGGAAAAAATATCTGTTTCATCGAACTGAAAGATGTACGCGTTGGCGGATGGCTTTCTGAAGCTATCAACCAATTAGCTGTTACCATAAATATATTTAATCAGAATCATAATTATCGTGATTTTGAAAAGCGATATGCTTATCCTGCCAATTGCAAACACCCGCAGTTTCAAACCTCCTGCCGCGAACAGTTGCAGGAATTCAGAAACAAATATCACTTCACATTAGTACCTAAGGCTACAATTGTGGTAGAATAAAGTGTTGCAAGAATAAGCCGGCATTTTTCAGCACCAAGTTATCTTTTATCGCCATTATAAAACTTTTCTTCAAAATTCCGGCAGGTGTTTTTTTAAGCATCTGCCCTGAAAAGCATGTACTTTCTGAATGATTGTATTTGAAAAAATACACTATATACCCTTTTTATATTTATGAAACAAGTAGCTATTGCTTATTCCAATAGATTCAGTGAAGTAGAAATGGTAAATTGCATAGAGACGTATCATTGCAATTATCTCTATTATCTCAGAGAACTACTTTTCGTCTTTTTTATTTTCAAGTAATTGTGATAATTCCTCCTCAACTTCTTCAATGCTTGGCAAAGCGGATTTCAAATTTTCAGGAATGGCTTTACTTAGCTGATAATCGCTTACTCCTATGGGTTGTGCATAACCAGTTAAAGCATATTGCGCCACTACTTCGTCTTTGCCTTTACAAAGCAACAACCCTATTGTCTTGTTGTCATTGTCACCTCTCAACTGGTCGTCAACGATATTGATATAAAAATTCAGTTGACCTGCATATTCAGGTTTAAATGGAGTTGCTTTTAATTCTATAACGATATAAGCATGAAGTTTTATGTTATATAAAATAAGGTCTGCATAGAAATCACTGTCTCCAACTTGGAAGTGTTTTTGTTTGGCCACAAAAGCGAAACCATTTCCCATTTCTTATGCCAACAAATTTATTATGCAAAGTGACTTAAACTAAATCACAGCT